>Ga0209648_10001433_pt1 | contig 19267 bp, 18 predicted proteins | sample GraSoi2013_115cm_FD_185830 | JGI IMG/M metagenome (GOLD analysis project Ga0209648, IMG submission 185830) | Grasslands soil microbial communities from the Angelo Coastal Reserve, California, USA - Sample 9_17_2013_115cm (SPAdes) (version 2) | ecosystem: Environmental > Terrestrial > Soil >...
TGATGTGTTCTATATGACGAAAAAGGGCCAAAAGCTTTCCGAAGTCGATCAAACAATGCTTTCGGACGAACTGCAAAAGGCACTCATTTAGGCTCGGGGCCAAACTTTTGTCCGATTTAGCACCAATACTCCCGAATAAGGTCCAAGTTGCGCGCAACGACGCCGAACAAGCACAACGACTTTCTCTGCATTCCAACATGAGTGTTTGACTGGCCTGCGCTCTGCTTGTCGTTCGCCAAAACTCCGCAAGGCCTTGAATCTGGGCCGCGTAACAATGTTACAGGGCACTCTGCATGCTATTCATTTCAAACACATTTTGGATTTTGGCGAACGACACCGCTTAGATTTTCTATCATTCTGTCTGTTAACCGAGAGGTTGATTTCACCCCACCTACGTTTCATCGGACGATTGAGAAACACGGAGTAGCGTGCGCCGGCCATAGCGTGTGGTCACCGATTTGCATTTCCGAAGATTGATGAGACTAGAAATGCACAGGGTCCCCATGATTTCCCCCATACTTGCTAGATGGCGCGCGCTTAACTTGCCTCCGTTCAATGGTTTCTGAATAGCACTCCTGCCTACCCGTGTTTTTGCATAATCAGCGTGCGGCGAAGTCTTGGAAACTAAACGACTTGCGAATCCAGACCTCCTGCCTGGGAGAATTCCACAGTGAGGTTATGGGTGAAGGGGGCTTTTGATAAACTGAAGAAAATACGCGAGATGTTTTGGTCGGGGCGCCCGGATTTGAACCGGGGACCTCCTGCGCCCAAGGCAGGAGGTCTACCGAAAGCAACCGTCCTATTTTCAACATTCCTGCTGAAACAAAACAACTTAACCGTGATCGCAGTATGTGGCTGGCTGTGCGCAAATGTGCCCATCTGTCTGTTGGGTGGGCACAATAATGGGCACAACAATGAGCTTTTACGGTCGCTTTAGATACGTACATCCTCATCTTCGGCTGACTCTTGCTGAGGAGATGCACAGCACGTATTCGCACGCTTGGCCGCCCACTTCCTCAGTTTTGCTTGACTACCCTGGGGAAGCGACATCGATAACGGTGGCGGCGAATATAAGGCGAATGTGGTACGATGGCTCCGGTAACGGCGTGCTGTCCGGAATTTCCCCCATAAAAATGATGGCGATCAGATTTACAGCATGGCGAGGCGTTAACTGGGACACACTAAAGTTGCCTTTCACAGAATTCACCGTTATGGTGAATTGTGGTGATATACTTCCCGGCAAGCGAGCTTATCCAGTGACCCGAGGCGCGAAACGCAAAACAAAACGCAAGGCTGAAGCGAGCTCAACCGTGCGCGCGACCATTAGTTTTCCTCCAGATCTCTACCAGACTCTGGAAGAAATCGCGTCCCAAAAAAAAGTGTCGCTCGCCTGGATCGTGCGCGAAGCCAGCGAGCAATATATTGCGGACAAGTGGCCATTGCTTGTGCCCCGGAAGGGGGCGTAAGACTTTGTGGTGGACTCGCTCACTCCAGAGAAACGGTCTGAAGTCATGGCGCGAGTGCGCTCGAAGAACTCGCGCCCGGAGTTGGCTGTCCGCAAGATTGTCTTCGCGTTCGGCTATCGCTACCGACTGCACGCGAGGACTCTTCCGGGCTGTCCCGACCTCGTATTCCGGCCGAGGCGCAAGGTTATCTTCGTACATGGATGCTTCTGGCATCGCCACGCCAATTGCATTTTGGCGCGCATGCCCAAATCCCGCGTCGACTTCTGGACCACGAAACTGGAAGGTAATCGCAAGAGAGACGAGCGGAACAAGCGAGCGCTCGCGCGGGAGGGCTGGAAGGTGCTGACCATCTGGGAATGCCAGCTGCAGGACGCGGAGCGTCTCGCAGCGCGAATCAGGAGGTTTCTCGATGAAGAGCGTTGAACTCTTCGCTGGAGCCGGGGGACTCGCCATCGGGATGGCCAAGGCGGGGTTTCATCACGCGGCAGTGATCGAATGGAATTCCGACGCGTGCGAAACCTTCCGCGAGAACAAGCGCCATCATACGCATCACGTCGAGGAATGGCCGCTTCACGAGGGCGACGTGCGCGGCTTCGACTACCGAACCCTCAACGGCGACGTGATGGTAGTGTCCGGCGGGCCTCCCTGTCAGCCGTTTTCGATGGGTGGGAAGCACCGCGGCCACATGGACGAGCGCGACATGTTTCCCGAGGCCGTGCGGGCCGTGCGCGAACTGCGCCCCAAGGCGTTCATCTTTGAAAACGTCAAGGGCCTCAAGCGCGAGACGTTCGCGAATTATTTCGAATACATCCGCCTGCAGCTGACCTATCCGGGACTTCAGGGCCGCGAGGGCGAGGCCTGGCGCGACCACTGCCGGCGTCTGGAAAAACACCACACCGCGCGTCAGGCGAGCTCCGAATACAATGTTGTCTCGGAGTTGCTCAACGCCGCCAACTACGGCGTGCCTCAACGGCGCGAGAGGGTGTTCATCGTTGGCTTCCGCAGCGATCTCGGAGTGGGGTGGAGCTTCCCGAGGGCGACCCATTCCGAGGAGGCGCTGTTGCGTTCCAAATGGATCGCCGGCGACTATTGGGACCGACACGAAGTCCCGAAGAGACGCCGTCCCGCGCTGGAGCGCCGCCGGGCGGCGCGCGTGGAAAGGCTGAAACGCGGCGATTTGTTCGCGGAGGGGCGGGCGCCCTGGCTCACTGTGCGCGACGCAATCAGCGACTTGCCCGATCCCGAGAGATTTCCCGACAACACGATTCCCAATCACCGCCACAATCCGGGAGCGAGGACCTACAAGGGACACACCGGCAGCCGGCTCGACGGACCGGCCAAGACACTCAAGGCGGGCGATCACGGCGTGCCGGGTGGAGAGAACATGCTCGCGCGCGCGGATGGCTCCGTCCGCTATTTCACGGTGCGCGAGGCGGCGCGACTGCAAACGTTCCCGGATGATTACATCTTCCGCGGCGCGTGGACGGAGGCCATGCGGCAATTGGGCAACGCCGTTCCGGTTCGCCTGGCGGAGGTGGTGGCGCGCTCCGTCGCCAGCAGCCTGCGCGCCCATACCGAGTGTTGAAATGACAACGACCCCAATCGCCGATCCCCAGAATTTCGACATAACGCCCGATCCGCGCGTGTTGCAAATGCTCGGCGAGATCGACCTCCCTCAGTGGAGGTGCATCGCCGAGCTCGTTGACAACAGCGTCGATGGCTTCCTGAACGCCGAGCGCGCGGGCGCGCCGATTGAGAATCCGGAAGTCGTGATTTCGGTGCCGAGGAGCGACACGCCGGCGGCGCGAATCACAGTGCGCGACAACGGACCAGGCATGTCCGGCGACACGCTGGAGCGCGCGGTCAAGGCGGGATGGACGGGCAACAGTCCATTGGCGAACCTCGGGCTTTTCGGGATGGGTTTTAACATCGCCACCGCTCGCCTCGGCCTGGTCACGGAAGTATGGACATCGCGCGCGGGCGAACCGGTCGAGGTGGGAATCCGGATCGATTTCGACGACCTTAAGACACAGCGAACATTCAAGGTGCCCCGGCACACCCGTCCGAAGGCGGATCACACCGCGCATGGCACCGAGATCGTCATCTCGAAGCTCAAGCCAGACCAGCGGCAGTGGTTCGCCCGAACCGCGAATGTGACGGCCACGCGCAAGCAACTCGCCAAGGCGTATTCGGCGCTGCTGAGTCCAGAGAGCGGCCCCGCGATATTCCGCCTGGAACTCAACGGTACGCGCATCCAGGCGCGCCGTCATTGCGTCTGGAGTCAGGACCGCTCGGTCGAGACGCCGAACGGAACCATTCACGCCGTGGAGCGCTTCAACGTGACACTGCCGCCGCGACGGTATTGCACTACCTGCATGGCGACATTGCCCGAGGATTCGGTCGGCTGTCCCACGGGTAGCGCGTCCTGCAATGTCGTGGCGATTGAACGGCGCGTCCGGGGCTGGGTCGGTCTTCAGCGCTATCTGCACGACACGGACTATGGATTGGATCTCATACGCAATGGCAGAAAAATCGAGCTTGCCAACAAGGACTTGTTCTTGTGGCGCGAGGGCGACAACACCCAGATCGAATATCCGATTGACGATCCGCGCAAACGCGGACGCTTCGTTGGCGAGATTCATATCGATCATTGCCGGGTGAGCTACACGAAGGACCGCTTCGAGCGCGATGATCCCGCGTGGGAGGAGATGGTCCGCGTCGCGCGAGGGGAGGGGCCGCTGCTGCCGCAGAAAGCCAAGTCCCTGGGATACGGCGCCAACAACAGTCCGCTGTACAGGTTGTTTCAGGCGTTTCGCCGTTCCTCGCCACAGGGAAAGAACGGGCTATGGTCGCGGATTCTCGTGGTGAAGGACAATGACCGCGCCATAGAAATGGCGGGCAAGTTTCAGGACAACGATCCCGAGTATCTCGACGATGAAAAATGGTGGCAGCTGGTCGAGGAACAGGACAGCGCCGTGCTCGGGGGACCGGCTCCCACCACTCCAGGTGGCCCCGCGCCCGCTTCTCCCCCCATCCCGCCAGGATTCATCGATCCCGCTCCGGCGGCCCCGACGACTGTTGGAACCTCTGCGGGAGAGCCGCAAGCCCCCGAGCCCTCGGCCGTCGCGCCGCGGCGGCCGATTTTCGAGCTCACCCGGAAATATGTGCACCCGACCTACCGCGTCGAATACGACGTGCAGGGTTTCGTGGTCGCCCCCAATGACCCGGACCTGGGCTCCGGTCATCCTTGGACGCTGCGCCTCACGGACGTGGCGACGCGAACCTACGCGTTCTTCGTCGACATTACCCACGACCTGTACCGTTCGGCGACGATGACGCCTCTCGACGCGCTTCTCACGGAGCTTTCCTACCGCACCGTCGAGTTTCTGCGCGATACCGCGCCCGACGCAGCGCTCGCGTCCATTCTGGCCGACTTCCGCCGGGAATACTGCGTCGACACTCGCCTTGACGCGGCGGACATCATCGTAGAGGCGGGCGACGTGCTCTCGCAGATCGCGCAATCCGTTCCCGCGAACAGCGGCAACGGAGCGGGAGAGGCGCTGTATCTGGAGCTCACGGAACCCGAGAAGGCATATATCGGACGCAAAATGGTTGCGCGCGGCGTGACCGCTCCCCGCGAGGCGATAGCGTCCGGCGCGTTTCTCGCCTACGCCGAGCCGCAGACGATCCGCGAATTTTTTTCGAGACATCCGGAACTGTTTCTTGACGGCAAATATTGGGAGGACGCCTACGCCACGGTTGACTATGGTGCGCCGGACGTAACCGGTGAGGCTCGCGCGCTGCTCAAGGCGCGCTACGACGGCTATCTCGCGGACGCGGTCTGGCTCGCCGGCCAGTCGCCCGCCGATCTTGAACGCACCGGTCGCGACGAGCTAATCCGGGCGACGCTCTCACTTAAGTTGCTCCTGCCCGACACGGCGGAGTGACATGGACACATTCCTCGATTCACGACGATTGCTGAACGGGCCCTGGCAGGCGTTCGAGCGCGATGTCGCGCGGCTCCTGGTGGCGAACGGCTTCGAGGATGTGCGCATCGTCGGCGGCAGCGGCGACAAGGGCGCGGACGTATTGGGCGTCAAGGGCGGCGAGCTCTGGGTTATCCAGTGCAAGTTCGTCACAAATCAATATCCTTCCCCCGCAGCCGTTGACGAGGTAGTGGAGGCGTCACGCTTTTACGAGGCCAACCGCCTCGTGGTCGCGGCCTCGCGCTCATTTGGCCCTGCAACGTTCGCCGCCGTGAAGAAGTGGGCCAGCCTCGGCATCAAGGTGGAGCTGCTGCCGGCGGCGACCTTGATCGAGATGGCGCGGCTCTCGCCGGAATATGCCTCGGCGCGGCGGGAACTCCGCAAATATCAAACCCACGCCCTCGATCTGTTCATCGGCGCGTTGCGCGAGACGGGCAGGGGCCAGGTCGTTCTGGCCACCGGCCTCGGCAAAACGATAGTGATGGCGGAGGCGGTCGCGCAACTCTACCGCGACGGCGCGATCCCCGAGGAGCGTGTCCTGGTCATGGCGGGCACGCGCGAACTTGTAGACCAGTTGCAGCGGTCGTTCTGGGATCAACTGCCCAAATGGATTTCGACGCACCGACTCATGGGCGGTGAGGAGCCCTCCTATTGGGATGGCATCACTTTCGCGACCGTGCAGAGCGTGCTTTCGCGCGTCCAGGATCTCCCCCGCTTCGGACTGGTACTTGTCGATGAGGCGCACCACGTGGGCTCCGAGAGCTTTCGGACGGTCATCTCGACGCTTGCCGCTCCCATGATTGGTGGCGTCACTGCCACGCCGTGGCGCGGCGACGGATACGATATCGACTCCCTGCTCGGCCAGCCAGTCGTCCGAATCGGCATCGCCGAGGGATTAAGAAATGGTTTTCTTTGCGAAGCCGACTACCGGCTGCTGGCCGACAATATCGACTGGGAGTTCGTTCGAGATCGCTCGGCCAACAACTATTCCATCCAGCAACTCAACCGAAAACTGCTCATACCGACGCGGGACGAGGAGGCGGCCAAGATCATTCGCGAGGCGTTCACTACGGAGAAGCGCCGCGCCGCCGTCGTTTTTTGCTCGACCGTCGTTCACGCGCAATCCTTCGCCGGCATGCTTCGGCTGTTTGGATTTCGGGCCGAGGCCATCACCGGGGAGATGGACCCGCGCACGCGGGACAAGACCATGGCGGCGTTCCGGCGGGGCAATCTCGATATCGTCACCACCTGTGACCTTTTCAACGAGGGCGTCGATGTGCCGGACGTGGACATGATCGCCTTTATGCGTGTGACGCACAGCCGGCGCATATTCGTTCAACAGCTGGGCCGGGGCCTGCGCATCAGCCCGAACAAAGACAAGGTCGTGGTGCTTGATTTCGTGAGCGATCTCAGACGCATCGCGGAGGTCATCGAGCTTGAGAAAGCGGTGAAGGGTGACATCGAGACGCTCAGGCTCGGAGGGCGCCTCGTGCAGTTCCGCGATGCCGGGGCGAGCACATTCATGCTTGACTGGATGAAGGATCAGGCGGATCTCTTCAATCGCGAGGGTGATCCGACGCTCGAACTGCCGCGTTTCGAATATCCGGAAACCGGCCCCGGAGGCAATGTGCAATGAGAATCCCCGAAGATGTTCGCGACCGCCTCCGGGAGGAGATATGGTCCCGCGCCGACAAGCTGGGCTGGTCCGCGCTGAACGACGCGGAACGGGCGCGGCGATACGAGCAATGGAGCCGCGATCCGGAGATTGGAGGCGCGCTCGCGCATTACATGGACGCCCGGAAAGTGCGCGTCTATATCAAGGATTCGCTTCTGAAGCCCTACGAGCGCGCCCGGCTATCCGGCACCGAGCGCGAAATTCTCGGACGCCTCGGGATTCCGGCCGACAGCGAGGTTACCCGGCGGTACATCAAGCCGCACGGGATCGAATTTGCCGACGGCAAGCTAGTCTCCTGGGGAAACAGCAGGGACTGGAAGCTTGTGCTCATGGCGATGTTTGAGCGCGCGGCGTCCACGCCACGGTCCTCCGCCTTCGGGACGGTGCTGCTTGAAAACGGAAAGACCGGCGACGCAGCCACGCGGAAACTCGTCCGCGATGCGGCCACCCGCCTCGGCGTCGAGCGAATGGAGTGGATTGATTGACGGGAAAGGCGTAGTGGATCTGACCTCGATGAAAGCAACATTCCCAGGCTGGTACGCAAAAACGCCCGAAGACCTCAAAGTCTTGTGGGAACGCGCGATCTTCGTGCCCGACACGAACATTCTTCTCCACCTGATACGGCATTCGGCGAATATTCGGGCCCAGCTCATGGCGGTTTTCGAACGCAAAAAGGACGCGCTCTGGATTCCCTACCAGGTGGGCGCGGAATTCCAGCGCCGCCGGATCGACGTTCAGCAACAGGCTCTGGACGCCTACGACAAGCTCGCCGAGGAACTGAAAGCGTCCGTTAATCAAGCCCGTAACAAAATCAATCAGTACCGCGCCCATCCCGTGATCGACATCGAGCGCGAACTGGCCGCACTCGACGTTTACCTCTCCGACTTTGAGAAGCGTATGGCCGCTGCCCGGAGCAAACATCCCACCGAGGAGCTGGCTGCGAGCTTCAACCGCGTAACGGAGCTTTTTGCGGGACGAGTCGGCGCCAAGCCCGCGGAAGAACGCCTAGCGGCGATACGCAAGGAAGGGGAGGAGCGATACCCGAAAAAGATTCCACCGGGATTCGAGGACGCCAAGAAGGGGGCCGACGCGGGAGATAAATTTGGCGATCTCATCATCTGGAAAGAGATGATCGAGAAGGCAAAGGGCGACAAGCGGCCGATTATCTTCGTCACCGACGACGGGAAGTCCGACTGGTGGCATAGTCATCACGGCAAGAAGCTCGGTCCACACCCCTATCTTGTCGAGGAATTCCTAGCGGCGACGAACCAGGAATTTCATATTTACGAGCTACCTCAATTCCTGCGCTACTCAGTGGAGACCGGCTCGGCCATTCAAGCCGACGCGGTTCAGAAAATCGCCGAAACAATGATCGCGGACACGCGGGCGGCCTCGGATCAATCCGCCGCTGCCGAGCGCGCCGTGTCGATCAAAGCGCTGCGCGGCGAGCTGCGAGGCAAGGAATTCGAACTCGACGGGCTTATCAAGTCCCTGATTGACTTTCCACCGAAGACTGGCGAGGCGGGGACGCGCGATGACGCCAAGAGGTCGCTCAAGCTGCGGATCGGCGAGCTTACGGAAGTGGTGAACACTTTGCGGGATCGGCTAAGCGCGCTTGAGTCCGACCCGAACGATCCCACACGAAGCTGACAAATAGCGTGCCTTCTTCGCATTCGGAATTTTCGAAAGCACTTGATTCGCTAATCAGCGGATTATAATACTAAGGGGACCATGAAAACGTTCGGCACTCTGATTTCTGAAGCACGGCGCGCGAAAGGCCTTAGCCAGAAGGATCTCGCCTCCAAAGTAAAAAAGGAGGACGGTCAGGCAATTTCGGCTCAATATCTCAACGACATCGAGCACGACCGCCGCAACCCACCGTCGGAACACCTGATCGCGCAGATCGCAGACCTTGTAGACGTGTCCAAGGACGTTCTATGCATCGCTGCGGGCACGATTCCAGACGACCTCCAGCGAATGGCCAGGAGCCAACCTGCAAAAGTCGAGCATGCTTTCAAAGCTTTCCGAAGGGCCGTGAAGGACAAGTAGGATGAAATGGGTGCGTGACAAGACCGGGCGTTTTCCCCAGCGGCCTCATTACCTGCCGGCAGAGATTGACGACGAGTGCGAGCGCCAAGTCCGCGCATTCCTGGCGAAGAAGTACGGGAAGGCGGAATTTCCGATCAAGACGGATGATCTCACCGTCTTCATTGAAGAAAAGGCAGATCTCGATTCCTACGCCGATCTTTCCGCAGAGCCTGGAGAAGTGGAAGGCGTCACGGAATTCGTGCCGCACAAGCGGCCGGTGGTCAGGATTTCCGGTGCGCTGAGTGCGCCCAATATGGAGAACCGGTTGCGCACAACGCTCACCCATGAGTACGGACACGTTCACTTCCATCAATTCATGTTCGACGAGCTTCAGACGCAATCGCAGTCTTTGTTTCCACGTCATGAAGAGGCCCACACCAACAAATGCCACCGGGACAACATGATCGGCGCGTCCGAGGGGGACTGGATGGAGTGGCAGGCCGGATACGCCTGCGGAGCGATTCTCATGCCTGCCGCAGTCCTCGTTGAGACCGTAAAGCGATTCCGCGAAGAGAAAAAGCTTCCCTACGCGAACCTGCTGCTGGGCTCCGAGCAAGGCCAGCAGCTCATCACCCTGGTGACATCCAGGTTCCAGACATCCAGGGACGCCGCCCGAGTGCGCCTCCTCAAAAAGGGTATCCTGACGGAAGGGGGAGGCGGCCGCACGGCGGAATTGTTTTGACAGTTCTTTTTTTTCTTTTAGAAATACCCAAATCAGCGGATTATGGTATATACTATAGTTGGCTCTTCAAGGAAGGACGAGCCGGAAAGGGAAAGGCCATGGCAGACGTTCGAGTTACGTGTATCACCAAACCGCACCCGCAGAGCCCGCATGAGCACATCACACACCTGGGCAATCCCCAGGCGGGATGGAAATGGACCCGCGAGGATGTGATTCGCAGCATCGAGGCCGAGACCAACACTTTTTTCGTCATTGATCCGTACAACGGAAAACGCTCGGAAGTCGGGGTCGTTCGACCGGCCGGTCGCTCGCCTTACGTCCGGACGCACGCCGATGGCGACTGGAACGACAACCTGCTGTCCCTGAATCAGTGCACTTTGTAACCTACGGAGAAAACAATGGAAAACCAAGAACACAAACACCATGTCCGAATCCACATTGACCAGAAGCCCTACGAGTCGCCGAACCCCACCACGGGCGAGGCGCTCTACAAGCTCGGCCATGTGGAGGCACGATTCGAACTCTTTCGCGAAGTGAAGGGGGACAAGGAAGACCCTGAGGTGCCGGACGGCGCGGAAGCAGTTCACCTGCGGGAGGACGAACATTTTCATAGCGGCCCGCCGCAGCACAAGGAATTCACGATCATCGTGAACGGCCAGAAGAAAGTTGTCACGACCAGGAAGGCGACGTTCGACCAGATCGTGAAGCTGGCGTACCCGACACCTCCGAGCGGCGCCAACATCCTGTACACGATTTCTTACGAAGATGGTCCTCCCGCCAACCCACAGGGTTCGCTGAAGGAAGGCGGCACGGTGAAAGTGAAAAACGGGATGATCTTCAATGTCACAGCGACCGATAAATCGTAGCCCGGACCTGAAAAAGCTCCGCGACGAAGGCTACGATCTGGAAATCCGCTCCGGCTGTCTGCTGGTGAAGGATGTTCCCTATGTGAATTCGCGCAAAGAGGTGAGGCGCGGCATTCTCGCCATGAAGCTCGTTCTCGCAGGCGATGAAACGTCGCGCCCAGACGATCACGTCGCATATTTTTCAGGGGATCACCCATGCAACGAGGACGGAACGGAAATCGCGCAGATAAAGCACGTGAGCGGCGAGCGCTCACTTGCAGAGGGTGTCGTGATACAGCATTCCTTTTCAGCGAAGCCCAAGCCGGCCGACTCTTATCCCGATTACTACGAAAAGGTGACGACGTATGTAGCTATCCTTTCCGGCCCGGCCTGGCACATCGACCCCACGGCCACGGCGAAGGCCTTTCCGTTGATCGAGCCGGATAAAGATGACCAAGGGCCGTTCAACTACATCGACACCGCCTCCAGCCGGGCGGAGATAGTCGCCGTGACAAACAAGGTGGCGCTCAGGAGAATCGCGATAGTGGGCTTGGGGGGAACCGGCTCCTATGTGCTCGATATGGTCGCCAAAACCCCGGTGAAGGAGATTCACCTGTACGACGGCGATACCTTCTTGCAGCACAATGCATTCCGTTCACCTGGCGCGCCGTCGGTTGATGATTTAAAGGCCAAGCAGCCGAAGACGACGTATTTCAAGAACCTGTACGGCAAGATGCATCGCGGCGTTATCGATCACCCGGTCTATCTGGACGCTGCGAATATTGAGGAATTGCGCGGGATGGATTTCGTGTTCCTATGCCTGGACAAGGGCAGCGCCAAGAAAGTGATTGTCGAGAAGCTCGAAGAGTTTAATATTTCATTCACCGATGTCGGCATGGGCATTCAGCTGACCGACCAGACGTTGGGCGGTATTGTGAGAGTCACCACGAGCACGGCGAACATGCGCGACCATTTCCGGGGCAGGGTGTCTTTCGGCGAAGCTGCGGGCGACAATGAGTATGATCGCAACATCCAGATTGCGGATCTCAACGCCCTGAACGCCTCTCTGGCCGTCATCAAATGGAAAAAGCAGTTTGGTTTTTACCGCGATCTCAAGTCCGAGCATCACAGCCAGTTCAGCATCGACGGGAACCTGCTGCTCAACGAGGATCGGCCGCAATGAAGCAGGAAATCGTCCTCAAACATGAATTTGTCGAATTCATCCCCGATGAGCTTGAGCAGGGGACGATTTACGTCTCCATCCGCTTTGCAACGGCATCGCACCTGTGTTGCTGCGGCTGTGGGAGCAAAGTTGTAACGCCGATTCGCCCCTCGGACTGGAAACTCATTTTTGACGGCAAGACGATTTCGCTGGACCCCTCGATTGGCAACTGGAGCCTGGCGTGCCAGTCGCACTACTGGATACGGAACAACCGCGTCCGGTGGGCTCCGAAATGGTCGCAGAAACAGATTGATCGCGGCCGGGCGCGTGATCAGTCGGCCAAAGAGAAATACTTCCGGAGCGCCGAGCCCGCGAGCGACGCGCCATCGAAGGACGACGCTGGCGAGCCGCAATCGAAAACCGGCGAAAGATTTCCCGGCGACGCCTGAAGAAGTGCGGCCCGCGTTGCTTTCGTCCATCACCTCACAAGAATTTGTTTCTATAATCGTGCCATCGCTTGGCGGTCCTACCAGCGCGTGATAATCGCGTTTATCGCGGTGATTAGGCTGCCCGCCAATATTGAGAAGGAGTTCATCTAGCATGCCGATAACACCCCAGCAGATTCAGGCCGCTGAGGCCACACAACGCGCGGCCGCGCACGATGCGGCACAACAAATCCGGCTGGTAGCGGGCCCGGGCACGGGAAAATCCTTCTCCATTGAGGAGCGGGTATGCTGGCTTCTCGGCCAGGGAATCCAACCGCAAACCGTCACGGTCGTTTCATTCACGCGCGCCTCCTCCATCGAGCTACGTGGCAGAATTCATAAGTATTGTGCTTTCCACAATCAGCACAATGGCGCGCAGGTTCGCGTGAGCACGCTGCATTCGCTTGCTCTCAGAATGCTCAAAGCCGCGAACCTTCTTCACTACCCGGCCGACCCGCTCGTGCTCGACAGCTGGGAATTGGAAAATGTCTTTGACGCGGAGTTCGGCCACGCAAACAATCTGGGCAAGAAGCGGCGCGAAGAAATCCGGCGAGAGCACGAGGCGTTCTGGAGCACCGGTCAGTGGGCCCCGCCGAACTACATTCCTCCCAATCCTCCGATCACGCAAGCGGAGCGAAACGCGTTCAACGCATTTCATGGACCGCGCACGCAGGCCTATTCCTGCGTATTGCCTGGAGAAATCGTGCGTGAGTGCCTCAGGCAAATCGTCGCAGGGAATCTCGACCCCGTCGCCCTAATACATCTTCAGCATTTAATTGTTGACGAATACCAGGACCTAAATCCGATCGACCAGCAATTCGTGGACGAACTTATCGCTCGCGGCGCTATCACTTTTGTCGCGGGCGACGACGATCAGAGCATTTATTCGTTCCGATACGGCTCGCCCGCTGGAATTCAGGGTTTCACTCAGCGCTACCCGGCAGCTGCGCCGCACACGCTTACCGACTGCTTCCGGTGCGCGCATTCGATTGCGGACGCGGCTAACGCCCTGATGGTGGGATATCCAAGTCAGAACCGCATCCCCAAGGCGCTACACTCGCTCTACTCGGGAGCACTTCCGGCCGTCGCCGGTGTCGTAGCCCGTTGGCGCTTTCCGAATGCAACATGCGAGAGCGATTCGATAGCGGCCTCATGCCAGACGCTCATCAACGCCGGCGTCAACCCGCGCGACATTCTGATCCTGCTCAGCAATCAACGGGAACTCCTGCCCGGCCTGAAGAATTCACTGACCACTGCGAACGTGCCTTTCGAGCCTCCCAGGGCCGAGACCTTCATAGATTCGGACACCGGCCGGTTCGTGCTTGCGATGATCCGATTGGTTTGCGATCTGCACGACCATGTCGCTCACAGGCTGATTCTGGGGTTGCGTCCTGGCATCGGAATTGGAACCTGCGAATCCGTCGCGAGCGCGGTCATTAACAACGGCCTTAGTTATTGGGATGTTTTCCATGCGGCATTACCCGCAGCCGTATTCACCGGCCGAAACATCACCGCGCTCAACCATGCGAGACAAGTCTGCGCTCAGGTTGGGGCATGGCAACGCAACGACACCCTTCAAGTGCGCTCGGCAGACATTGCGACGATTCTTACGACGACGTTTTCGGCCGCCGAAGCCCAGAATTGGCAAAACTACGCGGTTGTGCTACCCGTCGACATGACGCTTGAAGAATTGCGCGATTGGCTTTGGGCTGATACCGACGAGCAGCAGATGACCGTGCTTCAGGCCGTGTTCACTCGGCTCAATCAGCAAATGCCTGCCGCTGTTTTACCTCCGCGCGTGCGAATCATGAGCATGCACGGGGCGAAAGGACTTTCCTCTCGGATCGTGTTCGTTCCTGGACTGGAGGAACATATATTCCCTGGACCCTGGCGGCAACCCTATCCGGGCCTTGTGCTCGAAGCAGCCCGATTGCTTTATGTCTCGATCACTCGCGCGCGCGCCGCGTGCATCCTCAGCTACGCAGCGCAGAGAAGAATTCAAGGACCGATGCGTGCGACAGCGGCTTCGCGATTCACACCGAGCCTCAACGGCGCTTTCGCTGGGCGCGTGAACGGACTCCAACCCGCCGAGGTCCAACAAATTCTTGCGGAGATTGCAAACCTCTGAGGCAATCCAGAAACTATGAATGATAACGTCCTTTATCGCAACCTATCCAAAATACCCGCATCATGTCCCAGAAGCGGACTTCTGGCCCGGAACAGTTTCTGAATGCGCCGCGACTCAGAGAAGCGGCAATCGCCATCGCCACCTCACTCCATCGGTAAACACTAGCCGATTTCCCAGGACTAATCCCGCTGTCGATGCCGAATACCTTTCGGTTAGCCGACGACACAGCCACTGAGATTGTCTGTTTGGCTAAAGTTTCACCTCTATAATGGGGGCATGGCTAAGATTACCAAGCGATGGCTACTGTTCAAGTATATCGGTGGGCAATTCACACCCTTATCAAAACCCTTCAAGACGAAAGAAAAAGCAGAAAAGGCCCGTTTGAGAAATCCCGAGCGCGAGCGCAGAGCCATTGGACTCGGTGTGGTTCGCCTTACAGAAAGAGCAATGAGCTGATCCTCAGCGACAACTATGAAAACTCCGAAGATTCATGGCCTGAGTCCTGGCACTCTCGACTACCTGAGGCCCTTTTACCTGGGCACTCAATCCGGCCCGCAGAAGTCCCGGTACGTCCTGTGGGTCGACATCATGGGATCTCAGGGAAAGATGCTACGAAATGTCAGGACCGCGTCCATTCCATTGATGAAGCTTCACGTCGCGGCCCTTAACGCGAAGAAAAAGACCATCGGCGATATCGATCTTTTCCCGGTAATTGATGGCATCTACGTTGTATCCGAGTATTTCAGCGCGATCGTATTCTTCATCTCTGACGTTTTCCGTTCGATGGGGGCGGAGTTTCTCGTACTCAAGAATTGGGAACGCTCGGTCATCCGTGGCGCGGTTGCCTACGGGCCCGTAATCATGGGAGGAGAGTGCAAAGAAGGAGCCGCAATTCTCAAAGAGAGTGACTACGCCAATTCGATTCTGCTGGGAATGCCGCTCGTCCAGGCATACACTGCGGAGAAAAGTGCGCCACCGTTTGGGGTGTCCGTCCATGAGTCGGTCAGGGCCTTTGGCCGGCTTGGCAAAGACCCCATAACCGTGTCTTTGTGGCGTTGGTGGAGTAAGAACCCAGAGAACATGAAGATTGCCAGTGCCTTGCTTTCCTCCTTACATTCTTATTACGAATGGTGCCGGAAGAACCCTACCGCGAGCGGATATCCGCCCGAACGGATTGACGCTCATCAGGCCATGGCCGACGAGTATTTCGGGGAATTTGCGAACGGGTCTCTGCCTGGCACTGCGGCAAGTGCCAAATCCAGCAAAACGAGGGTCCAGCCAACAAAGCATACCCAGCGCGATGCTGTCCCCCATCCCGATCAGCAGATTTCAAAGCTCCGTAAGGTATTGAACCTCAGCGATGAGCAGGTGGAGAACATTAAGCCAATCATTGATGCGAGAGAAGCGAAAGTAATGGAGGTGACGAAAGACAGATCCCTCGCTGCTGAGGTCCGTCGATTGGCGATCAATGATCTGATCAGCGAGAGCAAATCCAAAATGCAGGCGCATCTGACTGACGAACAGAAAACTGTCCTGGTCGAACGAGAACAAGTTCACAATGCAGGCAAGAAGGCCTAAAAGACTTCGAGTTGCCCCACTCTTCCGGGACACCTTCTTCCTGTCTTCGACTCCCATCGCACACAAAGCGTCACATAGATAGATGTTCGTCCGTGCCTTTCCATTGTGGGTGTTCCAGCAGTGTCTTTTGCCAACGAATGCATTTCGCGGCTTCTTCTTTAACATGCTCCTTCATGTAGTCGGGGACCTTCCCGGTCTTCGCAAACTGTAAGAGGAAATGGCAATACACGCTGTTCGCCTGAAACGAGCAATCGAAGATCCAAGTTTTCCTTGAAGCTTCGTCTCTAGTTCGCATGGCTAAATGAAGAGCATCTCCGTGGACCGAGGGGTGAAGGACATCGCGATAAAAGTAATGGTCCGTGGCTCGAACAGGCTGAAAGACAAAAGCGAATATTTTCTTATCCTCGTCGTCGAAACGATCCCGTATTAACTCCGTCGTCGACAAATCTGAGACGCTTTCAGTCACCTGATCTTCCGAAGAATATTTCACAAACCACAGTCCGAGCACCGTCGTGTCGATTAAGCTCCGAAGCAACGAAGCAATGGGCATCAACAGCCGCTCTTTGAGGCAAAGCGTTATTGCTTCATGCAACTCATCGGCCAGTAGCACCTGAGTAGCGATTCTCGTCGTCCGCTGACTTTCCTGAGGAACGAGGTGGAGTGACAGCGCAGCGACCCTTTTGTCACGCTGTTTCTTTCTATCGCTACGAGCCGAACCGGGACTGTTCTGATTCATGTCTTCTATTCTTGCACTCGCGTTTGTGTGTTTCCAGGACTCTGCAATTTTCTATGGGACAGATCGGAGAGTCATCGACGTACCTCGTGACTGATGATTGGACGAGCCGTCATTAGGACGACGAAACATCCCAACCAAACTCCATTTGCTTTCTGGAAAGATGATATAGCAAGGTTGCGGCAATTATTCGCGGTCGGCTGACGGGCAACCTGGAAGTTATCAGCTCGCCGCTTGGGTTAGACGCCCTTACCTTCAGCGACTCCCGAATCGTCGGCAATCCGGGTTGCGGATGCGCTGGCTAGAACCCCTGATCTGACGCCCCAGAAAGCTCTGCATACCGGAACGATCAGGCGTGATGTGCTGAGTTACTATTAGTGATTATGAAGGCTGAACGGCTTAGACAGAGAGCGAAACAGAGGTTGCAGGAGATGGAGGCGCTTGCCATTTTTGCTCAGCAAGGAGGCGAGAAGAACGCGGTTGAAATCGCGAAGACCCGAAAGGAGATAGACACGGCAAGCTCAAAACGGTTAAGCGAGATCTTGATGCTGGCGGAGGGTTATATTGCTGCGTTACAAGAAAAGTCAGGCTTCCGCGGAGAGCTTTCGAAGGTTGTGAAAATGGTTAAAGAAGCCCGCCAAGATTCAACTGGGCTTTTCACGGTTCCTAAATGGCACATTGACAGCCTGTTCGGGAGCTACGGCCGTTGCTTTCCGGCCTGGGACACGGTTCCTCCACATGCATCGATTCCGATCGACACGACGGGAGATATCGGGAAAACAGTCTGGCATGGAATCTACATGCCCGAGACGATTCTATACGAGGATATGTGTGCCTCGTACAACCTTGCGGCGAGGTCCCATGGACATCTTGTTCAACTATCCTCCAAGAAAGAAATAAAGACACACAACATGGCGGTACGAGCAGCGATTCTGGCTGCCTACTATTTTGTAGAAGCCTATCTCAATGCCGTGGCATTTGACCATTGGTTCACCACGAAAGCGAAACTCAGTCAAGATGACATCGATGCACTGATGGAGTGGGACTCGAAGAAGCAACGGCAGAGATGGCTTAGCTTTGAGGAAAAAACGAACCGGTACCCTCGTATTATTCTGGGGGTGCAGCATTCTCCGCTAGCGGCCTCGAATTGTGAGGACTTGAAATTTCTCCTCAATACGGGAAAGGACATACGGGACTCCATCGTTCATGCCTCACCCAAAATAGACCTCAAGACCATGAGTATCGAGAAATTAAGCAATATGCTTGGGGCGCGCCTTTCCCATGCTACGCAGATTGTGGATTCGGCGATCGGATATGTGCGTCGGTTGAATGGTTTGCTTGGCAAACAGGGATGCTCATTGGATTGGCTTTTGGATCGCAACAATTCAGGGCAATTCCCGGAAGAGGCGTTTGATTAGCACTGACCGAAGAACCGAGTCTCCTTTCGGTAGGTCCGCGAAAGTTCTGTTCGATTGTCTGGGCCGGCTACCTCGCGATGTTATAATTTGCTCTCACGTGGATTGAAGCTGCCAGGTGCAGAGCCCGGGACGTTCCTCTGCTTGGCCGCTTGTTCCTTGGCCCTCGCTATTACGGTCGCAGCAACTGTTTTCCTGCATCTGCAAGCGGTCGGAAGGTCACAGGAGGTGTCTATGGACACAAAGCTGGTTCATCGCAAGGTGGTACGTAACTCGGTTCTTGAAGTAATTCAGGGTATCGGGACAGCGGCCATCACAGGCGTCCTGGCAACTTGAATCCACCCAAAGATCGGATGCGCCACGTTCAAGGGAACAATTGCATTTCAGATAAACGCCTTCCAAGGGCAAAGCGAGGCATGTACGGTGTCGGGGTGCACGGGAAAGCGCTTATGGGGTGACCGGCCTCGTTTCGTGTTGCTCTGATCGCCGATTCCATCGAGCGTGCCGAAACACCGGGACGATCTGATCGTGCCCACCCGCGAGGGAATGCTGACGAGACGATTATGGACACGGCAACCAGCCTGGAAGCTGTGGGCGCATTGAGTGGAATCGAACAAGTCGATTCTCCCCGTCGTTTTCTTGGCAGGCCGAGCCGGCAGACAAAGCTGGGTTTTGGTCGAAGGTGGTGTTCAGTCAAGCCGTAAGCTATTTTACTTCGTCGGCTTGAGAGTCTTACGGCGGATTGCTCCCGACAAAAGCCCATCTCGTCAGTTCTTGATTTCCTGACGAGATGCCGACAACTCAGTGCTCTTTGTTGGCGCTACTAATTTGATTCCGCCCGTTAGTACATCCTCGCTCGCCGCCGGCAGGCACAATCGCAAAAATCAGCTAGACCGCTGATGCATCTGCAACAAGCGATCAAGGCTCCACAGCCCTCCACCCGCGGGCGAAAACGCCAGTCTGCTAAGTGCCGGCAGAGCCTTGCAGAGTTCTCTCTCACTGTTTCAAGTAACGAAGCGCAACA
>Ga0209648_10001435_pt1 | contig 19263 bp, 12 predicted proteins | sample GraSoi2013_115cm_FD_185830 | JGI IMG/M metagenome (GOLD analysis project Ga0209648, IMG submission 185830) | Grasslands soil microbial communities from the Angelo Coastal Reserve, California, USA - Sample 9_17_2013_115cm (SPAdes) (version 2) | ecosystem: Environmental > Terrestrial > Soil >...
GCATAATGAACTTCCGAATAGCGCAGCAACGTACCGAAACGGCATCGAAGACCTGCCTAAGTGCAGATTTTAGCCCAGGGGCATATCCCTGGCAACGCCCGCGACTCGCGGTTCCCCTTCCACAAAAGCGGCGGTGACTTGGCTGTGTAGTTTGAATGTATAAGTCGAAGGAGGAAAAGCTGAACTCAGCGACCGAGCTGATTCAGAGACACCAAGGAGGCTCCCCCATGCAGACTATGTATTACATCGGGCTGGATGTTCACAAGAGGACGATCAGCTACTGCGTGAAGGACGGCAGTGGCACGATTCACTCCGAAGGCACGATTCCCGCCACACGTTTTGACCTGGACCGCTGGATGAAGACACTGCCGCAGCCGTGGACTGCAGCGATGGAAGCCACGGTGTTCACTGGGTGGATCTACGATCACTTGCAGCCACACGCCGCAGCACTGAAAGTGGCCCACCCGCTGATGCTGCGGGCCATTGCAGCGGCGAAAAAGAAGAACGATCGCATTGATGCGAACAAGATTTGCGACTGCCTGCGGTGCGATTTTCTTCCGGAGTGCTACATGGCCTCGACGGCGATTCGCGAGCGGCGGCGAACGCTGCGGTACCGCAACCTGCTAGTCCGGCAGATGGTGCAGATGAAAAACAAGATCGGCACGCTGCTGATGGAAGCAGGAGTGAGCTACAACAAGCAGCGGCTGCACAAGGCCGGCTACTTCCGTGAACTGCTGGCCACGAACCCGGACATTGATGAAGGGCTGCGTTCGCTGCTGAGACTGTGCCGCGAAACGGTGGTGCGTCTAGGAAAGACCGAGAGCGCCCTGGTGCGGTCACTTGAGCGGGATCGGTTGCTGCTGGATCGCGTGGAGCGATTGATGACCATTCCCGCCGTGGGGCCGATCACGGCGTTGGCCTGGGCATTGGAAGTGGGCGAGGTGCAACGCTTTTCTTCCATCAAGAAAGCCATCAGCTACTGCGGGCTGTGCGGCGAAGAGAAGAGTTCAGCAAACACCGTGCAACGCACCCCACTGTCAAAACAACGCAACAAACATTTACAGACAACACTGATCGAGGCGGCGAAGATGGCACCGCGCTACAGCCCGGACTTGGCGATGCTCTATGACAAGGAAAAGCAGAAAGGCAATGCCAATCGTGCAACGCTGGCGGTAGCAAGGAAGCTGGTGGCCTACCTCATGGCGGTCGACCGTGGGCAGCGGAATTTTCAGGTGATGGAGACGCGTAACTGCGTCGCCGCGTAGAACGGCGAACAAGGAGGATCTCTTCGACGCGTAGCCTGCCAGGTCTTGCCGTTAAGCCGACTGGGCGAAGGAGCGCAAGCTCTGGATGCTCCCGTTGATTAGTTTCGAGACTGGCAGGAGAACACAAACTCAATCTTCTGCTCAAGACCACTCGCTGGTCTGAGGCAGCAAATGGAAGTCTGGTTCTATCTGAAATAGGAACCACGGCTGAGAGGCCAACACACGCGGCGAGAGATCAGAAAGGATTTGTACCCGCGCTCCTCCGCAGCGCGTCAGGAGACCTTTTGCCCTCTTGACAAAGACTTATCATGCTAACCGAACACCTCTAACAATGTCGGCTCTGTCAGACCTTTCTTGAACACACTTCTCCCTTCACTCCCCAGAGTGGTCTTGTTTGTTTCGTTGACTAAGGAAATTAATTCTAGGTTAAGGTATCATCCCCCTATCTGCACTACTCACCGCCTCAACGTGTGGAGGTGATTCCGTGTCCTCTCCAAGATTTTATGCAATGGCATCATCCGCTTCCTTAACATCAATTTTGTTGATGGTTTTAATTATCTTTCCTGCTGCACTGCATGCCCAGGTTGCCGGAGGAACGCTTTCCGGCACCATTACCGATCCAACCGGCAGAGCAGTTCCACAAGCGCAAATCCTGATTAAGAACGTAGCTACGGGTGTGGAGAGAACCGTCTCCACTAACACGGATGGCTTCTACACCGCGGTCAACCTGCTCCCGGGCGAGTATCAAATCAGGGTAACTGCGACCGGATTCAACACCGAAGTAAAAACCGGAATCACAATGAACGTGGGCGCGCAACAAACCTTCGATTTGACTTTGAAAGTCGGAACTGTCGCGAACACGGTCCGGGTAACCACCGAAGCACCGGCTGTGCAATTGACGTCTTCAGAAATCAGCGCGACCGTGAATTCAACTACGGTTCGGGAACTTCCTCTCAACGGCCGCAGCTGGACCGATCTCGCGGCCTTGCAGCCCGGAGTTGATACGATTCAGACCCAGCCGAGCTTCGCAACCGGCTCGGATCGCGGCAATCGCGGCTTTGGACAGCAGCTCACAATCTCCGGTGCTCGTCCGCAGCAAAATAATTACCGGCTTGATGGCGTGAGCCTCAACGATTATGCCAATGGGGCGCCCGGCAGCGTGCTCGGCGGAAACCTGGGCGTAGACGCGATCCAGGAGTTCTCCGTCCTGACCAGCAACTACTCAGCGGAATACGGCAAGACTTCCGGGGGCGTGGTCAACGCCATCACAAGGTCAGGGACAAACGGGTTCCACGGGAGCGCCTACGAGTTCCTGCGGAACAGCGCTTTAGACGCAGCAAATTTCTTTGAAGCTGGACAGCGGACACCATTTAAGCGGAATCAGTTTGGCGGAGCGATTGGCGGCCCGATCGTGAAGAACCATACCTTCTTTTTCGCGGACTACGAAGGAATCCGGCAATCCAAGGGCATCGCCAACGTGAATTTCGTGCCCTCGCCTGCCGCCCGCATCGGGAATCTTCAGTCCGGGACTGTGACCGTGGATCCCGCAGTCCAGAAGTACTTGGCACTCTATCCCGTGCCGACGTGCACGGGGGCGGACGTCTGTCAATTTACCTTCTCCGCGCTGCAGGTGATTAACGAAAGCTTTGTTACGACTCGCATCGATCACAAGTTCTCCGACAAGGACAGCCTGTTCGGCACCTATATGTTCGATAAGACCCCGTACAGTTCCCCGGACTCCATGGGGAACGTGGAACTCGGCAGCTTAAGCTCGAGACACATTGTTGCTGCAGAGGAGACTCACAGCTTCACCCCGACCTTTGTGAATGCAGTACGCTTTGGCTTCAACCACGAAATGGTTAATAACAATCAGAGCCTTAAAGGGATTACTTCCGCGGCGGCCGACACCTCGCTAGGGGCCTTTGCCGGCCGGGACGCAGTCTTTGTGAACGTCACGGGGCTTTCTCCGATGTCGGGTGGCGTCGGCGGACTCCCAACCTATTTCTACCGCTGGAATTCTTTCCAGGGCTATGACGACGCCTTCTACAATCGCGGCACCCACACAATCAAATTGGGCTTTGCTTTCGAGCGCATGTTGCTGCAGGCCACTGCGCTTACCGACCCCAATGGAATCTGGTTCTTCAATAATTTATCGTCATTTCTGCAAGCTCAACCTACTAAATTCCAAGGAGGGATTGCCAGTTCCCTCACCCCGCGCGATTTTCGACAGAACATCATCGGCGGCTATGTACAGGATGACTGGCGCGCGAAACCGAACCTGACGCTGAACCTGGGGCTGCGCTATGAGATGGCCACGGTGCCAACGGAAATTCATGGCAAGCTGGTGAACCTGCGGAATATCACTGATCCACTGCCCATCTGCGGGGTGCTCGTCACCGGAAGCTGCTCCGGTACCGGCCCTTTATTCTCGAACCCCACCCTGCATAATTTTGAACCGCGCATCGGTTTCGCCTGGGATCCATTCCGCAACGGCAAGATGGCCGTCCGTGGCGGAGCTGGCTTATTCGATGTTCTCCCACTTCCCTATCAGTTCATCCTCCTGGAGACTCAAGCCATTCCGTTTTTCCAATATACGACGCTCAAAGTCAGTGACTTCACAAACCCCACGCCTCCACAATCACCTCTCACTTTCCCGCTCGTGCCACCCGCGGACATCACCGGGAACAAGTCGCGTACCACTTTTATTGATTCGCATCAGAAGCGTAATTACGTCACGCAGTGGAACCTCAATATCCAGTACCAGCCCACTCCGAACCTGGCAGCTATGGTTGCCTACGTGGGGTCGCGCGGCGTGCACCAACCCTTCCGCGTGGATGAAGCCGATCTGATAATCCCGACGAAAACTTCCGCCGGGTATCTGTGGCCACAAGTAGACGTCAATGGCAACCTCATCAGCGGTCCCAATGCAGGAAATTCCCCCAATCCGATCAATCCCAACTTTGGCTCCATACGCGGAATGTTTTATCAAGGGCGCTCTTACTTTAACGCCCTCGAACTGCAATTGGCGAAGCGTATGAGCCATGGCTTCCAGGTCCAGGGAACCTATACCTGGGGAAAGAGCATTGACACCAGCTCGGCCACCGTTGCGGGAGACGCATTCGGAAATTCGATTTCCAGTCTGAACTGGTTTGACATGAAATTGACGCGCGGGCCCTCCGATTTCAACGTCGGGCGCACCCTTGTTGTAAACGGCACCTGGGACATTCCTACGGCTAAGTCATTCTCTGGACCGGCCAGGTGGGTGACCGATGGCTGGGAACTCGGCCTGATTCTCACTGTCAGTGATGGGGTGCCCTTTACCCCGACATGGGGTACCGGAGGAGACCCTGCGAATACGCTGAGCAGCGACGATTTTGCCTTCCCGAACCGGCTTGGCGGATCGGGCTGCAGTTCGCTAACGAATCCCGGCAATCCCGCCAATTACATCAAGACTCAGTGCTTCGCCATTCCGACTGCACCCGACGCGGCATTTTGGAATGCAAACTGCGACCCCGCGCCACCCAGCGTCGGAGGACCCATTGATCCCGCTTCCCTGCAATGTTTCAACCTCCGCGGTAATGCTGGCCGAAACATCCTGATCGGCCCCGGCATCACCAATCTGGACTTCTCCGTGTTCAAGAACAACCACATCAAGCGAATCTCAGAGAACTTCAACGTACAGTTCCGCGTGGAGATGTTTAATATCCTCAATCACACGAACTTTGCGCCGCCGCAAGTAGGCGACGGCAATACCGATCTCTTCGATGCGACCGGAGCAACACTGGCCCCGAGCCTGGTTCCGGGCGGGACGGCTGGAGTCTTGCTCAGGACGACGATCCCGGAGCGGCAGATTCAGTTCGCGATCAAAATAATCTTCTAGTCTCAGACGTTGCGGAGACAGTTTCTACTCTTGCTTCCCGACTGAGAGCTGCCGGGGCGATTGTTCTGGGCAACACGAACACGCCGGAATTTTTGATGGCGTACGAAACGGATAATTTGGTTAGCGGAAAGACGAGCAATCCCTGGGACTTGTCGCACAGCGCCGGCGGCTCGAGCAGGGGTGAAGCGACAGCCATTGCGTCCGGATGTTCGGCGGGCGGCTTGGGCAGCGATGGCGGCGGCTCGATTCGCGTACCGGCACACTTCTGCGGCATATGCGGTTTGAAGCCAACGCCTGGAAGAATTCCGGCCACAGGGCACTTTCCCGCGGGCGTCGGCGCGTTTTCTTGGATTGGCGTGGTCGGGCCGATGGCGGGGACGATTGCCGATGTGCGCGCTCTGTTTGAAGTGATGGCGGGACCGGATCCAGGGGACGCTTTGTCCGCGCCCGTACCGCTTCGTACGGTGAATGACGCGCAACTAAAAAGTTTGCGTGTCGGTGTTCTGGAAAGCGATGCGCTGGGCAAAGTGGACGCGGAAACCCATGCGGCTTTGCAGAAGGGGCAAACGATTTGGCGGCGCAGGGATTTGTGGTCGAGCCGCAAGTGATCGGGCGGCCAATGAGAAGGAGCTTGTCCTCGCGGTTGCCGAGCGCATCGAGAACGGGCGTGGATCATGGCAAGCACCGGATATTTAGGACGTGACACATAGATGCTTGGGAAAGAAAAAAGCAGCCTTCGCGCTGGGTCGGAATGAGTTTAGGAGCAGCAGAGTGATTTGTGGGTCTATTGCTCCGGGGGTTGCGCGAGTTCGGGGTTCGGTACGCGCTGATCGCTGAGCGCCTCGCGGCGTTTGCCAAGATCCGCACTGATGATTTTTTTCGCCGTGGCAAATTCGGCTTGCGCTTCTTCGCGGCGCCCAAGCCGCGCGAGCGCTTGGCCACGCAGGTAGTGCACGCCCTGATGGTTGGGCGTGAAGCGCACCGCTGAATCGATCACCAACAGCGCTTCTTTGTATTTTTCCTGCTGCATATAAACTTTGGCCAGGCCGAAGAGCGATGCGGGCATCTTCGCGTTGCGCCTCAGAGCTTCGTGAAAGAAGCGCGCGGCTTCTTCATCGTTTCCCGCGCGTTGATAGAACTGCCCCAGCTGCTCGTAAGTGTCGGCGAGGTCGGGCTCGACGGCGAGATCCTTTCGGAATTCAGCCTCCGCTTCCTCGTTGTGGTTAAGCCGCAAATGCGCCACACCCAGGCTGAAATGCACGAACGGCAGATTGGGGTTGGCAGCCGCGGCGCGCTGCAGTTCAAGCAACGCCTTGTCCGGCTCCTCGCGGTTCAGGTAGGCCTTGCCGAGAATCAAGTGAAACTCCGGCTTGTTCCCGCCGATCTCCACTAGGCGGCTAAGCGCTCTCTCGTCCAGTTCCTTCTGGTTGGCGTTATGAGCTGCGATTCCCATCACGTAGAGGTACATGAAATCGTTGGACTGTCGGGACCAGAGCGGCTCCAGCGCGGCAACCGCGTCCGCATAATGTTCCGTGAATACATCGCATAGCCCGAGCAGGTAGCGCGCCTGCTGGGATCCCGGCTGATCGCGAACCACGGAGGCGAGCGGCGCGATCGCTCCAGCGTAGTCGGCACTCCAGTACTTGACCAAGCCAATGTCCAAACGGATGCCGGCCATTTTTGGCTCGAGCTTCTCCGCTTTTTGCAACAGCGACAACGCGTGGTCCCAATCTTTGCGGCGCATGGCGATGACGCCGAGGTTGGCGTAGGCGGCGCCCGCCCGGGGATCGGCGGCCAGCACTTTACGAAAAGCTGCCTCGGCAGTCTCCAGTTCGCCACGCTGCAGCGCGGCCTCTCCTTCCGCGAAAGCCTTTTGAACATCGTCCACAGCGGTACGGTTCGCTCCGGCGCTGCTGGCTTGCGCGACGGACCGGCGGAGCGACGGCTCCGCCAAGCACAGGGCCGGTAAGCCGCCTGCAAGAGTAGCAGCGTAGAAATTGGCAGCCAAAACCAATACCAGGGCCCCGCTGTTCATGACGCGTGTAGTCTCCGGCAGCGCTGGCCGGAATTCAAGCGACGACGGCGAACAATCGCTATTTCAGCGGGATTCAGCGTGGAGAGAAGAGGAAGAATGCGCATGGTGCGTGACGCCACCGAAACAGGCGGCAAGCGAAACAAATGGAACAAAAAATCCTGCTTGACACCAGAACTATTATGCTTTATTAACTCGATTCAATAAGTCCCGGTGCAATCTTACCCGGGTCGAGTGGTGGGGGCTGTGGCCGAATGAACTCTCTCCGGCGAATCACGAGCCCGACGTGCCCGTCTTGCCGGGCGCATTGTCCCTCACAATCCTGTAATTCAAGTCTGAAAATTTTGGAGGTGCTACTGTGAAGGGACATTCGCCCTCTTTCCGATCTCGCACGTCCGCGAGCATTCTCCCCAAGGCCGCCCCTGTCCTCGGCCTATTGTGCGCTCTGGTCATCACGCTCCTTATGCCATGCGCTTCCTATGCGCAGGATACTGGCTACATCAGCGGCACGGTGATCGACAAATCCGGCGCGGCCGTCGTAGGCGCTGAGATAACTTTGACCAACACTGCCGGCAGCTTGACGCGCTCGACTACGACCAACAGCGATGGAGCGTTTACCATCGCTGGTCTACCCGGCGATACCTACAACCTAAGCGTCTCAGCGAAGGGATTTCAAAAGTACACCGCGCAAAACATTAAATTGAACGTTGCGGAAAAGGCACGCATTGACGTACCACTCACGGTTGGTGCGATGAGCGAAGAGATTAGGGTCACGGGCGAAAGCGTTGCGCAGGTGGAGACCCAGTCATCGGACCTGACAAATACCATTACCGGCAAGCAAATCAACCAGTTGGAACTGAATGGCCGCAACTTCACGCAGCTCGTTGTCTTGACGCCCGGCGTTGTGAACCAGAGTGGCTCAGACGAAGGTAAGGTGGGCGTTTACGGCAACGTCGCCTATAGCATGAATGGCGGGCGCACCGAGTACAACAACTGGGAACTCGATGGCGGCGACAACATGGATAACGGCAGCAACTCAACGCTGAACGTTTATCCCAACCTCGAAGCTATCGCCGAATTTAAAGTGCTGACCTCAAACTACGGCGCGCAGTACGGACGTAATGGTTCCGGTACCGTGGAGGTCGAGACCAAGGGCGGCACCAGCGCTTTCCATGGAAGCGCCTTCGAGTATCTGCGTAACGACATGTTCAATGCCAGGCCGTGGGAATCTGGGAACGATCCAGCGCACCCAAATCCACCTTACAAGAAGCACGACTTTGGCTACACCATAGGCGGTCCCGTTTACATCCCTCACCACTACAATGCCGACAAGAAAAAAACGTTCTTTTTCTTCTCCGAGGAATGGCGTCGCGAGAAGAACCCTTCTTCGATCGATCAGAACGTTCCATCGGTTGCCGAGCGTAGCGGTGACTTCACCGGCCTTTGTGCTCTCAGCCCTACGGACTGCCCTAACAAAAACGGCGCTGACCCGACGGCAATACCCATTACTCCAGTAGGTCAGGCGCTTGCGGCGCTCATCCCCTCTCCTAACACGACGCTCGGCGGCTTTCCCGCTTTTGCTCAGACCGTTTCGACTCCAACCACATGGCGCGAAGAACTAGTCCGCATCGATCACAACCTCACAGACAATTACCGTCTGACCTTCCGCTACATCCATGATTCATGGTCGACGGTAGTTCCGAATCCCCTTTGGGGCGTAGGCACCTCCGACTTCCAAAATATCCAGACAAACTTCGTCGGTCCAGGAACGAGCTTCGTCGCTCGCTTGAACGCCAACATCTCGCCAACGTTACTGAACGAATTTGTCGCCAGCTACACTGCTGACCACATTTTTCTGACGGCCCTGAATAATCCAGCACCTCTCCCCGCCGGTGCCATGGGCGCGCTCTTCAATAATGGTTTTGGCGGTAAGCTTCCCTCGATTTCTCTTAATGGGAATAACGCCTATAACGGCGGCAGTAATGGCGTCTTGGCTCAGGATACGGGGTACTTCCCCTGGAACAACGCCAATCCTACTTATACCTATCGTGATACCTTGACCAAAACGCACGCCAACCACACCTTCATTTTCGGCGTCTATTTCGCAGCAGCGCAAAAAAATGAGGATAACTCGCCTGACGTGCAGGGTATTCTTACGTTCAACGCTGGCTCCTCCGTTGGCACTGGAAACTCCTTCGCCGACCTGCTGACGGGCAGAATCGCCAACTATAAGCAATGGAATCTAGAAGAGAAATACTATGATCGATATAAAATTGTCGAACCTTATTTCCAGGACGACTGGCGCGCCACCAAACGCTTCACACTCAATCTCGGCCTGCGCCTCAGTCTATTTGGAACCTATCGCGAGCGTTATAAGCACGCGTTCAACTTTGAACCGAGTACCTTCGTCGCTGGCGGTTCGCCAACCATAGATTCTTCGACGGGCGCATTCGTCTCAGGTGCAGGAAATCCGTTCAACGGCATCATCCAATGTGGCGGAAAGGGGGGAACTTCTGCAATCCCCGGGCCTACGTTCACCGCGTTCCCAACCGCCAGCGTCGGACCATCCTCTGAGTCGGGCTGCTTGAAGGGGCACCTCTTCAATCCCGCGCCTCGAATTGGGTTCGCCTTTGATCCTAAGGGCGACGGAAAAATGGCTATCCGCGGTGGTTATGGAATCTTCTTCGAGCACACCAACGGCAATGAAGGAAATACGGAATCGCTCGAAGGCTCGCCACCACTCGTGCTCACTGCCACGCAATTCAACGTGGTTGGCTACACCAATATTGGTGCAGGCGGCAGTTTGCTGTTCCCACTCGCTGTGACATCTATCCCCAACAAAGCAGTCTGGCCTTACGTGCAGCAGTGGCACCTGGACGTCCAAAAGCAGCTCCCTGCGAACGTCGTGGGCACAGTCTCCTATGTGGGGAGTAAAGGGACGCATCTGACCTTGCTCAGCAACTTCAACCAGCTCTTTCCGACACCGGCTTCAGCGAATCCTTATATGCCTGGCGAAGCGATCAGTCAGCCGGTTGGAAACTCCAGCATCTCTCCAGACTGCGGGGCCTCTTTCGACGCCAACGGAGTACCTACAAACGCCATGACCCCCAGCGGCGTGCCCATCACTGGGCAAGCTGCCGTCAATCTCGCCGTAGCGGGCTGTGGAGCTAATCCGGATCTGCTGCGGACCGCATTTCACGGTTATGGCAATATCGCGCGGCTGCAAGACACGGCTAATTCCATTTACAACGCACTGCAGGTCAGTGCCCGGCGTACCGTCGGCGATCTGCAAGTCAGTCTTGCGTATACCTACAGCCATTCTATCGATGATTCGTCCGACCGATTCGATAATCTGTTCGTGAATGCATTTGATCCTGCGGCTAATCGAGGCAGCTCCCAGTTTGACCAGCGCCACAGTCTGGCGATCAGCTACATCTACGCTTTGCCATTCTTCAAGGGCACGGGGCTCACGCATAACGTCCTGGGCGGATGGCAGATCTCCGGAATTACCATTGCTCAGACTGGTCTGCCATTCACGGTAACCAACGCCACAACCTTCGGTGACAATGCTGGTGTCGGCAACGGCAGCCTTGTCGTGGGCAACTCGCGACCTGACCTTGTCTCCGGCCAAGATCCCTATAAGGTCACGGCTGCGCAGAAAGCCGCAGCAGCCGGCACTTTTGGGCCACTTTATTACAACCCGGCGGCTTTCGCTATACCGACCGGATTAACATTTGGCAATGTCGGACGGGACACGCTGTACCTCCCCGGGCGGCTCAACTTTGACTTTGGACTTTTTAAGCGCTTTGCCTTCACCGAGAGAACAGGGCTCGACTTTAAGTGGGAGGCGTTCAACGTCTTCAACCACACCCAGTTCGGCACCTGCGCCTCTGGCGGCGGCTGCACTAGCCCCATCAGCTCAAGTCTTGGCAGCTCGAATTTCTTGCATCTCACTCATGCGCATGATCCGCGGCGCATGCAGTTTGGCTTGCGTCTCTATTTTTAACTGACCACCACACCAAGAAAGGCGGCGCTCTTCGGAGCGCCGCCTTTTTTTATGCGACGACCGCCTGCGCAAGGCGATAGCCAACCGCTTCCCAGCTTCTCACTTTGAAATTTTGGTGCCGACGTTTTAGCAAGGAGTACAATGCGCGCCATGAATCGATGAACTTTTATCGGAACATCCATCGCTGCTGCCGTAGCCGCCTCGCGCCCTGCCTGGTCGGCGGAAACTCATCACCTCGAACGCGTCGGATTGCAGCTCTACACCCTGCGCGATCTCATGAAGCAGGATTTCGAGAGCACGCTCGCGAAAGTTGCGCAAATGACTACAAAGAAGTCGAGTTCGCAGGCTATTTCGGCAAGTCGCCGCAGGAAGTCCGCAAAATTCTCGACAGCAACAAGCTCACCTCGCCGTCTGAACATATTCCCTACGAAACAATCGAAGAGAAGTGGCCGGAGACGCTCGAAGCCGCCCACGCAGTAGGGCAGAAGTTTATCGTCTGCCCGTGGCTTGCCGTGTCGCAGCGCAATGCGCCCGACGGCTGGAGGCGTGCCGCCGAGACTTTCAATCGCGCCGGGGAAGCCGCGCATAAGGCCGGCATCCAGTTCGCGTACCACAATCACGCGTTCGAGTTCGAGCCTTCGCAATCTCTGGGCGGCAAGCTGCCATATGATTTTCTGCTTGAGGAACCCGATCGCAAGCTGGTCAAGATGGAAATGGACCTTTGCTGGATTATCGTGGGCGGGCAGGATCCCGTGAAATATTTCGACCGCGACCCCGCCAAAACTTCATCCGCGACGAAGAACGGCGCGATTCTCGCCCGTGAAGGCGTGAATACGATCAGCATTGCTTCGACAGAGCACAGAGATTTGGCGGGACAGGGACCCGTGCGCGCGTGCGGCGCACATACATATATATGTTAAGGACGGGCGGAATGTTGGTCCGGACTAGGCAGCTCGATCGTAACGGTGCTGGAGGCCCCCCAATCGCTCCTGAGAAAGGACCCAACCTGAGGCTAGCGAACGAATTCTGCCGTTCGGCGTTCCCTTCCCGAGTCCGAGATGCGTGCGGTCCTTAGTAGCGAATATACTCAGAGAGCCGGCGTTTCAGGTGGCGTTCGTCAACTGCAATGATGTGATCCAGGAGATCACGCCGGCAACTCCCTACCCAACGCTCTGCGACTCCATTCTGCCAAGGACTCTCGAACGAAGTCCGGACAGGACTCACGCTCAGGGATCGAACCGCTGCGGGGACTTCCAGTCCATACTTGGCATCACGATCAAAGATGACGAACCTCGGAGCGGATCCAAATGGAAATGCTTCTCGTAACTGCTGGACGATCCACGAGCTTGGCGGATGCTTTGTGACATTGAAGTGCAGGATGCGCCGACGATCGTGACTGATGATGAAAAAGCAATAGAGCGCGCTGAAGGTGATCGTCGGAACAGTGAAGAAGTCCATCGCGGCAATCGCTTCCCGGTGATTGCGGAGAAAGGTAAGCCAGCGCTTGGCCGGCTCCGGATCTCGAGGTGCCCGTTTCATCCAACGAGAGATCGTTCGCTCGGGGATAAGGTCGTCTATTGGCCGCTCTCGGGGAGCGGCTATAAAATCGAGCGTCTTTCAGGGTTGAGACCTTATTGTGATGCAACCCGCTCTGACTGGATAACGATTTGGAATGAATGGAAGGACCAAAAGCGCCGTCATATTTTCCTCTGCGAAAATCACGCTTTTTTCGTCGGTTTCCTTTGATGACGCGTGGAGGTAAATCGGGGAAAATTTGACGCTTTTTTTCGTGCCTAAATCCCTACCGCAGTTCGTACCGCAAAACCTGGCACTGCCCCAAAACCCTGTCATACTCAGCCTGGTCAGGTGCTGCCAATGTTTTATGAGCCGGGTGACAAAGTTCCTGAGTCCGGCATTTACACTGTGACGCATGACCCGCGGCACGCGAGGCCGCATGAAGTTACCTGCATAAAAGACCGCAAGTTCCCCCCTGCAGAAATTGCAAAGGTGCTCGGTTTGAGTTGAAGAAAGCGACTATCCATGTTGAAGACCATAGATACTTCAACGACGAAACGGTGCGAATGGGAGCGGACGCTCTAAAGAAAACTCAAAAGAAATAGGAGTGGATTCAGCGGCGGTCTACTGTTTCCAGGGGTGCCAACACAGTGTCCCGGACAGTCCTAACCTTGACCGTTAGTCCAGTTACCTGATTTATTGGAGCGTCCCTTCAGACGGTGATTGCGCGAATAGCCACGCTGAGCCAGCTCGTTCCGCTTCGCCTCTCCTTCGAAGTACGTGCTGGTGACGTCATACAGCAACAGGTCGTAGTCCAGATCGAACAACTCTCCCAGCCGATTCTTCAGATGTCTTTCTAGCTCTTCCTTGTGCGGCAGCAGTTCGTCGAGGGATCGGTAGAGCCGGTCTAATTCACCTTGCTGGCCGGCACGCCCAGCAGATCAACTCGCTTCATAGAAACGCTCAGCGATATGCAGCTCGCTCGAGGACTCACACTGCAAACAGGAATGTTAGGAAATCTCGGGGCTCGAACTACCCGAAAGTCTGCTCAATAAATCTTCAAATCGCCTCGGACTGCGGAAGCTGGCTAGCCTCGGATGGGAGGCAGGTAGACGAACGACATTCAAAGTGCACCAGCCATGACGGGCGACCCAACGGAGGAGCCTGCTAGGGGGCAACTTCGCTGCGTAGGTGCTTGGCCAGTTTCTCTATCCGCTTCAGCTTCTCCGGTAAATCCTTCGGAAGCTGTCCCTGCGTCGCAAGTTTGACCTGCGACGGTATTTCGCCGGAAAGCTGCGCCAATTCATCTGCCTCTTGCTTGAGCTTTGCGGGATCGGGCGGTTTGGGCTTAGCCGTTAGAGGGGGCTCAACCGGCTTGTTGACTTGCTTATCAGCTTCTCGTAAGCCGGGTGGACTCGGGTGCGCCTGTTTCCCGCCGAGTGCTGGGATTACGGAAAGAGCCGCGACCAGCGCGACGGCAACGAGGATACGCATGAGACCTCCATGCGAACGATTCAAATGTCCGAAAGAATTTTACACCTATATGGCCGGGCGAGAGCGCCGATCACAAAAATCGGCGGGTAGCTTCTTCGCTTCCCGCCGATTGTCACCATTCAGGTTGGTTGATGGGTTAGAAGCTGACCTTGATGCCCCACTCCATCTGGCGCGGCGCACCGAGTGCAAATACGCCCGAACCGAGAGAGGTCAGGTTCGTCCGGCCCGTGCACTTAGTTGTGTCAGCAGGACAGCCAGCCTGATCGTGCGCTGTCGTGCCATTCAGTGATCCTGGAGATCCACTCAGGATGCCGCTGAGGGGCTGGCTCGGTGAGTCAAAGTTCTGACGGTTGAATAGGTTGAAGAATTGAATCTGCGGCTCGACGGTCACACCCTCTGGCATCCGGTGGAACATCTTGTTTGGATGAATGACCCAGCCCAGACGTACGTCAAAGGTGAAGAACTGATCCAGTCCAACCTCTCTGGGCGGCGCAAGGGCTATCTTGGGAGGCGTTGCACCCATGGCCAGCAACTGCGCCTTCGTGAAAAAGCCGGCACTCACGAGCGCCTGTCCTGCAGGAGTGAGAGTCGTCCCGGCGATACTGTTGTTGTAGTTGGTGATCAGCGTGTTGAGGTTTCCAGCGCTGACGTCCCGCCCAAAGGAGCCAATGTTTGTTCCCGGCAGGATGTCTCCTTGGACACCACGCGTATCTCCCGCGAATGTGCCGTCTCCGGTCAGGTCCGAGGTGAAAATCGCCCCTGTATTCGAAGCCGGCGTCGGAAGGAACAAGGTTCTTGGAAGCGCGCTGTACCAGTGCGTGACGAAGCTGATGCGTGTGGCCCAAGGGAAATCGAGTACGGCACCCCCGGAGAGCTGGTGCTTGCGATCCAGGCCATTGGGCCCGCTATAGTGGCTGGTGTTCGCAAAATCAGCCGCGGCGTTGATGAAGTCCTGGTCCTGCGCTTCAGAAACGAACCGCGAGAGCGAGTAAGCCACCTGGTAGTTCAGGCGCTTCACACCCCGCATCGGTTTGTTTACATTCGAAACCAGCTTGAAGTCTAGCCCATTGTAAACGGACCGGCCAATGGGAAAGAGCATCTGATTCTGGCCCAGGTTGGGGTTGACTCCAGCGAATGCACAAGTGGGGCAAGGAAGGCCACTAGCAAAGGCATTCCCGGAGTCGAGGCCCTTGCCGGCGTAGTCGTGAATGGTTGCACCAGCCGCGATGGCGCAATCGATCGAGGCTGCATCCGTTCCAGTTCCGCAGCTAAACGCATTATTCGTTGCAGAGATGGCGGCCAACGCGGCGGGTTGGTTCAGATAACGAGCATCGCCAACGTGGTTAGTGTCGTAGTCGAGCAGGAAGTGCACGCCGATGTTGCGCAGATAATCCACGGAAAGCACCGTGCCGTTCCAGAGTTGCCGCTGGATGCCAACATTCATCTGCCACGAACGTGGTGTGCGGTAATCGGGTCCGATCAGGTCGTTGCCGGTGGAGTTGGCTCCGTCGGCCAGGGTGTTACCAATGTAGCTTCCGTTGGACTGAGGACCGGCGGTCTTCGTCGCCTGTTGGAACAGCGTCTGCAGAGCGGCAAGATCCGCGAGTGTATTCCCGATAGGCTGACCGCAGACTTGTGTGGCGAGGTCATGACCGTTGATCGCTGTTACGGTCGTTCCGTCAGGCAACGCCAGCGAACCACCCGGACACGGGAAGCCCAATGCCAGGAAGAGGCCTTTTTGCAGACGAACCGGACGGTCAAACAGCACGTTGTTCCAGACCGCGTTCTCGTAATAGAGACCGCCGCCCAGACGAATCACGGTCTTCCCGCTCTTCGTCGGGTCCCATGCGATTCCCACTTGTGGCCCAAAGTTCAGATTGGGCTGATTAACTCGGTTGCCTAGACCTGTTCCAAACTGGTTCAGCACCGGGATCGCAGGCAAATCGGAGTCCGCTCGGCCCGTGTCGCGGACATAATGCAACCCGTAAGTGAGCGTGAAGTTGGGCTTAATCTTCCAACTGTCCCCGACATACCACTGGAAGCGGGTGTCGAATTGACCGCTACCTGGGAAGCCGAATGCAGGCTTTTCGGTCGAGAAGCCTTGGCCATTTCCAAGTGTCACGAAGTCGAGTGAATAATTCAGCGGGTTTGCAGCTCCGCCCGGGAAATTACCGACCACTGCTGCGCCACCGGAGAAGGCAATCGGAGCAGATGCAACGAACGCCGCAAAGCCTCCGCCCGAGATCCGATTGACGCCCACGCCGTAGCGGATAATATGGGAATGGAATATCTTGCTCCCGTCGTACTTGAGCTGCTTGTTGCTCTGGAAGGTCTTCTGAGGAGCCAGGAAGTTAGCACCGGAGCAAAAAGAATCCACCCCTGCCGTCAGACAGAATGGATCCGCCCCAATCGCGATGGCCACGGCCCCGCCGGGGTTCAAGATATTGGTGCCAGTCACGGCGTCGGTAATCCCATTGCGGAATTTCAAGTATCCCGCACGGATGCTATGGGTGAAACTCCCGGTGATGAAGTCCACGCCCCCGACGTGGACCGGGGTATTGTCCGCGTTTGCGAAAGGATTGAACGTGTTGGGAACGAAGCCCTTGACGTTGCGGTTCTGCTCATAGGAGAAACGATAGAACGCGCGATAGTTCGGCGATATCTGCCAGTCCACGCGCCCCAGGAACTCCAGTTCACGGAACGGCGAGTTGAAGCCGCCGTTCAATGTATTAAAAGGAGCAGGCTGAGTCACCGGTGCGAGGAGGTTCTGCATTCCGCGCTCAAAGTCCCCGAAGAAGAAGAGCTTGTTCTTGATGAGTGGTCCCCCAAGGTTCGCGCCATACTGATGGCGCGTAAAGACGGACGGGCCAGACTGGGCAATTCGGGCGGCATAGGCGTCATCTCGATCGTAGAAAAATCCTTGGCCATGGAACGAATTCGTTCCCGGAGTAGTCACCACATTGACCGTGCCAGAGGAGGTCAGCTCCGTGGAGAGATCCAGCGTGGACTGGCTAACCTGGAATTCCTGGATTGCACTTGCAGGAACGTTCTGCGTTGTTGTGCCGACGGTTTCGTCGCTGATGTCCACGCCATCCACTTCGATTCGCGCCGTGCGGCCGAATCGTCCGCCGAATGAAATGGACGAGAAACCGTTCTTCGTCGGATCAAAGTTTCCGCCATCCTGAATCTGGACGCCGGGTTCGAGTTGGGCGAGGTCCAGGAAGTTCCTCCCACCGATGGGGAGTTGCTCAATCTGCTCGGTGGTCATGACGCCCTGCACCGTAGCCTGTTCCGTGTTGAGCTGTATCGCGGAGGCTTCCACCTCGATTACCGTGCTCGCGGAACCAACTTCGAGTGTCACGGTCCCTGAGCTAGCCACGCCAACCTGGACAACGATGGTCTTCTCGATAACCTTGAAGCCGGCTGCCTCGACCCGCACTACGTAAGTTCCCGGGATCAGAGCGCCCGAATTGTATTCGCCTGTGCTAGTTACTTCCGGCGCTGTTTTCTGCCCCGTGGCTTTCGATGTAATTGCTACCTTGGCGCTGGAAACGCTGGTGCCATCTGGGTCGAGAATTGTTCCTTGGATGCTTCCTGTTCCGACTGTCGCCTGGGCGTGAGCCGACGGCGTTAGTACGAAGCTCATTGCAGCTGCTAATCCGAGAACGGCGACCAGCGCGGACAACCAATTCATTCCGCGCATAAAACCCCTCCATTCTTCGAGGGGTTCTGCCTGAAGTTTCGCTGATGGGTTACTACTTCCGTGAGGCGTCCGATCCAAATGGATCGGCTTACAGAAGCCCGCGTCATTTGCAAAGAAGGCGAACCCCCCTTCACAATACACTCGCGAAGACTGCCCCAATGACGCTTTCGAGTTCTGTCGCCTGCAATCGATAGGCCACGCCGGCTTATCAATAACCTACAAAGAATGTGGAGCTTACATACCTATTTTACACAAACAGCTAACTTGGCTACGTGTTTCAGAATAGCCATACATAATTTTGGATATTTAGAGAAACGGTGGCGTCGCAATGTCAAGACATATCCGTATGCCTCGGCAGAATTCTATGCCCACCGAAAATAGCGCGATTCCCTGTCGCGGCGGCTGTCCCGTGGGTAGCGAATATACTCAGAGAGGAGACGTTTCAGGTGGCGTTCGTCAACTGCAATGATGTGATCCAGGAGATCACGCCGGCAACTCCCTACCCAACGCTCTGCGACTCCATTCTGCCAAGGACTTTCGAACGAGGTGCGGACAGGACTCACGCTCAGGGATCGAACCACGCGGGCACTTCCAGTCCATACTTGGCATCACGATCAAAGATGACGAACCTCGGAGCGGATCCGAGGCGTAAATCCCAACGTTAGCCCGGTTGTGCCGGGCTGCTGTGCGTAGGATACCCGTATCCTTCGGGAGATCGCCCTGAGGGAGTGTCGTCATCACGCAACGCGGACAGGGGCCCGTGACGCTCAGGCGAACGGAATCCCCGATCGCGAGCACTTGTGCCATCTAGGCATTCTCCACGAAATCCCTGTCGCCGTACGCGGTCTCCACCACGATGTTAGGACGAAACCGTCGGACCTCGAATCGACCGTCCGGATACAGCCCCCGCAGTTGGTCGAGCGTGGCCGTGGTCAGTAGATGTAGGAGCGCACAGTCGAAGAAAGTATCCTCTGGGAGACCGAAGTCGGTGACGGTGTCACGGATTCGGGCAAACTTGTCTGGTCTACGCAGGAGACCGCACACTTGTACCATTCCCTGGGGGTTAAGACCGAAACGATCGTCTTCCACGGTCGGTTCTCCGACCACCACACAGGACTGCAAGGGAAAGGAGATCGCATCGCCGCTGGATACTGGCGCTAAAGCAGCGATCAAGTTCCGCAAATTGGCCCTATTTATTTCTTGACATTCTTTGCGAATAGAGTGAGCGTTGCCGAAGAAGGGGGAGGTATCCAGTCAACCGGCAGCCAGACCGTGGCCTGCTGGCAGTTAGCTGTCCCCTTCGAGGAACTCAAAGCAAGTAACCTACTCAACCGCATACCCCCGGTCCACTCTACCCAGTCTACGCAG
>Ga0209648_10001437_pt1 | contig 19260 bp, 17 predicted proteins | sample GraSoi2013_115cm_FD_185830 | JGI IMG/M metagenome (GOLD analysis project Ga0209648, IMG submission 185830) | Grasslands soil microbial communities from the Angelo Coastal Reserve, California, USA - Sample 9_17_2013_115cm (SPAdes) (version 2) | ecosystem: Environmental > Terrestrial > Soil >...
CGCATGCGCCGGACGTGTTGTTTAATGGGAACCGGCACGTTGTTGGCATGCCGCTGACTCTGACGCAAGCAGCAGTTCAGTGTATCAAGTTTGAGTTAAGGAATGAATTCGAAGCTGAAAGATTTTGCCGAGCATACTCCCAGTTAACTCAGCGGCCCCTTCGACATGGGCTGCGAGTCATTGGCGGTTGAAGTTCGCAGGAAATTGCGCACGCTCTCGACGTAGGCTTCTTTCCAATCCACTACGAAGCGGCGCTCGGCTATGTGTTCCTGGGCGCGCTCCAGATCCCACCCCAACGAACAGAGGACAGCAAGGGCCATCATAGGGGCGCGATGGATGCCGGCAGCACAGTGAATGTACAGGCGACTGGCAGGGTCCTTCAGGGCTTCACGGGCGAATTCGGTTCCGTGCTCGAAGATTTCCGGGGGCTTGGGCTGGAAATCGTCATCGATGGGAATCCACACAACCTTCATATCCCAGGACTCGGCCAAGGGGCGGTCATCAAACTCAATCTGCATATCGATGATGTGAGTGATGCCCAGTTGCACCAGCTCCAGCATGTTATCTTCATTCCAAATGCCGCCGCCGACGGCAATGTGGTCTGTGATCCAGGTATAGTCCATTTCTCTTTCGCTCGGATGCCCAGCCGAGGTTGTGTGCAACAACGGGACAACGAATTTGCCAACCAGTATAAATTACAAAATCTCCGGCCCAGCATATAAATCCAGCCTGCTGAACCCCACCCGACAAACTATAGCGTTACGCTATACTGCATAGGAATGAAATTCAGAACACTGCAAGATAACTTGCGCAGAATTCTAATGGAGCGCATTCAGCGGAGAGAACTCACCGGCCTCAAACTGGCGCACCTGACAGGGTTCCGGCAGGCGCACATTTCCAACTTCCTGAACCGCAAGCGCTCGCTCAGCATGGAAGGCCTGGATAAAGTCCTGCAAGTACAGCATCTTTCCGTGCTCGATCTGCTCGATCCCGGAGAAATCAACAAGCGGGCCAGCATTGTACCGCCCTCGGAAGATGATTTCGAAAACGTCCTGCTGGTCGAGGGCATCGTGGCCGCTACCCAGCCATTGATCAAGAACCAGGACGTCAAAGAAATTCTGAAATTCAAAAAGACCTTCCTCAAGCGGCTCCGCCCGCACCTGCACACTGCCGCGCGCAATACGTGGTCGCGATTCGTGATGGTGAAGGTGGATACGCGCGATGGCATGGCGATGTATCCCAAGCTGCTACCGGGTGCGACAGTGCTGATTGACCGCCACTACAATGCGCTGGAGTCTTACCGCAGAGGCGAGCCCAACATGTACGCCGTGCCGAACAACGCCGGCTGCACAGTCCGCTACGTCGAGGTCTCGGGAAGAGCGCTGGTGCTGCGACCGCATAATCAGGATTTTCCCATAGACGTGATCCAGATGGAACAAGGCCAATCGTTTGCCGACTACATCGTTGGCCGCGTTTGTCACGTGGCGATTGAGACGTAGTTTAACCACAAAGGACACAAAGTGAGGTCGTCGCTTGTAATCGGAGCGTTGTCTTACTTGTGGCGTTTTGAGGAATTTTTTAGGGCTGCCGCAATCGCCGCGCGGCGAGCGAGCGAGGCCAGCACTACGCGGTACATTTCTTCAAAGGGAGCGGGCTTGCCGGTCCAAATCTCGAACTGGCGGGCGCCCTGGTGCACAAACATCTCCACACCGGAGATAATGTGGACACCCTTGGCACGGGCGATCTTGACCAGGCGAGTTTCAATCGGGTTATAAATCATCTCCATCAAATATCTGGCCTTGATCTCGTGTTCATTGAGTGGAGCATCATCGTTCTTCTTCGAGGGCAGCTCATCCATACCCACGGGAGTGGCATTGATGATGACGTCAAAATCCAATTTCTTGAGGGCTGAGCGCTGGATGATTTTTGCCTTGGCCTGGCGGGCGAGTTTTTCCGCCGGACCAGCGGTACGGTTCAGGATAAAAACCTGGGCATTGCGTTCGCGCAGTCCGAAGACCGCGGCGCGCGCGGCACCACCAGCACCGAGCACGAGAACCCGGGCATTCTCCAGGGTGATGCGCTGCTCGAGCGGGCGCAGTACGCCAAACACGTCGGTATTGAAGCCGTAGAGCTTGCCTTCCTGCGACCGGACCACGGTATTGCAGGCGCCGACCTTGGCACTTAACGGGTCGGTGTTATCCAGATACTCCATGATGCCTTCTTTGAAAGGCATGGTGATGCTGAGGCCGTGAATGGGAATTGCACGCACGCAATTCATCAGGTCTTTCAGCGTATGCGCGTGCAAGTGCAAGTAGACGGCATTAATGCTCTCGCGGCGCAGGGCGGTATTCATCATGATGGGTGACAGTGAGTGCGATACTGGGTCCCCGGCAACGCCGTAAACTTTGGTGGCAGCATCCACCTGCTCCACGCGGTAGGTTTCGCGCAGCGTGCGACCGGTAACCTGCCCGGGAGCGGTCTCTTCCCCAGGAGTGGCGGAGGCGAAGGTGAATTGGCTGCCGGCACGCAATCCCAGAATGCGGCTGATAATTCCCTGCTCGCCCATGCAAACGCCCACCATGGAGCGTTTCTCGCTGGTGCGCTCCAGGAATTTCATCATGATTACGTTGTCGTAGAGGTTGGTGGCCGTGCTGATGATCTTGATGTAGTCAGACGGAATGCGCTCCATCTCGGCAAAGGTCTCATCGAGTTTCCTGGTCGAGCGGAAATCGTGGAACGAGAGAATGAGCGCAGCCTTTTGGCGGATTTTTTGAAGCTCGGCCGGTTTGAGCTTCTTGGCACTCTGGATGTCGAGGTCAACAAGCTGGCAGCCCATGTCAGCGGCTTTCAGCAAAATCTCCACTTCCGACTGGATCGAACCCCGGAATTTGCCTCCGCTTTTCACCCGCCGGCAAGTGGCAATAACAATGGCTTCGGGGTGAAACTCCAGGAAGCTTTTTAGTATGGGAAAAGCCGATCCTGGCCGCGAAAGATAATCGAGGCGGAACTCAATAAAGGGGTTATCGCGGACTACCGCTTCTGCTTTTTGCGCCAACTCCGTGGGAGTGGCCCCAATGAGGGCCACGCAGACGCGCGGCAGGCGCAGCAGGCGCGGGTTGAACCGGGGCGCTACCTGGAGACTGGCCGATTTACTTGTAATTGGCATGTTAGGAGACTGGCGCGTCATCATACAGAATGCACCATGCAAGATGCAACTTGAGGATTTTTTTGCACGGCTACACGAAGGTACGTATCAGTTCAGTTAACAGGGTGTCCTGGAGTTCCCTTGACCCAACCCTTTGGCTTTGTTAGCGTTGCAACCGGATTACTAGCTTTTTCGGCAGGCGTCTTCTTGCCCGGTGGGGAGTATTCCACCCGGAAACGGCTGCTGGCGGCGTATTTGCCCGGAGGAACCATGAAAAAAACCGGTTTTGGGCTGTTTATTCTGGCCTTTGCAGTGCTTGCAGGGGGACAGCAAGCGCTCGCGCAACAGCCAGCATCGCAGCCGCAACAGCCTCCTGCCTCACTACAGCAGGGTACACAGGACCAACTGCCTCCTCCGCCACCGCAGGCTGTGGTCTCCAAGACCAATCTGGTGGAAAAAGTGAATGCCCCCAGTTATGTTGACGTCAACTGCGCCGGATTCATTACCAACCAGCAGGTTCCGGAAGGGACCTACGTAACGTCCGGTTGGGATACGCCCTATGAGACCCGCTTCAGCGAAGGAAGGTACGTCTACCTGACCGGCAGCGGGTTCCAGGAAGGCCAGCAATATTCCATTATCCGCAAGCTTAGAGACCCCAACCGCTGGGAGGCATTTAAAGGCCAGCACAGCGCAGTTGCTGAAGCGGGTCAGCCCTACGCCGAGGTCGGGCATGTGACGATTGTCCAGGGAGGGGTCCGAGGCAATACCGCCATTGGGCTGATTACTTTTGCTTGCGATGGAATTGTGCCGCATGATCTTGCCATCCCTTATGTGGAGCGGGCGGTTTCAAAGTACAAAGACCCAGGACCTTTTGACCCTTTTGCACCCGTGAACGGTAAAACAACTGGAAAAATTATTCTGGCGAAAGATTGGGACCTGCTCGCAGGCAAAGGGCGCATTGTCTATCTTAATATCGGAGCAGACAAAGGGGTAAAAGTGGGCGATTACTTCCACACGACCCGCTTTTATACCGATATTGCTAAGGATCCTGCTGATAGTCTTTCCTTTAAGGCTTCTCAAGTTGAAGATTCACAAGCCCTGCCTAATATACCCCTCTCCAAGATCAACGATCTGCCACGGCGCTCGCTGGGAAATCTGATGGTATTGAGTGTGAGCCCCAAGAGTTCCACGGGCATCATTACATTCTCTCTGGAAGACATTAAAGTCGGCGATGGTGTAGAAATGTTCGAACCACCGCCGCCACCACCGCCGCCAGCGGCTGTTTCTACAGTTCCGACCATCACTTGCACTCCGAATCCGGCCACGGTAAAGCGCGGCGAGAGTTCGACAATCACCTGCGATGCCTCCAGTCCAGATAACCATCCGCTGACGTTCTCGTACAGCACTTCAGCCGGACGGCTGACACCACGGGACAATACGGCCGTGCTGGATACCTCGGACGTTCAACCCGGCCCTGTGGGTGTAACCGGAACCGTGACCGATGACCGCAATCAGACGGCAAGCGCAACTGCAAACGTGGACGTAGAAGCTCCGCCAGCGGCGCCGACGCCTACTTCGCAGACGGTCAACTTCAAGCGAAACAGCGCTTATGTTGATAACAAGGCCAAGGCTATTCTGGATGGCGTTGCCTTGCAGCTCCAGCAGCAAGCCGATGCAACCGCGGTAGTCATAGGCCATTCGGATGCCGGAGAACGTAAGACCCTGGCAGCGTTGCGGGCCACCAATGTCAAGAATTACCTCGCAGGTAAGGGCATTGATCCGAAGCGGATTGAAACCCGCACGAGTGCGAGCCCGAGCAGCACGGCTGAAGTCTGGATATTGCCAGCGGGCACAACAGTTCCGGCGGAAGCCGCTCCGGCAGAGCCAACACCTGCGCCTGCAACGCCTGCACCGGCAACAACCAAGAAGAGGAGCAGGAAAAAACCTGCCACCACGCCACCACCACAGTAAGAATCACAGCCCCTGTACAGGCGCATGAATCTTTCATGCGCCTTTTTTATTGGGACCTCGACAGAAGAGATCCAGAGATGCGAAACGTGTGAGCAGGAGGCCGACACGACAGCCGCGGTGTTCCTGCATCCCAGGGCCGTAAATAACAAGAAAAAAGCCTGCATCCCATCCTGTATGGATGTCGAATGCAGGCCTCTTGTGATTTAACTTGTGGGTCCTTCAGTTCGTAAAGAACAACTACCAAACCCGGCAGGCGTTCTCACTGACCATCTTCTGGCCAGACTTGCAACTGAAGGCCTGCTGGAAATCGGCATTATTCTGCACAGCGCCAATGACACGAAAGCGTCCGGGGGAGTGGGGATCAGTTTTGGCCAACAGCCGCTGATTTTCCTCTGTCCGATTTTCACACCAGACCTGGGCAAATCCCAAAAAGTAGCGCTGCTCCGGAGTGAAGCCGTCTTTCTTCTGGTTGGCAGGATTGTTCTTATCCGCAGCCAGGGCCTTGCGCAAAGCTATCAATGCAATGCGCAGGCCGCCGTTGTCGGCCGTATTTTCACCCAGAGTGAGCCTGCCGTTGAGATGAACGTCGGCCACAGGAGCAAATGAGCTGTACTCATCAGCGATGCACCCGGTACGCTTGTCGAATTCTTTTCGGTCGGCTTCGGTCCACCAGTTGGTCAGGTTGCCGCTCGCGTCAAATTTGCTGCCTTGGTCGTCAAAGCCGTGGGTCAGCTCGTGGCCAATCACCACGCCAATGCCGCCAAAGTTCACGGCGTCGTCTTCGGCCTGATCGAAGAATGGCGGCTGCAAGATGCCGGCGGGAAAGTTGATATCGTTTTCCGACGAGCTGTAATAGGCATTCACGGTTGGCGGGGTCATTCCCCATTCTTTCTTGTCGAGCGGCTTGCCGATCTTGTTCCAGTCACGGCGTATCTCAAAAGAACGTGCCTGCCAGAAGTTGCCCAACAGGTCGCCGCGCACAATCTTTACCTTGCTGTAGTCGCGCCAATTGTCGGGATAGCCGATCTTGTTGGTGATGGCCTTCAGCTTCACTTCCGCCTGCTTCTTGGTGTCTGCGGTCATCCAGGGCAGGTCCTGGATATCGGAGCCCAGAGCTTCCTCCAGGGCGTTCACCATCCTCAACATGCGGTCCTTGCCTTCTTTGCCAAAAGCCTGGGCGATATAAAGCTGGCCCAGCGCTTCTCCCAGTTGTTGATCGGTCAACAGGACGCAGCGTTTCCATCGCGCCTGAAGCTCCTTCTGACCTGAGAGATATTTCCCATAGAAGCTGAAGTTTTCCTCGACGAAGGGTTGGGAAAGCGTGGGAGCAACGGAGTGGACGGCGTGCCATCGCAGATATGCTTTCCAATCGTCAATCGGCACGGAATCAATTACTCCATTCACCTGTTTGAAGAAATCGGGAGGAGCCACGTTGACATCGGTAAATGACGGTGCGCCCGTAGACGCAAAGAAACGCGGGAATTCAAAGTTAGGAGCCAGCGTAGCCAGTTGCGTGATTGCCATTTTGTGGTCGCGGTTCTCGGGATTGCGCATCTTCACCCGATCAAACTCAGCCTGGGCCAGCTTGGTCTCAATGGCCATAATGGTCTGGGTCTCTTTTTGCGCCGTGGCATCGTCATCGCCCAGCAGTTTCAGCATGTTTGTGATGTGGACCTGATATTTCTCGCGCGTCTCCTGCGACTTGGGATCATCTTTGATGTAGTAATCGCGGTCGGGAAGTCCGAGCCCGCCTTGAAACACCCCCGCAATCTGCATGTTGGCGTTGTGCAAATCAGGCTGGGCACCAAAGTTGAAGAGAGCGTTGATACCCAGAGAGTGCATGTAAGCGAGGGTTTTAACAAGCTCGTCTTTATTGGAAATGGCGGCGATGCGATCGAGCAGCGCCTTGAGTGGGGCGCTGCCCTGCGCGTTGACGGTCTTTTCATCCATGCAGGACGCATAGAAATCGCCGATCTTCTGCGTGACCGGATCATGTTTGGGACCGTTGGTGGAAGCTTTTTCCAGGATCTCGTGCAGGAGCTGGCGGTTGTATTCGGCCAATTCATTAAAACGGCCCCAACGCGCCTGATCGGGCGGAATGGGATTGTTCTTGCGCCATGTTCCGCAAGCATATTCGAAGAAGTCTTCGCAGGGGTCCACGGATTTATCCATGGCCCCGAGATCAAAAGATTTGGGACGTGCGACCGAACCCGGGGCCGGCGCAGTGGTCTGCGAAGCTGTCTCGCCCGGGCTGGCGGTGAAAGAACTCTTGGAAGAGTTCTGATTGGCCGCGCCTCCATTCTGCGCGACCGCGGTTGCAATGCTCAGGAGAGTTACTGTGAAAAAAATTTTCCAACGCATATCTTTATCCTCGCCTCTTTTGTCGTTAGCTTTATTGCCGGGAAGGTTAAGCAAAATTGAAAGTCTATGCCTAATGTAATGTGTCTGTAAACCGTAGCTGTTTTGGGGTCTTCGGCCAAGCCGATCAGAGTGTAGACGTACGAAAAGAATAATCGTTACCAGCAGCCTAATTGATTTTTTTAGTGGAGGCTGATTCCAGCAATCCCGCCTTGACCACCTTCACAATCATCAGGACTTTGTCGTCTATGTGAGTTCCGCTGCGCGAGAATTCGTTGACTTCCGTCTGCACGGCATCCACGATGGCTTGCGCTGGCTTGGTGCGATGGCGGGCCACGCACTCCGCCAGGCGCTCGTTGCCGTATTCATCTTCCTTGGCATTCATGGCCTCGAGGATTCCATCGGTGCAGCAGACCAGCACATCGCCGGGCGCAAGAGTTGCCGATCCGCGATTATATTCGGTGTGCGGAAACAATCCCACCACAGTGCCGCCTTCCTCTAAAAGCTTATACGCGCCGGTTTCACCGTTGATCAGAATGGGTGGAACGTGGCCTGCGTTAATGTAATGCAGGCCGCCGCGGCGTGTATCCACCAAACCGAGAAAGATGCTCAGATATTTTTCGGATTTGGTGTCGTTGTAGATCATCTCGTTCAAAGAGAGCGCCAGTACCTCCAGCGAATGCAAGTGCATCACCAGGGCACGCAAGGTTGCCTGCAGATTGCTCATGATCAAGGCCGAAGAAACACCCTTGCCCTCGACATCGGCAATCACCAGCAGCAGAGTCTGCGGTCCCAGGTTGAGAAAATCATAGTAGTCGCCCCCTACTTCGAAGCAAGGCTCATTCAGAACAGCGAGTTCGTATCCGGGGACCACCGGTGGGGCCTCAGGCAGCAAGCTCCTCTGGATGTTCCGCGCCAACGCCATTTCCTTTTCCAGACGTTGCTTCTCCACGATTTCGCGATGCAGGCGCGCCTTTTCCAGCGCCATGGCCATGTGGCCGGAAAGTTTGTTGAGGAAATCAACATCGTCACTGGTGAATTTGCTGCTGCCGCATTTGTTGAGCAACTGGATCACACCGACGATTTGTCCATCAAAATGGCGGATCGGCAGGCAGAGCAATGCACGCGTGGTGTAACCAAACTTCTTGTCATAGCTGGAATCGAAGTAAGGCAGACTGTAGGCATCTTCCACATTGATGATCTCGCCCGTCTCTGCTACTTTGCCAGCCACACCGCGGCCTACAGTTATGCGAATCTCTTCATGCTCGAGGCCGGAAGCTACGATGGACCACAGCTCTTTCGTCTTATGATCTGCCAAGAACACCGACCCGCGGTCGGCTTTCAGTTCGGTGCGAGCAAGCTTGAGAATCAATTCCAGCAGCTCGGCAAGATCAAGAGTGGAATTGAGAAGGCGGGTGGCCTCGAACAAGAGCGAGAGTTGAGTAATGGTCTTGCGGCTCTCGGTAGAGCTGATCGCCTCTTGCACGGCCACGCTGCAAATTTCGGAATAGAGCTGCCACCAGCTCAACAACTCCGGGTCGGGGGACTCCTTGGTGTAATTGGCCAGGATACCAATCAACTCGCCGCGAACAATCAGGGGATAAGCAGAAATGGTATGCAACCCAGTGCGAGAGGCAAATTCCGGGTCAGCGCCAGGGAAAGAATTCAGCGCCTTGCTTTCCAGGGGCTGGCGAGCTTCCAGCACTCTGCCGATCGCTCCCTTGCCGAAGACGGCGTTTTGGCGTTGTTTTTCGGCTTCCACTCCTGCGGCATGAGCCAGATGAGCAGAGTTGGAGGCGCTATCCCACAGCCAAAGCTCGGAGCGTAGCGACTCGAAATCAGCAACCAGGAGTTCGGGAACCAACGACAAAACTTTATCGCCTGAATCCTTGGAGTTAAACCGCGTCACGACTTGTCCAAAAGCGGTGACGTAATCTTTGCGCGTGGCCTTGGGGCCGGCAGCGCTCTTGTGTGCGGCTGTTGGATTCAAGCTAAACCTTATTCCGCCTGACCAGAAAACCTGCAAACTATCCGCTAGTCTTAGCCTTGGCTTCGGCGGGAGAGTATTGGCTACTAACTATATGCGGGCGGCAGTGGGCTTGTAAATAAGCTTCCATGCTGCCTCAATTGCGCTCTTAACCACGTTTTGGATTGATTTCAGACTTCGGTTGCTTCCGCGCTCCATAGCGAAAGTGCAAAATTTCTATCAGGGCGTTTATCTTCGTGATCTTCGTAATAAACCAGAATTGGGCTATGCAGCAGTTTTCGCACTCGCGATCGTTTTCGAACGATGCCGCCCATGCGTGGAAAGCGAGTCAGTAGGTTAACGTGGTCTAACAAAGAGCTGCCAAAACGGAAGGCCGCCTCTGGGTCATCGGAGGCGATGTGGCCGATGATTTCAGCGAGATCGTTCAGCGCCCTTTGCGTGTAGAGGAGGCGGTAATCCACTGTGGCAAGAGCTTATGGACTTCTTCGGCAGGTACGGTTCGGCCAGCTTCAGCGTCACGGATACCTTCATCAATGGCGGCCAAGGTCTCCGCATCTTCATCGTCAACGGCGAGAGCTGGATTCTCAAACTCGAATTTCTTCGCTTTAGCCATCTCTAGTCCGAATAGTAGCCCGGATTCATCATAGATTCAACGGCTATTAGTGATTCAACGGCTACTGGTCGTAATGCAGCAGAGCAAAAACATCATGCTGGGCCAGCTTGTCGCGGCCCTTCAGGAAGTCCAGTTCGACCACGAAGCCCAGGCCTGCAATCTCTCCGCCCAGGGATTTGACCAGTTGCACGGTTGCACAAGCTGTACCGCCGGTGGCGAGCAGGTCATCCACGATGAGCACTCTCTGGCCGGGGCGGATAGCATCTTTGTGTACTTCCAGGGTGTCGCTGCCGTATTCCAGATCGTAGGTCACCTTGGCGGTTTCGGCGGGAAGCTTCTTGGGTTTGCGCACAGGCACAAAGCCCGCGTTCAGGCGGTAGGCCAACGCCGGTCCGAAGATAAAGCCGCGCGCTTCGATGCCCAGCACCAGATCAATATTCCGGTTGAGGTAATACTCGGAGAGAGCGTCAATCAGCGTGGCGAACCCCAGCTTGTCTTTGAGCAGCGTCGTGATGTCGTAAAAGAGAATGCCCTTCTTGGGGAAGTCCGGGACTTCGCGAATCAGTTTCTTTAAATGGTCACAATTTGTCACGGCCTTGGTTTGCATTCGTTTTACGCTCCTGGATGTGTGTTCAGTCTTGATTCTTATATCATCGCCGATCAAGCATTGTCACAAAGTCTGCAACTACAATTTTTCAGTTTACCAGGCGCCCTCAATGTGGAAGCTTCTGAGATTTGCAGGCGCCTGGGCCGCGCTCTCTTCCACGCTGTCTACGCGAGCGGCCCTGGGGCCCTGTTTGAGTTTGGCCTCCAAGGCAGCAAGCTGCTGTTCGCTGCCGCTGGCCAGAACTTCTACAGCACCATCGGGAGTATTGCGCACCCAGCCAGCGAGGTCCAGCGCTTCGGCTTCCCGCTGCACAAACCAGCGGAAGCCCACTCCCTGCACCCGGCCGCGAACCACATAACGCTTTGTGATCAGGTTGTCAGCCATTCCTGACGGTTCAATGGAAAGCCCAATTATGCTCGCGACAGATATGCGCCTTCGGCGGTATCCACGCGGATTTTTTCGCCTTCATTAATGAATGGAGGCACCTGCACCACCACGCCGGTTTCGAGCTTGGCGGGCTTGGTAACGCTGCTGGCGGTAGCACTCTTCAACCCAGGTTCGGTTTCGACGACTGTCAGCTCCACAATTTGCGGAAGCTCCACGCCCACAGCCTTGCCGTCATAAAACTCTATTTTGATTTGGAGGTTGGGCGTGAGGTAGTCAGTGGAGTCTCCCAGTACATCCTTATTCAGGTGGAGTTGCTCGAAGGTCTCGGTGTTCATGAAGTAATAATCTCCGCCATCGGCGTACAGAAACTCCATTTCCTCCTCATCCACCACAATTTTGTCAATTGGGTCAGGCGAACGGAAGCGGTGCTCGAACATGGCGCCGGTACGCAGGTTGCGCAGCTTGGCTTGAATAAAGGCACGCAGGTTGCCGGGCGTGCGGTGCTCGACGCTGAAGACCGCATGCAGGTCATTGTTGTGCTTGATGATCATCCCTGGGCGCAACTGGGTTGCTGGAATTGACATTCCAAACTTCTCCTCGCTGATTTGGATCTTTGCAGGCTGGCCGCGCTAAAGGCGCGGAAGCAGAGGCAAACTTGTATTTTACTCCATCTCTCGCCGCCAATTCACCTAAGTTGCCGGGCCCTCATTGAGATATTTCTTGGCTGATGAGACAACACCCGGGGCAAGCAGCTTTTCTAAATATTCAGTGTGGCAAGACGGAAGAGACGGCTGCGAAAGGTCTCCCGCTTTCAGGAAGACCACGATTTCTTAAATGTTTTTTACTAGGAGGACCCGATGACCAACTACGAACGTACTAGCGAATGCGAACCCAACGAACAACGAGGTAGCGGAGTAGGACTGGGCATTACCTTGCTGTTGATCGGAGTGGGAGCTGGCGCGCTGACTGCCCTGTTGCTGGCGCCGCGTTCCGGACGCCAGACCCGGCGCATGTTGCGGCGCAAATACGAGGACGCTATGGAGACGCTGAACGAACGGGCCGATGAGTGGAAAGAGCGCGGCGCCGAGTGGGCAGAAACTGCACGCGGCTGGGTTGGCTCGGCCAAAGAAGCGGCCGAAAACGCCACTGAAAAAATCAGGCCGGTTATTAAAGAGGTAAAAAGATAAGAGGACGTGCAGAAATAAAATTCTGAGGGTTGACGGTAATCAATACATCCGAAAATCCACGTCGACACTCACTCGCACGGCTATGGGTTGCCCGTCTTTGCGGGCCGGCTCGAAGCGCCAGGTGCGGACCGCGGCAATAGCTCTTTCATCCAGGCCATATCCTAAGCCGCGCCGCAAGTGAATATCTTGTACGTGGCCATCTGCGCCCACGATGACCCACAATCCCACCGTGCCCTGCAGCTTGTTGAGGCGGGCTGCATCGGTATAGTCCGGATCAGGATCGTAAATAACCCTGGGAATTGAGACGCCGCCCTTCCCGGCTGCCGGATAATCACCGATGCCGGAACCAATGCTGCCACAGCACCCGGTGCCGATGCCACCGCCCTGTCCGGGCCCGTCGGAAGGCAGGCCCAGCACGCCGTGAAAAGGATCTCCTACTGGCTTGTCGTCGGTTTTAATCACAGGAGCAGCAATACTCTGTTCTATAGGCAAGGGCGGACGCTCTACAGTTCGCGTTGTAGGCGGCGCGACTTGCTGTGGACGCGTCTGCGGTAGCGCTCCGCGTGAAGGCGCCAGCAGGCTATGCGCCCCGCCGCCACTCGAGCTGGGAGCGAAGATCACAGCCGATATGTGATAAGGGGTAGTATTGGCCTTGTTGATGCGCCACAGTGCTACCTGGCTAAGCCAAAGCAACAGTAAAAGTATTGATCCATGCAAGGCCACCGACCAGAGAATTTTGGTGGAGCGGGCGGCACTGGAGTGATTGATCCCAAAAAGACTCGGCAAAATATGCTGCTGTGCCCGTGGCGCCGAGCTGGTAGGGATCTGCATAAATTGTTCAGAGTTCAATCAGTATACTGAGTCAATCAGTATAAATGGAAAGTAACATCAATGTTCAATTGTACTGCGACAGCCTGGCCGTCTTTTTTGGCAGGTTCAAAGACCCATTTTTTGACGGCTTCTACGGCTTTTTCGTCAAGTCCTAACCCCAGGGTGCGGGCAACTTTAACGTCGTGCACCTTGCCATCTGGGCCGATCACTACCCATAAAATCACGTCACCTTGATACTTTGCTTTGCGGGCCTCTTCCGAATACTCAGGATCGGGCGAGAAGATTGCGCGCGGTGCACTGACGCCACCGCCTACACGGTAAGCGCCGCCACCCATGCCACCACCCCAGCCCGGGCCTACGCCAGGACCACGTCCTGAACCCACTCCTGTACCTGAACCGCTTCCAATACCGCTGCCTGAACCGATACCGTTGGAGGCTGGCGCAACCGAGGCCAGTGGATCACCCATCTGCGGCAACGCAGGAGCAACCATGGGAGGAGCAACCACGGTTGGCGGAACCGGCAACTTAGGTTCAAGATTGCGTACAACCACTGTAGGAGGGGTTATCTGATCGGGCGCAGATTTAGGTAAGACTCCCTTGGAGGCTTCCAGTTTTTCTCGTGCGCCACCGCCGCCACCGCCGCCAGACGGCCCCCCAATCGAGGAGGGGAGATAAGGGCTGATATCAATTACCTGCGAAACTTTGTCGGTGATCTCCTTGGGATGTTGCGCAACATAGGTGGTAATCACCAGGATCAAAACGACGGCCAAGGTGTGCAACACAAAGGAAAGTATGAAATTCCGGGGGCGGGTTTGGTAGGTGCCGTATCCAGCACCAAAGAGCGAGGGCAAGATATCGGGTTCTCTTCCCCGTGCAGGCGAAGGCGGTAACGGGGAATTACTCTTGATTGCGGAACTCGCCATGAACTTCCCTAATGCCCTCTGATTTGGATACTAGTCTAGTATAGACGCGATTTTAGCCGTTTTGGTTTCAAAAAGCATTTGCCAAACGTAAAAAAATAACCCTAAAGCCCGCAACCATACGTAACCTTTTGTTAAGTAATATTAACTGGTACCCCGATTCTAACTCCTGGATGGCCATAGTGTGGCAGAAGAGACAAGATTTTGACAAATTACGAAAGACTGCTGCCCAGATGCCCTAATTCCCCAAAAATATAGAGGCAACCATTCCCGCGAAGCCTTCCAAAAAAGCTTTTCTTTTGCCCTTTCTAAGCTCCGCAAGCGCCTATTTCCCAAAGATAGAGGCAAACATTCCGCGTAACCGACCGAAAAAGCCTTTTTTCTTCTCCTTGTCCTTCGGTTTGCTGGGTGGTGGTGCGCTTACTTGGACAACTGGCGGTAGAACCACCGTGTCCGTAAAAAACCAGGGCACCTGAGTGAGGGGTAGCTGCACCAATTGCGCCATTTCGAGCGAAGGTCCGGGGTCGGCAGCATTGAATACGACGGGGGCGTCTACTTGTACGCTTACATCATTCGGCCGGGTCGCCGGTAGCGGCTGAGTTACGCTATCAGCCATGGGCTGGGTTGGGCCAGCCTGGGCGGTCCTCTCTGGCGAAGCTGGCGTGGCCGGCTGCTGGGCAGTTTCCAAGGGGCGCGGCTCGACCGGCGCGGGACATCCACAGGTGGGAACCTCAGCTACAGCCGCTTTCACGCGGCCGCTAAGAAAATACATACCCAGGTTAGGCTTAACCTGGTAGCTGCCTTCTCCCATCAACTCATTCACAATAATGGCGGAATTGTTGCCGCGCAATGGCTGCACGCAGGTGTTACCGTGGGCATCGGCGCCGATGGCCACATGGAACTCTCCGGGGCCGGTGAGAGTAATTCTGAAATCAGGTGTGACCACAGAATCGCTGCCGGCAGACAGCGAGTAATGCGCCTCCAGCATACCCGTATCGAGACTCAACACAAGGTCACGTTGCTGGCCTTGCGATGCCACTGAGTTCACCTGGACATTGCTTCCAGGGCAAACACGCACCTCCCCGCCACGCTTGAGCCGCACGGTTGCGGTCGCTGCTCCGGCGGAAACGGTTGATCCGGAGAGCAAGCGCATGCCACCAGAAGCGAAGATGACTGAGCCCTGAACGCTGGCATCAGAAGCGAACACTTCACCCACAACGTTCGATTCGCCTTGAGGCGGCGGGCCCTGCGCCGGCAGCCGCACAGGAAAGAGCGCCAGCCCAAGCAGAATTGCCGCCCCACAGCAGCGGAAGACCATGGAATGCCCGGGATTGTAACCTCTAACGTCAGCGTAATTTGCCGGGCCACGAACCATATTCAGTCAAGCCGAAGCAATAAAGTTCTTCAGCATCTGCTTTCCGCAAGGGGTCAACACACTTTCCGGATGAAATTGCACGCCTTCCACGGGAAACTTGCGGTGGCGCACTCCCATGATGACCTCGGTACCATCTTCTTCCCGGGTGCTGGCAGTAATTTCTAATTCAGCAGGGACCGTCTGGCGATCAATAATCAAGGAGTGATAGCGGGTGGCCGTCAGCGGAGACTCCAAACCGCGGAACACACCTTTGCCACTATGCGTAATAGGACTGGTTTTGCCATGCATCAACTTCCTGGCGCGAATAATATTTCCGCCAAAAGCCGCGCCAATGGCTTGATGACCAAGACATACCCCAAGAATCGGGACCTTACCAGCAAAGTGCTGAATGAGCTCGATGCTGATACCGGCCTCTTGCGGCGTGCACGGTCCGGGCGAGATAACAATTTGCTTGGGCTGCAGGCGCTCCAGCTCAGGCACCGTAATCTGATCGTTGCGGCGGACCTCAACCTGTTCACCCATCTCCCCGAGATATTGCACCAGGTTGTAGGTGAAGGAGTCGTAATTATCGAGCACAAAAACCATAAAGACGCCTAATTGCTTACTCTTCTTTAGTTGCCTGGTCCTTCAACAGAACGGGAACACCATCGCGGATGGGATACACCCGCCGGCAGGCGCTGCATTTCAACGTTTGCGCCTGCTGGTTGTAGACCAGCTCTTTGTGGCATTCAGGACAAGCCAGAATCGCAAGTAAATCTTCTGAGATCACGCAATAGAATTATAACCGTCCTAACGGACGAGGCGAGCTGAATGCGCGATCAGCTCGCCTCGCCGTATTGACATAAGTTTTCCCGCGAATACCGGGATACCTCGTTTGACTTGAAACAAAAAGAAACTGCCAGCCTCATCAATATCCTGTCAACCTCTACTTCCCCTGGACTTTGATGGCCAGTTTGTCGTCCACCGGGATTACGACCACCGCAAACGGCGTTCCCCCATCGTCGGTCACGATTGGAAGCGGGGCACCGAACTCATTGCCGCCGAGCATCGAATTCTCGTAATAAGGTGAGAAGACCATCATGTGCGGATGCCACGCGTCGATTCCTGGTCCGAGATGCTGATGGGCAGACCACATGTACGCGAAACTGACCACGTCCCTCTTCGGCAACTCGCCTTTGGCATAGGCTGCCTGAATACCTTCGGCGATCTGCTCCGGCGTTTTGCCCTCCATTCCAAGTTTGCTGCGCAGCTCGTAATACGGTATTACGGTTCGCGATGCCGCTGGGTTGAAACAAATAGGCGCGTGGACCTTTGGGTCATAGACGAGATCACGAAACTGTGCCGGGGTATACGTAGGGGCGCTCCACCCACGCATCACCATGCAGACAAATCCGTTATCACCTTCGTGAGCCACCTGGTAGCCCGACGTCGTTAACACTTTGATCGTCGCCCGGTCTGAGATGTTTGCCGGAGCAGCACTTCTAGCCAGCGCTATCTCAGCATCCGGCGGCATCATGTATTCGCTGAGCGAAGGGTACTTGAGATCCTGGGCCCAGACGGCGGCACTGTTAAGGCTTGCCAGCAGAGAAACCAATACGAGCACGAACTTTTTCATTTGATTCTGTCTCCTTTGTAGAATTGCACTCTTATTGGGTATTACGGCCCCGGGGCGCCCCAGGATACGTGGGCGGTGCAGAATCAGTTAGGCAAGGGTTGGCCGGCGATGACAGAGATAGCCGCCGATAGGATCCATGGGCAGTGCAGGTAGTCCCTGATGCGCATGATGCGGCCGTCGGTCACGTCGAGGCGAACGATCCCTTCTGGCTGCCACCCATCGGGATCTCGACGCAGATGAATAATGATCACTGGTTCGCCGTCCACTTCGCCCACTGCCAGCCGCCACGGCACCCTCCAGCGCTCGTAGTTCCCGAAGTAGGGCGAGTCGGCCACTCGGCCGAGGAAACGGTCGGCCACGCGCAGGCGAGCGTCCGCCGAAATGAGGTCTCTGAGGCCGTCCCAATCATGGCGATTGAAGCGCTCGACATAGAGACGTAAGAGTTGTGCGACGTCCTTGTCCTTGTTCTTCTCGCGTGGGGGCGCCCCGGATTCGGGCAAGGTTGCCAATTTCGAGCGGCCGCGTTTGAGCGCGGCCTTGACGCCGCCCACCGTGGAACCGGCAAGCTCGGCAATCTCTTCCAGCGAGTATTCAAAAACGTCTTTCAGCAGCACACATGCGCGCTCCTTCGGAGGAAGGGTCAGCACCAGGTGCTCAACTGCATGGCCAAGGGCCCGTCCAGGAGGATCGACTGGCATGACCCGGTCCGGCCCCAGGGCGGCTACCTCTGCTTCCGCCCGAACCTTGCGGCGGCGCAGGAAATCAATACAGCGATTGTGTGCAATTCGGAACAGCCACGGCGCCAGGGGACGGTTGTCGTCGAAGGTGTCAAGCTTCCGATAGGCGTGAAACAGCGCGTCCTGGACAACATCCTCGCCGTCCATGACCGAGCCGGTCATACGTGAACAGTAACGGTGCAAGCTCGGCCGGAGGTGGGTAATGGTTTCAAGGAACGCCAGGTAGCGTGCCTCGAAGGGACCAGGGGCGTCCAGGTCGCGTGGATTATCCATATATTTATCTATACGCAGCCAATCGCCTTTGGGATACGCACAGACCTCTTTTTAAATTTGCCACGCGTCGAGCCACTAAAAATAAATGGGAAGCGTAGGTAGTGGTTCAGTTTGACGTAGCGCCGGCGTCTCGCCCGGCTGTCGTGTGGGCATCTTGCCCACACCTTCCGTGGGCGGATATCCCAAACTGTACCACTACTGAAGCTTATGATTTGGACACACGGAAGAGAGTTACCATTTCTGCTGGCTTGAGGACTCCAGAACGATACCGCTCGAGTGGTTCATTTTTACTTCACGAAGTTCCAATGTGCGCCGCCATCGCTGGTCTGCCATTTTTCGCTGGTGGAAAGAACCGCTTCGCCCTGCTGAGCGTCCTTGAACGTGATAGTGACATGGGCTTCGGGTTTGAGAATGCCTGGGCCAACCAGAATGGAAGGCTGCCAGGTCACGCCATCATCATGCGAATGATATACAGTGACGTAAGCCTGACCCTTGCCAACTGCCTGCGCCGCCCAAACGTCGCTTCCCACGGCCGACACACTGCTGAAACGTTGCGGAGGAACCACAGGCGACATTTCGACTGCAACGGTTTCAGTTGTTGAGCCGACCTTAGTTGAACTGTCATTCGCTGAAACAACGCCCCCTGAAACGGTGCTGGCAGAACTGGGATTAGCGGAACGGTGGTTAAAAGCTTGCTGCGTACGCACTGCTATGGTGTGCCATAAACCGTAGATTCGAGCCTGTACCTGGCCGTGATAGATGCGCCAGCCTGTGATGGCAGTCGTGCGGGCCACGCCGGGGGTGAGCGTCATCAGGCTTATTGCGTTTCGGCCACTGCTCGGCAAATCCTGAGCCGTAGTTTTTTCTATACGACTAAGAGATGCATTGTTGGTTGCAACCTCTTGAGTTTGCCCTGCTACAGCAACCGTCTCCTCTGTTCCTTGAGGAGTTGGCTGCGCGGGAATTGTTTCCAGCTTCTTTTTATTACGTGCTTCTTCGGCCGGCACTACCGCCCGCGTTGCTGGTGCAGGTGCGGCCACCTTTGCGGGAGCTGCCTGCGCTGCCGCTGCTGCCGGTTTCGCGGACTCAGCCTGGTCAACCTTAAACGATTGCAGGGAGTCAGGGCTCCCCCTTGAAACTAGTCCGCCTATCGCAGCTCCAGTAGCACTCGGGGAAGGTGGGGCAGCGGTAGGAGGAGGAGGTACATTGGCGGTATAGCCATTCCCATTGCGGTCGTAATAATTCGAGTTCGTA
>Ga0209648_10001440_pt1 | contig 19248 bp, 19 predicted proteins | sample GraSoi2013_115cm_FD_185830 | JGI IMG/M metagenome (GOLD analysis project Ga0209648, IMG submission 185830) | Grasslands soil microbial communities from the Angelo Coastal Reserve, California, USA - Sample 9_17_2013_115cm (SPAdes) (version 2) | ecosystem: Environmental > Terrestrial > Soil >...
TGATCGCAGGCCCGGTTCGCGCCGCCGATGTAGATCGCGACGGCCGCGTAGAAGGGCCGCCACGCGCGCATGGCGCGAATCGAGGGCGCGGCGCACGTGTCGAACCCGGCGATGGGCAGGTGAGCCGCGCCCGCGCGGGAGGCCGCGCGAGCCAGCGCGCGGGGGGCGGCGCTGGGGGCGGCCGCGCCGGGGGCGGCGGCGCCGGGGGCGGCGGCGCCGGGGGGCGCGGGGCTCGCCAGGCGGACGCTGCCGATGATCCGCTCGGCCACGGCAGGATCATTGGCGTAAGTAGCGGTGACCGACAGCGCCGGTCGCCGGATGATCAATCCGAGTTCGCGGTCCGCCGCGTCGCGCATGATCACGCGGCGCTGCGCGGGCAGGCGCGGCGCCCGGTCGATCGCGGCGCCGCCCCGCTGGTAGGTGATTGCCGCGCGGGCGCCGCTGTCGATCCGAACCGCCTCGGTCCGCCCCACCACGTGCGCGGGGCACTGCTGATCTGGCCCAGGACGCCCGAGGTAGACGGCGTGCCTGTCATACCGCACACACAGGTGCGGCCGCGCGGCAAGCTGGTAGACCGGCCAGGCGGCCGGCACGTAGATGACGTAACCGCCGTACCTGACGGTCCTCGTGCCCGTGACGGCGCGGTCGGCGGCCTGCTGCGGTCCGGCGGGCCGCGCCAGCCGCTGCGAGGCCGCCGGCCCGCAACCCGCGGCCATGCTCCCGCCAAGCACGAGCGCCGCGGTCGCCATGGCCATCGCTGCACGTCGCATCCGGCACCCCCGCCGCGTGACACCCCAGAAAGAAATACGCCACGCAATCGTGCTCGCCCTGACCCGCTCGGGCCGGCCGGCCCGCCGCGCTTGTGCTTCGTTAGGTGATGACGGAAGGTATCTTTGCCAGCCACATGCGAGATCGTGAGAGAGCGCCGCGGCGCGCATCGACAGGCGGAGGACGAACCATCGTGGCAGCACACCAACCCCGGCGCCGGCCGCTACCGGAGGGCGAGACGTTCTTCACCCCGGGCGCGACCGGCATGCGGCGGCGCGTCGAGCAGCGCAGCGCCGCGCCGCTTGTCTTCCTGCACGGCCTGCCCAGATGGATAGTGCCGCTCGCGTTGCTCGCGGTGCTGATCGTCGGTTTCACCGTGCCCGGCTGGGTCGGGGGGGTCGTGCTCGCCGCGGTCGCGGTGTTCCTCGGCTGGTTCAGCTACCTATCCTGGCCGTCGCTCACAGTCTCCGCGCGACTGCTGCGCGCCGTGACCATTGCCGCCGTGATCGCGGTCGCCATCGTCCAGTTTTCCAGGTAGCGACGCAGTAAACCCCCAATGATCCCGAACGGCCGCCGCGGATGCGGCATCCATTGGTGCGGGGGGCCCTACCAGCCCGGGGGAACCCCCGGACCCCGCATTGGGGGGTCACCCCCCGGGCAGACACAGTCCGAACGGCTGCCGTGTGGCGCGCCGATCGTAGAACTGCGGGCGGGCGGGGTGCGGGTCAGCCGGTTATTGAGTTGGGCACCGGGTTGGGTGCTGCGCCGCCATATCGGCGATCGCGGCTCGCGTAGATCTCGCAGGCATGCCACAGATGCCTGCGGTCGAAGTCGGGGAACAGCGTGTCGAGGAACACGAACTCCGCGTAGGCGGACTGCCAGAGCAGGAAGTTCGAGATCCGCTGCTCCCCGGACGACCGGACGAACAGATCGACATCGGGAATGCCCGGCTCGTCCAGGTAGCGGGCGAAGAGCTTCTCGTCGATCTTCCCGGGGCTCAGGCGGCCGGCCGCCACGTCGGCGGCGATCGCCGCCGCCGCGTCCGCGATCTCCCCGCGGCCGCCGTAGTTCACGCAGAACTGCAGGGTGAGGACGTCGTTCTTGGCCGTCAGCCGTTCGGCGTCGGCAAGCTCGGAGATGACGCTGCGCCACAGCCTGGGCCTGCGGCCGGCCCAGCGCACGCGTACCCCCATCTCGTGCAACTGGTCGCGGCGGCGCCTGATGACGTCCCGGTTGAACCCCATGAGGAAGCGGACCTCCTCCGGTGACCGCTTCCAGTTCTCGGTGGAGAAGGCATACGCGGACAGGTTCGGGATGCCGAGCTCGATCGCCCCCATGATGACGTCGAAAAGGGCGAACTCGCCGCGCTTGTGCCCCTCGGTTCGCGGCAGGCCGCGCTCTTTCGCCCACCGGCCGTTGCCGTCCATGACGAGCGCGACGTGACGCGGCACGAATTCGGCCGGGATGGCGGGCGGGCGCGCGCCGGAAACGTGCGGATCCGGGGGCCTGACACCCGGCGCCCTGGTGTCCCCCGGCCGGCGGCCCGGCCCTTGCGGCAGCGGAAACTGGCGGCCGGGCCGGTTCGTCACCGGTTGCCGGGCACGATCTTTCACGCACGCTCCACGAGTCGCAACGAACGGATCGAATGCTCCAGGTGCCACTGCAGGTAGGCAGCCACCAAGCCGCTGCACTCTACCCGGTGCCTGGCCTCGCTCGCGTCGGCGTACACCCAGTCGCCACGGAGCAGGGCGAGCATCAGGGCGACCGTCTGCCTGGCGGGTGATACCGCGCCGGGCGGACGGCACGATCCGCACACCAGGCCGCCGGCCGCGATGGCGAATGCCCGCGGCCCGCCCGTCTCGCCGGGTCCGCCGGCGGCGCCGCTCGACGTGCGGGTTCCGCAGCGGGCGCATTCTTCGAGCGCCGGTGCGTAGCCGGCGAGCGCAAGCGACCGAAGCAGGTACGCGTCGAGCACCATCCGTGGGTCGTGCACCACGTCACCGAGCGTGCGCAGTCCCCCGACCAGCAGCAGGAACTGCCGCAGCGCCGGCTCCTTCTCCACCGGTGTCAGCCGCTCGGCCGTCTCCAGCATCGCGGTGCCAGCGGTGTAGCGGGGGTAGTCGGTGGCGAACGGCTCACCGTACGGCCGCAAGGTCACCGCCTGGGTGATCACATCAAGGGAGCGGCCCTCGTAGATCTGCATGTCCACGTGGGTGAACGGCTCGAGCCTCGCGCCGAACCTCGACGTCGTGCGCCGCACGCCCTTCGCGACCGCGCGAACCCGGCCGTTACGCCTGGTGAGCAGCGTGATGATGCGGTCCGCCTCGCCCAGCTTGTGGGTCCGCAGGACGATGCCCTCGTCGCGGTAACTGCTCACTCCCCCATTGTGCCGCCTGCGCGGTGGGCCCGGTTGACCGCGGAGAGCACTGCCTTGAGCGACGCGGTGACGGTGTTGGTGTCGATGGCGGCGCCCCACAGCACTACGGTGCGGGCATCTTCGCCGTCCGGTCCCCGCGTCGTCACCTCGCATTCCAGGTACGCGGCCGCCTTGGCGTCGCTGCCCGCGGACAGCGCGTGCTCGCTGTAGTCGAGGACCCGGACGTTGATGCCCGCGCTCGCGAGCGCGTCACAGAACGCCGAGATCGGGCCGTTGCCCGCGCCTTCGAGGTCACGCGCCTCGCCCGCCACCCGCACCGCCACCGCCAGGACGTCCTTGTCATCAACGGCGGACGACGAGTGGCACGCGAGCAACGCGACGGCACCTTCGGGGAGATACACGGCCGAGAATATGTCCCACATCTGCGCCGGGCTGACCTCGCCGCCTTCGGCATCAGTGTGCGCCTGGATGACGCGGGAGAACTCGATCTGCAGCCGTCTCGGCAGCTCGAGCTGGTGCTCTGCCTTCATGACGAACGCGACGCCGCCCTTGCCCGACTGGCTGTTCACCCGGATGACAGCCTCGTACGTGCGGCCCACGTCCCTGGGGTCGATCGGCAGATACGGCACCGCCCAGCGAAGCTCGCCCACCGGCACGCCGGCCGCGGCGGCGTCCCGCTCCAGTGCGTCGAAGCCCTTCTTGATCGCATCCTGGTGTGATCCGGAGAACGCGGTGTAGACAAGCTCGCCCGCGTACGGGTGGCGCGGATGCACAGGAAGCTGGTTGCAGTACTCGACCGTCCGCCGGATCTCGTCGATGTCGGAGAAATCGATCACCGGGTCGATGCCCTGGCTGAACAGGTTCATGCCGAGCGTGGCCAGGCACACGTTCCCGGTCCGCTCACCGTTGCCGAACAGGCAGCCCTCCACCCGGTCCGCTCCGGCGAGGACCGCGAGCTCCGCGTCGGCCACGGCCGTGCCGCGGTCGTTGTGGGTGTGCACGGACAGGCAGACGTGCTCGCGCCGCGGCAGGTTACGGCCCATCCACTCGATCTGGTCGGCGTACACGTTCGGGGTGGACCGCTCGACCGTGCAGGGCAGGTTGAGGATGATCTCCCGGCCCTCGCCCGGCTGCCAGACGTCCATGACCGCCGCGCACACCTCGGCGGCGAAGTCGAGCTCGGTGTCGACGAAGATCTCCGGTGAGTACTCGAAGCCGAAGTCGCAGTCGCCCAGGTACGCCTCGGCGTACTTGAGCACGGAGCGGGTGCCCTCCGTCGCCAGGGATCTGCACTGCCCGCGGTCGACCCCGAAGACGACACGGCGGAACAGCGGCGCGGTCGCGTTGTACAGGTGAACGGTGGCCCGCGCCGAGCCGGCCAGGGACTGGACGGTCCGCTCGATCAGCTCGTCCCTGGCCTGGGTGAGCACGGAGATCTGCACATCGCCCGGGATCATGTCGCCCTCGACCAGCTCACGGACGAAGTCGAAGTCCGCCTGGCTGGCCGAGGGAAAGCCGACTTCGATTTCCTTGTAGCCCATCCGGACGAGCAGGCCGAACATCTTGTGCTTGCGCGCCGGGCTCATCGGGTCGATCAGGGCCTGGTTGCCGTCCCGCAGGTCCGTGGACAGCCAGCGCGGCGCCTTCGTGATCGTCTTGCCCGGCCAGGTCCGGTCGGGGAGGTCGACGGCCTTGAACGGCGCGTAGCGGTGGCAGGGCATCCCGCTCGACCGCTGCTCCGGCCGCGCATCCTGCGGGTGGCCGTCTCGTTGCTGTACGTGTTGCTGGGCGTGCTCTTGCCGCGGAGTCATGGGTGGAGTGCTTCCCCTCGTTGATCACCGAAATGGCCAGCGGTCACGCCAGAGGCCCCGCGGCGAGGGAACCGGCCGTTATCGGCCCTCGCCGCGGCCGCTAAGGACGAGCGGCTCACGCAGCATGGGTTTAACGGTATCAGACCGAACGGCTCCGCCCGGTGTCACGGCCTGCCCCGGGTCACGCGCCGACCCGGAGCCGGCTGCCGGGGCCGGGTTCCCGAGGCTGACTACCGGGCCGGCTTCCCAGGGCTGACCGTCCGGGCCGGCGGCCAGGACCGGCTTGCCGGGGCCGCGCCGTTGCCAGCGCCCGGTATCCGTCAGTCGCGCGGGGCCGCCTGCTCCGTCATGGTGACCACGCCGAGCGTCTGCGCCGGGGTCATGCCCAGGTGCTGCCCGATCGCCTGCGCGGCCTGCCGCTGCCCGGCGGAAAGCGGCCCGTCGACCACCGCGATCCGCACGGCCTGCGCGAAGAACCACTCCTTCGCCTCCGGCGTGAGCTGCGCTCCGACCTGCACGAGGGATCCAGGGTCCGGGCTGACCGGGTGCCCGAGATCCGCGTCGAGATTGGCCGGACCGTAGCCGGGCGCGCCGGCGCCGCGAATCGCCTCGACCGCTTGCTGCCTGGCGGCCGGACTGGCCAGCGTCGTCGCCTGGAGCATGATCACGGCCGCGACCCGCATCCCCTCGGGCAGGGCGGCCGACATCTGCGCGGCGGTCGGCAGCCTGAGCACGTCCGGGTGGAAGCGTGCCTGGCAGGTCGAGCACTGGACGTGCTCGCCAACCTTGGTCAGCGGGATGACCGGTACGAAGAACAGGGTGAAGAAACGCCGCCCCGCGCGGAGCCGGTACTGCCTGTCGCCGCCGCAGCGCGGGCAGTGGAACACGCCCTGCCCGATCGTCCGGAAGAAGATCCTGAGGCCGAAAATGATCAGCAACGCCCCTCCCCTTTCCCCGAGGCACGGCCAACTGGCGCGCCATCACATCCTGCCGCATGATTTCCGCACGTTCATCGTGTTTGGCCACATGACGCGGTAGTTGTGCGGTTACGGCCGCATCGTCTTGCGCCAGACGAACTTCAGGCCCGACCAGTCATGATCGAGCGCGGCCACCTTCACGTCGACCACGCCCGCAGGCAGCAGCAGTGCGCGCAGGTCGTTTTCTGTGATGTCGGACGAGTGGCCGGCCGCGCGGCGCGGCCACACGATCCACAGCGAGCTCGCGGCGGGCAGGCGCGAGGTGAGGTCGGTGCGGTCGCGTGCGAGGTCGCGGTGCGACCGGCAGAAGACGACAATGACCTCGGCGGCCATGTCGGCAGCGGTCTCAGCTTCGGCCGGCGCCGCCGTGGTGCGCTGGCTGGCCGCGGTGCGCTGGCTGGCCGCGGTGCGCTGGCTGGCCGCGGTGCGCTGGCTGGCCGCGGTGCGCTGGCTGGCCGTGGTGCGGCGGGTGACGGTTACATCCGGCGGCAGGTCAGGGATGGTCCAGCCCACCGGGGCGCGGATCAGCAGCACCCGGTGACCCGGCTTCACGCCGAGCTTTCTGGCCAGGGGCGTGCCGGAGTAGCCAGCGGCAGCCGGTTGGCCGGCCGTGTCAGTCATGGAAGCCCAGGCGCCGCAGCTGCTTCGGGTCCCGCTGCCAGTCTTTGGCGATCTTGACGCGCAGGTCCAGGTAAACCCGGGTCCCGAGGAGCGCCTCGATCTGGCGCCTGGCCCGGCTGCCGACGTCCTTGAGCCTGGCGCCCTTGGCCCCGATGACGATGGCCTTCTGGCTCGGCCGTTCCACGTACATGACGGCGTACACATCGGTGAGCCCGCTGCCGTCCGTGCGCGGAGTCATGTCCTCGACCAGCACGGCGATCGAATGCGGCAACTCGTCCCTGACCCCCTCGAGCGCGGCCTCCCGGATCAGCTCGGCGACGAGTTGCTGCTCGGGCTCGTCGGTCAGCTCGCCGGCCGGGTACAGCGGGCCGCCCTCGGGCAGGTGGGCGACGAGCACGTCGGCGAGCGCGTCAAGCTGATACCCGGAGACCGCCGACACCGGCACGATGTCCGCCCACTCGCCGAGGCGGTCAACGGCCACGAGCTGGTTGGCGATCTGTTCCCTCGACGCCTGGTCGGTCTTGGTGACGATGGCGACCACGGGCGTCTTGCCGAGGGCGCCGAGCTCGCGCGCGAGGAACCGGTCACCGGGACCTACGGGCTCAGCCGCGGGGACACAGAAACCGACCACGTCGACCTCGGTCAGCGTCGAACGGACCAGGCTGTCCAGCCGCTCGCCGAGCAGGGTCCGCGGCTTGTGCAGTCCCGGCGTGTCCACCAGGATGAGCTGCGCGTCCGGCCGGTGCACGATGCCGCGGACCACCCGCCTGGTCGTCTGCGGGCGGCTGCTCGTGATCGCCACCTTGGTGCCGACGAGCGCGTTAAGCAGGGTGGACTTCCCGACGTTGGGCCGTCCCGCGAAGCAGGCGAAGCCGGAACGGTACGCGGTGGTCACGGCGGCCGGCTGTCCGTACCGTCTGGCGTGAGCACGGAGATCACTGTGCCGTCCGGCGCGGCGTGGAACACGACAGCGGCGGGCCCGAGGTCGCGCACGACGGCGAGGTCGCCAGGGTCGGGCGCGTCCGCGTCGCTGACCACGGCCGCGGCCGCCAGGCTCGCCGCACCGCTCGACGCCGCCATCGCGACCGCGAGCCGCAGCGCGGAAAGCCGCAGCGACGGCAGGGACACGGCGGCCGCCGCGTAGGTGCGCCCGGTCTCGTCACGCACCGCGGCACCCTCTGGCGCGGAAACCCGCGCCCGGGTCGCCCGGGCCAGCGTGATGATCTTCATGTCCTCGGGATCGGGATCCACGCCGCTCACTCTGCCATCCTCGCGCACGGTCCGCCTGTCACACCTGGCGGCCGTTTCTGTGCGCGGCGGCCGCGGGCACGCGCTCCACCACCACGGTCCCTATCCGGTTGCGCCGGCCCGCCAGGCTCTCCGCGGTGAGGCGAAGGCCCGCCACGGTCGCCTCCGAGCGGGCGATCGGCACCCGCCCGAGCGCGTGGGCGAGCAGGCCGCCGACCGTCTCGACATCTTCGGCCTCGATGGTCACGTCGAACAGCTCGGCCAGCTCGTCCACGCCAAGCCGCGCGGTCACCCTGGCCTTGTCCGGGCCCAGCCATTCGACGGCCGGCGCTTCGCGGTCGTATTCGTCGGCGATGTCGCCGACGAGCTCCTCGAGGATGTCCTCGATCGTGACCAGGCCGGCGGTGCCACCGTATTCGTCGATGACGATCGCGAGGTGGATCTGGCTGGCCTGCATTTCCCGCAGCAGCTCGTCGATCGGCTTGCTGTCGGGGACATACGTCGCGGGCCGCATGATCGAGTCGATCCGCTCCACCGACTCGCCTTCCCGGTACTCGTGGCTGCGCGCGACGATGTCCTTGAGGTAGGCGATGCCGATGACGTCGTCCTCGTTCTCGCCGACCACGGGGATCCGGGAGAAACCGCTGCGCAGGGCGAGCGACAGCGCCTGCCGCAGCGTCTTGTCCCGTTCGATGAAGACGATGTCGGTTCGCGGCACCATCACCTCACGCACCAGGGTGTCGCCGAATTCGAAGACGGAATGAATCATTTCCCGCTCACCGGGCTCGATCACCCGGCGCTGCTCGAGCAGGTCGACGAGATCCCGCAGCTCCGCCTCGGACGCGAAGGGGCCGCCGCGGAACCCCTTGCCCGGTGTCACCGCGTTCCCGATGCTGATGAGCAGCCGGGTGAGGGGACCGAGCACCTGCGTGAACGGGTAGAGCACCACCGCCGCGCCGAGCGCCACGCGGTCCGCGTGCTGCTGGCCGAGGGTGCGCGGGGTGACCCCGACAGCGATGTAGCTGACCACGATCATGACCGCGACGGTCAGGCCGAACGCGCGTGCGGTCGGCCCGAACAGCCGGACGAACACCGCGGTGACGACGACAACCGCGGACAGCTCGAAGCTCACCCGCAGCAGCAGGACAACATTCAGCGACCGCGGCGCGTCGGCGAGCATCTCCTGCAGCCGGTGGGAACCGCGGCGGCGCTGCGCCACCAGTTCCTGTACCCGCACCCTCGACACGCGCGCGAGCGCCGCTTCTGCGCTCGCGCACAGGCCAGCCAGGAGGGTCAGCGCCACCGCGGCGGACACGAGCCATCCCATGGGCGATATCACCCAGGCCCTTCCCGCCCCCCGAAGACCTCGCCGGGCGGCTCGGCGCCGTCGTCTTCCCCCGGCCCGCTGTTGTCCGCTTGCCCTTCGGTTTCCGCTGGCACGTGACTTTCCGCTGGCACGTGACTTTCCGCTGGTACGTCATTTTGCGCTGGCAGGCCGGCCGCTTGCACGTCGTTTTGCGCTGGCGCGCCCGCGCGGCGGCCCGCCGCCGCCGCCGACCCCGCCGCCACTGACCCCGCCGCCGCTGACGGTGCCGCCGCTGACCCGGCCGCACCGTTATCGGCGCCGCGGGCCCGCCAGGACGCGAGCAGCTCCTCCTGGAGGGAGAACATCGTGGCGTGCTCTTCGGGGTCGGCGTGATCGTATCCAAGCAGATGCAAGATGCCGTGCACGCACAGCAGCTGGACCTCGTCTTCTGTGCTGTGTCCCTGCGTCTGCGCCTGCTTTGCGGCGATCTGAGGGCACAGGACCACATCCCCGAGCAGGCCGGGTACGGGCTCAGGCTCGCGCCCGCCACCCATCGCGCGCCCGCCGACCAGGTGCGGCGGCCGCAGCTCGTCCATGGGGAACGCGAGCACGTCGGTCGGACCTGGCTCGCCCATCCACCGCTGATACAGATCGGCCATGGCGTCCTCGCCGACCAGGAGGACGGACAGTTCCGCGAGCGGATGGATGCGCAGCCGGTCGAGCACGTGCCTGGCCACGGCGGCCAGCGCTACCTCGCTGACGGCGACGCCCGATTCGTTGGCGATGTCGATACTCAACGGGTGCCCGCCGCGGTCGATGCAACCACAGTCGATGCAGCTACAGCCGTCACGTTCACCGCCCACGCTTGCGCCGGCCGCGCTGGGCGTGCGGGTCCTGCTGGCCCGCCGCGAGCGGGCCAGCGGGCCTGCTCCGGGCGTCGTACCGTTCGTAGGCGTCGACGATGTTGCCGACCAACCGGTGCCGCACGACATCATGGCTGGTCAGACGCGTGAAGTGGATATCGTCGAGACCTTCCAGTATCTCCTGCACGACGCGCAGGCCGCTCGGCTGCCCGGCCGGGAGGTCAACCTGGGTGACGTCGCCCGTGACGACGACCCGTGACCCGAACCCGAGCCTGGTGAGGAACATCTTCATCTGCTCCGGTGAGGTGTTCTGCGCCTCATCCAGGATGATGAACGAGTCGTTCAGGGTGCGGCCGCGCATGTAGGCCAGGGGTGCGATCTCGATCGTGCCCGCCGACGTCAGGCGCGGGATGGAGTCTGGATCGATCATGTCGTGCAGGGCGTCGTACAACGGCCGCAGGTAGGGATCGATCTTCTCGTAGAGGGTGCCGGGCAGGAAGCCAAGACGCTCGCCTGCCTCCACGGCCGGCCTGGTCAAGATGATGCGGTTGACCTGCTTGGCCTGCAGCGCCTTGACCGCCTTCGCCATGGCGAGATACGTCTTTCCCGTGCCCGCGGGGCCGATGGCGAAGACGATGGTGTGGTGGTCGATCGCGTCGACGTAGCGCTTCTGGTTCAGCGTCTTCGGCCGGATTGTACGGCCGCGGGAGGACAGGATGTCCAGCGTCAGCACGTCCGCCGGGCGCTCCGCGCCGCCGCGGCGCAGCATCGAAACGCTCCGCTCGACGGCGTCGGCGGACAGTTCCGCGCCCGTGCCCAAAAGCTCGATCAGCTCCTCGAAAAGCCTCGTCACCAGCGCATTTTCTTTCGGATGCCCGGTGACCGTGATCTCGTTGCCGCGCACATGGATGTCGGCGTCGAAGCCGCGCTCGATGACGTGCAGTAGCTCGTCCCTCGAGCCGAGCAGGCTGACCATCGAGTGGTCGCCGGGAATCACAATCTTGACCTGGGACCGCACGTCCCTGGCGCTCGCCCGGCGTGACTGTGGCGTGACGCTCGCCTCGCGCGCCGCACTTACGACGGTCGTATCACCGCGGGTGCGGGGATCAGTCGATGAATCTGCCAATACTCGTTTCTCCGCCCGCTGTGCCGCCTGTGCTTCCCACAGATAGACGGCCCCGGCTTGGCGCTTGGGTGCCACTACATGTTAGGGCATGTCCCGCAGATCTCTGGTGGCGCGCATCGGCGCCCAGACGACGACCGGCGGCGTTGCCTATCCGGGTGGCCACGTCATGGCACGCCCGCCAAGTATGTGGGCATGCGCGTGGAACACGGTCTGGCCCGCGCCTGACCCGGTGTTGAACACCAGACGGTAACCATCCGCACTGACGCCCTCGGCGACCGCGACGCGATGCGCCTGGCTCACCACCTCGGCGAGCAGGCCGTCTGCCGCCTCGGCCAGCGCGGCGGCGTCTACGTAGTGGTCCTTTGGAATGACGAGCACATGAACGGGCGCCTGCGGATTGATATCACGGAACGCCAGCGTCCGGTCGCTTTCCAGCACCCGCTCAGCAGGCAGCTCACCAGCGGCAATCTTGCAAAACAGGCAATCGGGCACCCGATGATCGTAGCCGTGGTGCCCGCGGGCGGCGAACCCGCTCCGTGCGCGGGTGTTGGAATATGTTCGGAAGCCGCGACAGGTGGGGTTTCCGAACCTATTCTTTTCTCGTCCATGCTGGCGCAGCGCCCAGGAAGCTATCGTTTCCTGTACCGCGATACCCCGGCCCGGCCAGCGACCTATGGCGGTGAACAAGGCCAGTGACCTCTGGTGCGGGTGCCGCCGCTGTGATTACGATGCGTGAGAACGCTCCGCATTCACGGCATGGCGGCATACAGGGAGAGCGTGCCGCCAGGGGGACGGCCGGACAGGGGCGGCGAGCGGAGTCAGCAGGGGTGGCGCTGTAGCATGACTGAGCATCGGCGAGCGGTGGCCTTGAAGCTACCGACGAGTACTATTCGCCCGGCACGTGGTTCTCACGAGCGCGGCGGCAGCCGCGCGCCGCGGCCGGACGAGACCTTAGTCGACTCCGGTCCGGTCGGCCGGTGGCCCGGGTTCGACCGCTCGGTGGCAAACGGCCATGACGATTCGTGAACCGCACGGCAAGGCCGCGCGTCACACTGACGTGACCGAAACCCTTGTGGCGGAAACCGTTATGGGTTCGATCGCGACCGAGCGGGACGCCGAGGACGCGGTGTGCGCGCTGTACAGCGCGAACTACCAGTCGCTCGTGCGCTTGGCCGCGATCCTTGTCCGCGACGCCGCCACCGCGGAGGAGGTCGTACAGGACGCGTTCGTCGCGATGCACGGGGCCTGGGTGCGGCTGCGCGATACCGACAAGGCGCTTTCTTATCTACGGCAATCGGTGGTGAACCGGTCCAGGTCGGTGCTGCGGCACCGGGCGGTCGTGGACAAGTACGCGCCGAAACCAGCGCCGGACGCGCCGAGCGCCGAGCAGGGAGCGATCAGCCTGCTCGAGCGGTCGGCGGTCATCGCCGCGCTGCGGGCGCTTCCCGCCCGCCAGCGTGAGGCACTGGTGCTGCGGTATTACGCCGACCTGTCAGAGGCACAGATCGCCGGCGCGATGGGGATCAGCAGGGGGGCAGTGAAAAGTCACACGGCGCGCGGGATGGCCGCGCTCCGTACGGTCCTGGAGCGGGAGTCATGACAGAACCGGAAACCGAGTACGGCGAACGCCTGCGCCGCGCCCTGCGCGCGGCCGCAGACGGTGTCGTGCCCTCCGGGGATGGCCTTGAGCGCATCCGGAGCAGGATCGCCCATGAGCCGGCCAGGGACACCTTCGGCTTGCTCCTTGGCTGGCTGAGGTCCCTCGCCGCGGACGTCAGATCCAGCATGCCGGATATACGGTCCGTCTTGCCGGCCCTGAAGTCCTTGCTGCCGCTGGTCAAATCCGTGGCGGCCGCCATCGTGCCACTGATCAGTTCGCTGCGGGCAATCATCACCTCGGTCGTGGTGAGGCTGAAGTCCGTTGTGCCGGAGCGGCTGCGCGGCAGCGACGGCTGGCTGCGGCCGGTGCTCGCGACCGCGGGAGCCGTCGTCGTCGCGCTCATCGTCGCGCTCGTCGCCATACCTGGCTTCCGGCAAGGGTTCTATGCCGACTTCGGCGGGTCGGGCCCCGACACCTCAAGCACTCCGCCGGCGGGTAACCACGGAACGGGTGGCGCGGTACCCGGCGCGACCGGCCCGTCGACACCGGCCACGTCGCCGTCACTGGGCACGAGCACCGCGCCGGCCTCCCCGTGCCGCGCGAAGTCCACCCCGGCCGCGCACCTGTACACCAGCAGCCGCCCGCGCACGTGCCCGCGAGCCAGCTCGTCGCCCGCGCCCACACGCGCGGCCCTGACGCCGACGCCCACCCCGACCGCGACCGCGTCGCCCTCCCCGTCGCCGTCGCCCTCCCCCACGCCGTCGGCCACGCCCTCCCCGACGCCGACCTCGTCCGCACCCGCGACGGGAGGGTCGAGCGGAACGGCGACGCAGGCGACGACGCAATCCACGGCGACAGTGAAGTTACAGTGAGCGTGACGCCCTGAGCTCACCAGCGGTCCGTACCGCTGAGCAGGAGGGCGGCTGCCACCGCGCCGGCTGTCGAGGCGCGGAGGACCGACGGGCCGAGCCGGGCCGGTACCGCGCCCGCGGCGCCGAATGCCGCGCTTTCGGCGGCGGAAATGCCACCTTCGGGCCCGGCCACGACGACCACGCTGCCGGATGTGGGCATCTTCACATCGGCCAGCCGCAGGCTGGCGTCTGGTTCGAGCACGACCGCACGGGCCGCCCGCTGAATCATCCCGGCTACGCCAGCCGTTTCCGCGAGCGGCAGGACGTCGGGGATCCAGGCCCGCCGCGCCTGCTTGGCCGCCTCGCGCGCCGTGTCACGCCAGCGGGCGAGCGCCTTGTCCCCGCGCGCCCCCTGCCACGTCGGGATAGACCGCGACGCCGCCCAGGGCGCGATCACGTCCACGCCGACCTCGGTCATCATCTCGACGGCGAGCTCTCCCCTGGCGCCCTTCGGTATCGCCTGCACGACGACGATCGCCGGCTCGGGTCTCGGCTCGGCGCGGCGGCCCTCGACCCGCAGCTCCAGGCGTCCCGGCGTGGCCGTCGTGACCACACACTCGGCGACCTGCCCGGCGCCGTCGGTCACATCCACGCGCTCGCCGGGCCTGATTCTGCGTACGGTCGCCGCGTGCCGCCCCTCGGCACCTGACAGCACGACCGTGTCCGCGCGCAGCGCTGACGGCGCGGCAAGGAAAACGGGTGGGCTCAGGGCCGCCACCCGGGCCGATCGCCTGCCGCGGCGCGGCCGCGGACTGATCCGTCGCGGGCTAGCCGGCGGCCGGGCGGGCGGCGCCAGCGCGGGCCCACAAGACGTCCCCTACGACGCCCTCCACGACGACCGAGGTCCACCACACCACTACCGGCCGTTGAACGCGTCGCGGAGCCGGGAGAAGAAACCGTGCTGCCCGGGCGCGAACTTACCTGGCGGCGCCTCCTCGCTGCGCAGGCGCGCCAGTTCACGTAGCAGGCGCTCCTGCTCCGCGTCCAGCTTGGTCGGCGTCTCGACCGTCAGGTGGATCACCAGGTCGCCGCGGCCGGAGTCGTTCAGGTGCTGCATGCCCTTGCCGTACAGGGGGATCGACTGCCCCGTCTGGCTGCCCGGCCTGACATCCACCTGCTGCTTGCCGTCCAGCGTCTCCACCGACAGCGCCGCGCCGAGAGCGGCCGCGACCATCGGGATGGTCAGCGTGCAGTGCAGGTCGTCGCCGCGCCGTTCGAAGATCGGATGCGGCCGCTGCACGATCTCGAGGAACAGGTCACCGGGCGGGCCGCCGCCGGGGCCGACCTCGCCCTCGCCGGCCAGCTGGATATGCGTTCCGTCCTCGACGCCGGCCGGTATCGGCACCTTGATGGTGCGCCGGGTGCGGACCCGGCCGTCCCCGTCGCATTCCGGGCACGGATGGTGGATCACCGTGCCGTGGCCGCCGCACCGTGGACAGGGCCTCGTCGTCATCACCTGGCCGAGGAAGGACCGGGTGACCTGGCTCACCTCGCCGCGCCCGCCGCACACCTCGCACGTGTCCGGGTGCGTACCCGGCGCCGTGCCCTCACCCGAGCAGGTGGGGCAGACAACCGCGGTGTTGACGACAAGCTCCCTGGTCGTGCCGAACGCACACTCGGCCAGGTCAAGCTCGACCCGCAGGGTGGCATTGCGGCCTCTTCTGGCCCGGCTGCGCGGCCCGCGTGCGCCCGCTCCCGCCCCGAAGAACGCGTCCATGATGTCGCTGAAAGGAAATCCCGCGGCGAACCCGCCAGGCCCGGCCGCGCCCGATGGCGCGAACGGGTCGGCGCCGAGATCGTACATCTGGCGCTTATCGGCGTCGGACAGCACCTCGTACGCCTGGGTGATCTCCTTGAAGCGTTCCTGAGTCTGCGGGTCCGGGTTCACGTCAGGATGCAGCTCACGCGCCAGTCGGCGGTACGCCTTCTTGATCTCGTCCTGGCTGGCGTCGCGGCGAACGCCGAGCGCGGCGTAGTAGTCGGTCGCCACTACGAACCCGCCAGAATCTGGCTCACGTAGCGTGCGACGGCCCGCACGGCCGCCATCGCGCCCGGATAGTCCATCCGCGTCGGCCCGAGCACACCGAGCCTCGCCAGAGCCTGATCCGCTCCGCCATAGCCGGTCGTCACCAACGATGTGCCTCGCAATCCCTCGACCGGGTTCTCCGCACCGATCCGCACGGTGACCGACGAGGGTTCTGCCACCTCACCGAGCAAGCGGATGAGCACGACCTGTTCCTCGAGCGCCTCGAGGACCTCACGCAAGCCAATCGACAAGTCCGCGGCGGCCAGGTTCGCCGCCCCGCCGAACACGACCCTCCCGTCGTGGTTCTCGACCAGCGTCTCCAGGATCACCGAGAACACCGCCGCCGCGTTCGGCCTGGCGGTGGGGGTAAGCGTCTCGGGCAGCCGCGAGACGATGCGCGGCACATCCGTGATCCACTTGCCGTCGAGCGAGGCATTGAGCACCGCACGAAGATGCGCCACCTCCTCGTCGGCCATCGCGCCAGGAAGATCGACCGACCGCTGCTCCACCCGGCCGGCACCGGTGATCAGGACGAGCAGCAGCCGCCGGCCGGCGAGCGGCACGAGCTCGATGTGCCGGACGGCCGACCTGGTCAGCGACGGGTACTGCACCACCGCGACCTGCCGGGTCAGCTGGGCGAGGAGCCGCACGCTGCGGGTCACCACGTCGTCGAGGTCGTACGCACCCGCGAGGAAGGTCTCGATGGCCCGGCGCTCGGCCGCCGATAGCGGCTTCACGCCGGACAGGCGGTCCACGAACAGCCGGTAACCCTTGTCCGTCGGAACGCGGCCCGCGCTCGTGTGCGGCTGGGTGATGTAACCCTGCTCCTCGAGCACCGCCATGTCATTTCGGATCGTCGCCGGGGACACGTCCAGGCTGTGCCGGTCGACCAGGGCCTTCGAGCCGACCGGCTCGTTGGTGGACACGTAATCCTCGACGATTGTGCGCAACACCTCTAGCTTGCGGTCGTCGAGCACGTACTCACCTCCCTGGCACTCATAGATCCCGAGTGCCAAGTGTATTGCGCAATCGAGGCTCCTTGACAGTGGACATTCCGTCCCCTGGCATCTCCTACTCTCTGAACCAACTCCACCCGGGGTGCGGCCGTTCCCGCCCGGCCGGGCCGGCGTTTGCTGTACGGTCCGGCGCGGGGTGACGGAAGCAGGCCGCTGGCGCCAGCGGCCGCCGGGCGGAGGGCGGTCATGCGGAGCAAGGACTACGGCCAGGACGTGCTCGGCGCGGGCCGGCGCGGGTTCCGCGGCGGGCGCGGCCAGCGCGCCGACAGCGTACCGCAGGTCGAGGCCGCGGCCGGGCTTGTCGTGGAGACGGCGGACAGCAGCTTCTGCGGCGAGGTCGTGGCCTGCGACAAGCAGGCGGTGACGCTGGCGGACCGGTTCGGCAAGCGCCGGGTATTCCCGCTGGCCGAGGCCACATTTCTGCTCGAGGGCCAGCCCGTGACGCTGGTCAGGCCGGCCCCGCGCGGGCGGGCCGCGCCAGACCCGGGGCGGGCGCGGACGCCGTCGGGCTCACTTGCGCTGCCAACCGTGCGCGCGAGGGTGGCCAGGGCCAGCCGGATCTACGTCGAAGGCAGGCACGACGCCGAGCTCGTAGAAAAGATCTGGGGCGACGACCTGCGGATCGAAGGCGTCGTCGTCGAGTACCTCGAAGGCGTCGACCATCTGCCCGCGCTCGTCGCCGCGTTCGCTCCGGGGCCGCAGCGCAGGCTCGGCGTGCTCGTCGACCACCTGGTGCCCGGGTCGAAGGAGAGCCGCATCGCCGCCCAGGTCAGCTCGCCGTACGTGCTCGTCACCGGGCACGAGTTCGTGGACATCTGGCAGGCGGTCAAGCCGTCCGTCCTCGGTATCAGCGGCTGGCCGGAGGTCCCGCGGGGCACACCGTGGAAGGAGGGCGCCGCGGCGGCGCTCGGCTGGGGAGGCGGCCCGGGCGCCGATTCCGGTGCCGCATGGCGGCGCATTCTCGCCGCGGTCCACACGTACGCTGATCTGGAACCCGGATTGCTACGCAGCATTGAGGAACTTATTGACTTCGTCGCCGCGTCGGAATAGAGGAGGCAACATTTGGGCGGCCATCAGCCGTGATGGGGTGGGTGCAGCGGTGAGCGAGAGGCACTGGAGGCCATGAGCAGCCATTCGACCGGACCGTTCGATCCGATCGCGCAGGCGCCGGACCCCGACGATTCTGATCCGAAGCCAAAACTGCCGCGCAGGCCGGTCTCCCGGCCACCGAACGGTCCGCAGAACGGGGCCTTCACCGGACCGCCGAGCGGTTCACTGCGCGACGCGTTCACCGGGCCGCCCAGCGGGCCCATCACCGGGCCGCCGAGCGGTCCTATCGCCGGGCCGTTCACCGGACCACCGAGCGGGCCGCTGGCCGCCCCTCCGGCCGGGACGTACACCGGGCCGGTCAGCGGGCCCATTCCGGTGGATCACCGATTTCGCACCGGCGCCGAGCCACCCGACCATCACCACGAGGCGGTGCACCCGGACGTCGCAGCGGCCGCGGCGGCGCACCACGAGCCCGGCCGCGGCGCCGCCGGATACCGCGCGGCAGCGCCCATGCCCACCAACGGTCCCGGCCTGATGTACGGGCAGGCAGGCGACGACGACCAGCTCTGGGCCATGATGGCCTACCTCGGCATGATCTTCTTCGCATTCCTCCCGCCGCTCGCCGTCTACCTGCTCAAGCGGCACGAGTCGCGGTACGTGCGCTGGCACGCGGCCCAGGCGCTGAATCTGTGGATCACCGCGTTCCTCTACACGCTGTCTTTCATGATCATCGGCGGTATCCTCGCGCTCGACACCATCGCCACGGCATTGTCGGTCGGCATCCCGCTGATCGCGGCGACCGGAATCGTCATGCTGTTCTACGCGGTCAGGGCGGCCGTCGCGGCCGGCCGCGGCGGGCTCTACCAGATGCCAAGCTGGATCAGTGTCCCGATGGTGAAGTGAGGGACCGCGCCGTCAGTCCGTGAGGTCGCGGACGACGGCGTCAGCGAGCAGCCGCCCGCGCCTGGTGAGCACCACCCGGCCGGCCCGGTAGGCCGCCGGGTCCGCGAGCCCGTCCGCCACCGCGCGCTGCGCCGCGGCCCGGCCACCCGGGCCGAGCAGGCAGACCGGGCAGCCGCTGGCCAGCCTGGTGCGCAGCATCACCCGCTCGAACCGACGCTGATCGGGCGTGACAACCTCGCGCGCGTGCCCGGGGCTCACCCCGGCCGCTAGCCGCGCCGCGAAGGCCGCCGGGTGCTTCACGTTCCACCACCGCGTCCCGCCGACGTGACTGTGCGCGCCGGGCCCGATCCCCCACCAGTCACCGTCGGTCCAGTACAGCAGGTTGTGGCGGCACCTCGCCGCCTCCCCCGCGGCCCAGTTGGATATCTCGTACCAGCGGAGGCCCTGCGCCGCGAACATCTCGTCCGCCGCCAGGTAGCGGCCGGCCATGACGTCGTCGTCGGGGGCCGGCAACTCGCCGCGCGCGATCCTGGCGGCGAGCCTGGTGCCTTCCTCCACGATGAGCGCGTACGCGGAGACGTGGTCGGGCCCGGCGCCGAGCGCTGCTTGCACGCTGCGCGCCCAGTCCCGGTCGCTCTCGCCGGG
>Ga0209648_10001444_pt1 | contig 19227 bp, 19 predicted proteins | sample GraSoi2013_115cm_FD_185830 | JGI IMG/M metagenome (GOLD analysis project Ga0209648, IMG submission 185830) | Grasslands soil microbial communities from the Angelo Coastal Reserve, California, USA - Sample 9_17_2013_115cm (SPAdes) (version 2) | ecosystem: Environmental > Terrestrial > Soil >...
GGCCGGGGGGGGACGACCCCCCAGGACCCCCCGCGTGCCCCCGCCCGCCTCCCCTTCCCCCTTCACAGCCGGGCAAGCCGCCCGTCGCGGCCTCGCCCGGCCTCGCGCGTGGCTATCCGAGAGCTGAGAGCAGGCTAGACTGCGGCGTGCGTGTCGCGCCTGCAAACGGCAGCCATCCCTCCGCGGCAAGGAGCGGCAGATGACGTTGAACCTTCAACCAGAGGACCGCGCATGCTGACCGCGTTCCTGCGGGCGTTCCGCACGCCTGACCTGCGCCGGAAGCTGCTTTTCACGATCTTCATCATCGCCATGTTCCGGCTGGGTTCCAACCTGCCGACTCCGGGCATCTCGGAGAAGGCGGTCAACGCCTGCCTCAACCTGAGCAATGCCAACTCCGGGCAAGCCGGCGTGTTCCAGCTCGTCAACCTGTTCAGCGGCGGCGCGCTGCTGCGGCTGTCGGTGTTCGCGCTCGGGATCATGCCGTACATCACGGCGAGCATCATCCTGCAGCTGCTGGCCGTGGTGATCCCGCGCCTGGAGACGCTCCGCCAGGAGGGCCAGAGCGGCCAGGCGAAGATCACCCAGTACACCCGCTACCTCACCGTCGGCCTGGCCATCCTGCAGTCCACCGGGATCGTGGCGCTGGCCAAGTCGGGGACGCTGTCCGGCCTGACTGGCAACACGAAGTGCAACAACCTGATCCCGAACCCGTCGATCTTCACGATCAGCACCATGGTCATCACGCTGACCGCGGGCACCGCGGTCATCATGTGGCTCGGCGAGCTGATCACCGACCGCGGCGTCGGTAACGGCATGTCGCTGATGATCTTCACGCAGGTCATCGCGGTGATCCCGGGCGAGATGCTCGGCATCGAGCGGCAGAAGCACGCGTTCGTGTTCGGCGTCGTCCTGCTGGTCGGCATCGGGATCATCGCGTTCGTGGCGTTCATGGAACAGGCGCAGCGGCGGATCCCGGTCCAGTACGCGAAGCGCATGGTGGGCCGCAAGATGTACGGCGGGACCTCGACCTACATCCCGCTCAAGGTCAACCAGGCCGGCGTCATCCCGGTCATCTTCGGCTCGTCGCTGTTGTACATCCCGGGGCTTGCCGCCCAGCTGTTCGGGGGCATCAACGGCAGCAGTCCGAAGCCGTGGGCGACCTGGGTCGAGACGCACCTGGTCCGCGGCAACGATCCCTACTACATGATTCTGTTCTTCGTCCTCATCCTGTTCTTCACCTACTTCTACGTCTCGATCACGTTTAACCCGACCGAGGTCGCGGACAACATGAAGAAGTACGGGGGCTTCATACCAGGCATCCGCCCCGGCAAGCCGACCGCCGAGTATCTGAGCTATGTGCTCAGCCGGCTGACCGCTCCGGGCTCGGTCTACCTGGGTCTCATCGCGCTGATCCCGATGGTGGCGATCGGGCTGGTCGGAGCCTCGCAGCAGTTCCCGCTGGGTGGCACAAGCATCCTGATCGCGGTAGGGGTAGGCCTGGATACGGTGAAGCAGATCGAGAGCCAGCTACAGCAGCGTAACTATGAGGGTTTCCTGCGGTAGTGCGAGTCGTCCTCGTCGGGCCCCCCGGTGCGGGCAAGGGGACGCAGGCCCAGTTCATAGCCTCCCAGCTGGCGATCCCGACGATCTCGACAGGTGAGATCTTCAGGTCCAACGTGAGCGGGGGCACCGACCTCGGCCGCGCGGCCAAGGCCTATATGGACCGCGGCGACCTGGTACCCGACGAGATCACGATCGCTATGGTCGCCAGCAGGTTTGCCGAGGACGACGCGCAGGCGGGCTTCCTGCTCGACGGCTTCCCGAGGAACGTTCCGCAGGCGGAGACGCTGAAGAAGATGCTGGCCGAGTGGGACACCAGGCTGGATCTCGTGCTCGAGCTCGTCGTCGACGATGACGAGGTGGTCAGGCGGCTCTCAGGGCGAAGGACCTGCCGCAGGTGCGGGCGGGTCTGGCACGTGCTGTTCGACCCGCCGTCCCGCAGCGAGCGGTGTGACGACTGCGGCGGGGCGCTCTTCCAGCGCGACGATGACCGGGAAGAGACGATCAGGCACCGGCTGGACGTGTACCAGCACCAGACGCAGCCGCTGATCGCCTTCTACGCGGACGAGGGCATCCTGCTCGGGGTCGATGCCACCGGGCCGGTGGAGGAGATCACCGACCGCGCCCTGAGCGCGCTGCGGCGCTTCATCCCGTGACGCCCGGCCGGGTGGCTTGGGGGAACCGGTGACCTCGGGCCGCACCGCCAGGCGGGTAACGTTGACGCAGGACTCCGGAGGCGCCATGGGGACCAGGCGGGAAACGCCGATCCAGATCAAGACGCCAGGCCAGCTCGCCGCGATGCGCGAGGCCGGCCTGGTGGTGTCGCACACCCTGGATGTGCTGACCGACGCGATCGAGCCCGGCATCAGCACCGCTGACCTGGACGCCATCGCCGCCCGGGAGATCCGCGCCGCCGGAGCCGTTCCGTCCTTCAAGGGCTATCACGGATACCCGGCGACCATCTGCACCTCGGTCAATGACCAGATCGTGCACGGCATCCCCAGCCCCAGCACCCGGCTCGCCGCCGGGGACCTGATCTCGATCGACTGCGGCGCGATCCTCGGCGGCTGGCACGGGGACGCGGCCCGCACGGTCGGGGTCGGGCCGATCAGCGACGAGCTGGCCGGCCTCCTGCGGGCGTGCGAGCGGGCGCTCTGGCGCGGGCTGGCCATGGCCCGGCCCGGCCGCCGGCTGACCGACATCTCCCATGCCGTCGAGTTGAGCGCGCGGGCCAGCGGACGGTACGGGATCGTGCGGGAGTACGTCGGCCACGGAATCGGCAGCGAGATGCACATGGACCCGCCGGTGCCGAACTACGGGCGGGCAGGCCGGGGGCCGCTGCTGGTCGAGGGGATGGCCCTGGCCATCGAGCCGATGCTGGTCCTGGGCCGGCCGCAGACGCGGCTGCTCGACGATGACTGGACCGTGGTCAGCGCGGACGGCACCTGGTCGGCGCACTTCGAGCACACGGTGGCCATCACCGCGTCCGGGCCCTGGGTGCTGACCGCCGGGGACGGCGGCAGCAGCGGCTTCGAGCGGCTGCGCGCCGAGGGCGCCGCGGGCCCGGCTCCGGCGGGCCGCCCGCACCCGCAGCCCGTGCCTACCGGAGCGGGCCCCGTGGTTGAGACTGGCACAGTCGCCGCGCAGCGCTCGGGAAGCTGAGGAGGACCTCATGGCGGCCGACCCCAGGATCCGGGCTTCCGACGAGGACCGGGACCGCGTAGTGTCGCTGCTGCGCGAGCACCACGCCGCGGGCAGGCTGACCGCCGAGGAATTCAACGAGCGCCTCGACAAGGCCTACGCGGCGAAGACGATCGGAGAGCTCGACGAGCTCATGGCAGACCTGCCGGCCATGGACCTGTACCGGCTGCCCGACGCGTCTGTCCACCGGAGCAAGCCCCGTGGTTGAGACTGGCACGGTCGCCAGGGCACCCTCGAGGAGCTGAGGAGGACCCGATGGCGGCCGACCCCAGGATCCGGGCTTCCGACGAGGACCGGGACCGCGTAGTGTCGCTGCTGCGCGAGCACCACGCCGCGGGCAGGCTGACGGCCGAGGAATTCAACGAGCGCCTCGACAAGGCCTACGCGGCGAAGACCGTCGGCGAGCTCGACGAGCTCATGGCGGACTTGCCGGCCATGGACCTGTACCGGCTGCCCGACGCGTCACTGCCCCGCTACGGCAGGCCGACGCCGGGCGCCGGGTCGTATCTGCGGGCCCTCCAGGGGCAGGGCGCTCTGGCCCGGGGGCACGGCCGGTTCTCCCCGGCCTGGGCGTCGGCATGGGGCAGCTGGTTCACCGTCAGCCTGCTCTGCTTCGTGATCTGGGCGCTGACCGGGCTCGGGTACCCGTGGCCGCTGTGGGTCGCCGCGCCCTGGGGCGCGGTCATGCTCGGCAGCTGGATCACCGGTGGTCATCCGGGCGGCGGCGGCAGGCGCCGTCACCACCGCGAGCTCCCCGGTGATCCCGATCAGCCCGGGCGCGATGTGCCCGACTCGTGACCGCCCGGCCCGTGACCGCCGGCTCGTGACCCGTCCCGGGCCGGGCGGGGCCAGGGCTGGCCGGGTGATGGAGGCGGGCTGCCGGGGAATATCTCGGTGGCCGGGCGGGTTACAAAGGTCACGCAGGAGGAAGCGGCCCCCGGTTCGCTTTGGCAGCGGCGGTCGCGTAGACTTTGCTGCGGCCCGTGAGCTGCTTTCGTAGCATGGCGTGAGCCTGCGGTGCGAAGGCAGCCGTTCAGCGTGGCCGCCCGGATCCGGAACATGTGCGCAGGCACGAGCCGGGCCGGGGCCAGCCTCACCGACGACCGCCCGATTCTGCACGGGCACGGCCAGCGATGGCCATGCCCGGCCAATGACAACCAGCACGAACCAGCTAGATCTACGAAACTAGCGACCTAACAGCGAAGCGCGGAGGATATGCCCAAGAAAGACGGGGCCATCGAGATCGAGGGCACGGTGGTGGAATCACTGCCCAATGCCTTTTTCCGGGTGGAGCTAGACAACGGGCACAAGGTACTGGCTCACATCAGCGGGAAGATGCGGATGCACTACATCCGGATCCTCCCCGATGACCGAGTCGTCGTCGAACTGAGCCCCTACGACCTCAGTCGTGGGCGGATCGTCTACCGGTACAAGTAACGAGATGCCCGGGGCGGGACACGCTACCCGGCCCGGACGTCCTGAGGAGCCATCATGAAGGTCAAGCCGAGTGTGAAGAAGATCTGCAGCAAATGCCGGATCATCCGCCGGCATGGCCGGGTCATGGTCATCTGCTCTGATCCGCGGCACAAGCAGCGGCAGGGCTGAGCCAGGCCGCGCAGACGCAGCACGACCAGACCCAGCACGACAAGAGCTAGCCCACAACAGCACGGCAAGACACGCACCGCAGTCCTTAACCGGCCGGAGGCCGGTTAAGGACTACCCCCGGAGGAGGCCGGGGCCCCGGCCGGGCAGGAATGCTTGGGCAGTGGCGGGGAGCGGCGCGCAGGACCTCCGCGACCAGAAGGAGAACTGCCCGATGGCACGCCTCGTCGGCGTCGACCTCCCGCGCGACAAGCGGCTCGAGGTCGCCCTGACCTACGTCTACGGAATCGGCCGCACCCGCGCGCTCGAGACCCTGCAGGCCACGGGCGTCAGCGGTGACACCCGGGTCCACAACCTCAGCGACGATGAGCTCGTCAGGCTCAGGGACTGGATCGACGCCACCTACAAGGTCGAAGGTGACCTGCGCCGGGAGGTGCAGGCCGACATTCGCCGCAAGGTCGAGATCGGGTGCTATCAGGGCATCCGGCATCGCCGCGGGCTGCCCGTGCACGGGCAGCGCACGCAGACCAACGCCCGCACCAGGAAGGGCAAGAAGAAGACCGTGGCCGGCAAGAAGAAGGCCGGGAAGAAGTAGTCCGCGGCGCCGGGCGGCCTCAGGCTGGCGCGGCGCAGACAGCGGTCCGACCACCTCCGGAACCGAGGAACACAGATGCCTCCTAAGAGTCGCACCGGCGTCAAGAAGGTACGCCGTAAAGAGCGGAAGAACATCGCTCACGGGCACGCCCATATCAAGAGCACATTCAACAACACCATTGTCTCGATCACCGACCCTGGCGGCAGCGTCATTTCCTGGGCCTCGTCCGGGCAGGTCGGGTTCAAGGGCTCGCGCAAGTCCACGCCGTTCGCCGCGCAGATGGCCGCGGAGGCCGCCGCCCGCCGGGCCATGGAGCACGGCATGCGGAAGGTCGACGTGTTCGTGAAGGGTCCGGGCTCGGGCCGGGAGACCGCCATCCGGTCGCTGCAGGCGACCGGCCTGGAGGTCGGCTCGATCCAGGACGTCACCCCGGTTCCGCACAATGGCTGCCGCCCGCCCAAGCGGCGGCGGGTCTGAGGAGTAAGGCAACCATGGCTCGATACACCGGCCCGGACTGCAAGCGCTGCCGCCGCGAGAAGACCAAGCTGTTCCTGAAGGGCGCCAAGTGCGACTCGCCCAAGTGCCCCATCGAGATCCGGCCGTACCCGCCCGGTGAGCACGGCCGGAACCGGCCGAAGGAGAACGACTACCTGCTCCAGGTCCGGGAGAAGCAGAAGGCCAAGCGCATCTACGGGATCCTCGAGCGGCAGTTCCACAACTACTACGAGGAAGCGAGCCTGACCCGCGGCCGGACCGGCGAGGCCCTGCTGCAGATCCTGGAAACCCGCCTCGACAACGTCGTCTACCGGGCCGGCTTCGCCAAGAGCCGGGACATGGCGCGCCAGATCGTGCGGCACGGCCACGTCCTGGTCAACGGCCGCAAGGTGGACATCCCCTCGTTCCGGGTGAGCGAGGCCGACATCGTCGAGGTGGCGGCCAAGTCCCGCGAGCTGACCCCGTTCGCGGTGGCGCGGGCCGAGGCGGGTGAGCGCACGGTTCCGGCGTGGCTCGAGGTGATCCCCGACAAGATGCGTATCCTCGTGCACGCGCTTCCGGCCCGGGCCCAGATCGACACGCTGGTCCAGGAGCAGCTCATTGTCGAGTACTACTCGAAGTAACCGCAGTACAGTGAGCCGCCGCCGCAGCGGCGGGTCACGCCAGATGACGGCGGCCAGTCGTCAGCGAAAGTCGCGATAGTCAGATAACGGGCATCGCGGAAAGGAACGTCCATGCTTATCGCCCAGCGTCCAGGCCTCACCGAGGACCAGGTCAGCGAGTTCCGGTCCCGGTTCGTGATCGAGCCGCTCGAGCCGGGATTCGGCTACACGATCGGGAACTCGGTCCGTCGCACCCTGCTCTCCTCGATCCCGGGTGCCGCCGTCACCAGCATCAGGATCGAGGGAGTGCTGCACGAGTTCTCCACCGTCCCCGGAGTCACCGAGGACGTTACGGACATCATCTTGAACCTCAAGGAGCTCGTCGTCTCCTCCGAGCACGACGAGCCCGTGCCGATGTACCTGCGCAAGCAGGGCCCCGGCCCGGTCACGGCCGCTGACATCGCGCCGCCGGCCGGCGTGGAGGTGCACAACCCCGACCTGCACATCGCGACCCTGAACAGCAAGGGCAAGCTGGAGATGGAGCTGACGGTCGAGCGCGGCCGCGGCTATGTGTCCGCCGCCCAGAACAAGCAGCCGGGCCAGGAGATCGGCCGGATCCCGATCGACTCGATCTACTCGCCGGTGATGCGGGTCACCTACAAGGTCGAGGCGACCCGGGTCGAGCAGCGCACCGACTTCGACAAGCTGATCCTCGACGTGGAGACTAAGCCCAGCCTGCGCCCCCGGGACGCGGTGGCCAGCGCCGGCAAGACGCTGGTCGAGCTGTTCGGCCTGGCCCGGGAGCTGAACGTCGACGCCGAGGGGATCGACATCGGCCCGTCGCCGACCGATGCCGCGCTCGCCGCCGACCTCGCGCTGCCGATCGAGGAGCTGAACCTCACGGTGCGCTCGTACAACTGCCTCAAGCGCGAGGGCATCCACACCGTGGGCGAGCTAGTCGCCCGCAGCGAGCAGGACCTGCTCGACATCCGGAACTTCGGCGCGAAGTCGATCGAGGAGGTCAAGCAGAAGCTGATCGACATGGGCCTCGCGCTGAAGGACTCCCCGCCCGGGTTCGACCCGGGTACCGCAGCCGACAGCTACGGGGCGGACGACGACGAGAGCTACGTCGAGACCGAGGAGTACTGACCCCTCCCGCGACTGCTGCGGCACACGAACCAAGGAGAACGCTCCGATGCCCACGCCCACCAAGGGCCGGCGGCTGGGCGGCAGCCCGGCCCACCAGCGGCACATGCTGGCGAACCTTGCCACCGCGCTGTTCGAGCACGGCAAGATCACCACGACCGAGGCGCGGGCCCGCAGGCTGCGGCCGGTGGCCGAGCGCCTGATCACCTTCGCCAAGCGCGGTGATCTGCACGCCCGGCGCCAGGTGCTGACGACGGTCACCGACAGGGACGTCGTGCACACGCTGTTCGCCGAGATCGGGCCGAGCTTCGCGGCCCGCGACGGCGGTTACACCCGGATCACGAAGATCGGCCCGCGCAAGGGCGACAACGCGCCGCTGGCCGTGATCGAGCTGGTCCGCGAGGAGGCGGAGGTGAGGACGCGGCGGCGCCGGGCCCGCCGGGCCCAGCCAGCTGCCGCTCCGGCCGCCGGGCGCCCAGCCCGGGGCCGGGCGGCAGACACCGAGGCCGGCCTCGCCGAGGCGCCCGACCACGAGGCCGAACGCGCCGACGACGCCGCCGACTCCGTGGGCCAGGCCGAGGCCGGCACCGTCGAAGGCGCAGAGGAGTCGGCCGCGGACGCCGAAGCTTCTGTGGCCGACGCCGACGCCGAGCCAGACGAGGCCGAGAGCGAAGACGGTCAGCCGGATGAAGACGAGCCGGAGGACGCCCGCAAGTAGGTCGGCCGCGACGCCTGCGCGTAGACCCGCCGCGGCGCCCGCCAGTGGGTCGGCCGCGGCCCTCAGCGGCACGCTGGCGGCTCCGCGGCCTGAGCCCCGGCAGACGCTGGCGCGGCTGCGCCTGGACCTGTCCTACGACGGCTCAGGCTTTCACGGCTGGAGCCGTCAGCCAGGCCTGCGGACCGTTCAGCAGGTGGTCGAGGAGGCGCTCGGCCGGGCCCTGGCCGGGCCGGCCGAGCCCGTGCTCACGGTGGCCGGCCGCACCGACGCCGGGGTCCACGCGCGCGGCCAGGTGGCTCACGTGGATGTGCCGCCCGGGGCCTGGCCGGCGGCCAGCCCGGCCGCACGCCGGCTGGCCGGCCTGCTGCCGCCCGACGTCCGGGTGCGCGCGATCCGCTCCGCTCCGGATGGTTTTGACGCGCGGTTCTCCGCGCTGTGGCGGCGCTACTCCTACCGGGTCTGCGACGACCCGGCGGCCGCCGATCCGCTGCGCCGGCACGACACGCTCTGGTATCCCCGCCCGGTCGATATCGCCCGCATGAACGACGCCGCCCGAGCTTGCCTCGGCGAGCACGACTTCGCCGCGTTCTGCCGGCGGCGCGAGGGTGCCGGCACCGTGCGCGAGCTCTTGCGCCTGGAGTGGACCCGGGCGAGCCCCGGGGTGGCCGTCGCTACCGTCGCCGCGGATGCGTTCTGCCACAACATGGTGCGGGCGCTGGTCGGCGCCCTGCTGACGGTGGGCGACGGGCGGCGCCCGGTCGGCTGGCTCGCTGACGTCCTCGCCGCCGGGATGCGCGACCCGGCCGCGGTCGTCGCCGCGCCGCATGGTCTGTGCCTGGAAGAGGTCCGCTACCCGCCGGACGCCGACCTGGCCGCCCGGGCCGAGGTCACCCGCCGCTTCCGCACCGCCCCTCCGCCCGCCCCCGACCCACTCTGAGCCCCCTTCCCCCGTTCCGCCGCTCTCCCGCGGTCCCGCCGCGCGCCCCCGCGCGGGGCCGGTGTGCCAGGTCCGCACGCTCTCCCCGCCTTGACAAACCAAGATCACGAGTTGGGCGACAGACTCGATTTTGGTGCCGGGCTCAAGTGTCCGCCGCTCGCCTGCGGCGCCGTGCTCCGCCGGCTCGCTCACGCATACGATCGACTGCGTGCCCGACGACGCAGTGCCGGCCGGCGTGTCCAGCCAGCCCGCCACCCCCGCCAGTGCCCCCGGTCAGCCCGCCGCCCCCGCCGACGCCAGCCCGCGGATACGGGGCGTGATCACCGACTGGGGCGGGGTCATGACCAGGCCCATCCTCGACACCGTGAACGCCTGGATGAGCGCGGATCAGATCGACCGGGACAGTTACGTCACGGTCATGCGGCGGTGGGTCGCGCAGGCGTATGACGGCGGTGACAGCAACCCGATCCACGCGCTGGAACGCGGTGAGTGCACGAACGAGGAGTTCGAGCGGCTGCTCGCGGCCGAGTTGACCCACCTCGACGGCCGGCCGGTGGTCGCCGCCGGGCTGCTGGGCCGGATGTTCGCCGCGTCGGCTCTGGAGGCGGTGATGCTGGACCTGATCCGCTCGCTGCGGCAGGCCGGGCTGAAGACCGCGCTGCTGTCTAACTCCTGGGGCGCTGGCGATTACCCCCGGCACCTGTTTCCCGGGCTGTTCGACGTCGTGGTGATCTCGGCCGAGGTGGGCATGCGCAAGCCAGAGGAGAGGATTTTCCGGCATGCCGCCGCGCTGCTCGGGCTCGAGCCGCAGGAGTGCGTGTTCATCGATGATCTCGAGGCCAACGTGGCGGCAGCGGAAGCCGTCGGCCTCGTCGGCCTGCACCACTGTGAGCCCGGCCCGACAGCTGAGCGCCTGGCCGGCCTGCTCAACCTCCCCCTGCCCTGATCCCGCTCCGCCTCGCAATGGCCCGGGCGGCGTTTCTTGATCGAACCGGCGGATGCCATCGGTTGGCGGGCTTTACGCTGAGGCACGTGGCTGAGTACCCGCATCCTTCCAGTGAAGGGCGTTCAGCCAACATGCGGGCCAACCGGCGCACCGACACCAAGCCCGAGATGGCGCTGCGCCGGGCGCTGCACCGCCAGGGCTACCGGTTCCGGAAGGACTACCGGCTCGACCTTGCCGGCGGGACGCGAGTCCGGCCCGATATCGCGTTCACGGCGCGCCGGGTCGCGGTCTTCGTCGACGGCTGCTTCTGGCATGCCTGTCCCGAGCACGGCACCAGGCCCGCGAACAACGTCTGGTACTGGGAACCCAAGCTGCGCAGGAATGTCGAGCGGGATCGGGCCGCCGACGCCGCGCTGGCGGCGGCGGGCTGGGGCGTGGTCCGGGTCTGGGAGCACGAGCCGCTTGATGCGGCCGTGACAGCCGTCCTCGCGGCCCTGATCCGGTCCCGGCAGGCCACACGCGGTCCAGGCGAGGTGCATTCGGCCGGATGAGGCACCCGGAGCCACTTTCGGCGGAGCGCACGATTCGCCCGCCGTCAGGCGGCATCACTGGCACACTCGTGGTCATCTCTCGCGGGATCCGGGGACCTGATGCGCGTCTATCTGCCCTTCACATTGCCGACGCTGGCCAGGCTGCTGGCCGATAAGCAGACGGCGCCGCCGGTGCGCGGTTACGCCGTGACGCCCGCGCTGCGCGAGTGGTACTCGAGCGGTGACGAGGAGGAACTCGAATACGTCGCGCTGACCCAGGCGGCCCGGGCGTCGCTGCGGCTGCTGCACGACGACCCCGGGGCTCCTGGCCGCCGGGTGGTGCTGGCCGCAGAGCTGCCGGAGGAGCATGTGGCGGGCATCGCCGGGTTTGACGAGCCGGCCCTGATAGAGATCAAGATCGCGGTCCGGGTGCACGACCTGGTTTCCGGTCACATCGACGATCCGGGCGCCGCGGCCGACGTCCGGGCGGCAGTCGACGCGCTGCCGGACGCCGACAGCGGCGATGATGACGCGAGGTTCATCGTCGATGGCGCCGAGGGCCACGAGCTCCTCTGGTACGCCACCCAGGAGCTGCCGCACGTGACCGGATGAGCCGGTTCCGGTGCCCCGTGCGACGATAATCCTGCTGCCGTTGATGTCGGGTACTGCAGGGAGCTATGCACGATGGATGCCGTAACGAACGTCCCCTTTCCGGTAAACGAGCCGGTCAGGACCTACGCTCCGGGAAGCCCGGAGCGTGCCGTGCTCGAGAACAGGGTCAAGGAGCTGGCCGGAGAGCGCGCCGAGCTGACCATGACCGTGGGCGGCCAGCACCGGATGGGCGCTGGCGAGCGCATCGACGTGGTCCAGCCGCACAACCACCGGCACGTGCTCGGCCAGCTGGGCGCGGTGACCAACGAGGACGTCGCCGAGGCCATCACGGCGGCCAGGCAGGCGGCGCCCGGGTGGCGCGGGCTGTCCTTCGACGACCGTGCGGCGATCTTCCTCAGGGCCGCCGACCTGCTGGCCGGGCCGTGGCGGGCCACCGTGAACGCCGCGACGATGCTGGGCCAGTCCAAGTCCGTCCACCAGGCGGAGATCGACGCGGCGTGCGAGCTGATCGACTTCTGGCGCTATAACGTGCACTACGCGCGGCGGCTGCTGGCCGAGCAGCCGGGTTCGGCGGCGGGCTCCTGGAACCGGCTCGAGTACCGCCCGCTGGAAGGATTCGTGCTCGCGATCACCCCGTTCAACTTCACGTCGATCGCGGGCAACCTGCCGACCGCGCCCGCGCTGCTCGGCAACGTCGTGGTCTGGAAGCCGTCGACCACCCAGCAGCTGTCCGCGCACTACCTGATGCGGGTCCTGGAGGCCGCCGGGCTGCCGCCAGGGGTGATCAACATGGTGACCGGCAGCGGCCGGGCCGTCTCCCGGGTGGCGCTGGCGGACCCGGACCTGGCGGGGATTCACTTCACCGGGTCGACGGCCACGTTCCAGCACCTGTGGCGCACGGTCGGAGAGAACATCGCCAGCTACCGGGGCTACCCCCGGCTGGTCGGCGAGACCGGGGGCAAGGACTTCGTGATTGCCCATCCGTCGGCCGACCCGGACGTCCTGGTCACCGCGCTGGTCAGGGGGGCCTTCGAGTATCAGGGACAGAAGTGCTCAGCTGCCTCGCGCGCGTACGTGCCGCGGTCGGTGTGGAACCGGATGGGAGACCAGCTCGTCTCCACGGTCGGTTCGCTGACCATGGGTGACGTGGCGGCCGACCTGTCGGTGTTCATGGGGGCGGTGATCGACCAGGCGGCCTTCGCCACCCAGGTCGACGCCCTGGCCCGGGCCAGGTCCCGGCCGTCCATCCGGGTGCTCACGGGCGGGGAGGCCGACAGCTCCGACGGGTATTTCGTGCAGCCCACCATCCTCGAGAGCACCGATCCGACCGACGAGGTGTTCACCACCGAGTACTTCGGCCCGATCCTCGGCGTCCACGTCTTCGACGACGCCGAGTACGCCAGGGTCGTGGCCCAGGCCGCGGACATCGCTCCGTACGCGCTCACCGGCGCGATCATCGCCCAGGACCGGGCGGCGATCGCGGAGGCGACGGACGCGCTGCGGTTCTCGGCGGGCAATTTTTACATCAACGACAAGCCGACCGGGGCGGTCGTCGGCCAGCAGCCGTTCGGGGGCGCCCGGGCCAGCGGCACCAATGACAAGGCGGGCTCGATCTTCAACCTGATCCGCTGGGTCAACGCCCGGGCCATCAAGGAGGTCTTCGTCCCGCCGACGGACTACCGCTACCCGCACATGGGCTGAGAACGCCCGGCGCAGCGCCCGGCGAGCGAGAAACGTGGTCATTTCGGGCTGCTCCCACAGCCCGGATTGACCACTTTGCGCGGGGAGGCGGTCGGGAAGCGCCCGGTCGTACCGATAGGCTCGTGCCACGTGGAGTTACCGTCGGCCGTCGGCCCCCCGCCCCTGTGCCTTGCTCCGACTAACTCACCGGAGGCCCTCATCCGTCGCCTGGTCCTGTGGAACATCGATCTGACCCTGGTCGACGTGGCCAGAGTCTCCCGGGGGGCCTACGCCGACGCATTCCGGCGGGTGACGGGACGCCCGCTGAGGGCGCTTCCGCAGACGACGGCCCGGACGGACTCGCAGATCTTCTTCGAGGCCCTGGCGCTCAACGGGGTCGGCCCCGGGCCGGCCCTGGACCAGACCGTTGCGGGCGGCCAGGAGCTGCTGGCCAGGTACACCAGGGAACTCGAGGCCGCGTTCGGCGCCCGGCTCGATCTGCTCTCCACGCAGGGCCGGGCGCTGCCCGGCGCCCGCGAGGCCGTGGCCGCCGTGGCCGAGCTTCCGGGAGTCGTCCAGTCGGTACTGACGGGCACGATCCGGCCCAACGCCGCGGTGAAGCTCCGGGCCTTCGGCATGGACCAGTTCTTCGATTTCGAAATCGGCGGGTACGGGTCGGAGATCTATCCGATGGGTGCCCAGCTGCTCAGGTCCCGTGGCCGCGCGGCCGAGAAATACGGTGCGGAGATCGGCGTGAATCCCGCCGTGTACCTCGCGGACTCCGGCCGTGATGTTGAGGCGGCCAGGGTCGGCGGCGCGCACTGCGTCGCGGTGGCCAGCGGCCGCTCGACCGCCGGCGAACTGCGGGACGCGGGCGCTGATCTCGTGCTCGACGACCTCGCCGACACCGAGGCCGTGGTCAGCGCCGTCGACCGCCTGACGAGCGCCGTGTCGGCGGGATGACGAGCACCGTGTCGGCGCGATGACGGCCGGGCCTGCTAGCCGGGGGGCCGAACCCCCCCGGAGCCCCCGCTGCCATCTGCTCGGGCCGGCCAGCCGGCCGTCGCGGCGGGCACGGCTTCCGCCGGGCTCCCGTGCCGCCGGAGGCGGTTCGCGGGGAGCCGCCCGCATGGCCGGACCCTGTCGTTGCGAGGATGCTAGCGACACCCCATGCTGATGCCTATGCCAACCGATGAGCAGGTCACCGCCAGCGAGCGGGGGGGTTCGGGGGGGTCGTCCCCCCGGGGAAGCACCGACCCAGCCGATCCGGCCGGCTCAGCGACGGCGCTGGGCGGCCGCGACTACGGGGCCACGCTCTGGGAGCCGAGCGAGCGGTCCGTCCGCGACGCGCGGATCACCGGCTACGCGGCGTGGCTGAGGGATGGGCGCGGGCCTGAGCTGAGCGGGTACGACGAGCTCTGGCGGTGGTCGGTGGCCGAGCCGGAGGCGTTCTGGATATCGGTCTGGGAGTACTTCGACGTGCTCGGCCGCCGGGGCGACGGGCCCGTGCTGTCGGGCGGGCCGATGCCGGATGTCCGCTGGTTCGGCGGGGCCACGCTCAACTACGCGCGCAACGCGCTCCGGACGGCGAGCACGCAGCCGGGCCAGACCGCCGTGATCTTCCGGTCCGAGGGCGGGCGCAGTGGAACGCTCAGCTACTCCGAGCTCGCGGCCGAGGTGGCCAGGGTCCGGGCGGGGCTGCGCGCGCTCGGCGTTACGAAGGGTGATCGGGTGGCCGCCTACCTGCCCAACATCCCTGAGGCGCTGATCGGCCTGCTCGCCTCCGCCAGCCTGGGCGCCATCTGGTCGTCGTGCTCGCCGGATTTCGGTGCGCACAGCGTGATCGACCGCCTGGCGCAGATCTCGCCGAAGGTGCTGTTCGCCGTCGACGGCTATCCCTACGGGGGAAGGTGGTTCGACCGGCGGCAGCAGGTCGAAGACATCGTGGCCGAGATGCCCAGCCTGGATGCCGTGATCATGGTGGACTACATGGCCGCGGGCGGCGCGGGGGTGGGCGCGGCCTCGGCCCGTGCGGCGGGGGACGGCGCGGCGGGATCTAGCCGACCCCCGGCACGGCTGCGGTGGGAATCGCTGCCGGCCGGCGACCCGGCGTCGGACGCCCCGCCGGGGCCGGCCGAGTTCGAGGAGGTCCCGTTCGACCATCCGCTGTGGGTGCTCTACTCGTCCGGCACCACCGGGCTGCCTAAGCCGATCGTGCACGGCCACGGCGGGATCGTGCTCGAGCACCTGAAGTCGATGGCCCTGCACCACGACCTCGGCCCGCGCGACGTCTTCTTCTGGTACACCACCACCGGCTGGATGATGTGGAACTACCTGGTGGGCGGCCTGCTCCTCGGCGCGACCGTGGTGCTGTACGACGGAAGCGCCACCCACCCGGGCACCGACGCGCTGTGGCGGCTGGCCGACCAGGCCGGCGTGACGTACTTCGGGACCGGCGCGCCGTACCTGCTGGCCTGCATGAAGGCGGGGCTGCGGCCCGCCGCCGACCACAACCTGTCGAGGCTGCGCGGGATCGGCTCGACCGGGTCCCCGCTGCCGCCCGAGGGCTTCCGCTGGGTGTACGACGCCGTGGCCACCGAGGGCCAGGACCTGATCCTCGGCTCGTACTCCGGCGGCACCGACCTGTGCACCGGGTTCATCGGGCCCTGCCCGCTGCTCCCGGTGCGCGCGGGCGTGCTCTCGGGGCGGTGCCTGGGCGCCAGCGTCGAGGCCTACGATCCCGCGGGCCGGCCGCTCACCGGTGAGGTCGGCGAGCTGGTGATCACGCGTCCCATGCCCTCGATGCCGGTCGGCTTCTGGAACGATCCGGGTGACAAGCGCTACCGGGAGAGCTACTTCGCCGATTATCCCGGGGTGTGGCGGCACGGCGACTGGATCATGATCCTGCCGGACGGGGGCTGCGTCATCTACGGCCGGTCCGACGCCACCCTGAACCGCGGCGGCGTGCGGATGGGCACCAGCGAGTTCTACCGCATCGTCGAGGCGCTGCCGCAGGTCGCCGACAGCATGGTCATCGACACCGGGAGGCTGGGCCAGGAAGGCCGGCTGATTCTCTACGTGGTGCCCGCCGCCGGGCACGAGCTCGACGACGATCTGGTCGGCCAGATCCGTTCCGGGCTGCGCTCGGGCCTGTCGCCGCGCCACGTCCCGGACGAGATCCACCAGGTGCCGGGCATCCCGAGGACGCTATCGGGCAAGAAGCTGGAAGTTCCGGTCCGGAAGATCCTGCTGGGCACGCCGGTCGCCGACGCGGCCGACCCCGACGCGCTGGCCAATCCGGAGGTGCTCGCGTCCTTCGTCCCCGGGCCCGCCTCGTGACCAGATCTGCGCGACGCCGCGACGCCCCGCCCGGCCGCAGCTTCGGCGAGGAGGGCGGCCGGCTGACCTACGGCAGCTACCTGCGGCTGCCAGAGCTGCTGGCCCAGCAGCAGCCGCAGGTGATCCCGCCGGCCCACGACGAGCTGCTGTTCATCACCGTGCACCAGGCCTACGAGCTCTGGTTCAAGCAGCTGCTGCACGAGCTGACCGCCGCCCGCGACGCCATGACGCCGGGCGAGACCTGGCGGGCCCGGCAGCTGCTGCAGCGCGCGCACGTCATCGAGCGGCTGCTGGTCAGCCAGATCGACGTGCTCGAGACGATGACACCGCAGGACTTCCTGCAGTTCCGTTCCGCTCTGGCCCCGGCCAGCGGCTTCCAGTCGGTCCAGTTCCGCGAGCTCGAGTTCCTCTCCGGGGCCAAGGACCCCCACTTCGTGGCCCGCTTCCGCTCCCTCACCGAGGCAGAACGAGCCAGCCTGGAGCGCCGGCTGGCCGAGCCGACTCTGTGGGACGCCTACCTCGACCTGCTCACGACCCAGGGACTCCCGGCCGCGACCGACGATCAGATCCTGGAGTCGCTGGTCGCCATCGCCCGGGACCGGGCCAGCCATGGCGATCTGTGGCAGCTGGCCGAGGACCTGCTAACCCACGACGAGATGGCCGGGCTCTGGCGGGCCAGGCACGTGCAGATGGTGGAGCGGCAGATCGGCACGAAATCGGGCACGGGCGGATCAACCGGCGCGCCGTATCTGCGCAAGAGAGTGCCCATCCGGTATTACCCGCTGCTCTGGGAACTGCGAGATTGGTTGTAGCGGCCGAACCGGGACACAAGGGAGTGGGATCCGATGGCTGACCAGGCGAGCGACGACAGGCACGCACTGCTGGCCGCGGCCGCCAGGGCCGTAACCGGCGACGCCGGGGTGGGCGACGTGCGCAACTACCTGCAGGCCTACTACCGGCATGTCGCGGTCGAGGATCTTGTCTCGGCCGGGCCGAAGCGGCTGGCCGCGGTCGCGACCGAGCAGGCCCGGTTTGCCGCGCACCGGCCGCAGGGGCGAGCGCTGGTCCGGGTCCGCCGGGGAGAGGCCGCCGCCTGCGCGCCGGCCAGGGACGTTATCGACATCGTCACCGACGACATGCCGTTCCTGGTGGACTCGGTAACGATGGAGCTCGCCCGGCACGAGGCGACCACGCACCTGATCGTGCATCCCCAGCTGCTGGTCCGCAGGGACGTCACCGGAGTACTGCGCGAGGTGGTCGGGCTCGTCGACGACGACTGGTCGGCCCACGACGAGATCGCGGAGTCGTGGACGCACATCGAGATCGCACGGCTGCCCGACGGGGCGTCGGACGCCCTGGCCCGGGACCTGGAGCGGGTGCTCGGTGACCTGCGGGTGGCCGTGGAGGACTGGCCCCGGATGCAGGCCAAGGCCGTGCAGCTGGCCGAGCGGCTGGCCATGGTCCCGCCCCCCGCCGCCGTGGCTGGGGCTGGCCCCGTGGCTGGGGCGGCTGGGGCGGGCCCCGTGGCTGGGGCGGGCCCCGTGGCCGGGGCGGGCCCCGTGGCCGGGGCAGGCACGGGCGCCGCGGACGAGTCCCGCGCCGAGGTCGAGGCGCTGCTGCGCTGGCTGGCCGACGGCCATTTCACGTTCCTCGGCTATCGCGAGTACGACCTGCAGGAAGGGCCGGCCGGGCTGGCGCTGCGCGCCGTGGCCGGCACCGGGCTCGGCATCCTGCGGCACGACCGGCAGGGCTCGAGCTCGTTCGCGGCGCTGCCCCCGGAGGTGCGGGCGCGGGCCCGGGAGCCGCACCTGCTGATCCTGACCAAGGCGAACTCCCGCTCGACCGTGCACCGCCCGAGTTATCTCGACTACGTCTCCGTCAAGCGCCTGGATGACCGGGGGGAGGTGGCGGGCGAGTACCGGTTCCTCGGCCTGTACACCCATGACGCCTACACCGAGAGCATCACCAGGATCCCGGTGCTGCGGCGCAAGCTCACCGATGTGCTGGCCGGGATGGGCCTGGCCGCCGACAGCCACGACGGCAAGGACCTCGCCGAGTTCCTGGAGAGCTACCCGCGCGAGGAGCTGTTCCAGACCTCGGTGGCGCAGCTGATCCCGGTCGCCGAGGGCGTGCTCCGGCTGCGCGAGCGCCCACGGACTCGCCTGTTCCTGCGCCGGGACGTCTACGGCCGGTACATGTCCTGCCTGGTGTACCTGCCCCGGGACAGGTACACCACCCCGGTCAGGCTGCGGACCCAGGAGATCCTGCGCGCGGCGCTGCACGGCGGCCAGGTGGACTACAGCGCGATGGTGGGCGAGTCGCCGGTGGCGCGGCTGTACATCGTGGTGCGGGCCGAGCGCGGTCACCTGGTGCCTGACGTGGACGCCGCCACGCTGGAGGCCCAGGTGGCCGCCGCGGTCCGCTCGTGGGACGACGACCTGGCCGAGGAGGCCGTCCGCCAGCTCGGCGAGGAGCGCGCCGCCGCGCTGCTGGCCATGTGCAGCGGCGAGCAGATCCCGCAGACCTACAAGACCGACGTGCCCGCCGCCGCCGCGGTCGACGACCTGGAGAAGATCCTGGAGCTGCGCGAGTCCGGCGAGAGCATCTCGTTTGACCTGTGGGAATCCGAGGGCTACGTCGGCGGGACGCCGGTCGCGGACACACCCGGGCAGGGCGGGTCCGGCGGAGCCGGGTCTGGCGGTGCTGGGTCCGGGAGGACGGGCCGGCCCGGCGGCGCGCACAGGCAGCACCCGCGGGTGTGGCG
>Ga0209648_10001445_pt1 | contig 19224 bp, 22 predicted proteins | sample GraSoi2013_115cm_FD_185830 | JGI IMG/M metagenome (GOLD analysis project Ga0209648, IMG submission 185830) | Grasslands soil microbial communities from the Angelo Coastal Reserve, California, USA - Sample 9_17_2013_115cm (SPAdes) (version 2) | ecosystem: Environmental > Terrestrial > Soil >...
CTCTTCGGCTAGGTGTCTAGACAGGATGTCCAGGCAAGAGAGCAGTGACCCAGTGGGCGTCTTGTGATGGTGGACTGAGTCGACTTTCGAGTCGGGGAAGCTCCTCCTAGTCGTGGTCTGTGTGCTGACCATTCCTCTCACCGGCAACTTTAATGGTCATCAGCCCGTTGGTAATGGTCGTCAGCTTCTTCCTCGTCATCGGCAATTCTAATGGTCAGCACCTACCCATTACTATTATCGTTCAACACCATTTGCGCCCTTCATATCTCTTTTACTTTTCAAACCGCTAATACCACTCACGTATGCACGAAGGAGACGCACAGTCCTGTCTGCTCATCTCCTCTTAGCAGCAGAGAAATTGGCAAAAAGAGGATGAGTATATCTACTAGGCCCTGCGTTAAGGAAGAAGCCTCGTAGCCGCAAAGTAGATAAGTGCGGCACAGTTTTCGTTTAGGGCGCTTCAGAGGTACCCATCATCCGAGCAAGATCCTCTGCAGAGACTCTGGTATAGATCGTTGTCGTTGCAATGTCGGCATGGCCAAGCAATTGCTGAATGGCCGGCAGCGGCATGGGAGGGCGATCGAGTCCATAGGCTGCTGGATCAAGGAGGGATTTGGCAAAGGTATGACGCAGATCATGGGGGCCCAAAGGGGAAGGAAGCTTTGCTGTCTGCCCGAGCTTCGCAATGATTTCACGAATGCCACGCTCGGCCAGCGGTCCGCGCTGACCAAGAAAGAGATGCCCATCCGGCCAACGACTCCAGGCAGCAATCGCTTCTCCCCGGATCGTCGCCCGCTCGCGCCAGTGGTCCGCCAGGTGCTCGCGGTATTTGAGGTAGGCATCGAGCGGTTCGCGCGCTTCCTGGACGAGCGGGATCTCGCGATGCTTGAGTCCCTTGCCACGTCGAATGATGAGCAGGCCGCGCCGAGCGGAGACTTGCACGTCGGGGATTTGGAGCGCTGCAACCTCGGAAACCCGTGGACCCGCACAGCGGAACAGCGCTGCCAGCGCCAGGGCCAGTCCATGATCGCGCCGAGCAGCAGCTTCTGCCGACCTTCGAACCGCATGCCATTCCGTTTTGGATAAGGCCACGGGAGCTGGCTCAATCACCTCAATCATGGTCAGATGGCGAAACGGATTCGTGGCCTCGATGGTATCGAAGAAGAGCACGAGACTGATCAGTGCCCGATTGATGGTTGTCGGAGCATAGCGCTTGGCAAGCAAGGAGTCGCGATAGGCTTTCGCATCGGTTGTGGTGACCTCGCTGACTGTGAGGCCAGGATGCTCATGCTGCAACCAGGTGGCAAAGCGTCGGGCATCTTGCGTGTAGAGGGCGACGGTTTTGGCAGAGAGATCCGGACGCGCTTTCAAGGTTTCCTGCCAGTTGGCAATCTCCTGCCACATGGTTCCTCCTTGTTATCGGCAGAGTTTCATTATCGGCGCAGTTTTTCACGAGATCGCTCGCCTCACTCTGCCGATAATATACCACAAGAAGAGGGAAACTGTGCCGATAAGTTAGCTTTTCGGCACAGTTCAACGAACCACGTTTCCCTTCTGCCGAGGAGTAGAGGCCCGGTGTCACGCAAGCTGTCATGAAGCGCAGAGGACGAGGCAAGAGAAGATTGAGCATGACTTGACGGGTAATACGGGTATATCTCTGACCTGTCTTCAAGGTGTCACGCCACACTCGTTTCCTGCGCACCTAAAACAGGAGAGTGGATACTGCACGCGCTCATGCCCAGGAAGTGAAACTTTCTGCTCATTGGCGCAACTAAAGTGAGCTGTATTCATTTGCACTCGTGGCCCTCAAGCGGCTCCTGCAAACATCTGGGCCGAATTGTGGTATCTGGCCTTGTCTCAGTCCAGATGCCTCAGTGCTCACAAAGTTTCACTTCCTGGACTTCCCGTTTGTGAAGCACTCGCCCTTAAAGGACAGGCGGGCATCGCTTCGTAGCAAGCGGATGTCTCCCTCGTCCGGCCTCTTCCCTCGCATTAGTTTGGGACATCCTTGTGACCGGCTGTCCTCAGCAACAGTTTCGCTTTGACATAGACCCGTTGAGACATCTGCTCGTGCTGATATAGGTCTTCAATCGCCTGCAGAAGACTGGCAAAGGTCCCGCCTGTGAACGAGAGGATTTGCACCATGACCTCTGCATCATGGGCATACTCAAGGGCCATCGACCTCACTCTGGCGTCAATGTGCCCAAGTGCCCAGGGAGCGAAGTCTTCAGGGAGACCGCTTTGTTCTTGCAGATGCATCAGCATCTGCCGCAATTGTCCCAGTTTTGACGGTTCGGTGGCCAGAGCGAGTGCCAACCCGAAGATCTTCCTTTCAAGAGCCTCCTGCCGACTCCCAGCACGCAGTTCATCACCGACAGCCAGGTTCCCGAGCGTTCCGATCCCTTCAAAGCAAGGGTGAGTCCGTCGCTTGTTTTGTTCTGTTGACATGCGATCTTCTCCTGCCTGGTTCAGGCAGACGAGTGGGCAACCATCTCTTGCCCTTCTCACGTCTGCGATGAAAGGTCTTTCGTCGATCAGTATCCTCTTGCAGGGTGGTCCTGCTGGAAATCGGGTGGGCGTCATGTGCATCAAATCGCCTCCCGTTCTTGCCATCTCGATGCGCAAGAACGGACAGTGGAGTGAGACCCTGCCTGGTTCACTTCAGTGTGGCAACCTGGGCGGTATGCTCCTGGAAGTGACTCACTGGCATCTGGCACACATCAAGAATCGTTTTGTATCCTTCGCCATAGCAAAAGGCTCCCAGATTCCATTCATGGTCTTTGATCCCATCAAGGGACGCCATCAGTGCTGAGTGGGCCTGGTCGTAGCGGGCGAGAATGGTGTGGCGCGTCAGACGGCGCGCGCTATATTTCACCAGCAGGTACCCGATTCCCGGTGCGAGCCAGGGCGGAAGATTCAGGTGATTTTTTCCCCTGCGCACATGAGCAATCGTCTCTGGCTTTACAGCGAGCGTGAGTGCAAGATGTGTCATCACCTCCCCCACCGTCCACGCGGTCGAGAGTGTTTTTCTGTGCCACTCGGCCTCGGTGAGCGACTCCACCAGGGCGTGGAAAGCCAATCGGGTTTCCTCCAGCTGAGTGCGTAGCGCTTCGCGGTCGGGAAGAGCAGAACGAGAGACATCGGTATGCATGTGTAATCCTCCCTTTCTTTCAATAGACATTCCAAACAGACGCGATACCGTTCACCACGATCGGATACGCGTGTGGCGAACCGAGATGCACCTTTCACGTGGCTGGTGTGGTTGCCGACAGAGATGACCTATGCTTGTAATTCTCCACGCTCTCTCCTGGCAAGCAGCCTCATCCAGGCGAGGACTGGCGGCATCGAAGGAGGCAGGACGAAGCGGTAGGGGACGTCATGATCGCCACCTGGACCAAGCTCGAGCTCGAGCCGTCTGCTCTCCAGAGCACTCCTGCCCTTTCCACCCAGGCCGTTTCCTGCCCTGCTGCGGATCTGCACCGAGGGGTGGGTAGCAACCGCGAGGGATGCCATCTGCTGGGACACTCCTCCCTCGCGTGCTGGCGTTGCCCGTCTCCCCTCTGGAGCATGGAGCAGTCTCGCTTGGAGAAAGTGGGCTGCTGTGACCGAAGGGGACCCCACTCCCTGGTTCTCCCTTACGAGTGCTTCGCTGCCTTGATCGCATAGCCCATATACGCCACCGAGGTATCCTTGCTTTGCTGCACGTGTAAGCGTGAACCCAACTCTGCAACAGACAGCTCGCCGCGTTTACACTGACGCAGGGAGCTGATGATGGCAAGGGGAGAAGCTGCCCCTTTCAATCCGACAATCTCTTGGCTCGCCAGTCCCTGCTGCCGCATCAGCTCCTGGAGTCGTTGTGGCTTGATGAACATGTTCCAGTCGTGTGTCTTGGGGGGCATGACGCTCGTGAATTTCCACTCCTGCAAGAGTTTGATCACGATGAGCTTGCTCTGGAACGTCTGGTTGATCGTGTCATAGAGGAAGAGCCCCCCTTTCTCAACACACGGCTGATCTCCGCAAGCACTTGCGCCAGGTCGTTCACATGCTCTAAGACGTCGCAGCAGTACGCGAGATCAAAGGTCTCATCGGCAAAGGGAAGCGCCTCGCCGACGCCCAGGCGATACGCGATGTCCAGGCCGGATTGCCTGGCATGAGCGCGTGCGGTGGCAAGGGAGAGTTCCGACGGATCGAGGCCGGTCACCTGACAGCCAAGCCGGGCAAATTCCTCTGCCAACAGTCCCCCACCACACCCGACATCGAGCGCCTGTTTCCCCACCGGGTCAACCCCCACCTGCTTGAGCAATACCTCGCGGAAGTAGCCAAAGCGACCGGGATTCACCGCTGTCCGCAGGAGGTTAAGAAAGCCCTGCTCATCCCACCAGGTAGAGCTCAGACGGTTGTAGATCTCATTATCAACTGGCATAGGTGTTCCCTCCTCTCTTGCAGCTTTCCAGGCTGTACGCTAGCATATCCTGGAACTCTCTGTGCTCACTGTAGCATGGCGTCATCCGGCGGAGACCGTGCCGGATGAGACACGGCTCGAAGCCCTCGCTTTCACCAGCTGTCCACCCAGCCCAGCCGGCTGCCACGTCTTCCCTTGATCACGTGAGCGCGGCACTGCCGGCATTGGCCTCCGCCTGGGAGGAGAAGGTCAAGTCCTGGGTCTACGGAATCTGCGTCACCTGGATCTGAAATTCGCCACGTATTCCGCCTATGCCCCCAAGGTTATAGTGGCCGGCCGCAGCTGGAATCCCGGAATCTAAATCGGTAAAACTAGCCGAACCCGGAAAGAACGCCAAGCAGGGCCCGGTTAGGCTGGTGGGATGCACCGTAGCCGTCCCCGTAACGACGAATGTGCCGGTAGTTCCACTCCAGGATGTGATATCAAGGCTCTCCTCGCAGGTGAATCCGCTGCCGGCTGGTGCGTGAAAGTACTGCGCTAATTCGCAATCGCCGTTATTGCCGGAGGTGACACCACCGCCGAGGGCGCACCATCCCCAGAAGCCAAAGCCCTGGCCAGTACCAGGGGCAACTGCGGTGCCAGCTACGCCTATCTGCCAGTTCTCTGCGCCATAAGCCAGGGCGGGAGTCGCAGCGAAGATTCCAAGCGTTGCTGCAACGAGAATTGCTGCAATTAGAACCCCGAGAAGGGGGCGTGAAAGTCTGGACATCTTTAGTCCTCGGTCTCTTAGCAGAACGAGTCTCTTCATGACGGATCTCCTTTCAGGAGTTCTCACTTTCTCGTGATGGAATGAATAAAGAACTGCTACCATGAGCGAGCGTTCTCACGTGTGGGCATCACTGTCGTTTGTCTAATATCCCGGCGCGTTTCTGCCAGTAGGTGGTGGCGTCTGTAGAGTTTAGAAGCAGTCCCAGCCTCATCTGACCCCAAAAGAGCCTCTGACCCATAATGTGCCATGTCATCTTCGCTCATCTCTTTGGCACTCTTCAAAAAGAAGTCAATGATCAATTTTGTCGCCATAACATGGCGCATGCCTGGTGGTGGCCGCTCTTCGTCTCATCTTTTGCCAGATAACATGGCGCAAAATGAAAAGAGATGTTATCGTCATCGAGCTACTTGTACAAGCGCGAGCAGGCTTGCTCACGTCATGCTCTGCAAACAGTATTCCCCACATGTGAGGATGAGCCCACAAAAAGGGACCCACCCCCAACATCAAACTGTATTCTTAAGCCAACCGCACGTCTCACAACGACAAAGTACTGGGCAGCAGTTCATGACCGAGTTCCTTGCCTTCCAGATGAAGAGGACTACAGAGCTGACTCGACTTTACTGTCCTGGTGGTGGGACAACGCCAAGTTGTTGCATGAGGCTCATGGTGTCCATCAACACCCCGCTTTTTTTGCACTGGCCAGCCGCACAGTAATCAAACCCCATGCCAGCCACCGTCACCCGCTTCCCGGTGGGAGGAATACCCAGAAACTCTCCCTGGTGGGTGCCGCGCCAGATGAAGTAGACTGCTACCCTGTCCCCCTCAGCGATCATATCTTCGATGGTCCATTCCAGGTCGGGGAAGGCCGTGCGCATCCTGGCGATGGTGGCTATCAGGCCCTCTCTCCCTTGCTCTAGCCCAGGAGATGGACCAAGCGCGACATGGTCTTCCGCCACCAGGGCCTCGGCCACTGCCGTGTTGCCCTGGTTGATGAACTCCTCGATGAGGCGTCGAATAACCGCTTTGTTCTCTTCTGTTGACATAGAACCTCTTCCTTTCGATGTGTTGCTTGCTTTCTCCGTACTCTGAAAAGCAGCCTCTCCCCTCCCTCAATGATTTCAGGCTCCCACTGCCTTTCTTCTTCTACCGGCAAGTATACCTGCCTCTTCCCGTCCTCACCAGGAAAAATACCCACATCTTGCCTACATCTTTCATGCCTGGCAAGATGTGCTATACTCTTGAGAAAAGGTCGTTCCTCTCATGCTCCCAGAGGACTTGAAGAGCAATGAGCGAGCAGCAGACTTCATTTGGGATCTTACTCAAGCGTTACCGGATGGCGGCAGGCCTGACGCAAGAAGCACTCGCTGCCCGCGCCGGGCTCAGCGCTCGTACGGTTGCTGATCTTGAGCGGGGCATCCACCGCATCCCGCGTCACGATACGTTCGAGCTGTTGATGACCACTCTGGACCTGCCCGCGCAGCAGCGGGCCTTGCTCGTAGCAACGGTGCGCCCGGAAATGACGGCGGCTGTTGATGCAAGCCACTCCCCGTCCCGGGTTCCACTTCCTCCCACCCCCTTGATTGGACGTGAACAGGAGATGGCGCGTGCCGCACACTTCTTGCAGCATGATCGGGTGCGCCTTCTCACGCTCACAGGACCGGCAGGCGTCGGCAAGACCCGGCTCGCGCTTCAGATCGCACATGAATTGGACGAGCATTTCGCCGGTGGAGTCGTGTTTGTTGCGCTGGCCGCTCTTCGTGATGCATCACTACTGCCAGGTGCGATAGGCGAAGCCCTGGGACTTCACGCATCGTCTGAGGGCGAGATGTCGCAGCAGCTGACTCTCCTCCTGCAAGAAAAACAGTTCTTGCTGGTCCTCGATAATTTCGAACACCTCCTGGAGGGGGCTCCGTTCGTGGCCGATCTCCTTTCAAGGTGTCCCCACCTCTCCGTCCTGGTGACGAGCCGCGTCCCCTTGCATCTGCGAGCCGAACAGGTTCTCCCGCTGGCTCCGCTTCCGCTTGAATATGCGATCAAGCTCTTTCAAGAACGAGCGCTGGCCATCAGGCCAGGGGGAGTGTATGCCGAACATCAGGTAGCTGCCATCTGCGAACGCCTGGACCGCCTTCCGCTGGCGATTGAACTTGCGGCCGTGCACGTGAACACCTTCTCGTTATCTGAGTTGTATGAACGTCTCACTCATCGCCTGGCGCTCCTGCGAGAGGGGCCCAGAGACCTGCCAGCACGCCAGCAAACGATGGAAGCTGCCATGGCCTGGAGCTATGACTTGCTGAGCGAGAAAGAGCAGCAGTGTTTTCGCGCGCTCGGGGTGTTTGTGGGGGGCTGGACGAGAGCCTCGGCGGAGGCGGTCTGCCAGGCCGGGGAAGAGAAAACCCCGGAAGAGACGATCCTGGCGCTCGCTGCCCTGGTAGATGCCAGCCTGGTGCAGGTAGACATCCCGCTGGACGGCCCGACACGCTTCGGCATGCTGGAGCTGATGCGAGACTACGCGCTGCACCGGCTGCGCGCAGCGGGGGAAGAGGAGCTGTACCGGCGGCGGCACGCAGCCTATTACGCTCATATGGCGGAGCGTGCTTCGTCAGGGATACCAGGGCAGAGAGTACCAGACACGTTGCTGCTCCAGGACGTTCCCAATGTCCGTGCGGCAATAGGGTGGGCGATAGAGCAACAAGAGGTCGCATTGGGGCTGCAGTTGGCGCGCTTTTGCCTGGGAAGCTGGTGGAGCCAGGGCCGGATAAGCGAGGCTGAGGGAATACTCGAGCGCCTGCTGACGCTGAGCTGGCAAAGCGGCGCGCAGGGAGTCCTCTTCGGACGCCGCGCACTCGTGCTGCACGCATTCGGACAAAGCCTGCTGGTACGAGGAAAGACGGAGCAGGCGCAGGCGGCTGCACGCGAGGCCCTCTCCCGTGCCCAGAGGATCGAGGATCATTGCAGCATCTGTAGTGCCCTGGCCATCCTGGGCCAGATCGCACAGCAAGGTGGGAACCTCGATGAGGCGGAAGCCTGCTTCGCCAAAAGCGACGAGCATGCCAGGCTTGGGGGGGAACCAGACCTGCAAGGCAATAGCTTGCGCAATCTCGCGGAACTCGCGCGCATGCGGGGAGACCTTGTGCGTGCCACGCTCCTGTACCAACAAGCCCAGACGCTCGCTCGGGCCAAAGGCATGACCTTTCATGCCGCCTTGATTACGACGCTGCTGGGTCACCTGGCCTCTCAGCAGCACAACTACGCGCTGGCCAAATCTTACTACCGGGAGAGCCTGGTCGTCTTCCGGTCCTTTGACAGTCCTACCTTTATGGCCTGGTGCCTGGAAGGCTTGGCTGCTGCTCTCAACGCAGAAAGGCAGTATGCGCAGGCAACACGCTTAGGTGCAGCAGCGGTGACCATGCGCAAGCGGGTGCAGACACCGCTTCCACCATCTGAACGCGATGCCTTTGAGCAGACGATTGCTACAGCAAAAACAGCCCTTGGTGAGCCTGCCTTTGCAGAGGAGTGGACCACAGGCAGCGAACTCACGCAGGAACAAGCCATTGACTACGCCTTGTCGGATGCCTGTACCTGAGAGCGGTCAAAAATGCAACCATTGAGCCGCATAGGCTTTCGTATCTGCCACATATCTTGGCGGAAAGGAAGGGATGCTGACGAAAAAGAGAGGAGGCAACAGGAAAAAAGAGCGATGCTCTAGCAGGGTGTCAGGCATTCTTCGTTCTTGCTGATGAAGATTGAGACAATTGGAAGGTACTTTGAGCCCAAATCATGGCTCCCAGTCCCAGTTTTGATCTGCACCATCGGCGATTGCCCGAGACCCTGTCAAGGTTTTCCAGCGCCTGGGGTATGCCGTGGCGACCAGCGACATTCCGGCCTCGATCATCGAATACATCGCCGCTTGCGCAACTATCCCGCTCTCCCCCCGAGACTTGACGGGCTACGATGACTCGGGAACGCGCCGGCGGCACCTGCCCCTCATCCGGGAGGCGCTGGACCTGCAACCCTACGGTCCACCTGCCCGCAAAGCGTTTCTGCGTGCGATGGTCGAGGCCGCGCGCACCAAAGATGACCTGGCCGATTTGATCAATGTGGCTCTGGAAGAGCTGGTACGCTGCCGCTTTGAATTGCCTGCCTTTGGGACCCTCGATCGCGCAGCCCATCACGCCCGTGCCGTGGTTGCACACGGCATCTATCGCCAGGTGGAGCGTCACTTTTCTGAGGAGACCCGCGCAGCCCTGGATGCCCTGTTTGTCGTCGAGCCCACCACGTTCTGGTCCGCCTGGCAGGAGATCAAACGCGATCCGGCCAGTCCGACGCTGACGCATATGAAGCTGCTCATCGCGCATCTGGTGTCTATCTCGGAGCAGCGCCAGTTCCTAGCTCCCGATCTCTTCGCTGGTATTCCTCACGGCAAGATCAAGCAGTTCGCCGCCGAAGCCAAAACGCTCGATGCCGCCCGGATGCGGGAGATGCTGCCCCGCAAACGCCACACGCTGGCGGCGGCCCTGCTGTGCGTCCAGTCCGCCCAGGCGCTCGATGATCTGGCTGAGATGCTGATCAAACGCATGCTCGCCATTCATCAGAAAGGCAAAGAAGCCCTCCAGCAGTACCACCTGGAACATCAGTCGCGCACCGACGCGCTGGTCGCCACCCTACGTGATCTGGTGGTAGCGTACCGCAAGGAGGGGACCACGCAGGAACGCTTTGCCGCCATCGAGGGCGTGATTGGGGAGCAAAGTGAGGAGGTCCTCAAGCAGTGTGAGGAGCACCTCGCCTATGCCGGCAACACCTACCAGCAGTTTCTGTGGTCCTACTACAAGAGCCACCGCGCAATGCTCTTTCGCCTGCTCTCCGTCGTCACTTTCCGAGCCACGACGCAGGACACCTCGATGGAAGCCGCGCTGCGCTTTCTTCGCCAGCACGAGGCCAGTCGGGGCGACTGGCTCACCACGGCTATCGTTGAACAAGAAGGCACGCCCGAGGAACAGCGCATTGAACTGCTTGATCTCAGCTGGGTGCCCGATTCCTGGTGGAAGTTGATCAGCGGGACAAGTCGTCGGGTACCGTGCCCGGACCGGGTGCAGCGGCGGCACTTTGAGGTGTGTGTGTTCTCACAGCTCATGTGGGACCTCAAGTCAGGAGACCTCTACGTCGAGGGTAGTGACCATTATGCCGACTACCGGGATCAGCTCATCCCCTGGAGTCGCTATCAGAGGAGATTGCCGACTATGGCAAGCTGGTGGAACTGCCGACAGAGGGAAAAGCCTTTGTCGCGCATGTCCGCGCCTGGTTGGAAGAACGTGCGCGTCAGACGGATGCCTCCTTTCCAAACGAGGATGTGCGCATTGAGAAGGGTGAGCCCATCATTCGTCCCCTGGAGAAAAAACCGGTTCCGGAGGGGCTAGCTGAACTGGAGGCTCTGCTTGCCGAACGGTTAGAGCCGGTCACGCCTCTCGAAATCTTGATGCATACCCAAAACTGGCTGAACTGGACCCGGTTCTTCGGTCCCATTTCCGGCTATGACAGCAAACTGGAGCATGCTGTGGCACGGTATCTGACCGCGGTGTTTTGCTTCGGCTGTAATCTGGGTCCCAGCCAGACCGCCAGATCGCTGGACGGGGTGGATCGCCGCGACGTCACCTGGGTCAATCAACGCCATATCACCCTCGAAAACCTGGAAGAGGCGATCCGGCTGGTGATCCATGCCTATCATCGCTTTGATCTGCCCACGTTCTGGGGCACGGGCAAGCATGCGTCTGCGGATGGAACCAAATGGGAGATGTATGAACAGAATCTCCTCGCGGAGTATCACATCCGGTACGGGGGGTACGGGGGTATTGGCTACTATCATCAGGGAGTCTCGGTATTTTGCAAAGCCTACGCATCTGATTTGCAACGGATTCTTTCCTGTTGAGAAGACGATCTTCCTCCACGTTGATGAGAACTGTTTCCGATAGCAAGGAGCTGATTAAGAAGAGGTGTCCCAGGTAACCTTCTCCCGCGCGCAGGCGGAAAGAAAAGAGTAAGCTGGGAGAAGTTTTTCTGATCGACTTCTGGTAGAGTATCTGTACCTGCTCCTTGCACGCACCTTCCAGGTGACGGCGGAAGCGGAGGAGCAAGTCAAAGGAAAGGAGAAACGATGAACTATCCACCAAGCGTTTCACGAGACGAGTGGCTCGTTGCGCGAGAGGCGCTGCTCATCAAGGAAAAGGAAGCCACCCGTGCGCGAGACAGGCTCAATGCTGAACGGCGCAGACTGCCTATGGTCAAGATCGACAAGGAGTATTTCTTCGAGGGTCCGCACGGCAGGGTGAGCCTGCTTGACCTCTTCGAGGGACGCCGCCAGTTGATTATCTACCATTTCATGTTTGGTCCAGATTGGGAGGAGGGCTGCGAGGTCTGCTCGTTCCTGGTCGATAACATCGGCCACCTGGCCCACCTGCATGCCCGCGACACCTCGCTGGTCCTCGTCTCGCGTGCGCCATCGGCGAAGCTTGAATCCTACAAACAGCGCATGAATTGGACTGTTCCCTGGTTCTCCTCGTATAGGAGCGACTTCAACTATGACTTCGGCGTCACGAATGATGAAGGCGAGATGGGGGGTTGAGCGTCTTCCTGCACCATGGCGAGGACATCTTTCACACGTACTCGACCAACGGGCGCGGCGTCGATATCCTCCTGGGAACGTATAACTATCTCGATCTGACCCCACTCGGACGGCAGGAGAGCTGGGAAGAGCCTGCAGGCAGAAGCACCCCTTCGGACGACTGGCTCCGCTACCACGACCAGTATGACGCTTAGCGCACCGCAGTTCCCACGCGTGGCGCATGGCGAGGGGCCATATCCACCCGGGATGGGTCAGAGCCATGCTCATTGAACCCTCCGGTTCGGGGTACCTCTGGGTTCACCCATGGGAGGAGTGGACAAACCGGGGAATCTGTTTTCTCGCGCATGATCACCATGACGATGGCTATGAAAGGATGAGTATCATGCGCGATGGATGCCAATGGTCCATCCCAAGATTCTCGTAGCTCAGGGTCTCCAGAGGAGGGCATCGTCAGATACACTCATGCTTCACCAAATTGGGTCAGAGCCATATCCGCCCCAATCGCGCGAGGAATTCAGTCAACCCACAACAGGCAGAGACAGAGAAATCTGTTGCAGATCAGATGCGCAGGCTTTACCAAATACTGTGATTCCCTGATCATGTGTCAGACAATTATATTGCCCGCTTCAGTCACTTCATTCCTTGCGGCGTCTGGGAAGGGTCCTTCATTCTGGATATCTTTGAGCAAGAGGACAAGGAACCCCGCCCGGAGGTCCTACATGGGGATACGCAGGCGCAAAGTTCGACCATCTTCGGCATGGCCTACCTGCTTGGGGTTGAGTTGATGCCCCGCATCCGCAACTGGAAAGACCTCAAGCTCTCCCGACCCGGCCAGGATGCCCACTATACGCATATCAACGAACTCTTCTCTGACACCGTTGATTGGGACCTGATCGAGACCCACCTCCCTGATATGTTACGGGTCGTCCTTTCGGTCACAGCGGGCATGATCCGACCGTCGACCCTTCTACGCAAGCTGGGCACCTACAGCCGCAAGAACAAACTGTACCAGGCGTTTCGTGAACTGGGGAATGTGGTTCGCACAGAATTTCTCTTGCATCTGTTGGGAGACCCAGAGCTGCGCTCGACCTTGCAGAGTGCCATGAACAAAAGTGAAGCATTTAATGGGTTTGCAAAGTGGGTGCTGTTTGGAGGGGAAGGTGTGATCGCCGAAAACCGCAGGGAGGAACAGCGCAAAATCATCAAATTCAATCACCTGGTAGCCAACTGTGTGATCCTCTACAATGTGTTTGTGGTGAGCAAGGAACTGCAGAAGCTCGCTCTTGAGGGCCGTGAATTCGATGAGCAGGCCGTAGCAGCGCTTTCTCCCTATATCCGGCATCACATCAACCGCTTTGGACATTACCAACTCGATCTGACGCGGCACTCACCGCCCATCGAATACGATCTTCCTATTCCCACGAAAAAGCGGCAGGAGAAACTGGCGGGACAAGCAACACCAACAAGGCGCAAGAAGAAACCAAAGAAGAAGCGCAAGAAGACGGCGGCCCGTCAAATGAAGCTCTTTTCAGCAGAAGAGGGCACTTGAGAAGCAAAAAATGCATAAGCGGTACAAATGGCCCAAAAATGAACGAATCGTTGCCATATACCATGTGATATCAGCACTGCGGGACTAGAGCAGCCAGGGTAGCCTGCTCTTTCCAGAGGCAACGATAGCTAGCGGTTCTGATCCGCATATTTCCACCAGAGATAGGTTCCGGCCAGACCTGCGAGCCCTGTGAGGAGCACAAGCAGGTAGCTGGCTGCTTCGAGATTCCCCTTTCCAGTCAACTCGGCATACAACGCTGGCACCGCCCAGGGGAAATAGGTTCCCCATCCGGCGATGGCAACCACATTGCCAAGTACGAGGACCAGCAGAACGACCCCCATTGGCAGCAAGTAGCCTCGTCCCACACTGGCGAAGAAAGCGAACGGAAAAATATCGACGATGACCAGGCAGGCAGCGACTGCCAGGGTCATCGTTCCATGCCAGAACACCTCCGTCGTCCCCTGTGACAATCCAATCGCTGCCCCGAGCAGCAAGCTCACGAGGAAGAGCATCACGGTCAGGAGGAGAGACCAGAGCACCACCACGAGAAATTTCGCCAGGAGGATAGTCGCGCGCGCAACCGGGACGGCCAGCAGATCCTTCAGGGTCCCGTCGGCAAATTCGCGGCCAAACACCCAGCTCTCTACGAGACTAAACACCAGGAGTCCGACAACCGCGATCGTCTGGCCGAGGAGACCCAGATAGTACGGCCAGGTAGCAGCCCCTCCTGCCAGATTGGCCTTCGCGCTAATCAGGCCGATACTCCGGGCGAAGGTGGGGTATTTGTAGACGAACATCAAAAAGGCGAGGCCACAAGCCAGCACCAGGAACCCCAGAGCAGTAAACAGAGGCATCCGCGAGCGGGTCGCTTTGCGCAGTTCAATCCACACGGCATTCGTCAGGTCACGCATGGTTCTGCCCTCCATGCATTCCTACCAGCCGGAGGAAATACTGCTCCAGGTCTTCTTCCTCAACCAGCACCTGCGTAGGCGGCACTCCGGCCTGAACCAGCAGGCTGGTGATATCGTCAGGATGTTCAAGTGAACGGAGATCGGTGAGTTCGAGCGCGCCGTCCCGCAGCAGTGCAGCAGGATATCCGGCGGTAGCGAGCGCCAGGCGAGCTGCCTCCAGGTCCCGCGCCCCTACGAGCAGCCGCCGGCGTCGATTCCGTTCAAGCTCATCAACGTCTAGCTCCTGGAGCAGACACCCCTGATGGAGAATGCCGATGCGCTGGGCCAGCCGCGAGACTTCGGCCAGGATGTGGCTTGCCAGAAAGACCGTCACGCCCTGTTCGCGGGTCAGTTCGAGCAGGAGTTCACGGATCTCGACGATCCCAGCCGGGTCCAGGCCGTTGGCCGGTTCGTCTAAAAGCAGCAGCCGGGGCGCATGCAGCAGCGCCTTGGCTAATCCCAGTCGCTGCGCATTCCCCAGAGAAAGGGTCCCAGCCCTCCGGTCGGCATAGGCGGAGAGCCCCATGCGCTCGATGATGCGACCCACGGCCTCGGGCGCGGTGCCAGGATGTAAACGGCGGGCGACCTCCAGGTTCTCAAAGACGGTTAACTCCTGATAACTGTGCGGTGTCTCCACTAAGTATCCGACCGCTGCCCAGGGTTCCCGGCTTCCCAGGCGAACGCGGGTGTTCAGCACCTGAGCCGTTCCCCAGGTCGGTTTGATCATTCCCAGCAGCATACGAATAGTCGTCGTTTTCCCGGCACCGTTTAGGCCCAGGAACGCGTAGATTGCTCCTTCCGCTACACGCAGCGAGAGATGGTTGACCGCAATAACCTTTCCATAGCGTTTCCCAAGATCCATGGTCTCAATCGGCAAGTTCATCATGCGCCTCCGACTTTCGACGAGGGCGAAAGCGTGCCTGGTGGTTGAAGCTGGAGTTCGATCTCACCCAGCCAGAGAGCCGCGATCAGTTCCAGAAACACATCGACACTGCCGCCCAGGGGAAATGCGCCAGCATACTCATCCTCATGCAGGATGGGCAGCACAAGCGGGTACAGTAAGCTGATGATCTCCGCAGGTTGTACTCGGAGAGGGATACCTGCGTTCTGGCAACGAGTGATCAACTCATTGATGAACGCACGATCATGTGCCACATGCTCCTGAAACGTTGCTGGGGGCACGCGGCGTATGAGCAGATCATAATCACTGCCCGTGAGAAACTGCAAGAGGGGAATCGTTTTCACGCGGTGAAAAGCATGGTGCAAAAGCGCGAACAGGCGGGCTCGCGGCGAGGGTCCCGGCAAGTCGACCATCGCGAAGAGTTCCTGGCGAAACCGTTGTTCGACCTGTTCGACGACATCCATGAAAAGGGCTTCTTTGGACGCATAGAACAGGTAAAAGGCCCCCTTTGAGATGCCAGCCGCTTCGGCAAGCTCCTCAATGTTGGTTTTGCGCAAGCCATACGCAGAAAACTGCTTGTGCCCCTGCTCAAGGAGCCGTTTGCGGATCAGTTCCTTTTCCTGTTCAGTAAAGGCTTTGGGCATGCTTCGCCTTTCTCTGTGACCATATATTCTTTATAGTCACAGAGTTATACTACCACAAAGAGGCCTCCTGGGGCAAGATGCCGCTCTTTCTGTGATGATCCTGTCCATCCCAGCATGCTGAGGGTCTGGCACCATCTTGGTGAAGGAGAGGCTTTTCAGAAGAAATTCATGTGCTCTTTTGAAATGTCATGGATCAGTAATCCTGCGTGGGTTTTTCAGAGAACCTGCCACGCTCTCAAGCGCTCTTAGAGGATCAGGTCTCTCTCAGAAATTGCGGTAGCAACGTAAAAGCCGGCTTGTGGCTTGCTTTGCATTTCCCACGGGTTGCGCAACGAGCTGCCCCTTTCTCTGAGCTGGTAGAAGATCACGTGTGGTGGGGAATACCATCGATGACAAGCGAGCCACATGTCCTGCGCCTGTGACGGCGGCTTGCTGAGAGCACGGCTGCTGTGATAGATGTAAAGAGAATCATGGTGCTCTGCCAAAGCGCAGGCACGCACAGCACGAAAGGACAAGCCAGCCATGAAAGCATCTGCGTTTGATCAGCACCACTACCCCACCCTTTCTGTTCAGGAAGGCTACACAGCCTATGCCGCCACCTACGATGAGGTGAAGGCGGAGGGTTTGATGGACTACCCGCTGCTCGAGCGCATCCAGACAGTGGTCTGGGAGCAACTCGAAGCCGTCGCGGACTTAGCCTGTGGGACAGGCCGCATCGGGGTGTGGCTCAAAGAGCACGGGGCTCACTTGCTCGATGGAGTCGATCTGACCGAGGCGATGCTCAAGCAGGCGCGCGCCAAAGGCGCCTACCGCAGCCTCTCGCTCGCCGATCTCCGTCAGACGCCCTTAAGCGCCCACAGCTACGATCTGGTAAGTGTAGGACTGGCCGATGACCACCTCCCGGAGCTGGTGCCGCTCTACCAGGAAGCGGCCAGGTTGGTGCGCCCCCAGGGCTACCTGGTGCTGCTGGGCTATCATCCCTTTTTCCCGCTCAGTGGCATCCCAGCGACCTTTGAGCAGCGCCCAGGCGTGCTTGTCGCGATTGAGGGCTACGTGCATCTGTTCAGCGAGCATGTCCAGGCCGCGAGCCGCTGTGGTTGGCAGTTGCGCGAACTGTACGAACGCCTCATTGATGAGGAATGGATTGCCAGGCGCCCGCGTGCCGCGAGGCATTTGGGCTGGCCGGTCAGCTTCGCCTGCCTCTGGCAGCAGTCCTAGGACGCCCGCTGACCGAGGAGGGCCGCGAACGCGTCTGGCATGCCGAACAAGGTGATTGTCGGCTTGATCTCGCTCGGGGCGCGGCCATTGCGAACGAGTCGTTGGTCCCAGGAGAGACGAGTATGGGCACGCTGCGCACGAGAAAGCGGCGCAGGAGTGACACTGGGAGTGGCATCCCCAGACTCCACCTGGATCTCCACGCGTTGGTGGCGAAGCAGTTGCATACACGCCCGCCGATGAACTCTTCGACTCCAGTCCCGGCCTGTGGAGCGGCGCATCCCCAACGACAAGCGGATGGAGCAGGACGCTCACCTGGCGCGGCTTGCGCGTTTCACTACCCTGCCATTGGCACTGCTCACGCTAGCTTCGCAGGGCCGACAACTGCGAATGCTGGCTGCATACACCACGCGCAGGCTTCCATCGGCTTCTCGGCGTCGTTCATGCGCGAGCAGTTTTTGGCCAGATGGACAACGGAGCGTGCCATCGGGCTGAAGAGGAAAGTCGGCTCCGGTGAAGCGCCCCGTTTTCCGAGGCGGGTGGCAGTGGTAGGTGGACCGTATCCAGAGACAGGAGCTGACGAGGTTGGATGTGTGGCAGTCTGCTTGCTCTGCTGTGGGATGGCAGGAGCAAACTCGGTGATGCGCAGAGTCGTCGGTTCCAGTTGATGGCCCAGTTCGAGCCGGATATTCCATACCCATTGGGACACGACCTGCCAGGCTTCCTGGCCCCAGGCAGAGTGGCTGCACCAGCGGTCAGGGTCCTGCTCGTTGTCTTCATCTGAGAGCGTCGGCTCAAAAGCGCCGCGATGCAGGTACAGTTCAACGACATCAGACGCGGTGAACGCCTGTTGTGGCAGGTTCGTGAAGAGGAGTTCGTAGACGATGCCTGAACGTGTGGCGCCAACCGGGCTTTTCTTCTTGCGAGGCTCGGATGGGTTGCTACCACCACGCGGCAGACCACACCCTCAGACCCCACAGGAACATCCCGGCAGTCGTAGAGGCTGCGCACCATCTGGCTTTCTGGACGTTGCTGGAATTGATCGGGTGGCAGGTGCAGGCGCGCCTGGACGAGCGGATGATCGAGCACGGCGTACTCTTTGCCGCGCATCACGAACGAGAAGCCTGCCAGATCGGAGAGCACGGCCCCCGTGCCATATTGCCCATCGAGCCGGAGCATGGTGCGCTCCTGCGGAAGCTGGTGGGGAGCGAGGTAGCGACCGATGGCCGCGAGGGCCTGACGAAGTTCCTTCCGGTAGAGTCCGTTGCCTCGGTTGCCAAACGAGCCGAGCCACTGGTAATTGTGGGCGAAGCTTTCGACGGTACGAGTCCGCACGACTTCCCCTCGCTTGCGCCCCGTGTAGCCAGCAGCACAGACCTCATCCAACCGGCGAAAGCCCACTGGCAGCTCTTCGGTCTGGGGTAAGGCAGCTTACGCGGGCGGCCTCACGTGTGCCATCAATGTCAAAGACCATCCACGTGTTTCCCGCTCGATCCACTAGCTCCCCGGTTCGCTCTTCGTTTGAGTCGTGGGAGGTGGCCGAGAGTGGGGTACTCTCGCAGATCGTCGAGAAAGAGCGTGCGCAGTGCTTCGACGGGCGCCTCAGTTAACGCTGCTAAAAAGCGTGAGAGGGTTGAGCGGGCTGGGAGTCGGTCACGCTCCCGCCCCGGCCATGAAGGGAACCGCAAAGGGCTGGAGCCGCTCGTAGAACGCCTCCAGGGTGCGTTCCCCACTGATGGCATACCCGAAGAGGATCGCGAGAAAATCGATCACCTCGTAGCAAACGCCTCGCCGCCGCGCCAAACGCACCCTTTCGCTGATCCTGGTCAGGATACCCTGCTTGCGAAGATACCCGACGAGCAACACCACTTCGCCAAACCACGAGGGGGGCGAGGGAACGGCTTCAGAAGAAGTCTGGATGATTATCGATCCATCTGCGTGACTTCTCACATGTGCCTCCATGAGAGAAAGTGTTTGATTCGTCCTTCTCAAAAAGGCACATATTTAGCTCTGCTCGCTACCGGTTAGCAGCTCGTTGCGCATTTCGTGGGCAGTGCTGGCGCTTTCATTCCCAACAACTCCATCTCGTGATGCAACGTTTCGGCCAGGCCGGCCTCGAAGGCGCGAGGCTGGTAGCCCAGTTCGCGGCTCGCCTTGCTGTAGTCGCCCAGGTAGGTG
>Ga0209648_10001448_pt1 | contig 19197 bp, 14 predicted proteins | sample GraSoi2013_115cm_FD_185830 | JGI IMG/M metagenome (GOLD analysis project Ga0209648, IMG submission 185830) | Grasslands soil microbial communities from the Angelo Coastal Reserve, California, USA - Sample 9_17_2013_115cm (SPAdes) (version 2) | ecosystem: Environmental > Terrestrial > Soil >...
AAAAGCTCCAAAAACTGCACAATTGTTGTGCAACCTAAGCCGTTTAGAATCAACACTTCTACAAGTGTTCATTCTAAAAAGCTTAATCTCCTTTAGAATCAACACTTATAAGAAACAGCGGGAGGGGTGGGGAGGTCCCCAAGTCGTAAACTTTTCACCAGACCAACCCGAACCAACCCAGAGGACTCGACATGCGCTTTGACACGGTAATTCGGAACGGCACGGTGGTAACCGCTACGGACACTTGCCTCGCCGACGTGGGCATCAACGGCGACAAGGTCACCGCCATCGCCGCCCAGCTTCCCACGGAGAACGCCACGCGCATCCAGGACGCCACCGGGTGTCTGGTCATCCCCGGCGGCATCGATGTCCACACGCACCTCGACATGCCCTTCGGCGGCACCACCAGCGCCGACGATTTCCAGACCGGCACCATCGCCGCGGCCTTCGGCGGCACCACCACGCTCATCGACTTTGCCATCCAGTACAAAGGCCAAACGCTCCGACAAGCTTTCGACACCTGGATGAAAAAAGCCCACGACAAAGCCGTCACCGACTACGCTTTCCATTGCATCATCACCGACCTCGGCTCCGCGCAGCTCGAGGAGATGGGCCAGCTCATCCGCGAAGGCGTCACCAGCTTCAAGCTCTTCATGGCCTACCCCGGCGTCTTCATGCTCGATGACGCCACCATCTTCAAGGCCATGCGCCAGGCCGCGAAGCACAGCGGCCTCATCTGCATGCACGCGGAAAACGGCGGCGCCATTGACGTGATCGTCCAGCAGGCCCTCGCCGAAGGAAAACGCGCGCCGAAATATCACGCGCTCACTCGTCCCACCACCGCCGAAGCCGAAGCCACCTCTCGCGCCATCGCCCTCGCCGAAATGGCCGGCGCGCCCGTCTACATCGTTCATCTCTCCTGCAACGACGCGCTCGAAAAAGTCCGCGAAGCCCGCGACCGCGGCCTGCCCGCCTACGCCGAAACCTGTCCGCAATACCTGTATCTCTCGCTGGAAAATATGGACGCGCCCGGATTTGAAGCCGCCAAATACGTCTTCACGCCCCCGCTGCGCGAAAAATGGAATCAGGAAAAGCTCTGGCAGGGTCTCGCTAAAGACACCCTGCAGGTGGTCTCCACCGACCATTGCCCCTTCTGCTTCAAGGAGCAAAAAGAGCTCGGCAAGGATGATTTCACCAAAATTCCCAACGGCGGCCCCGGCATCGAGCACCGCCTAAGCCTCGTTTATACCGGCGGAGTTCACGGCAAACATTTTTCCGCGAATCGTTTCGTGCAGCTCGTCGCGACCACGCCCGCAAAACTTTTCGGCCTCTACCCGCGCAAAGGCACCATCGCCGTCGGCTCCGACGCCGACCTCGTCATCTTCGATCCTAATCATGAAGAAATCATCAGCGCCAAAACTCACCACATGCGCGTGGACTATTCCATGTTCGAAGGCATCAAGATCAAGGGTGCCCCCAAAACCGTCTTCTCCCGCGGCCGTGCCGTCATCGAGTCCGGCAAATTCGTCGGCCACCCCGGCGCCGGCCAATTCCTCCGCCGCCAAACCTACGCCGGTATTTTGTAGCCGCTAGCAAAAGTCACGGAAGAGTTAATTCGCTCGATACAAGCAATCAAGGACCTGGAGAGCAAGCGGGGTCGGCTGAGACAACTTTTACGTTTCCCGTCACCGCGACAGGGATATCCCAGAAAGCATGTCCAGCAGTAGCATCTTCAGTGTAGGACGAGTCGAATGGATTATGTCCGGAACGCCAATAGTTGGGTACCTCGTTCTCGCCAGTGATGAAATACTTTCCTCTTCTCAGCCTGAGCCAGAAGCGTCCGTTGAGGTCAGTCGAAGTGGTTGCGACGACCGCCGGATGTCGCAAGCTTTCAGTAAAGACTTGTCCCGCCCACATGCAATTACGCAATCTCTGACTCTCCCACCAAGTCCAGTCCATCTTGGCCAGTGGCTCGAGATTCAGTGGAGCAAGTTCTGCATCCCACTTAGAGTCGTATGATTCGGGGCCCATTATGGTTAGCTCGAATTGCCGCATCAACAGCAGGGAATATCTGTTCTTTGGGGGAAACGATTTTCCTTTGTCTTCATAAACTTGAATCCGGGCACCTCCAACAGTTCGCACATGAGACTCACTCTTGTAAAGCAGTTGGCCCGTAACTTCGAATTCTTGGCTGGCTCTATAGTAGTGCACCGCGAATCCTGTTGCCGCGAGAAGCGCCGCAATAACAGGAAGCCAAAGCCACCTCGCTTTCCCGATTCCCCAGTTTCTTGGGGTTGTCCCCGTAGTCTTACTAGGGGTTTGTTGCGTCAAGGGTTCCCGGCAAATGCGGCAAGAAGTTGCGCCTTCTTCATTCGGAGTTCCACACGAGCTGCAAAACATTTGGGGGACCTCTTCGTGATGTGTTGGCGCGATGATACTTAGTGCCCTAATATCAAGTCAAATTCTTCGCCTGTTCCTGGGAAAGCCGAATAGAACAGGACTAAGTGGCCTGCACGTTTGTTGGTTGGACGCTACGTTGAATCAGACACTGTCCGAAAGGGATGGAAAGAGCGGCATATATGAAGAACATAATCGAAGGTACGATGCTCGTTATTGCTGTTGCCTGCGCAATTGCGGGGGCAGTCAATCGAATCAAACAAGCCAAAGGTATTGGCATCCGGTTCATTCAATATCTCGGGTTGACGGTGCTTGTACCGACCATTGCAATTCTCTCGCTAGAAGGTCGAATAAGCCAAGAGATGACCGGAGCTATCGCTGCTACTGCTGTTGGAGCGGTTCTGGCTGGGATCGGGAAGGATGAATGAAAGTAACTCACTACAACCTCGTTGCTCTTCTTGACCCTGTTCTTTCCCTCCTGCTATTGTAAGAAGTTATCTTGGGCTCAGTGTACTTACTGAGCGCCAGGGCTCCTGTGGAGGGAGCGTTCTCGTCTCATGGGCCTGACCAAACTGGTAATCCGGGGCGCGCGGCAGCACAATCTGAAAAACATCAGCGTCGAAATCCCCCGGAACAGCCTCACGGTCATCACTGGCCTCTCCGGTTCGGGCAAGTCCTCCCTAGCATTCGACACCATCTACGCGGAAGGGCAGCGCCGCTATGTCGAGTCGCTCTCGGCTTACGCGCGGCAGTTCCTTGACCAGATGGAGCGCCCCGAAGTCGACGTGATCGAAGGGCTTTCACCTTCGATCGCCATCGAGCAAAAAACGACCACTCGTTCGCCGCGCTCGACCGTCGGCACCATAACGGAAATTTACGATTATCTTCGCGTAATCTATGCGACCGTTGGCGTCCCGCATTGCCCCAAGTGCGGTTTACCCATCACGCGCCAGTCCAGCGAGCAAATCGTCCAATCCATCTTGCACGGTGAAATCTGCAAGCCCGACGACCGCGTCATGATCCTCGCCCCCATCGTCCGCGGACGAAAAGGCGCGTTTCGCAAAGAACTGGAAAAATTCGCGCAAGACGGCTACGTCCGCATGCGTATCAACGGCGAACTCTTCCCGCTCGACGATCTCCCGGTCATCGACAAGCGCAAGAACCACACCATCGAAATCGTCATCGACCGCCTGCTCGTCAAGCAAGGCATCGCCGCGCGCCTCGAGCAATCCATCGCCACCGCGCTCAAATTGGCGAACGGCCTCGTCACCGTGGCTATCGTCGGCGGAAAGGAGCACACTTTTTCCGAAAAACTCGCTTGTCCCGATTGCGGCATTTCTGTTCCACAGCTCGAGCCGCGTTCTTTCAGCTTCAATTCGCCCTATGGCGCGTGCCCCGCCTGCAATGGCCTCGGCTCGAAATACGATTTCGATCCCTCCAGGATTATTACTGATTGGACGCGCCCGATCTTCGATGGCGGCCTTGGCCCAGGCTCCGGGTCCGCGATTCTCAAGCGCACCCTCGAACTCGGCGCCTACGCGCACGGCTTCGATCTCGAAACACCGTTTGAAAAATTTCCCGCGCATGTCCAAAACATGCTTTTGTATGGCTATCCGCCGTCGAACGCTAGATCGGATGGGGGCGAATCAGCGGGGAAGAAATCGAAAGCCGAAAAAGGGTTTCGCTTCCCGGGCATCCTGAAATTCCTCGAGAGAAATCTGGAGGAGTCTAATTCCGATACCTACCGCGAGTGGTTGACGCAGTACATGTCCGCCACGCTGTGCGCCGTCTGCCACGGCAAACGTCTCCGCCCCGAATCCCTCGCAGTGAAACTCGCTGGCTGGTCCATCGCTGATTTCACCGCGCTTTCGCTCAGTGGCGCGCGTCCCGCGGTTGCCAAAATCCTCATCCATCTCACCGAGCGCCAAAAAGAAATCGCCGCGCGTCCGCTCGAAGAAGTTTCCGAGCGCATCGAGTTCCTGCTCGCCGTCGGCCTCGGCTATCTCAGCCTGGATCGTTCCGCCGCCACGCTTTCCGGCGGCGAAGCGCAGCGCATCCGCCTGGCCACGCAAATCGGTTCGCGCCTGCGTGGTGTTCTCTACGTTCTTGACGAGCCGAGCATCGGCCTCCATGCCCGCGACAATGCCCGCCTTCTCGGTTCGCTCGAGCATCTTCGCAATCTCGGCAATACCGTTCTGGTCGTCGAGCACGATGAAGACACCATCCGCCGCGCCGATTTCGTCGTCGACCTCGGCCCGGGCGCTGGCAACGCCGGCGGCTACCTCGTCGCCCAAGGCAAACCCGCGCAAATTGAGGCCACCGCGGAATCACTCACCGGTCAATATTTGAGTGGCGCGGCGAAGATCCCCGTCCCTGAAAAGCGGCGCAGCACCAACGGGAAAGCGATCCAAATTCTCGGTGCCAGCGCGAACAATCTCAAGGAAGTTGATGTCACCCTGCCGCTCGGTTTGCTCACGGTGGTCACGGGCGTCTCTGGCTCGGGAAAATCCACGCTTGTCAACGACATTCTCTATCGCGCGCTGGCGCAAAAGCTGTACCGCTCTTCCGAAGCTCCGGCCGCTCACCGCGAAATTATCGGTGCCGAACAAATCGACAAAGTCATCGAGATCGATCAAGCCCCCATCGGCCGAACGCCGCGCTCGAATCCTGCCACCTACACCGGAGTCTTCGCGCCGATCCGCGACCTGTTCGCCATGCTCCCGGAATCGCGCGAACGCGGCTACCGGCCCGGCCGTTTCAGCTTCAACGTGAAGGGCGGCCGTTGCGAAGCTTGCCAGGGCGACGGCCTGCGCCGCATCGAAATGAATTTTCTTCCCGATGTGTACGTGATGTGCGAAGTCTGCCGTGGCCGCCGCTACAATTCGGAAACCCTTGCCGTCCGGTACAAAGGCCATTCGATTAGCGATGTTTTGAATTTGCCTTCTTCTGACGCGCTGAAACTGCTCGAAAATATTCCGCAGATTCAACAAAAGCTTTCGACGCTCGTCGAAGTGGGCCTCGGCTATGTGACTCTCGGCCAGTCCGCCACAACTCTTTCCGGCGGCGAAGCCCAGCGCATCAAGCTGGCGCGCGAACTTTCCAAACGCCAGACCGGCCGCACACTTTACATTCTCGACGAACCGACGACAGGCCTGCACTTCGACGACGTTCGAAAACTTCTCGACGTTTTGCAGCGCCTCGTCGATCTCGGCAACACGGTGCTCATCATCGAGCACCATCTCGACGTCATCAAGCAAGCCGACTGGATCATCGATCTGGGACCCGAGGGCGGCGAAGGCGGCGGCCGCATCGTAGCGCAAGGCCCACCCGAACTCGTCGCCCGAACCAAAAAGTCCTACACCGGGCAAGTCCTCGCCCGCGTGCTTGGTGTCAACGGCAGCGCCAACGGCAATCGCACCAGCGGAAATATCGGCCACGGCAAATGACCCAATGTCTTGTTAGCGCGGAAATTCAACTCGGACGTTCTTCTTGCGGTAAGCGGTGCTTCTCCGTAGAGTGAAGCACTTACCATGAGCATCTACTCCATCCAGCCCATCACGCTTGGCGCGGTGCGCACGTATCCGCTGGCGTCGCGCAAGAGCAAAGTCAGCATCCCCGGCTTCGCGAAGCCTCCTGCCGCGAACACGTCACTCACACGATTTCTCGATTCACTTCCAAATATTCTCGCGGCCGAAGATCTGAGGCATCTACTCGGCGCCATTCACAGCGCGCGCAAGCAGCATACGGCTATCCTCTGGGGCATCGGCGGACACGTCATCAAGGTCGGCCTCGGTCCCATCCTGATCGATTTGGTGAAACGCGGCTTTGTCTCCGGAATCGCCATGAACGGCGCGGCGCTGATCCACGATTTCGAAATTGCTCTCGGCGGCAACACCTCCGAAGACGTCGAAGCGAGCCTTGGCGGAGGCCAATTCGGAATGGCGGAGGAAACCGGAAAATATCTCAACGAAATTGCCAAACTATCGCATCGAATTCGTATCGGTTATGGCGAAGCAGCAGGACAGTTTCTTTCGAGCGGCATCATCGAAGTGAAGCACGCGGATTCGAGTGTCCTTGTGGCCGCGTACAAACATCGCATCCCCGTGACAATCCATCTGGCTATCGGCACGGACATTCCGCACATGCATCCCGCCGCTAATGGTGCGGCCCTCGGCGATGCAACGCATCACGATTTTCGCCTATTCTGCGCACTGGTGCAGCAGATGCATCCGGGCGGCGTCTATCTGAATTGGGGCTCCGCGGTTCTTCTGCCCGAAATTTTTCTCAAAGCCATTTCCGTCGTTCGCAATCTTGGCGTCCCCCTTCGCCCCATTACCACCGCGAACTTCGACTTTATCCAGCACTACCGTCCGTTGCAGAATGTAGTAAAGCGTCCCACTGCGTCCCCGCACCGCCGCAGCGGACCTGAATCACACGGCTACGCCATCACCGGCCACCACGAGTTGCTGATGCCGCTCGTTGCCGCCGCGCTGGCCGCCGGTTGGCCCAAGAAACGACGCGGTGGATCACGATGAGTGTTTTTGAAGACAACTTTTCAAATCACCCTAATCAAGACTCGGAACCCGAGCCTGCCGCGACGCCGACTTCCAGTTCCCCGGCAAACGAAGCCCTTACGCCTCCGCTGGCTGGCGATCCTCTCTCCTTTGCTTCTGCTCGGTCGGTAGTGCCGTACTCACAGAGGCCGGAAGTCCCGGAAGACCTCCGCATCTCCTGGTCATGGGTACATCTGCTTTGTTTCGGCTTATTCGCTCTCGTCGTGCTGGTCGTCGTGCCGAGCGTTGTTGCGATCCCCTACCTTCAGGGCAAACATCTTCAGCCCGAAAAACTGCAGAATTATCTATTTTCCATTCCGCAATTTGTCGTTGGCTCGACGTTCGCCGTGTTTGCGCTCGTTTTCCTTTTTCTCTATGTCACGCTTTCTGCTCTTCCGGGAAAGCCTTTCTGGCATACGCTGGGCTGGCGCAAGCTCATTCCCACGGCTTCCAAGCTGCCTTCCAAGCCGTGGCTCTACTTTGTCTCCGGCGCCGGCCTATCGTTGCTGGCCGCTATCGTCGGCTCGCGCGTTCACACTCCGGACGATATGCCCATTGAACTTCTGATGAAAAGCAGAATCGGCGCCATGGTCATGATGGGAATGGCTGTCGCCGTCGCGCCCTTAGTCGAGGAAACGGTTTTTCGCGGGTATCTATACCCCGTCATCGTGCGCATCGCCTCCGGCATTTTGCGTTTTCTCGGCGTGGACTCCGCACAGGCCCTTCGCAGCGGCGTCGTGAGCAGCATCCTCGTCACAGGTGTTTCCTTTGGTCTGCTTCACGGATTCCAGCTTGCCTGGACCTGGGGAATCGTCTCCGTTCTTATCCTTGTCGGTATCACGTTTACCTATGTCCGCGCTCGCACCGGCACCGTGTTCGCCAGCTATCTCATGCATCTCGGATACAATTCCCTCATCGCCCTCGCCGCTGTCGCGGGCACCCACGGCTTCACCAAAATGTCCCCGCATCCCTGATCGATTCGTTTTCTGCTTCGGCGTTGGTTACAATGAAAGTTTACGAGGCTGCTGAACGCATGTACGTAGCACAACCCATCGAATGGACGGAACGCGGCGTGGTCATACTCGACCAGCGGCGGCTTCCCGGCGAGGAAGTCTCCTACACCTATACCGATTACCGCGAAGTCGCCAAAGCCATTCGAGAAATGGTGATCCGCGGCGCTCCGGCAATCGGCGTGGCCGCCGCGATGGGCGCAGCCCTCGGCGTTCTGCATTCTTCCGCGAAATCTGTCGAAGCGCTCCGTGCTGAATTCTCCGAGATTTGCGAGACGCTCGCAAGAACTCGCCCAACCGCCGTTGATCTCTTCTGGGCGCTGGAGCGCATGAAGCGGCGCTTCGCGGAATTGACCGGCGAGAATTCAGACTTGAGCAGGATTAAACAGAAAATGGTTGAAGAAGCTCAACAGGTCCATCTCGAGAAAAAAGCTACTGACGAGGCCATGGGCCGCTTCGGCGCGGAATTCATGCCTCGCGAAGGCCAAGTGATGACGCAATGCAACGCGGGCGCGCTGGCCACCGGCGGAATCGGCTCGGCGCTTGGAGTGATTCGCGTGGCGTTCGAACAAGGGAAAAAGATCCACGTGCTCGTGCCTGAAACGCGGCCATATCTTCAAGGCGCGCGCCTTACGGCGTGGGAACTGCACAAGGCGGGCATCCCGCTCACGCTGATCACCGACAACATGGTGGGGCACTTTCTGAAGACCGGAAAAGTCGGGGCGATCGTTACCGGCGCCGATCGCATTGCGGCTAACGGCGATACCGCCAACAAAATCGGCACCTACCAAATTGCGGTGCTCGCAAAAGAGAACGACGTGCCTTTCTATATCGCTGCGCCAGTTTCCACTTTTGATCTTTCCATTCCGGATGGGGAGCACATTCCAATTGAAGAACGCTCCGCAGCCGAGGTCACGCATCTCCAGGGCGTGCGAATTGCCCCGGATGTCCACGCGGCGCATCCTGCTTTTGACGTCACACCGGCCCGATACATCGCCGCCATTTTCACAGAGCGCGGCATTGCCCGCGCGCCTTACACAGATTCTCTCCGCGTCCTGGCTTCGGTGTCCGCGCCCGCACTCATCGCTCGGTAATCGACGCAAGGCGGCGCTGCCGTCAGTTCTGAATTCCCATTTGCGTCAGAAAATAGGCGTAATCAAACGCTGTTTCGTGCAGCCGGTCATAGCGGCCGGAGGCGCCGCCGTGTCCCGCGGGGTTCATGTTGGTCTTCAGGATTACCGTATTGCGGTCGGTTCGAAGGGCGCGCATTTTGGCGACATACTTGGCGGGCTCCCAGTACATCACCTGGCTATCATTGAAGGACGTCCTCACCAGCATGTTGGGATAGGTCTTGGCCTCGATGTTGTCGTACGGCGAGTACGTGATCATGTAATCGAACGCCGGTTTTTCTTTCGGGTTGCCCCACTCCTCAAATTCGCTGACGGTCAGGGGCAGAGATTCATCCAGCATGGTGTTCATGACGTCGACGAACGGAACGCCAACCAGCGCGGCGTGAAACAAATCCGGCCGCATATTCAGGACCGCGCCCATCAACAGGCCGCCCGCGCTTCTTCCTTCGATCACCAGGCGGTCCTTCGAACCGTATCCTTGCGCCAGGAGATATTCGGCGGAGGCAATGAAGTCGCTGAAAGTGTTTTTCTTATGCATCATCCGCCCTTCGTCATGCCAGGCCTTGCCCATTTCGCCGCCGCCGCGAATGTGGGCCACCGCCGCAACCACGCCGCGATCGACCATGCTGAAGAGGTTGGAGTTGAAGCTGATGTCATAAGGGTATCCGTAAGAGCCGTAGCCCGTAAGATACATCGGACCTTTTCCATCCAGCTTCGCACCCTTCAGGTGCACAACCGTGATCGGAATCTTTACGCCATCGGATGCCGTCGCAAAAATGCGTTCTACCTGATAGCGCGTGCGGTCATAGCCGCCGGGTATTTCTTTCTGCTTCAGCAAAGTGGAACTGCCGCCCGCCATGTCGTACTCGAACACCGACTGCGGAGTGATAAAGGATTGATAGCCATAGCGGAATTTTGTCGTGTCGTACTCGCGATTGGCGTACGGATAGTCGACGTAAGCCGGCTCTGGGAATTCGAGGCGCCGGGACTCTCCACTTTGCAGATTAGCGACGCGAATCTGCGGCAAGCCCTTCTCCCGTTCGTAAGAGATGTAGAAGTTTTTAAAAAAATCCGTATCGTCGAGCATGACATCCACGCGATGCGGCACGACTTCCTGCCAATTCTTGCTGACGGGATCCGAGACGGGCGCCTTCACCAGACGGAAATTGCGGCCTTTGTCGTTCACGCGAATATAAAAGAAATTGCCATTGTGATCCGGGTAGTACTCGACGTCCTGCTTGCGAGGTTCCATCACTTTCCATTCCGCCAAAGGCTGGTCGGCGGGAATGAAACGCGCTTCGCTGGTGGTGTGGCTCCCGGAGATGAGCAATAAGTAGGCTTTGCTGCGGGTTTTGCCGGTGCCAATATCAAACCTTTCGTCCTTTTCTTGGTAGACGAGTGTGTCCGGACCGGCAGTGCCGAGGTTATGACGATAGAACTGATTCGAGCGTTTCGAAACTGCGTCCTCCGTGGTGTAGAAGACGGTCTTGTTGTCGTTGGCCCAGGCGACAGAGTCGACACGCTCGGCGTGGTCCACCAGCAATTTGCCCGTACGCAAGTCTTTTACGGCCAGCGTGAACTGGCGGAATCCGGTGTTGTCAGTCGTGTAAGCCAGCAGATTCCCGTCGTCACTGACGTCATATGCTCCCAGCGACATGAACTTCTGCCCTTTGGCCAGCTCGTTCACGTCCAGAACAATCTCTTCCGGGGCGTCCATGCTGCCTTTTTTCCGGCAACGGATGCCGTATTGTTTGCCGGCTTCGGTCCGCAAATAATAGAAGTAGCCGCCTTCTTTGTAAGGAACCTCCACGTCGGTTTCCTTGATGCGGCTCAACATTTCGTCGTACAGCTTCTTTTGCAAGCCTTCCGTCGGCTTCATCAGCGCATCGGTATATGAGTTCTCAGCTTCCAGATAAGCTTTCACTTCGGGATTTTTCTTGTCGCGCAGCCAGTAGTAGTTATCCACCATCGCATGGCCGTTGATCTCCGTGGTCTTGGGAACTTTCTTTGCCACCGGTGGCGCCGGGAGCGATGAAGGACTGTCATCCGCCGCCAATGCGTAAGCGGAAGCGAGGATCAATAAGGCGAAGACCAGTGAAGTGATTCGAACGTGCTGCGACGCGAGTTTTTTCATTGGGATTTCCTTCATGGGTTTGAGAACTAGCCCATTCTATACCAACGCCCGCCTGACGGCGATGGCCACCACCTCAGGCTAGTATCGTGGACAAAATCAACACGGGTATAATGATTCGCGATGCTCTCCAGGTCCCGCGCAATGGCTCGCGCCTTCTTTCTGTTTCTTGTATTCCTTTTCATCCCTTCTTTGCATTCGACTCCCGCACCTTCATGGAGCGGTATTCTAAGGGACTCGGCGGGAAATGCCGTGGGGATGGCGACGGTCAAGCTCGTGTCGGCGGATAGGAAGCGTGACTATTCCGCTACAACTTCCGCAAGCGGGGAGTTCGCATTTACCGCGGTCGCGGCGGGCACCTACACAATCACGGTAAGTGCCGCGGGTAAGATCTGGACGGCCGCGGATCCCATGATTATCAAGGACGGTGGCGCGCGCACATCCGGCCTTCAACTCACGCGGCAGGGACAAGAGTTTCGCGTCGCGGTCACAGAGAATGCGGCTTTGCCACAAGCCAGCGGCGGCGAACATCTTTCAACCGGAGAAGTGTCCAGTCTGCCGCTGAATGAACGGGACTTCAGCAAGCTACTTCTCCTTGCCGCCGGAACGATGACGGATGCTAATGGCGCCGCGAATTTCACACAACAATTTGCGGTGAATGGCCAGCGCGGTTCGGCCGCCGTCTTCGCGATGGATGGAGCGGACACTACCGACCCGGAACTTGGCGGCGCAACATTTTCCAACTTCAACGTGGATGCGATTCAAGAAGTGCAGTCGAGTTCCGGCGTGATGCCCGCGGACACGGGACATGGCGCGGCGGGATTCACGAACGTAATCACCAAGTCCGGCAGCAATCAGGTGCACGGCAGCCTGTTCGAGTTTGTCCGCAATGCGGCATTCGACGCGCGAAATTTCTTTGACCACAAGGGCGACTTGGACACGCGGCGTCTTCCGCCATTTGCGCGCAATGAATTCGGCGTGACCAACGGCGGCCCGGTCTTCGTTCCGCATATTTATGATGGTCGCGGAAAGACTTTTTATTTCGCGGAATATCAGGGGTTCCGGCAAGTTCTAGGGACAACGCAGGTGTTCCCCGTGCCGACTCAGGCGGAGAGGCAGGGAATCGACACGACCGCTTTTCGCGGCGATACCCTTACCGTTCCTGTGAGCGGCAAGGTTGCGCCGCTGCTGGCTGGTTATCCTTTGCCGAACGATCCTCAGGGAGCATTTGGCGCGCGTACTTACGCTACATCTTCCAAAGTTGCCACCAGAACGGATCAGGCCTCGTTGCGACTCGACCATCGGATTTCCGAAAAGGCCACGCTATTCTTGCGTTTCAGCCGCAATCAAGTCACCGGGCCAACCACAAACCCGGATCAGACCGCGCTTAGTCCCGATTTTGGCGTGAAGTTCTTCGATCACCAGCGAAATGCCGCAATAAAATATTCGCGCGCGCCCACTCCGAACTTCAGCTATCAGGTTACTCTGGGCTACATTCGAAGCACACCGCTGTTCATCACCAGCAACCAGACGCAGCCCGCAATCGCCTTCGGCGATGGGTTGTTTGAAGGCTTCAATTCCGCCGACGGATCTATTTTCGGTTCCTATGGAAACGTCTTCCAATTCAAGCAAGATATGGTCTATACGCGCGGCACCCATTCCTTGAAATGGGGCGCGGAATTGCGCTTCAACCGCGATACCACGATTTTTGGATTGAATCCCAACGGGCTCTACACGTTTGGAGGAGGCACGGCTTATTCGCCCGTGTCGATTCCGTCCGCCAGCGGCCAGCATGATATCCATCCCGGAGACAAGCTGCCTGATTCACTGACTGGTCTCCTCACGGCGACACCCTATTCCTACACGGTGACCGCGGCCACAAGCCTAACGCCAATAGGAGATAAGTTTGACGAAGCGGCGGTCCGCCGCGAGGCATACAATTTCTACTTCCTGGATACGTGGAAAGCCACGGCTCGATTGAGCGTCACCTATGGCCTGCGCTACGAGGTGAACAGCCGGATTCATGAAGCGAAACATCGGACATCGCTGGCGATTCCGATTGGACCAAACGGCCAGATTGCGGATTTTCTCGCTCCCGGCACAAGGCAAATTTACGTCTACAATCCGCAGCCACCCTACGCGATGGATTGGAACGGGTGGGGTCCGCGCCTATCGGTGGACTACGGCCTGACCAAGCACACAACGCTGCACGCTGGCGGCGCCATCACCACGATACTGCCGAACCTTTGGCTGGAAAATTATGTGACCGGCGCATTTCCGTTTGTCTTTCAGCCGTTGGTTACCGCTCTACCCGGTGTTCCGCTGAACTTTCAGGATTCTGTAGTGCCGATCACACTTCCTCCGGTCTACACCACGCAGGGCAAGCCTCTCTTTTCGTCCGGGAGTAGCAGCAACCTTCCTCCCAATATGCCTATGGATGTGCAGCGATTCCAGAACGATCTGGCGGCGCTCACGCCCGGCAATCAAGTTCAATTGTTCTCGGCGATCAGCGTCGATCCACATCTACGCAATGGCTACATCGGCACGGACACCCTGGGCATCGACCAGGAAATCGGAAGCGTCAAGTTGAGTGCTTCCTACGTGGGCGCTGTTGGCGTGCATCTTGCTGACGTTTTCTCTCCAAATGGATACGGAGGTGCGGACCCGGCGTTTGCACGCTTCACGCAGTTCAATTCGGCGGGCCAGGCCATCGGCGGATTCGGTCCGGAATCGGTGATGAGCACCGATGCGCATTCCAGCTATCATGCGTTGCAAACATCGGTAAGCCAGAACACTCCCCGAATGGGACTCAGTTTCCAGGCGAGCTACACGTTTTCCAAAAGCATCGATGACACCAGCGCACTGCCTGGCGGCATTTCCGGAAGTGGCAGTGTTACTTTGCAGACCTTGCCCCAAGACCCTTTTAATCCGAAAGCCGACAAGGGCCCTTCCACTTTTGATGTGACTCACGTATTCACGCTGAGCTTGATTCAGCGCTTGCCATTGGAACGCGTCGGCTTTCTCCACCCGCTGGGAATGACGCTTACTAAAGGGTGGCAGCTCCTGGACATCACGACTTTGACGACCGGGCCGTCGTTCACCGTTTATTCTGGCACCCAGCAAACCGGGGTGGGCTTGAGCGGTGCGGATCGGCCCGACCTACTCGCGATGCCAAATTTTTCGACTAGCCGCACGGTGCGAGAGGACTACTTTGGCATGGGTCTGGCAAACAGCTCATTTTTTCGGATCCCCATCAACATCCCCGGCGGCACCGGGCCAAACCACGGCCGGTTTGGAACTCTTGGACGCAACACGTTTCGCGGCCCGGGGTTCCGCGATTTTGACATCGCGCTGATCAAGGACACCGCATTCGGCCATCGCGGGAACGGCGAACTTGCTAATCTGCAATTTCGAGCTGAGTTCTTCAATATCTTCAACGAAGTGAATTTCGGATTGCCTTCCAACATCGCTCTCGGCAGCGGCTTTGGTGTAATCAGCAAGACTGCCGGGCCGTCGCGGCAGATCCAGTTTTCCTTGAAATTGAACTACTGAGATTCTTCGCGCGACGGCATCTTTACCGGCCGAAGCGCCGGAGGCCAAGTGCGAACCGCCAGCTGGTTTAAGCCGGACGGATCGCGAAGACGATCCTTTCGCGCCTGCTCAAGGAAGCGAAAACTGCCAGCAACTGTTTCCAAGGGAAATATTTCTTGTTGAGCAACTGGATTCCGCGGGCGGCGTCTTCGCCGCTGATAATCTCGGCGCGCGCTTCGACCCATTCGCCGAGCAATTGGCCCCTCATGTCGCATGGCGCAATCTTCACGCGGGGATTATTTCGTACTCGTTTCACTTTTCCGGAAACGCCGATGGTATACGCGTATATTTTCGCGGCGCTCGAATCGAGACTGGCCGATGGGTCCGGGGCAAACCACACCGGCGTCTTCACGCCATCGCCATTTTTCTTGAACGTCTCAAGGTTCAAATATTTTTGCCCTGCAAACGCCGCAAAGCTCATCGCATCGCTCCCGCCGACCAGTCAATGTACAACAGTCGTTCGATGCGCGGTATTTTACATGCGATACGACAAAAAAGGGCGCCCTCGTGTGAGACCGGGGCGCCCGGGTACAGCGGGTTGCCTAGATTTCATTTGGCATTCTTGTCGGCCTGCATCACGCCGAAAAGGTTCCCCTCGGTGTCTGTGAGGTAGGCGAAGTATCCGACAGTTGGAATCGCCGTCTTCGGCATGACCAGTTTTCCACCAGCCCTGGTCACCGCTTCCACGGAGGCGTCAACGGAATCCACTCCGATCGTGTTAGTGGTTGTTTTGACATCCGTGTTTTTCATGAGGCCGCCATTGATCCCTGGCGATCCGTCCGCCCCTGTGGTCACCATCCAATACTCCATGGGTCCCGGCCATTTCTCGATCTTCCAGCCGAACACTTTTTTGTAGAACGCCGATGCGCGTTCAGGATCGCTCGCCGGTATTTCAAAATGAATGACTCGAGACATGGTTCTCCTCCTAAAGTTTATGAACGAAATTGTCGTTTAGCACTGAACTGTTTGCTAACGTGTGGCTGGTGCCGGACCGGCTCCATACCGCTGCGTGGCGTAGCCTACAATCATCCCAACGATGCTGCCGGGCAAAATGATTTCGAAATAGTAGCCGTGCTGCAGATAGGCGACGAGAAAGGCAAGCACGAATCCCACGGCTAGACCGAATAGAACACCGAGCGGCACGGAATTCACCTTGCGCGCAAAAATGCCTGCTGCCACTCCGGCGATCAATCCTTTGATCGTCGAACCAAAGATGATTCCCGCCAATTGCGCTCGAACAGCGGGCGTGAACCAGGCTGTCCCGCCGTCGATTGCGCCCAGCAAGGCCCCAATCAGAAGTCCCAGCAGCACTTTATTCATCAGTTTCCTCCGTCGCGATCTGTCTTTCTACTGTCCTTTACAACGTATCTGCAAATTCCTTTAAGTCTACCGGTGCATGAAAAGCAGAATCAGGACCCGCATCGCCAAGTACGCTGCAATCAACAGGATAAAGAACCGGTAGCGCCTGTAGAATCTTGCGGCCTTCTCCAAAATGCTCTCGCGGTGGGCGCCGACTGCCAGGCCGTCGAGGTATCGCGAAACATCCAGGGCCATCTCTTGAACGTTGGGATAGCGGTCCGCGGGAGACATAGAGGTCGACTTTGTGCAAATGGCGGCCAACGATTTTTCGAGGCGGGGACCACCCGAATTGGAAGCTGCTTCGGGCCGGCCGGTAAGCAGAAATCGCAGCAGCGCACCGAGAGAATAGATGTCGCTGCGCGCGTCCAAGTGTTCGACGTCGCCGCGCGCTTGCTCTGGCGACATGTAGCCCGGCGTACCCATGACCGTGCCGTGTCCGGTTACAACAGAAATTTCGGTGGCAGCGACAGCGGAGGCATGCTGCTGAGGCTTTTCGAAAACTGTGACTTCTGGATCGGGTTCGCCGGCGCTGGCTTCCCTGCGCAGAATTTTGGCGAGGCCCCAGTCCATCACCAGCACTTCACCGAACGGCCCGACCATAATATTGGCTGGTTTTAAGTCGCGATGCAGGACGCCGCGGGCGTGGGCGAACGCAACCGCATCACATATGCGGAGAAAAATCCGCAAACGGTCTGGGAAAGAGGCGACGGATTCAATGTATTTGTCCAGCCGCTGCCCTTCCACAAATTTCATCGTGTAGAACACGCGGCCGTCCGCGAGAGTTCCCACGTCGTGAACGGGCACGATGCCAGGATGCTCGAGAGCGGCCAGCACACGGGCCTCGCGAATCAGCCGGTTTGCGAAATCGCCGTCTCTTCCGGGGAGGTCGAGTACTTTCAGGGCCACGCGCCGCTGGAGATTTTCGTCCTCCGCGGTATACACCACGCCCATGCCCCCGCGCGCGATACGATCGAGCAATCGATAACGCGTGCCCGCGAGGTCTGGCACATCAGCGCCTTCACGCAATCTTTCGAGCGCGCCGTCAGAAAGGAATTTCATTTTGCGTCCCAGCCGAATGCGGCGCGCGCTTCGCGGTGAAATTCCCCTTCGCTGGCGCAGAGTTCGCGCAGACGGTCGAGCGCTATCTTTCGGAACTCGCGGCGCGCCCACGCCAGCGCATTTGTCACATCAGTCAAAGAAATTCCGTAGTCTTTGGACAGCTGCTCGTAAGAACTTTTCTCGTTGCCCTCGAGGTCGTACGCTTCGAAAAGATGAAACGTGCGAGTGCGTTCGCGCTGCTCGCATAATTCGCGCAAGTCCTCGACGGCCAGCGCAAAGAGGCTGCGCACCCATTCTTTTTCGAAGAACTCTTCGAGGGATTCCGGCGAGGCGATCTTCGCGGGATCGATCACCGTTGCGCCCAGTTCCTCTTCCGCGGCGGCAAAATCGAGAGCGACGTGGGGGACACTTCCTCCACGCTTCTGGCGCCGCCCGGCCTTGTCTTCATTCATCACAAAGCTGTCCACGCAAACGCGCAGGTACGTTCGCAGCCTGCCCTTGTTTGAATCGAACTTGTCGAGCAACTCCCTTTCCAGTAGTTCCGCAAAAAATCCCTGCGTGAGATCCTGGGCTGCTTCCGCCGGGCGATTCCATCGCCAGCGCACGTATTTGTAGACGGGCTTCCAATAAGCGGCACAAAGCGCTTCAAGCGCGCGCTCGCGCTCCCCTGCATCGATGCTGCGCGCCGCCTCGATCACCGAACGCCGCGTGGGGGGAAAGCGATCTCCGCCGGGTTGGTAGTCTTGTTCGGTCATTTCAGCACTTCGTTCTCGGTTGATTCGCGCACTTGGTGAGGAGTTTATGCAGGAAGGATGAAGCTGACAAGCGACGATTCTTTCCGTGCTGATTCGAAGAAAAGTGCTACTGGCGTGAGAAGAAAAGGAGAAGCCGGAGCTGAGGGCTCCGGCTTCCGGTCCGCTGGCTTGCCATTGGGGTTGGGAGGCGGTCACGGCCTGGCTGGGGACAGGCGGGCTACCAGCGTAACTTCACTCTTCGTCTCGATCCTCGCCAACTGCGAAATTTCCTTTTCTCGGGACGATTTCAAGAGTTGCCTTCCGCGTATAGAGCCTGCCGCCCAAACCTGCGAAAGGAAATAGCGGTTGCCATATCGGTTGAAGACCAGTTTCGATTGGGTTTGGGTCTCCTTTGCCTGGGCTGCATTCGACATCACCATAGCCGCAGCGCTTGCGCCTGAGCAGCGAATCAAGACCACGGCGGGATTCCTGTCCAATTTCTGGACGCGGTACTCACCGGCCGGCAGCGTAGCGTTGCCTGCCACGAATGCAAATGGAATGTTCACCGTCATGGGCTCGTCTGCCTGCGCAACTTGAGCCGCCGCAATGATGGAGAGCACGAATAGAGTTGCTGTCACAAAAGCTCGCGTTTTCATGGGGACCTCCTCTTTCTTTCTTGTCAGAGCGGTGGGAGCCGGCCTGGTCTTTTTTTGCTCCCTGGCGCCCCTGAAGCGTCATGAGATGCTGTGCACTTTCGCGCACTTCTCACCCGAGCGCAATGCACTGCAGATGAACTGAAAGGAGTCTTTCAATGAACTGCGAAGTCCGGGAAAACAGCAGGCTTAGTCCGGTAGACGTGCCCAGCCGTGAATTTCCAGAGGCGTGTTATATTCGGGCGACGCATTGAGGTTTGTATGTCGACGTCCGGCTGTCCCCCTCTGGTCACACGCTTTGATGTTTTTGAGGTGCATCTGCGAGCCGGTGAACTCTACAAAGCGGGCCGCAAAATAAAACTGCAAGTGCTGCCCTTTCAGGCTCTTGCTTTGCTCCTGGAGCGTCCGGGCGAACTCGTCACGCGGGAGGAATTCGAGAAAAGGCTTTGGCCTGGCGACACTTTTGTGGACTTCGATCACAGCCTCAACACCGCTATCAAGAAACTGCGTCAGGCCCTGGGCGACGATAACAAAAAGCCCCGTTTCGTCGAAACGCTTCCGAAGCGCGGCTACCGGTTCA
>Ga0209648_10001449_pt1 | contig 19194 bp, 20 predicted proteins | sample GraSoi2013_115cm_FD_185830 | JGI IMG/M metagenome (GOLD analysis project Ga0209648, IMG submission 185830) | Grasslands soil microbial communities from the Angelo Coastal Reserve, California, USA - Sample 9_17_2013_115cm (SPAdes) (version 2) | ecosystem: Environmental > Terrestrial > Soil >...
TCAGGCCGCCGCTGACAACGAAGAGTCGTCGGGGATAAACGGCTGGCAGTCTCGACGCTTGCGGAATGTCCGCTATGCCTCCAATACCGACCGAATTGATGCTTCACAACAAAACGTCGCGACGTGCCGCAACCCGACTCATGCGGTGCAGCAAAAGGATATTCTAACCGAATCAGTCGAGCGCGATGTGAGCCTGCTTGATAACGGGCTGCCATTTTTCCGTTTCGGCTGTGAGCAGAGCGGCTAGCTCTTCTGGCGTCGAGCCGAAAGCCACCATGCCGATGTTATCGAGGTTTGCCTTGACGGCCGGATCGCGGAGGGCGGTGACCGTATCGATGTGAATTTTGTCAATGATTGCTCGCGAGGTTCTTCTCGGAACGAAAAACGCGAACCATCCCATCACGTCGAAACCGGGCACGGCCGCCTCTGCAACGCTTGGCAGCTCCGGTGCCAATTGGCTGCGCTTGGCGGTGGTCACCGCGAGTCCACGAACCTGCCCGCTCCTGATCTGCTCGATCATCGCGCTTCCACCGATCTGCAGGTCGATCCGCCCCGCGATCGTATCCGTGAGCGCGGGAGCATCGCCCCGATACGGCACGTGCGTCATTTCGATACCCGCGAGCTGCTTGAACAGCTCACCCGTCAGATGAGGCACGGTCCCCACCCCGGGCGACGCGAATGTCACCTTGCCCCTTTTCTCTTTGGCGAATGCGATGAATTCTGCAACCGATCTCGCGGGCGATGAGTTGGGCACCAGCAGCAAGAGAGGAAACGTGCATACCAGCGTGACCGGCGCAAGATCGCCCAGTGCGTAAGGGAGTGACCGGTAGAGGAGGCGGCTCGTCGCAAGCGACGAACTGCCGATAAACATCGTGTAGCCGTCGGGATCGGAGCCGGCGACCACCGCAGCGGCAATGTTGGTACCGCCGCCCGGCTTGTTCTCGATCACCACCTGCTGCCCCCAGATCCGCGACAGCCTGTCGGCCGTAATGCGGGCGACCGTGTCGGTAGATCCTCCGGGCGCATAGGGTACGACAGTGCGCACCGGGTGCGCGGGCCATCCTTGCGCTAGCGCCGCGGAAGCAAGGGTAAACTCCGCGACAAGCAGCCACGCTGCGCCCGCGCCGAATTCACGCCGTCGGATGTAGATAGGCATGTGCCCCTCCCGTAGGGGTCATGCCCGACGTTACCACGCCTTGATCTTACGGTCTGTGGGACTTCACGCTCCGGCAGCCACCGAGGATGGTCCGCTTACCCTTCAATACTCTCCGTGACAGCGGACCGCTGCACTGCGAGATTTCCATGTTGCCTATGACCGGTTTGGGTTAGTCGCGACCGCGGAGGTCGAAGCCACACGATTGTGCATGTCCGCTTCGCCCCCAAAGCGACCGGCACCGATCAAAATGTGATCGGTCGCTATGTGCCACCATTAGCGGTCATGCGACCCAATCTATCGAACGCAGATTTATCCGGATCGTGAGCGCCTCGGCGGACCCGCGGCCCTGCGCGTGGGGCCATAGCGGAGGCCGGATAGAGCGCGCACGGCGTGCATGCTTGCTGCGCTTGACTTCAAGGAAGATCCGCGAGCGTTTTGGGACCGGGTCCAGGCGTGATCAGCATCGGCCATTGATGCGAGCCCCACGGCACCAGCGGAGGCAAGGTGGGGTTGATGTTGCGCTTGGCGTCTTCGTCGATGATCGCTTGGCGGGCATTGCCGCCCATCAGCTCAAAGTCCATCAGATGATAATTACCAAAGAACAGCTGACCCACGGGACGGTCGGCGATGATGCGAGTCAGCGCTTCCAGCATTTCGTCCGGCGTCGTCGTGAACGAGATCGTCTCGATCAGAACCAGGCGATCGTTGATGGCTTCCGGTCCGAAATACTGGGCGAGCACGCTGAACAGAATGTTGTTCTGCCGGGCGACGTAGATGGTGTTGCTCGCCGCGTAGGTCTTTTCCCAGTCGGCGCCGAGCATCTGCTTCCATTCGGCGATCACGTTCATCCAATGGCCGACCTGCGTCTGCGCCGCCCAGGCGATGTTCTCTTTCAAAAGCGGTCCCTGTTTCTTGGCAAAGGCTTGCAGGGCGTCTGTCGAGATCGTGTTATTCGCCAGGCACTCGTCCATGAACGCAATATTGTTCTGCAGGATAGCGCGGTTGGTCGGCCGCCAGTCGTCTCGCATGGGGGTTGCATCGAAGTTGTCCAGTGCGGATTGCATCCGGCTTCTGTACGCCGCCAGCGGGCCACGCCAAGTACGGTCATTGGGGCTGTCAAGATAAGGCATCACCACCTCGGCCAGCGCCATTGTGCTGTGGCTGATTGACTTCATCAATTGATAGATGATCGGTACGGGCGGCGCATCAACCGGTGCCATGCCAGGTCGGTACAGAATGAATCGCCCGCCGGCGCCCGTGAACAATCCTAGGATGACCGGATGTTGCGCCAGGAGGTTTCTCCGGAAGATCTTGGACGTATCGTCATACAACTCGAACATCGTCGCGTTGAGCTGTAGGATGTCTTTCGTTCCCACCTCGGCCGGAGTGGCTGCCTGGGGGCGGACGATCGACTTGAGGTAGGGCGGCACCCCGGCATCTTGGGCCAGCGAAGGCGGCGCGATGATTGCAAATGAGGCGAGCAGCGCGCAGACGCTCCCGATCAACATTGAAGTCTGTTTCATGAATGCTCTCCCAGAATCGAAGGTCGGATTCAACGCTGCCCAACAAACATGATGAACCTGCATCGTTCAATCTCGAATTGCATCCGAGCCATAAGATTGGCACATCGGCAGTTAGGGGAGAGCATCGCGAGCATCAAGGACTTTGCAACCGATCAGCGCTGCGGAATCTCGCCCCTCCGGGCCGGACCTATATCAGTTTGGGGTCAAACTCGACCGAGTTTGCCGAGGCGACCCGTCATGTCCGCAATACCCCCCATACCGACCATAAATTCAATACATCGGCATCTGTAGCGATTAGCTTTGGGCTGTGGACTTGTTCAGGGTCACGGCGGCGCGAACGAGAGTCTTCAACGCCTTCTCGTCTATCTTCTCGCCCTCGTGGAAGTCGATGGCACGCCTTGTGTTCCCGTCAAGACTGGAGTTGAAGAGGCGCGAAGGATCCTTCAGAGCCGCCCCTTTGGCGAAGGTCATCTTCACGACGTTCTTGTAAGTCTCGCCTGTGCAGATCAATCCGTCGTGCGCCCACACCGGAACCCCTCTCCAATTCCACTCCTCGACGACTCCGGGATCGGCTTCCTTGACCAAGGTACGGAGCCGGCTGAGCGTCTTGCCCCGCCAGTCGCCTAGCTCCTTGATTCTCGCGTCTATCAGCTGAGAAGGAGACTTGCTTTTCTGCGACCCGCTCTTCTTCATGCCCGTTTCTCTTCCTTGGTCCCGAGGGTTTGATAAGTGGGGGTCACCGCTACCGTGCCGATTCTGTCCGAAGCTGCGGTCTTGTGCCAATAGACTCCTGCGGCGGGCTGCCGCCTAGTGCCTCCGGCCGGGGCGTATGTCGGTATTCTGCACTGCGACGGTCCACCACCGTCCATCAACCTTTCGCACCACCCGAGTACCGATACTGGTGCGCTCGCTCTCGTCAACGTCGCCGTAGATGTGGAAGCGCGAATGCATCACCGCGACGTCCGGCGCCAGAAAGCGCACATGCATCTTCGGCGTCTCGCGGGTGCTCGATCGAAACGGCCCGTTGGCACCGTGCAGGCGCCGCATCAAATCCCGAAAGCCGTCGCGGGTCTTGGTCCATGCGCCGTTGACGGTAACGAACTGGGCATCGTCGACCAGCGACTCGACCATGGCGTCCGCGTCGTGTCGGCCCCAAGCCCGATTGAACCGCAATTCAATCTCGCGGATCGCATCTTCATCTGCCTTGGTCACGATGATTTCTCCGTCCAGCCGCCGTTCATGCTCGCGAGATTTTTCTCCACCGCGACGCCGTGGCACTATTGGGCCATGGGGGTCGATCAGGGGCGCGCCACCTCGACGATAGCACATACCCGCAAGACAGCTGCACGGCGTGATTTGGATCAGCCTGATGTGCGCTTTGCGTCAAACGCAAGCGAAGCGATCAAAGCCACACGTCGGTGCACGTCCGCTTCGCTGCAAAAGCGACGCTCGGTCTCAACATGCGATGCCTCGCTGTGCGTCAGAAGGCGAGATCGCGCTCGCGTCAATCGCCAGGCCGAGCGCTTGCGGCGACAGGCACGTGCGTCGTGCGCGGTGCTGTTGAACAGTTGTTCATCAAGTAAAACGGACGTTCACTTTCATAAACAGCGGTTCACGTACATGGGAAAATTGTAATTAGGAAAGATTCTCAGAGGTGATTACATGAGGGGCGAAGCAAATAGCAACTATTTGCTTGCGATCATCCAAGGAGGACATCATGAATAAGCTTGTGCTTGCGCTCGCAACCGTCGCCGCTTTCAGTCTGAGCACGGCGGCCTTCGCCGAGAATCCTGCCGCGTCGACTGCCCCCGCATCGACGCAGACTCAGGCCGCGCAATCGCAGCCGCCCGCTGCGCACAAGGTGCGCGCGAGCCATCGCACCGGCGCGAAGAAAGTCGTACGCCACCACACTCTGCATCGCAGGGTCGCGCATGCGCGGCATTACGGCCATGACCGCGGCAAGAAGGTCGAGGTCAAACATATGCCCGCCAAGAAGACGGTGACGACGAAAACCGCCTCGTGATATCGAAGACTTGCTTTGCCACAACTGGCCCCGAGTCAATCGGGGCCATTTTTGTAGCGAGAAAACCCTGCGCGGCTTGCTCGGTCCGCCCTGGCCTGGGCATCTACTCATAGATTCGCCATGTACCCGCTTAGCCGCGCGAAGGCCGACATGGGTGCGGCCGCCGTTTGCGCCGCGGTTTGAGATTGACAAGTTCGAATTTGCTCGGTCGGGAACCGCAGGACTTTCGGGGCGTTTGTCTGATGAGCGCAAGGCGGTAACGTTTTTGCTATTTCCGTTACCTAGTCACTTGCCGAAGCGGAACAGCGTCAGGCAGGTGGGCGCCGCGCTCCGAGCGGCTCTCTTCCGACGCGCAACCAAGCTCGAAAAGATCGACCTCGGGACGGTTGCGCTCGGATCGCGCGACTGCGCTCACGTGGCAGGCGTTGGCCGCCGTCGATGCAACGCTGCGCAGCCTAGCAGCGGAGACGCGGTTACGCCTGCTGGCTCTCGCTCGCAAGCTTTCCTTGCAACTTATTACGCGCGCCTTTCTGGTTGGCTGGCGGCGTCTTCGTCTTGCTGGCGGCGTCGCGAGCCAACCGCAGCGCCCGCAAGCGCGCAGTCTTTTCGCGCATCGCACGCAGCTCGGCCTGGTACTCGGTCATTGCTTGCTCCGCCTCGCGCAGTTGCTGTTCCTTCTTGAACAGCGTTTCGGCGCGCCGGCGTGCCTCGTCGGTGTTCACGCTCAATATTGCAACTCCATGTTGGGCCTCAGAGGATCATGGCCTCTCGATTTTGCTCACTGATCGTGCGGCTGATCAAAGAGAGATCGGGGCCCGCACCTTCATTCCCCGGCGGGCAAATCGGACACGCATCGTCTGAGTAGGTGAGCCTGATATGGTGACGAATTGAGCAAATAACAAGGCGCCTGCATGGATTACGATGTGGGCGTTAGCTCCGATAAGGACCGAATTGATGCAGCGCCGCGAAATGACGCTGGACCGAAATCCCGCAGCGCAGCAGTCTCCCGCCGTACCACGCTGTGCTATCGTTTGGGGAGGCAGTCGGCAGCGCCTCACCTCGATTCAGAACAATTCAGGTCTGCCCCAAGGACCTGCTGGCCGCTCGGTGGCAGGCTAGCTCAAAGCGGAGGAGGTGCCGGATGTTCGGCATCAAGCGACGCGAGTTCATCACGCTGCTCGGCGGCGGGGCCGCTCTATGGCCGATCGGCGCACATGCGCAGCAGGCAAGGCTGCCGCGGGTGGGCGCGCTCGTGCTAACGAGCGCGGATGCCCAGTCTCTCGGCAAGGAACTGCGCGAAGGATTGCGCGATCTTGGTTACGTCGAGGGACAGACTTTCGCCTTCGAGTCCCGTTCCGCGGATGGAAACGCCGATCGGCTGCCCGAGTTGGCGGCAGAGCTGGTCCGCCTCCAGGTCGATGTCATCGTGGCGGCGTACACCCCTTGCGTGCAGGCGGCAAAGCGCGCGACGACGACTATTCCAATCGTGATGGCGGCGGTCGCCGATCCGGTCGGCGCCGGGTTTGTGCAGAGTCTGGCGCGGCCGGGCGGGAACGTCACCGGCTTCTCCAACATGGGCGCCGAGACGGCCGCAAAAAACGTCGAATTGTTTCGGGACATGTTGCCGTCGCTGCGCCGTGTGGCGGTTCTGGCCAATCCCGTCGATCCATTCACCAAGTCCTTCCTCGAGCATGTTCAGCTTGCTGGCCGCACCGGCGGCGTCGAGATCGCGCCTATCGCCATGGTGCGACGACCTGACGAAATCGAGGCTGCTTTTGCGGACATGGCCAGCGCAGGGGCGCAAGCCGTGGTGTTGCAAGCCATTTTCTTCGCCACCGCCATTGCGGATTTAGCGATCCAATATCGCCTCCCGTCCGCCTCCGTGCTGCGCTCCTATCCGCATGCCGGCGGCCTGATGTCCTACGGCGCGGACATCCCTCACATATTCCGCCGCAGCGCTGTCCTTGTGCACAAGATTTTGCAGGGGACGAAACCGGCAGATCTGCCGGTCGAGCAACCGACGAAATTCGATCTGACGATCAACCTCAGGACCGCCAAGGCGATCGGCCTCACGATCCCGGAGACCTTCCTCACCCGCGCCGACGAGGTGATTGAATGAGCGGCGCGAGTTCATACGGGTTTCGCACGAGTCCGCGCCGTTTACACCCCATATTCCCGACAGGCGTCGGTGATGCTCACACCGTAACTCAGCAATCCACCCGCCACCGCATATTCGTGAAATCGATAGATGGCGGGCAGGCGGTGGCGTGCCAAAGCGCTATCGCAGGCGCCGCGACTCCCATAAGCATTCCAATCGCAGCTCCCAAGATTTCTACTCATGGCATTGGCGCCTCGAGCAAAAAAATCGCGTCTGAGCTACGGCTGATTTCGCAAAGTAAGCGATAAACGCCGATTGTCGCAGGCGGAAATTGGCTGGAGAGCGCGCCTGCGATCCTGTCGGCATCCTGTACCCGTAGCGTCTCTACCATCAGACAGGCTTCGATCCTGCGGTCGCCGCCGCGCAAACGCTCTTCCTCGGATACCGGAAGTTGACCCAAGCTTGCAGCGGACCAGACTTCCCCGCAAGCGACCCCTTTATCCTGCAACAACTTCTCCAACGCGGCTGCAAGCTCGTTTTCGTCCGGCCGTTCGCCAAATCGCGCCACAACCGCGACCGTGCCGCGCATTTTCCCGATGCGCAAGCTTTGGTGACACACGGTGCGGATCATGTCTTTGAAGATTTCCGACATGACCATGCGCGTCATCGGTGTCGGATTATTCAGCCGCATTCGATAGTCAGCAGAGTTGAGAACTTCCGCCGAGCGGGTCAGATAAAAGTTGAAATAACGCGGCTCTCCTCTCACCACCTCATATCGGCGCCCGAGAAGGAAGCCAGGCACGCCGAGCCGCTCCCGCAAGTGCTCATGCTGAAACCATTCCTCGAACTCCGCCTCACGACCCGGCGCGACGTTGTTGAAGATTGCGAGAATGCCGGGACGCGCGACGGTCACGTCACGCCACCGGTTTGACCGCGCAACGGCCGTTCGGGGATGGTAGCGCGCGCAAGGCTTCCTTTGCGCATCGATCACGGTATTGTTCGAGGATCGATTGACGCCAACGACCGATCATCCGGGGTATCCGCTTGGGAGGCAAGCTAATGCGAGCTCGTTCATTCCTGCAAACGCTGATCTATACGACGCTGACATCGATCGTGTTGGCGGGTCTCGGCGCAACGGGGAAGGCACAAGATCTTCCGCCCTACATGGCGCCAATTTCGGGTCGCACAGTGTCCAGCCCGGCCGAGACTGCGATGAACAATGTTTTGGCGCTGAACACCAGCATGTTCGAGCTCTATGACAACGCGGCCAAAATCTATGAGAAAAACATTCTTAGCAAGCATCCCGTCATTCTCGGCCTGTTCTCGGGGGCGGGCGGGCGATTTATTCTTTATCGGCCCGGCATGGCGCCACTCGAGGCGCCATCGGTGCCTATCGTCTATCAATTGCTCAAATCCGTTGACCACAGCACCATGGCGCTCGCTCAGGTCGTGGGGCCCTATCTCGATAATCCCACCGATCAGTCGTGGCGCGGCCCGATGCTCGCCTATCGCGCCCGGATGCAATCCGCGCTGGATGGCCTAGACGAGACGCCAATGCCACCGGAGTGGCGGGACAACGATCGAATTGTTCTGCAGAACAACATTGCGTTCATGGACGATTGCTTGGCGAAACGTGCCGACTTCGCCGCGTTGCAGACATTCACCAAAAAGCAGGCGCCGCACCTGAAGCTGGACGTCGAGTGGGCAGCGCAGACCCAGGTCGCCCATTGGATGAAAGTGCTCGCGGATTGGAAGAGGATGCTCGGCGATGATTGGGGGAAAACCTACGCAGCCAGCAATACGATCTATGCCACGCGTCAAAACAACGTCTTATTCAGCGTTTTGGCGCAATTTTTCGAGCCGGACGCCATGAACGACCGGCTGATCCTGATCGAGACCATCTCGTTTACCACGTCGCCCGACGACATGATGGAGGCTCTAACGCGGATCATCGCCGACCGCGCGGACGGAGCGCTGTTCTTCGGCAATTACTACATGATGGACTACGAACTGATGGGCGGCGATGCGCGCGCCGCAATCATCGCTGAAAGCGCCAAACTCGGAACCACTCCGTTCCTGCCTCCGGTGGTGCCGTTCGAGTCAAAACAGTGGCCGATGCGGGTCACACCGGGGCCCGGACCCGCTTCCCTCGCTGACCTTCCATGAGCTGAGGGGAACGCTGTTAATTCGGCCTCGCCGGCGCGCGCCTGCGCCATTGCTAGTCATTCTGTGGCCTGGGCGCGCGCTGTAGAAATACCGACAGCCCCCGCTTGTTGGCGTACATGGGACGGTATCGCTCGGTATTGTACATCGTGGCGACGTCCAACTTGCGCGGCCCGAGTTTAGGATCGGGGATGGGCACCAGCTCGAAGCAGCCCTTCACCACCGCCGACATCAGGCCGGTCTTGCCGTCCAGCATGGCATCGTAGGCCATGTTGCCGAACGTCAAGCCCACGAGCTTGTCGACGAAGTCCGGGTCGCCCGAGCGCAGATCGTAGGTGAGGTCGGACGTCATCGTCTCCTCGCCGGTGCGCTGCTTGATCTCGTCGGCAAGCGAGTCGGCGACGCTCGCCTTCTTACGGTGGCCGTAGGCATCGGGTTCGCCGTATTCGCGCAGTTGATAACCCTCCCATTGGGCGCCTTCGCTGAGCACAACCAGTGCATAGTTGCTCGGGTTTGCTTGTTTCTCCTCGATGAGCAGCCGGATGAGCTTGTCGAGATCGACCTTGTATTCGGGGACGACACAGCGGATCGAGGTGACATAGGCCGTGTAGAGGGCCGTAAAGCCGGCATCGCGGCCGAAGATGCGGAAAATGCCCACCCGCTCGTGCGAGGCGACGGTGGTGCGCTGGCGCTGGATGGCGTCGGAGGCGCGGGTGATCGCGGTCGAGAAGCCGATACAATACTCGGTGTTGTGAACGTCGTTATCCATCGTTTTCGGGATGGCAATGATCTTGACGCCGAGCTCGTTGAGCTTGGCCGCATAGCCGAGCGTGTCGTCACCACCGATGGAAATGAGATGCTCAATGCCTAGCGCCGAGAGGTTGGCCAGCACTTGCTTGGAGAGGTCCCAGGTATTGGTGGCCCCGCCTTTGCTACTTTGCGAAAGCGGAAAGTCGTTGCCAGCGAGATGATCGGGCAGCTTTGTCACTTTGGCGGGATTGGTACGGCTCGAGTGCAGCACGGTGCCACCGCGCCGGTCGATGGTGCGCGTATTCTCACGGTCGAGCATCATGACGTACCGGCGCCGGCTGTTCGGGTCCTCGAGGTTCAAGTGCGTCAGCGCCTCCCAGCCGCGACGCAGGCCGATGACCTCGATATCATTCTCGCTGCTGCGGTAGGTAACGGTTTTTATAACCGAGTTGAGCCCTGGAACATCGCCGCCGCCAGTGAGGATGCCGATTCGCTTTTTTGCCATGACGAGCCCTTTACTACCCTCGCCGACTCAACCTTTGTGGGTTCACTTTTCGGACCGCAAGCGCCTCCCGAGCGACAAGCTTAGAGCGAGATCGGCACTGTACCGCAATGCGAGCGCGATTTTTGGAACGCGCATGTCACACTTTCCAACAACTGCGGACTTGTGCTCGACCGCCGATAGGGACGAAAACCACCAGGACCCGGTCTTTTGCCGTATAGCCGACATGGCCTTGAGCATCGACAGAAACCAACCATACAGCGGGAATGATGCACAGGCGACCGATGAAGCCGGCCTGGAAGATTGCTCGCCGTTGCAGATGCGGTGCTGGGCAGACTACATCGGTGCGCAGGAATCGTGATTGTTGGAGGCCACAGGGAACTCGGTCTCAGCACAGATCAGCCAGGCGGGCATAGGAAGTATGAGCATGGATGAGCCGACGTCCACTCGCAGGTCGGCGCCAGAGAAGGCGAAACAAGGTGGCGTCGATCTGTCGACGCGTCCTGCCGCGTCGCCAGCAGAGGACGACCTTGACGAAATTAAGAGCGCCGTGCTCGCCAAACTGGCGCTGGACCTGGGCAAGGATGCGTCTGAAGCTACGGACCGAGACTGGTTCGTCGCGGCAGCGCTGGCCGTTCGGGACCGTATCGTCCATCGATGGCTGGCGGTGGATCACGCCCCTCATGCACAAGGCCGCAAGCGCGTCTACTATTTGTCGCTAGAGTTCCTCATCGGGCGACTTTTTGCCGATGTGCTCTGCAACCTGGGTTGGACCGAGATCTTTCGAGCGGCGCTCGGGGATCTGGGTATCGAGCTGAACCGCCTGCGAGCCGCGGAGCCTGACGCGGCATTAGGTCATGGCGGCCTTGGTCGCCTCGCCGCCTGTTTTATGGAGAGCATGGCGAGCCTCGGAATTCCTGCCTACGGCTATGGCATTCGGTACGATCACGGGCTGTTCCGCCAAGTTATTAGGGACGGTTGGCAGCAGGAGTACCCTGAGGAATGGCTGTCCTTCGGTAATCCATGGGAGTTTGCGCGGCCGGAGGTGATCTACGACATCCAGTTCGGCGGTTGGGTCGAGACGAGGATTTCGCCGACTGGAGTCAAACGCTCGGTCTGGCATCCCGCCGAGACGCTCGAGGCAGTCGCATATGACATCCCAATCGTGGGATGGCGCGGTCGACACGTAAATCCCTTGCGCTTGTGGTCGGCGCGAGCCGTCGACCCTCTGCGCCTGGACGCATTCAACATGGGTGATCATGTCGGCGCGTTATCGGAGCAGGCGCGCGCCGAAGCGATTTCGAAGATCCTCTATCCCAGCGATTCGACCGCGGCCGGCCAAGAGCTTCGCCTACGCCAGGAATATTTCTTTGTTTCAGCCTCGCTGATGGACCTTGTGCAACGCCACCTGCGGACCGATGGTGATCTGTATTTCCTGCCGCTCCGATGCGCGATCCAACTCAATGACACGCATCCGAGCATCGCAATTCCTGAACTCATGCGTATCCTGGTCGACCTTCACGGCCTTCCGTGGGACGAGGCGTGGCGTATCACGGTCGGCACTTTCTCCTACACCAACCATACGCTCCTTCCCGAAGCGCTCGAAACTTGGCCAGTTGATCTGTTCGCGCGCATTCTCCCGCGGCACCTGGAGATCATTTATCGCATCAATGAGGAGCATCTTGAGGCAGCGAAGCTGAAAAATCCGTCGGCTTCCGAAGCGCTCAGCTCAATTTCATTGATCGACGAGAAGAATGGCCGAAAGTTGAGAATGGCGCACCTTGCGTTTGTCGGCTCCCATCGCATCAACGGCGTGTCAGCGCTTCACACCAACCTGATGCGCAAGACCGTGTTCCGCGAGCTGCATGCGACCTATCCCGACCGGATCGTCAACAAAACCAATGGAATCACGTTCCGGCGCTGGCTGCTGCAGGCCAATCCCGATCTCACGAGGGTCCTTCGTGAGGTCTGCAGCGACGCCATTCTGGATGATCCCACACAAATGGTCCGTCTTGCCGCCTACGCCGAGGACCAAGGGGTTCAGGAAGGGGTCAGAACGGCCAAGCGCGCAAACAAGCTGGCCCTCGCGCGTCTGATCGTCGAACGCCTTGATCTGCGTGTAAACCCGGATGCGCTATTCGATGTGCAGATCAAACGTATTCATGAATACAAACGCCAACTTCTGAATCTACTGGAAACGGTGTCGCTCTATCATGCCATCAGGGCCGAGCCTGCTCGCAATTGGGTGCCGCGGGTGAAGATATTTGCTGGAAAGGCGGCAGCAAACTACGCACAAGCAAAGTTAATCATCAAGCTCATCAATGATGTGGCCAAGGTGATTAATGGGGATCCTATCGTTCGCGATCTCCTACGGATCGTCTTCCTGCCCGATTACAACGTCAGCTTGGCAGAGAGGATTATTCCTGCTGCCGACCTATCCGAGCAGATTTCGACGGCGGGAATGGAAGCTTCCGGTACTGGCAACATGAAGCTTGCCTTGAACGGTGCGCTCACGATCGGCACATTGGATGGAGCGAATATCGAGATTCGCGATCACGTTGGTGAACAGAACATCTTCATTTTCGGCTTGCGGGCGGAGGAGGTCGAGGAGCGTCGACGCGCGGGCCTGCAAGCAAGTTCGGCAATTGCATCGTCTCCTAAGCTCGCCGAGGCCATCGAGGCGATCGAGACCGGCACCTTTTCGCCCGACGATGTTGACCGATTCACCGCACTTATGAGCGCGCTGCGGCAGTCCGACTACTACATGGTGGCAGCGGATTTCGATGCCTATTGCACAACGCAGAGAAGCATCGAAAACCTGTGGCTGTCCAACTCGGATTGGACGCGCGCAAGCATGCTCAACATCGCACGAATGGCGTTCTTCTCCTCCGACCGAACCGTGGGCGAGTACGCCCAAGATATTTGGAAGGTACCTTTTAAACTTCCCACTGATCGAGAGCAGGAGTCGTAGAAGGGCGGCAGAGCAGCTGCCGGCAGGACACGCGATTGCTCAGGGCCATCGATAACTATGCGCGCGGGGTCTTCCAGCCCGACGACATGCGCATCCTGGTCGCCGCCTTCGACGACGCTTGGCGGTCGCTCCTCGCGAGCGGCGTTACATTCGAGTCAGACCGTGAATCGGAAGCCGTACGTGACGGACTCGCGAAGCACATCATCGAACAGGCCCGCTATGGCGAACGGGACCAGCGCCGCCTACGTGATGGCGCTCTGCTGCAGTACGCCCAGTCAAATTTGAAGAGCAAACCGCCGACTCGCGGCAGCGCGAGGAGAGGCTAACCGATGGGATGATGAAGTTGCGCAGCGTGAAAACGGGCGGCAGCAGCGATACGGGCGGCCGGCCCTCTATTGAACGGAAAGTTCGGCTGACTCATTCGGCCACGTCGTTGCCGTCTACCTGGGTAACTTGCTCAGCAACTGCTGTGCAACCCGCATTATGTCGTCTTTTCGATAATCTGGATCGGATGATGATTGCTCACCCGCACGTCCCCAATCGATGCTCTTGAAGGCAGTGTCGCCTGTGTCGAAATTAAATGTCGCTGTCGTCGGTTTGTGAACTATTCTGTTTTTGCCGACCGCAAACTGGCTGGGCACAACGGGTGTAGCCATCTTTTCCTCCTGAGGAACTTCGTCCATGCGAGGCATTCGCTGGGCTTAGTAGTATGTGGTAGAAATCACCCTGCGACCGTCTGCGATGGGAGACCGCTATGCTGCTTATCGCGTACTACGTCATTTTCATGATTGCCGGTGACCTCGCGGCTTATTTTATTGGGCTATCGGTCGAGTACGAATGGGGCTCATACGCGAGCTTAATCGTCTTCCTAGTCCTGTATTTCCTTTTTCTCTGGGTTTCCTGGCTGCTCGCGGTATGGATGACCAAACCAAGAGTGCCCACACAGAGTGCGTCCTAATCGGCAGGCAAGAGACGGGCCGTGGTACTTCCGGTGTAACGCTTCGCTTCTGCGCGTCAGATGGCAGCAAGGGACATGAAATCAGGCCTGCGGGAGTTGACCGGGCTTTCCCTGCTTGGCGCCTTTTGTTGTGGTCTTGCGTGGGCTCACGATGACACGTTTTTCGCCGCCGTTTTTGGCGGCGCCACGGCATTGACGATTATCGAGGCAATGCGAAGTTTACGGTGAGGCTGAGCGTGCGCCCAGGTGATGCGCTCCGACGATGCGCCTGCCCCGCAATGTTTGAGACGTCATAGCGATGAGGGTACGAACCGGTGGGCGTTCTGCGCCCTTGACCAGCTGATAAACCCGAACAGCGGCAGCCGTTACCTCGTGAGATTGTAGCGGATGAAGGAATCGCGGTCGGTGGGATTATTCCCTAAGCCCCTGTTGAGCGGAAAAGACTGATTAAGTTGGTTGATCTGAGCACTGGGGTTGTTGATGGGCGGCGGAATGTAAACACCCGTCGACTGTTGGGGCAGCGCCAGCGATGGTGGGCTTAGACGTGCCGGGGCATAGAGACCGCCGCTGCCCCGGGCAGTGATACGGGAGCGTACCGCGGGCTTGGTTGCCTGCTCCTCCCCGCCAGCAGGGCGTTTCTTGCACTCGATCCCCTGCATGATGATCGGCGTTCCATCGCACATCGTGATCGCCGTCGATGTACGCTCCGGGCTATGTTTCTTGGGCCGGGCCGACGCGGTTGCAGCCGTCCCAAGGAGAACAACGGCGATGGCGAAGGCCACCATTCTGGATAACAGCATGCTCATGCGAGTATAGCTAAGCACTTCCTATGGCTCCCGCTACTGGCGCGGGCCTTGTTTATTGCGCACGGCAAACGATCACTCTGGGTCACTGTTGCTGGATGCGACGGCGCCGATAGCGGACTTATGCACCGCAGCAAAACAGTATCGCTATTCGATCACCTGGTCGGCGCGAGCGAGCAGCGCCGGAGGTAGCGTGAGGGCGAGCGCTTTTGCCGTCTTCAGGTTGATCAGGAGCTCAAACTTGGTCGGCTGATAAATCGGGATGTCGCCCGGTTTGGCTCCTTTGAGGATTTGGTGCACGTCATCGGCCATGCGCCTGAGCAGCTCTGCGAGATCGACGACATAACCCATCAGCGCACCAGCCTCGACGTAATCGCGGTACGGACACATCGTCGGCAACCCTTTCTTCTCAGCGAGCTCGGCGATCAGGAGGCGGTGCGCGTAAAGGTCCCCTTCCCCGCTGACCAATACTGCGTCCGGCCGTTGCTGCTCCATCGCAGCGAAGGCGCGCTCAATCTCCGAGGGAGTGCCTCGTTCCGGGAGGGTAAAAACCAGCGAGATTCCCAATTGAGCGGCGGCGTCCCGCACGACTTGCCCAGGAGAACCTTCCCACCCCTCGCGCATCCCCAGAAACGCGCCCTTCGCTATCGAAGGGATGGCTTCTTTTAGTATCTGTAGGCGCTTCCCCCAGTTCTCGATCCCGGCATCGAGGGTGATCCCGGTGAGGTTGCCGCCAGGTCGGCGGAGGCTGGTGAGGAGCCCCGCGTGCAACGGATCCAGCATGAACGCAACGACAGGTATTGTGTTGGTTGCCGCCTTGAAGGCGATCACGACGGGATTGGTTCCGGTGACGATCACATCCGGGTTGCGGCTCACGATCTCGCGAGCCAAATCGGCATAACGCTCGTGGTGCCCTTCGGCGGAATAGCGCTCGATGATCAGATTTTCGCCTTCGACGTAACCCAAGCGGCGTAGCTCGCCGAAAAACGCGCGCCATGCGCTCCCCGCACCCGTTTCGGTAAGGAGGGCCGTCGGGATTGCCGGATGGAAAATCGCTATCCGTCGCGTTGTCGGCTGCTGCGCGCGCGCCGCGAATGGCCAAGCAGCAGCGGCGCCGCCAAAAAGCCTGATGAACTCGCGCCGTTCCATTCGTCACCTCGTCGGCGCGGCCGAGCAGGAAGAATGGAAATCAGCCGACAACCAGCGCCGCGTGCCGGCTCTGGCCTTCGCTCATGCCGCGGGCCTTCATCCACTCGTAGGCGCGGTCGAACAGCGTCGCGTCATAATAATCGACGTGCTTGTAGTGCACGAACGCCCGCAGCAATTCCCTCGGTTGCAGGGCGCCCTTGGCGTGCGCCGTGACGTGGTGGGCATATTTGTAGAAGTCGCCGTTGATCAGGTCGACCGCCTCATTCTCCGCGTCGTAATAGGCCTTGCGTTGCTCCGCAGTGAGATCGGGCGAGATGACCTCGCCGCCGCGATAGAAGGACGCCGCAATGATGTGGGCGCCTTCCTTCAGACCGAGGCTGATGAACGGCTCCATCACCGCGACCGCCCGAGCGGCGCCGGCCTTGAGCGCCGCATAGCGCATTTGCGGCAGTCCGCCGTTCTGAATTTTGACGTGCTCCGAGCCGACGGCGCTTTCGAGCATCTGAATGGTCGTATAGTGCGAGCCGGTGAGCTCCTGGACCATGACCGGCACGTCCGACAAGTCGCGCGGGACCTGGAGTTTGTCGTCGAAAGTGAGGATCGCCTGCGCCGCGACGGCCGCGCGCAGCGCTGCGATGTTGCCGCCGCGCTTGCCGCGCTCGAGGCGATCGATGCTTGCCCATTCGCAGACATTGTAGCTGTCGGCGCAACCGCTATCGAAAAGGTTCTCCTTGACGCGCGACATGAACGGCGTCTGCACACTGTCCTTTTCTCGATCCGCGTAGGTGGCCGAAAAGCTCACATCAAGGCCTGCCTTGGCGAAGAGCCCCTCCTCGATGCCAACGATCACCGGCAGGTCGAACACCGGGTTGTTCGGCGCAATTTTTACCGTCGGTCGAGCTTGTTCGGGCTGCATCGTCGCTCTCTCGCGTTCGCATCCGAGCGGCAGGTCTTCCGCCTAAAATAGACTAACACTTCGCTCACCTGAACCAAAGTCCTCGTTCGGAATGATTGCACCGCGGCCTGCGCCGACCTCCCACGCGATTCAGCAGACAAGGGACGCAGCAGGAGACCGCTGCAGCTTACGACGCGCGTGCCCAGCTCGACTTTTGCCGCCGCGCCAGGTCGGTCTTCTGCCAATAGGCCTGCCAGCCATCGCTCGGACCGATGCCGTCGATTGCCGCCGGTCCCGTCAACTTCGCCGCGGCTTCGCCATCGAGCACCATCAGCGGCTTGCCGCCGTTGCCGGCCTCTTCGATGGCGCGGCGCAGAATGCGGCGGTAGGCGCTGATCGCCTTGTCCGACTGCCCGAGATGCTCCTTGGTGCGGTCCTGAATCGGGCCCATCGACTCGCAGGCCCACTGGTCGTGCACGTTGATATCGGTGCCCATGCCGGTGAAGGTCTCGTGCGCCTGCTCGTGCGCATCGAAGCCGTAATCGTTGCTCTTGTTCTTGCGCGGGATGTAATCCGGCAGCTCGTAAAGGGCGAGGCGCTGGCGGCGCATTTCCTCCTTGTCGACCGGCGCGCCGAAGCTGGTGAAGATCGCGTACCAGTAGTGCCTGCAGTCGTCGATCGGCACGTGCCATTGCGTGATCGTCATCTCGCTCGACATGGGAATGACGAACGCGTGCGGGAAAACGAGGTTGGTCACGCGCACGTGCGTGTCGGCGCCGCTGATTCGGCGCAGGGTGATCACGCGCATGCCGTAATCGGTCGGCTCGATCTCGATCTGCGGGCGGGGAAAATCGCGCATGATCCGCGTCATCGGCATGTCGGAATCGATCGACTTGTCGCGAAACAGCTTGCCGTAGCCTTGCGCCGGTTCCTCGTCGTGGAAGAAGCGATGCAGGAAGGAGGTGTGGGCGGGGTCGATGCCCACCTCGAACGACTGCAACCAGTTGCAGTCGATCATGCCCTTGAACGCGAATGTGTGGGTGGGCGGCGCCGCGAAGCAGTCGAACTGCGGGAAGGCAGGCGGCTCGGAAGACCCCATATACGCGAAAAGGATTCCGCTCTTCTCCACCACCGGATAGGCTTTCTGGCGGATGTTGGCGCACATGCGGCTGCCCTCCGGCTCGGCCGGCGTGTCCAGGCATTGGCCGGTCACGTCGAACAGCCAGCCGTGGAACGCACAGCGCAAGCCGCCGTGCTCGAGCCGCCCATAGGCGAGATCGGTGCCGCGGTGCGGACAGGCGCGCTCGAGCAGGCCGTAACGGCCGGCCTCGTCGCGGAACAAGACCAGCGATTCGCCGAGCAGGCGAACGGGCTTGACCGGCCGGTTGCCCGTCAATTCGTCGACCAGCGCGGCGGGTTGCCAGTAGCACCGCATCAGCTTGCCCGCAGGCGTGCCCGCCCCGGTGCGGGTGAGGAGATCGTTTTGCTCGGCGCTCAACATGGCACGCGTCTTCGCTCCACGCGGTCGGGACGGAAATCTAGCGGATCGCGCGCGGTCGGCGCCAGTCCTTCGCACGTCGCTGCGGCGCTTAGGCAGCGCGGAACCGGCGCGACCGCGCCGGCGTTGACCTTTGCAATCTCAAGGCGCGCAAGGAGCGGATCATGCGCGACGAACGAGGACGCAAGGTCGAGACCAGCGTCGAGGCGCGAGCCAGGTTTCTCGATCGCCCTGTGCTCATCGTCCTCTGCGTGAGCCTGGCGCTCGCTCTGGTCGTCCTGGGCGCGCTCTGGCTCGGCTTTTTCACGCCGGGCGCTTGAGCGCACGCATCCCGCTTGGCTTCAATGCCCTGGAAGCACCATGACTTTGGGCGTGGTGGGCAGGCTCGTCTTCGAGACGACCAGCGAGGGGATCTCGCTCGTTTCCACCGTCCACGTCTGCCGCGCGCGGTCGAGGAAACGGTCGAGGCTATAGGAGCTGAAATAGTGCATCGGGATCATGAGCGGCGCCTTGAGCGCCCCCAGAACTTCCATCATGCCGTCGAGATCGAGCGTCAGATTGCCGTCGACCGGGACAAAGAGCACATCGACGCGGCCAATCTCGTTGAGCTGCTGCTGGTTGAGCGTGTGGTGCAGATGGCCGAGATGTGCGATGCACATGTTCGCCGTCTCGTAGATGAAGATCGAATTGCCGTGCCGCTCGGTC
>Ga0209648_10001450_pt1 | contig 19192 bp, 17 predicted proteins | sample GraSoi2013_115cm_FD_185830 | JGI IMG/M metagenome (GOLD analysis project Ga0209648, IMG submission 185830) | Grasslands soil microbial communities from the Angelo Coastal Reserve, California, USA - Sample 9_17_2013_115cm (SPAdes) (version 2) | ecosystem: Environmental > Terrestrial > Soil >...
AATACCTCAATGTGAGCGCCAATGCCGTCCGAAGCTGGGAACTAGGCACGCGGAAACCGCAACAAGCGGCGTTGAAACTCCTGGTCATCGCCAAGAAAAACCCGAAGGCACTGCTGACCGCTTAGAGGCTGCAGACGGATCGGACCGCCGATAGAGTTGCGCTAGACGCGGGGCCCTAGAACCGGAGGAATTGCGCCGCTGACAGGTAGAGCAATGTCCCACTCGCCAGGAACCCCATCGGTGTGAGGTAGGTTCTAAGCAATCCAGTCAAACCCCCTTATCGTTGGAACGTGGGTGAACCCTGCAGCTAATGAGCAGTAGAAACGGTGGATTCCAGCTGTGAGCTTGTATCGATGATGGGAGCCGGGCCCGCACTCAACAACCTCTACTGGCGGAATCGCGTCGCCCAGTCGAAAACCTCGCAGGATTTTGAGCACTCGTTCTCGGGCGGGAATCCCGTCCTCGCTGTCTCTGAAGATACCGATGGAACAGCGGACGGGGCCCACGGGGCCAACATCGGCGATACGAACTTCCAGAATCGGTTCGCCACTTTTGGAAAGACTCAGGTCAGTGCGGTAAGCGTTGGACGCTGGAGAGAATCCTGCCATCTCTGCCTCGGCCCACCACTCATCTTCCAGGACAATTGACAAATCATGATGCGTGAATCTCATAGCGGCTCTGAAGGTGGACCGAAGCGCCGCTCCAATTCTTGAGCGTTCGCCCGCACACCTTAAGGGGAAAATCCGGCCTTAGTGAGCAGGGCTATTCCAAGGCTACAATTTGCACGGGTTGTGGCTTTCGTTCGTCGGGGTTAGTTCTTCCAGTTTCACCTCATGTACACCCACGAATACTTTTCTGCCGAGCGCCATCGCGTGATACCCGGTGTTCCCGTTGGTGTCGGCTACAGGATAGACATCGCGCACATCGGAAAGAGCGACGGTCTCGGTGCCGTTGCCCAACGGTTCGATTATGATGGTGCCACACGAATAATACGTCTCGGTTTTGTTGTCAATGGTAACTCGGTAGTCGCCCGAGTAGCTTTTCGTAGTGCTGCAACCAATCAAGGAAGTTATTAACACCAACGATGCCGCGAGTCTCATGCGGGCATCGTATCATTGACAACATCGCATGTACCTGAGGAACGCCGCGCCACCTACACCCTAACCCCTCCGGACCATCTCCCTTGCTACAATCGGGTCGTGGCGGCTGGGGGCCAATCCGAGATCCATGAACTACTGGCGGTAGATACTGACGCTGGGACGCGGCTCGACCGGTTTGTGGCCGCGCATTGCCCGGAACTCTCGCGCTCGCGCGTGCAAGAACTGATCGACGGCGGCCATGTCCTCGTCAACGGTAAACCGGCGAAATCTTCCCAGAAACTTCACGGCGGTGAACTCATCACCGTGCGGGCGCATCCTCGGCCAGCGCCGCATGCTGCGGCGGAAAGGATTCCGCTCGATGTGCTCTACGAAGACGACGACGTCATCGCCATCAACAAGGCCGCGGGCATGACCGTGCACGCCGGCGCGGGAAATGTTTCCGGCACGCTCGTCAACGCGCTTCTCGGCCGCGGGCAGGCGCTTTCGCAGACGGGCGACCCGTTGCGGCCGGGAATCGTGCACCGGCTGGACAAGGAAACTTCGGGCGTGATCCTTGTCGCCAAGAACGATGCGGCGCACGCCAAGCTTGGCGAAGCTTTTCGCCAGCGTGCCATCCAGAAAACGTACATCGCGCTGGTGCAGGGCGCTCTCGCGGAGAAGAGCGGCCGAATCGAACTGGCGATCGGGCGCGACCCGATCCATCGCACGCGCATGGCGACGCAGCGCAAATCCTGGCACGGCGCGGCAATCGCGAATCCGCGCGAGGCGCGCACGGACTGGAAGGCGCTCGCGAAAATCGACGGTACGACGCTGGTGGAAGTTCAACTCCACACCGGGCGCACGCATCAGATTCGAGTGCACTTTTCCGCGCTGAAGCATCCCGTTGTGGGCGATATGCTTTATGGAGCAGCAGGGGAAGTGCGTGTAGGAAAAGTCACGCTGCCGCTGCTAAGGCGAAATTTTCTGCACGCCGCAAAGCTTGGCTTTGCGCAGCCGCGGACGGGCGCATGGATCGAAGTTCGCGCCGCGTTGCCGGAGGAGCTGCGCGAATACTTGAAAAAACTTTGTGACGCCGCGGGAGAATCGCAGAGCCGAATTGACGCTGCGCTGGCGGGATACCTATAATCGATACCAATGCGACGAATCATAACTTCGATTTTTTTGGCGTTGGCGCTGTTGCTCGTTCCATTGAGCGACCGGGCGCAAGAATCTTCACCCGATATCAAGCTTCAAGCGTCCTTGCCGGACGCCAGACCTCAGGCGTCCACATCGGCACCGCAAGCAGCGCCGAAGCAAGAGCCGGCCCAGCAGAGCGATCAGACGATCAAGACGGTAGTCAACCTCGTTGACGTTCTTTTTACGGTGCTGAACCGCCGCAACAAACTCGTTCCCGAGCTCGAAAAAAGTGATTTCAAGATTTTCGACGATAAGTTTCCCCAGGAAATCCGTTATTTCAGCAAGCAAAGCGATCTGCCGCTGCGCATCGGCATGCTGCTGGATACTTCCAACAGCATCCGCGACCGCATCAAGTTTGAGCAAGACGCTTCGATCAATTTCCTGTTCAGCGTGCTACGCCGCAACAAGGATGAAGCGTTTGCAATGACCTTCGACGACGAGCCGCAAATCGTCCAGCCGTTTACCGGCGACGCGGGAGCGCTGCGCGACCAGATCACCAAGACGCGCGCGGGCGGGGGCACCGCGATTTACGATGCGATTTATGAAGCATGCGTGAAAGAGCTGAGCCATCCGCCCCGCCCGCCGGGCGATCAGCCGGACGTGGTGCGCCGGGTGATGATTCTCATCAGCGATGGGGACGATAACTTATCGACGCACACGCGCGGGGACGCTATCGAAATGGCCCAGCGCACCAGCGTGGTCATCTACACCATCAGCACCAGCACGCAATGGGTTTCGCTCTCGCAAACCGATCCGAGCAAATTAGCGGATCGCAAATATCACCTGACGGATGGCGACAAGATTCTCCAGGAATTGGCTGAGGAAACGGGCGGGCGCGCGTTTTTTCCGTATCACGTGGACGATTTGGACCAGTCGTTCCAGGACATTGGCGACGAGCTGCGCAACCAGTATTCGATCGCTTATCTTCCGACGAATTATGTTCTCGATGGCCGCTACCACAAAATCCGCATCGAAGTGCCCGACCATAAGGGCTACCAGGTGCGAGCGCGCCGCGGCTATTTCGCCCGCGCGAATGCCAATGTGCCGGCAACAGCGAACCCTCCCGGCGGCGCCGTTCAATAATGTTTTTTTGAAAATGCGCAACGCGTGGCGCGAATCGAAGGTCAATGCGGAATTTTCAGCGAGGAATATTGTGCAGCAGCACGGCGTCCGATTCCGCGTGTCCGCGCTTGATCCCTAGCTGCGCGCCGTCTTTCGAAAACGCGTAGCCGGCAATTCGTTCGGCCGTAAAATGCGTCAGTTGCCGGCGTGGAGTTCCATCCAGCGGCTGGATCCACAAATTATCCACGCCTTTTTCGCGCACCACGTAGGCAACGGCTTTTCCGGAAGGCAGGAAGGCGAGGCCGGGCAAGCCGCGCTGATCGAATTCGAACGCCGATTTTTTCCCATCCACAAGAGCATACAAGACGAGCATGACCGTGTGATCCGCTTCGCGGACTTCGAAGGCGGCGACCGTTTTGCCGTCGGGGGAGAGTGCGTAGGGATCGGCAGGAGATTTGATGATCGTTTCCGGCGAACCACCCTCGAGGGGAATTCGTTTGAGAAAATGGTTTTCAGCGGCGTCAAGGTAGTACAACCACTTACCGTCATTCGAACAAGCGGGTACGCGTTCGTTCAAGCCGAGAGTGAGGCGCGTTAAGTTCGTGCCGTTGGAATCGACGCGCCAGAAATTCGCTTCCGCACCGCCCGAGCGGCCGAGCGTTCGAAAGACAACGTAGCGGCCGTTCCCGCAGGAGGTCACCTGATCCATGGGATACCGGGGTTCGGAGAAAACGACGCGGTCTCCTCCGGCCGGATTCACCATTCGAATGTCCGGACCCTGGACGACCAGGAGTTGCGCATCCGGAGTCCAGTCCCAGCCCCAGGTGGGCAGGTTGGAAGGCAGTTTGATGGGAGTCAATTTCTCGGGCGAGCCAGCGGGAGCGATGGCAATTTCAAATTTTCCGTGGACCTGGCTCGCGGCGATGCTTTGGCCGTCCGCTGAAATATTGGGATGAACGTAATCGTTGGTGTCGGTGGTCAAGAGGCGAAAATCGCCGCCGGGGAAGGAAACAATTCCGAGCTGATTTCGAAGAAAGCCAGTGGGGGCGGTGGTAGCAGAGACGAGAAGAGCGCTGCCATCGGGAAACCACGAAGGTTCAAGGTAAATGCGATCTTTCGCAATCGCCACTTGCTTCGTCTCACCGCTGGCTGCATCCACGGCAAGGAATCCGCCGAGATCGTGAGGAGTTGGCTGAACAATGGGAATGACGATGGTCTTGCCATCGGGGGACCAGGAAAGAGTCAGGCTGTCGGTGAGAAGTTCCTTGTGATGGAAGAGATTGCGTTCGAACGAGCCATCGCGCCGGGCGATCTTCAGGTCAGTGACGGCGGAATCGCCGTGCTGGTGCAAGTAGGCGAAGCGCTGGCCGTCGGGCGAAAAGGCAATGGGACTGTCCACGTCTTTGATAAGCAAGCGCGGAGTTCCGCCCAGCATGGGGGCGTCGTAGAGAGAAGCGATAGCTTGCTCGGAGTCGTCGCGGCGGACGAAGTAAATGTAATTGCCATCGGGGGAAAACGTGAGACCGCCGTAACGAGTGGCCGCGGGCGTGACCACCTGGGTGTTGCTGCCCGTGGGAATATGCCGGAGCCAGAGGGACTGCAGGCCGTTTTCGTCCAGAACGTGGAGCAGGTATTTTCCATCAGGGGAAATTCTGGCCAGGGAGACGTGACCGTTGTTGGTGAGATTTTCGACCGACATTGTTTCGACGGGCAAATCCCTTTTGTGGGGCAGGAGGGAGTAGACGCCGAAAGCGGCGGCGACGAGCAGGAGGAAGGCAGCTCCAAGAAGGAGCACGGCGCCGAACTTGTTCTTGCTGGCGGCGGCGATCAAGATGGAACTGCTCGAAGGCGCACGCGGGGGTTCGGCGGGCGAGGCGGCTGGCGCAGATAATGCTGTTGGGATGCGAACGGAAGAAGGCGTGGTTTTCCCCGAGTCCAATTCGCGCTGCAGGCGTTTGAGGTCAGCGCGCATTTCCGCAGCGATCTGGTAGCGAACGTCGCGATCTTTTTCGAGAGCTTTGTTGAGGATGCGCTCGAGCTCGGCGGGGACGTCGGGATTGAGCGTGACGGGAGCCACTGGAGCGTTGTGGAGAATGTTGTCGAAGACGACGGCGCTGGTGCTACCCGGGAAGGGGAGCTTGCCGGTAGCCAACTGATAGAGGACGCCGCCAAGCGAGAAGAGGTCGCTGCGAGGGTCGAGTTCCTCACCGCGGGCTTGTTCGGGAGACATATAGGAGATGGTGCCGACGGCAGTTCCGGGACTGGTGAGGAGCAGGGTTTCAGGGTCGCCGAGAGTCTCGCCGCCGAAGTTTGCGTGGGATTCGGGGAGAAGCTTGGCGAGGCCGAAGTCGAGAATTTTGACCGCGCCGCGTTCGGTGACGAAAATGTTGGCGGGCTTGATGTCGCGATGGATGATGCCTTTTTTGTGGGCGGCGTCGAGGGCGTCGGCGAGCTGAATGCCGATGTCGATCGTGCGCGGAACCGGGAGGGAACCGAGGGGCATCAGTTTGTCGAGCGTTTGACCTTCGAGCAACTCCATGGCGATGAAAGTGCGGCCATCGTGGTCTTCGATGGCGTGAATGGTGCAAATGCCGGGATGATTGAGCGCGGAGGCGGCGCGGGCTTCGCGGAGGAAGCGTTCGAGCGAGTGAGGATCGCGATGCGTGTCCTCGGGAAGGAATTTTAGGGCGACGCGGCGGCCGAGTTTGGTGTCTTCGGCTTCGTAAACGACGCCCATGCCGCCTTTGCCGAGCTGGCGGAGGACGCGGTAGTGGGCGATGGCTTCGTTGAGCATGGGAACGGAATGAAGGAAGGATGGTAGACGGTCAGGGGAGTGGGGTCAATTGGTCGGATGGAGGGAGGGCAGGGGGACAGGAATTAAGGAACAGGAAACAGGGGATAGGGAATAGGAAACTAAAGTTCGGAGTTCGATGCGTGTTAGCGCGGCTGGCTGATTCGGTGATAAATTCAAGCGCGTAGCGGCTATGCGGAGAATCATCCATACAGTATGCGATACCTGGTGCGGGCGCGGGTGAAGGATGGTTGCCAGCGAGCGCTGCTGAAAGCGATTGAGCAGGGCACGTTAGGTCAAGGCTCGGTCGCCGAGGGCGAATATCTTCGCAACATGAACGAGGCGCGGGTTTGTCCCGACGAGACGGTGCGCTGGGTCGAAGTTTGTTACTGCCCCACGCCGCTCCTGGAAGAGCGTCCTTACTGGGAGGAGTATTTCGAGTTGGTTAAAGTGCAGGACGCTCATAACCGCCGCAAATGCCGCGACAAGAACGGCTCCGAGCCCTGGGCTTGCGGGGACTGTGACTGCACCGCGCGGCTGGAAGAAAAGCTGAAGAACATGGGCAAGGCCTTCATAAAAGTACTGCACGGACCTGAAGACCCCGCCACTACGGTCGAAGGTAAGGACGCGGGCCCTTCAGTGAAGTCAGGGGAAGCAAGAGTTGCTGCGGCCACAAAGGACCATGGGAGATGAGGCTCGTCTCAGTGAACACCGGGCTGCCCCGCGAAGTGACGTGGCACGGCAAAAGCGTGACGACGGGGATTTACAAAGAGCCAGTCGAGGGCCGTGTGGCTCTGCGCAAGATGAATCTGGACGGCGACCGTCAGGCGGACTTGAGCGTGCACGGGGGTGAGCACAAGGCTGTTTACTGCTACCCCCTGGCACACTACGAATATTGGAAGAGAGAGTTGCCGGACCGGGAGCTGCCGAGGGGCAGCTTTGGAGAAAACTTTACGATAGATGGGACGGCAGAGGATGGAACTGCGGATGGCATGCTGGAAGACTGCGTGCATCTAGGCGATAAGTTTTCTGTCGGCTCCGCAGAAGTGATGGTGACGCAGCCTCGCCTTCCCTGCTACAAACTCGGTGTGAGATTTCAGTCCGACGACATGGTGAAGCGATTCCTGGCAAGCGGCCGGACGGGTTTCTACCTTGGCGTCACCCGCGAGGGAGAAGTCGGCGCCGGCGATGAAATCAAGGAGATTGCCAGAGACCCGAACGCCGTTCCAGTTTCTGAGATCACGCGCCTATATATCGCGAAAAGGTACGGAGATGCGGACGTAACCTCGGTGCGGCGCGCCTTGCGAGTTGCAGCATTGCCGGAGAGTTGGAAGGAGTACTTCCGAGAGCGGCTGCGACACGTTCCGCTGATTCGATGACGGTGATGATGCATGGGAAAGAAACTCGCGTGACGACGCCCGCCGCCAAGCCCAAGCCCAAATAGTTTTGCGTCTTACTGGTACATCCAGGCCCCAGGGTAGTTAATTCTGGGGCTGTCGGCGGGAGGCGCGCCTGTGGTTCAGAACGCACCGTCGGCTGTCAGGGAAATTCTTGCGAAACGGCGGCTCGGTTATACAATGCTCGGGCAATCCCCCTTCGACAAACCAGAGAGGAGATTTTAGCCTCATGTTCTGCGATAACAAACACCGATTCCTCCAAAACAAAGTTAGGTCGACGCGAAACAAACGTCGAGGCACCCGGAACTGGCATCGAACCATGAGAAACAAACGTAGATGCAACCGAACCGCTTACGCGGTCTTTCTGTCCACTCTGGCCCTGATGCTGATGGTTTGCGGGCCTGGCGCTCGCGCGCAGGCGCAAGCACAGGACATCACCAGCAAGCTGAGCGGCTTCGATTCCTACATGGAGCAAGTTCTGAAAGACTGGAATACGCCGGGGATCGGCGTGGGAATCGTGGTCAACGACAAGCTGGTTTTTGCCAAGGGCTACGGCTATCGCGACTACGAGAAGAAGCTGCCCTTCACGCCCACAACGCTGTGCCAGATCGCCTCGAACTCAAAACTGTTCACCGCGGTCTCCGCGGGCATGCTGGTCGAGGAAGGAAAGCTGACGTGGGATAAGCCGGTCCGCGAGTCCGTTCCGACGATCCAGTTCTACAACGACCAGCTCAACAACAACGTCACGCTGCGCGACATGTTGTCGCACCGAACGGGCGTGACGCGGCATGACTTGATCTGGTTCAAGTCGCCCTTTACGAGAAAGGAGTTGTTCGAAAAGCTGAAGTACCTCGAGCCGCAGGAGCCCATGCGGGAGACCTTCCTCTACAACAACCTGATGTACGCGGCCGCCGGGAACATCATCGAACTGAAATCCGGAGAAACCTGGGAGCAGTTCGTGCGCGAGAAGCTCTTCACTCCGCTCGGCATGAGCACGACCACCTACACGATCTCCGAAATGACGCAGCATCCCGACCACGGCGTGCCCTTCCGGGAAAAGCGCGACTCGTTCGAGTTGTACAGGATTCCTTACTATGAAGATACCGAAGGAGTGGCTCCGGCAGGCGCCATCATTTCCAATATCGATGAACTGTCGCACTGGCTGATCGCGCTGATGAATGACGGAAAATACAACGGCAAGCAGGTCTTGCCGGCAAATGTACTGAAAGCCACGCTACAGCCGGCCGTTGGTTTGCCAAACACTCTCGGGGAAGCACTAGGGTTTTGGGAGTTACTCAATCCGGCCTATGGCATGGGGCGGCAGACCGCGGCGTATCGCGGGCACCTGCTTACCTATCATGGTGGCGACCTTCCCGGGTTCCACTCGCAGGTTTCCTTTATACCCAACGACAAGATCGGCGTGATCGTTCTGGTGATCAGCGATCATAGCGCCCCGCTGTACAACATCGTCAGCTACAACGTGTACGAGCGGCTTCTCGGGATGGACCAGACGCCCTGGAGCCAGCGTCAGCTCCAACAGCGGCTTGCAGGGAAGAAAGCAGGCACAGAGGCGCGCGCGAAAGCCGGCGGCGACCGCGTTCCAAACACCAAGCCATCCCACGCGTTGACCGACTACGCCGGCGACTATGAGAGTCCGGCCTACGGTATTCTGAAAATCGGGCTCAAGAGCGATGCGCTGCAATTTGGATTTCACGCGTTCGATTTTCCGCTGAGCCACTTTCATTACGACCGCTTCGACACGCCCGATGACGAACAATATGGCAAGTTTTCCGTCAACTTCCGGACGAACCCGCAAGGAGACATTGACGGCGCGGTGATATCGCTGGATCAGGCCGAAGTGGTTTTCACACGCAAGCCCGAAACGCTGGACCCGGCGCTACTCGAAAAGCTCGCGGGCGGGTACTTCACCCCGACCAAGGTTAAATTTGAAGTGCTCTACCAGCCCGGAGCAGGTCTCTCGCTTTCCTTCCCGGGCGGACCTCCCATCAAGCTGATTCCCCTCAAGGGGCTCAAGTTCAGGACCCCGCAATTCGCGGATGTCACCTATGAGTTCGTCATGGAGAATGGCAAAGTAACGGCGCTGAAGTCGCGGAACCCGTCCGGCGAATATACCTTCCCGCGACAGTAAGAGCGGTACGAACTGCGCCGCAAATTCGGCGGCCTGGCCGCTGCTGCCTGACGCCGCAAATGGCGTAACGGGAATGCCTCCGAGCCCTGGGCCTGCGGCGATTGCGACTGCACCGCGCGCCTCGAAGCAAGGCTGATAGGCAATAAATACTCCCTAAGATAACTTGTCAAGGAAGAAGAAGCGGGCCACATTCGAGTCTGAGCTGGAGAGTGAAAGAAGAATCTTGAGAGTGGTCCCGAGCCTGGCCCATGCCTAAGAAAAAAGAAAAAGAAACTCGGAATGTCACGGACGAAAGTGGCGCGATTGACCGCGAAGTTCTCGATGTGATCCACGAAGAAAAGCGGAGGGTGAGTGGGCGCGGCCCCAGAGATGCCGAAGCCGAACGAAAAAAAAAGAAATTAGCTGAGGACGGTTTGAAGGCGATTAAGGCAAAGGATGCGCGGGTATTTACCGAACTGTTGCGGCAGGCCGGGATACGCGAGGGTTCCGCGGAGTGGAGGAACGCTTGGAAGGCTTTCTACTCGGGTTAGGGCGGGCCTTAAGAGCTATTTTGTGGATTTCCTTGATTCTTCTTTCCTGCTCTTCTTCCGAGAACTGCTGCAAGGAGGCATGCATAATCTCCGCCACTTTCCGGGCGGCCTTTTTCTGCCGTGTGAGTTTGGTTTCTGATCCCATTTTCGTTGCTTCTGCCCCAGGCTAGGTCCCAGCGGCGGTACTTCAATCTCGTTCAGTTTCTATCATAACCCCATTCGGAATTTCCTTCCAAAACAAACTGTTCGGAATTTCGTTCAACGCAATGTGGTGGACGGCGGGCCGTGCAACTCAGAGCAAACAGCAGATCCCTTGCTTCGCTCGGGATGACGGAGTAGGGGCGGGTTCATGGAGAAAGAAGGGGGAAAAATCGCTTGACATATGCCCATATGGGCATGTATTGTTGGGGCATGGCACGAGCGGCAACAACTTCGGATGCGTTTAATGCGGTGGCCGAGCCGCGGCGACGGGAGATTCTGAACTATCTGGCGCTGCAGGAGCGGCCGGTGGGGGAGATTGTGGACTCGCTGGGGATGGAGCAGCCGTCGGTCTCGAAGCACCTGCGGGTGTTGCGGGAGGTGGGGCTCGTCAACGTGCGGCGGGACGGGCGGCGAATGCTTTATCGGACCAACGCGGAGGCGATCCGTCCGCTTCACGAGTGGACCGAAACATTTGAGCGATTCTGGCGTCATCAATTGAGCCGCATCAAAGAGCGCGCCGAAGGGAAATACAATCCGTCAAACGACTCGGGCCCGGACTTCATTCCACGGAGGAAAAATGATCTCGACAGCAACAAGAATTGAGGATTTGACGCTGGGCATCACGGAGGAAATCCACGTGCGCGCCTCGCTAGACGAGACGTTCACGGCGCTGCTGGAACAGTTGGGGCCGCACAATGAAGTTCCTGAGAGCGGACCGATGCCGATGAAGCTCGAAGCGTGGCCGGGCGGCAGGTGGTACCGCGACCTGGGCGAGAACAACGGCCACTTTTGGGGAGTTGTGCAAGCCATCAAGCGGCCGACATTGCTGGAGATTACGGGGCCGTTGTTCATGTCCTATCCAGTGGTCTCGAATGTGCAGTACCGCTTGAGCGAGAAAGATGGAGGAACACTGCTCACTTTTCATCACACGGCGCTTGGACTGATTCTGGAAGACCACCGAAGAGGAGTTTCGAAGGGCTGGTCGTTTATCCATGAGGGCGTGCGGAAGAGGGCGGAAGCGGCGCGTTCGCGGTGAACGTGTGCGCCGCGGAAAGAGAAACTTTATGTGTCCGGCGTGCATTGCGAGTGCGACGATGGTGCTCGCTAGCGTGACGTCAACGGGCGGTTTAACCGCACTCGTCCTGAAGGTTCGAACGAAGAAGGGCGCAAAGAATTCAGTTCAAAACCCAAATCCAAAGGAGGAAACATGGGCGAAGTAACGAACGAGCAGGTGAATTTGATGTTGCGGTTGTTTGAGGACCGGCGCGAGCCAAAGTTGAGAGAAGCGCGGGATTGGTTCTCGGCCAACTTCCACGCGAAAACAGCAGAGGACTTGACGCGCCTGTGTCCTCCCGGCAGCAAGGAAAACACGTACATTCGCATGGTGCTTGGTTATTGGGAGATGGTAGCGAGCATTGTAAACCGCGGGCTGATCAACGAAGACTTCTTTTTTGAAAGCCACGGCGAACAGTGGGTCGTTTGGGAACAGGTGAAGCCGGTGATCGGCGCGTGGCGCGCGATGTTCAGCAGCCCGAACTTCCTCGCCAACCTCGAAGAACAAGCCAAGCGGCTGGAGGCCTGGAGAGAAAAGCGCAGCCCGGGGTCCAACGAAGCCATTCGCAAGGTGCTCGCGCAAATGCAACAGGGAACACAAGCACCGAAAGTACAGGCCGCGAGCAGCTAGCGCCAAGCTCGAGGTACCTTCTATTTTCAGGTTCACGCTGTCAGAATGCGGGGGCTTGTTAGGGCAAAGTATCGCCGGGCTCCCGCATTCATTGAGCGCAATGTGTGCTTTGGAATTCCGGGAGGCATCTGCCCTTCCGCAAAAAGTGGACAAATAAGAGAGGAGAATCACGCATGGCAACGAGAGCGATGGAACACCCAAAGGTCGTGACGCCGGCGGAATGGCTTGCCGCGCGCAAGGAGCTGTTGAAGAAGGAGAAGGAGTTCTCGCGGCTGCGTGACCAACTGAGCCGGCAGCGCCGCGAGCTGCCTTGGGAGAAGGTGGAGAAGGCCTACGTGTTTGATGGACAGAAGGGCAAGGAAACGCTGGCCGATCTTTTCGGAGGCCGAAGCCAGCTGATTGTGTATCACTTCATGCTGGGTCCAGCGTGGGTGGAAGGCTGCCCGAGTTGCTCGTTCGTTTCGGATCATATTGACGGCAGTGTTGTGCATCTTGCGGCGAGAGACGTGAGGCTGGTGGCCGTTTCGCGGGCGCCGCTGGCGGAGATCGAAGCGTTCAAGAAGCGGATGGGCTGGCGGTTCCATTGGGTTTCGTCGAATGCGACCGATTTCAATTACGACTACCAAGTGTCGATGAAGAAGGAGGAGTTAGGGAAAGGCGAAGTGTATTACAACTATGGAATGCAGAAATTCCCAAGCGAGGAACGGCCCGGCACGAGCGTGTTCTATAAGGACGCAGCGGGCAATGTCTTCCACACCTATTCGAGCTATGCTCGCGGGCTGGACATACTCATCGGGGCATACAACTGGTTGGACCTCACGCCAAAGGGGCGCGACGAAGAAGGATTAACTCGTGGGATGGCGTGGGTGCGGCACCATGACAAGTATGGCGAAGGGTACCAGGTGGACGGGAAGGCTGAGTATGTGGAGCCGGCTAAGGCGTCGGACTCCGCGGGCAGTTGCTGCGAACATCATTGATCGCGAATCTTTCTGGTTGCCTTGAAGCTTCAGCAGGCAGCTTGAGCGGTGGCATGGAGGTCGCGCATCTGGCGCGCGAGCGAGGCTTACCCTCGCGGGGCGTAGTAGCCTTTGCGGGTCAGGACCTTGAGGTCGTGGTTGGCCGTTTCCACTTTGACTTTGCGGAATTTGCCGTCCTGGGTTGAGTTCGTCGGATAGTAGCCCAGGGTATATTGGCTGCGCAGCTCTTCGGAAATCTCATCAAAGGCTTCCATCAACTTTTTTTCCGAGCGCACGGAGATCATTCGGCCGCCGGTCTCCTCAGCGAGTTTGTGCGCCACGCCCGGGTTGCCGCCAAATCGCGGGTCCACCACCAGCAGGATGTGAATCACCGTGTCCGTCCGCTGGGCGGCCTCGATCGCTTCGTCCAGCTTCACTTTGCTGCCCTCATCCTGCGCGTCGGTGACGATGACAATTGCCTTGCGCCCGGCTTCCGTAGCGAGTTTTTCACCGCACGCCAGGTAGATTGCGTCATAGAGAGCTGTACCTGTGATTTGGCGCGAGCCAATTGGGCCGGGGTTTCCCCCCATCGACCCCTGATCCGGAACATTGATTCTGCTCTTTCGAATGGCGCGCTCGAGTTGGCTGCGCTCGTCGGTGAAATCCGACAACAGATCGACGTTGGCATCGAAGGACATCACCAGCGCTTCATCGCCCTTGCGAAGGATACGGGCGATGAACCGGCTTCCCGCGTCTTGAATGGCAGGGAGCATGTCCTGCTCGCTGCCTGAGGTATCGAGCAGCAGCGCAAGCGTAATCGGGAGGGCCACCTCTCTTGAAAAGAACGCGATCTTCTGTTCCTGATTGTCTTCGGAAATCCTGAAGTCTTCCTGTTTCAGGCTAGGCACGATCCTTTTGTTCTTATCGCGCACGGTCGCAAACAGGTTCACCAGGGTTACCTGAGACTTGATCACGGGCGCTTGCCCAGAGGGCTCCTGGGGCGTGGCGGGAATAGCCAAAGTAATCGCAACCGTGGCCGTCACACATTGCATCAAAAGCTTATGCAGCGAATGCATGTATACTTTCCTCTGCGAGAGATGCCCGGCCGGAGAAAACCCTGCGGGGTTACTACCGCCCTGTAGGATGCCGAGAAGCGGCGCGATGGATGTGCGACCGAGATTCGCCCGCCCGGATAATTTCCATACGAAGTTTGGCTTGAGGACCATGAAAAGTCTACGAAAAACGGTCTTGATGGCTGGAGCGCTGCTCTTCGCTGCGCGCTTTGCATATGTCGGCGCGCAGGCGGCCAGGCAAGGGTCTGCTCCGGCCGGTCAGGAACAGAACCCTTCAGCGCCGGCCCAACAGGGTGGCCCCGCCACCATCAGGATACCGGTCAACCAAGTCATTGTGCCAGTCACCGTAAAAGACGGAGGGGGCCGGCTTGTGCCGGACCTGCGGCGGGATGAATTTCGAATTTTCGAGGATAACGTCGAGCAAAGAATCGCTTACTTCGGGGCCGAGCCCACCCCCATTTCGATGATTTTGCTGATTGACAACGACTTGAAATCGAAGGATGCCAAACAAGTTTCCGAAAGTTTGCGGTCGATAGTTGCGAGCCTGAGCTTGAACGATGAGGCTTTTGTCTGCCGGTTTGACCAGTTTTTCCACGTAGGGAAGGGCTTCATCAGCGACCAGGATAAACTGCTCACCGAGTTGAAGCGGACGCGTCTGGACGATGAGCCCTCGGTGGGGCCTTCAAGCGCGGCCATCAGCAATGGGCCGTCGATCAACGGGCACTCCGCGACGGGAGACGCGCCGAACATTACGGGCGCTACGCTGAACATCAAGGGCCAGCCGACCAAAGCGCTGGACGACGCCGTGTATGCCGCAGCCCAGCTCTTGAAGGATCGCGAACGCGAACGGCGGAAGATTATTTTCCTGATTTCCGATGGCGTCAACGGGCCTAAGTTCAATGTGAATAACTACGACACTGTGTTGAAGGAACTGCTTCGCTACAACATCGCGGTCTATGGAGTTGGCGTGGGCAGCGCATTTTTCGACCGGAAATTCGAGCGCCTTTCCAAATACGCTCACGATACGGGCGGCGACGTCTACTATGGATTGAAGAGCCGGGCTATGGAGGAGCTGTACGCTAGAGTCACGGAAGAGGCTCGCAACCAGTACACACTGGCCTACGCGCCCACCGGAACGGACCGCGGCGCGGAATATCATTCCATCGAGGTCCGCGTGAGACGCGAAGGGCTGACCATCCTGACTCGCGAAGGTTACTATGCCGGGACCACACCGAGATAGCCCGTTTTCTTTTTCAATGCAATTTATCTTGACTCTTGCGCGAACCGCTCGTATATGAGGTCAAGGCGAGTGGCTGGCGTTCACGCTGGTCCTCAGCCCAGTCTGAGGAGGAAATTCGAATGAAGAAAAAGGTCAAGAAGGACGAGAAAAAGGTTCCCAAGAAAGTGAAGTAAGAGTTCTCCAACCAGATTTCGCAGCCCAGGCGCCCTGACGCAGGTTGGGGCGCCTTTTCTCTTTTGCTAGGGCGACGACGGGAAAGGCGATTGAATCAAGTCTTTGCCGACAATACTGCTTCAGCGGTTCCCGGTAATCCTTCCAGCGCGCGTTCGCGAAGATAGAGAAACAGCGGCAAGCCAAAACTCACTCCGATTGTGAAGACACCGGCAACGGGCAGCCACAAGAGGCGCACGCCGAGGCGCTTACCTTCCACCCTGATGAACCTCAGCAGGACCACCGTCGAGACCAAAACGTCCAACCCGAAGAATCCGCCAATTCGATTGGAGAAGAGTTGGCGGATGAGAAGCCCGATGTTCAGTCCATGTTCGAGGACCCACGGAATGAATTGCGAGTAGGGGAGCGCAGCCCCGAGAATACAAAGGAACAAGTAAATGTCTTTGTGACTCACGTGTTGTCCTCCGGCTTGCGTTCACGCAAAGAAGAACCAGAAGAATTTCATCGCGTCCGCTCAGGTGCACAGGGTTTCTTCGTGCGCCGGGCAGATGGGCTTGTAGGCGCAACTGCGGCAGACGAAACCCGGCTTGGCGGGGAATTCCCCGGCGCGAATGTCCGCTGCGGCTTCCTGAACCATTTTTTGCGCTGCATCGAGTTGCTTCGCATCGCGTGTGGTCGTCTGGACCTGGTTGTTCTGCAAATAGTGGAAGACCAGGCGCACGGGGTTCCATTCGAATATTTCTTTTGCCGCAAGCGCATAGAGACTGAGTTGCAGATCCTTTTTGGCATCCGCGTCCTTTTTGGGTTTGCCCGTTTTGTAATCGACGATCTCAACGTCGTTGCGGCCGAGGGAATTCACCTGGTCCATTCGCCCGGTTATGATTACGTTGTTTTCCAACGGCAATTCGAAGCTCTTTTCCTGTTCGCGGACTTGCGGCGGCGCTTCTAGTATTGCCGCGTGAAATGCGCGCAACTGCTTGATCCCATCTCTCTTGTATTCCGCTTCCTGATATTCGTCCTCAAAGCCCACGGAGCGCCATTCCATTGCAAAAAGCCGCTGCAGGTCCTCGAACTGCAAAGTGTTTCCCTTGCGCAATTCGGCAAGGAAGCGTTTGATCGTGCCGTGCATGATGCTGCCGAAACTGAGCGTGGCCTTCGGACCTTTTTTCAGCGACCACAAATATCCGAACAAATAATACTGGGGACATCTGCGGTAATTGTCCACAGCGGAGGGGCTGAGCTGCAGCGGTTCCGGCGACGGCGGATGAAACATTTCCGCCCACTTTGCGATGCGCGAAAAAATCTTCGGTGGCCCAGTCGAACCAGGGAAGAGCGTCGGATCGGGCGTCGTTGGTGTTTCCGCCTCTTCTCTTTCTGCCGGCGGTACTTTCGGCGCCGTGTGCATCACGTCGCGCCGCTTCACCACGGGTTCCATCAAAATGTCCTCGAGAAACGTCGGTACTTTCCCTTTTTTCTCCCTCAGCGTAGTGATCGTCAAACGCTGTTCCGCGCGCGTCAGCGCGACATAAAAAAGCCGCCGCTCTTCCTGAATGTGGAAGTCTCCCTGCGGCAGGGCCTCTTTCATCAGCGCGGTTGGAAATTCAAAAAGCGGGGAGCGGTTTTTTGCGGGGAAGGCTCCTTGATTCACGCGTAACAAAAAAACGTGGGGAAACTCCAGCCCCTTCGCGCCGTGCACGGTCATCAACTGGACGGCGTCGCCAGGTGCGTCGTCTTCGAGGCTGAGAGTTCCACCTGCTTGTTCGAAATAGTCCAGGTATTCGATGAACTCGGGCAGCTCGCGGGTTTCGCTTTTTGGCTCCCAATCTTTCACGAATTGAACAAGCTGATTGACGTATTTGCGGTCCTGCCTTCCTGCGCGCCGCGGCACTTCCAGCCACTCGATGAGGTCGGACAGGATTTCGCAGGCTGTCCGGCGCTTCAGCGTCTTGCGTTGATTGGAGAGAAACTCGAGTAGCTCGGCGAGCGCACTATGTGACGGGTCGAACGGCAGCTCCGATTGGGGCGCCTGCAACACGTCGTAAAGCGCCGTGCCGCGCTTCTTGGCGGCCCGTTCCGCCAGACGAACGAGGTCGGCGGGTTCGAGGTGCCATGCTGGAGCAGCGAGCACACGTGCGCAAGCAATGTCGTCGAAAGGAGCTGCGATGAGCCGCAGGTAAGCCAGCACATCCCGCACGAGGGGATGTTCGAGGATCGACAGTTTAGATATGACAAAGGGGATTTTGCGCCGGGACAGTTCTTCGACGACCTTGTCGCGGTGCGCGTGCTGTCGGTAGAGCACCGCAAAATCTTTCCAGCGATGGCCCGACGCGTGAAGACGCTCGAGTTCGTCCGTAACCCAGTGCGCTTCGTCATCGGCGGTGGCCAGCTCCGCGATGCGAATGCGCTGGCCCTCCGGCTTGCTCGACTGCAGCACCTTTTTTGGGAAGTCCGCGCTGACTTCGTTCTGTCCAATCACCTGCGTGGCCACACGAAGAATATTCGGTGTCGAGCGGTAATTCTCCGTCAGCGTCACGCGATAGGGCGTTGAATCCGCTCCGGTCTCCCACCCGGCAAATCGTTCGAGAAAGAGTTTGAAGCTGCCGAAAGACGCGCCGCGGAAACGGTAGATGGCCTGATCGTTGTCGCCCACGACCAGGATGTTGCGCGGTTCGGCCGAAAGCAAGTCGAGCAATTCCAGCTGCGCGATGTTAGTGTCTTGGAATTCATCCACCAGGATATGTTTGTAGCGCTCCTGCAGTTTTCCCCGCAAGCCCGCATCTTTCTTCAGCAAGACGACCGCCTCGGCGATCAACTCATTCAGGGCAACGGCATTCTTCGCGCACAGCAATTCTTCGCTGGCGCGATAGACACGCGCAATCTCCTGCTGTTGCCCAACCTGCTCGGCGCGTTCCTTGAAGGTGTCTTCGTCCAGAGAGGCGCGCTCGTTTTCGAGTTTCGCCGCCTCGCTGTCCATATATCGCTGGTAATCCTCGCTCGATACCAGCTCATCCTGGCAGCGCGAAAAAAATTGGATGAAATCGCTCAGGAATTGTCCCGGTTCGGCGAGCCGCCGATACTTGTCGAGTTTCAGCTTCGCCAAATTTCGCCGTAGCAGGATCCAGTGGTCCACCTGCTCCAGCGCCACACGATTCGGCTCCACTTCTTTCAGCAGGGTTTCGCAAAACGAATGAAACGTCGCAAGCGTTACCGCCTTCCCGCGCTCGCCCGTGGCCTTTACTACGCGGGCCTTCATCTCACCGGCTGCTTTCTTGGTGAACGTCAGCGCAAGAATGTTTTCGCCGGAGAGAGATTCGTCCGATTGCAAAAGGTGGCGGATCCGTTCCGTAATGACGCGCGTTTTTCCGGTCCCTGCTCCTGCAATCACGAGAAGAGGTCCTTCGCCGTGGGTGATCGCCCGGCGTTGCGCGTCATTGACCTCTAAACCGCTCTCTCCGAGCGGCTCCATTTCGAACAGCGTGGCCATGATTCAAGAAGGGTATCGGATTTCGAGGCGAAGAGGAAGCGAAAAGCGAACGTCAAAAAAACCGCGTCAAAGTGCCATTTTCTGACAGAATGCGCGGACAAGAGGAGGGACTGTGCCATTCGCAAAACTCGCCACCCTACCGTTGCGACTTCTCGCCGCATGCAACCTGCCTGTTGAA
>Ga0209648_10001451_pt1 | contig 19188 bp, 14 predicted proteins | sample GraSoi2013_115cm_FD_185830 | JGI IMG/M metagenome (GOLD analysis project Ga0209648, IMG submission 185830) | Grasslands soil microbial communities from the Angelo Coastal Reserve, California, USA - Sample 9_17_2013_115cm (SPAdes) (version 2) | ecosystem: Environmental > Terrestrial > Soil >...
CCCTCAAGGTCACGCCGCGGCAGCCCACGAGCAAGGGGTCGGATATCAATCGGAATCGGTGGCTGGAACTTAAGACTGCTGGCTTGCTCACGTCGGCCGGTCTCGCAGCGCCACCCACGAACAATACCTACGCGCCACGACCAGTAGTCCCCGACCTCCCGGTCTACATCGCCAAAGCGCTGAAGGCAAATTCCAAAGCGTGGGAGTTCTTTCGGGAGCTGGCGCCCACCTACCGACGTGACTTTGTCGTTTGGATTCATACGGCTAAACGACCGGAAACGCGCGAGAGGCGCATTCGCGAATCGATCGTATTGATGGCAGCGGGAAAAAAACTTGGCTTGAAGTAGACGCAAGCCGGGAGGAGCTCTCGGCAGGTATTTGCAATGATCCGACTCAGGCTGCTTGCCGCACGCCGTCACTTGACAGGGGTCGCCTTGGCCGCGGCTTCTGCTCTCCCCAAGATTTCGTTCAGCGCCGCATAAATAAATTCTTTTCAGGCCAAGAAGCTGCTTCGGGCAAGCGTTATAGATGGGATCGTAAGACGTCAGTTGGCATCGATTGGGGTAAGAACGTAGTCAGCATTCCGTCTTTATTGGATGGACCACAGGGTGAGTTCGTTGGTGGAGGCGGCGGCGAAGAGGTAGTGGTCCCCGACGAAGGCCCCTCCTCTTATGGTGACCCCCGGATTCTGAAAATCGGCACGCGCGGTTCCCTTGGCAAGATCCCACAATGTAACCTGATTGATGTCTTGGAAACGTTCGGCGGAGCGATACACAGCGGCGGCCTGTTTCCCATCCGCAGAAACCTCGAGCGACCACACGATTCCAGGCTGGTTCGGAATGGTGTGGGAAACCTTGCCGCTCGTAGCGTCGATGACAGAGATGGTTTTGTCGACGCCACCAGCGAAAAGCGACTTCCGGTCATGGCGAAGTCGTCCGGTTTCCCGGCAAGATATTCCGCAGCTGCGGTGCGGACAGCGGCCTCAAGGCGAGACGCGTTCTCCTCGAAGTATTCGGAAGGGCATTCATCGAGTCCTCGCCTATGCAGTTCAATTGCATCGCGGACGGGCTTCGGATGAGACGCATGCCAGTAGCACGACATATTGATCTTGTTGGGGGCAAGATTGAACTGCGAACGGACGCCCTCCCAGCTAGAAAGTGGAGGTTCCGTTGGGGGAGGCGAGGCTGAAATCAACGGAGACGACACGACACTTGCAAGCGCACCGGTCCCCAGCATTGCTCCTGTGCGGATCATAAAGCTTCGACGATTCATGTTCCCTCCAGAATTGTCCCCAGGCGATGTTCTGTTTCGGAGGTCCTAACAACTCTTGGAGGATACACCTGCCGCATTACCCAGGCCATTCGAACGGCGGATTCCACCGTTCGCGTGCGCTGCCTTCGTGAGGAGCGAGCGTTGCAAGAGCTGGGCTACACGACAACACGCGATTACGACTCTGGGAGAAGGGTCGCCTAGTGTTTACTGTGGTCTCGACATGCCATCACGATTCCGCCCGAGTCACGGGCACCATTGCCAGGATGGCAAGAATCGCTATACTTCCGGTTCGGCTAGAAGTCTGACGGGCTCGTAGTTCGAAATCAGGGATGTGGATAAACTGGGACAGCAGGTGTTGGGTTGTCATAGTCCCGGCCGTATTTGTTTTTGTGAGCCTGGGACGTATTGCGCTGCTCCTTCAAACGCAAAACTCCGAAAGAGTGCGAAGCTTCGGATATGAGTATCGCGTGGGCAAGAGCATCGAGCGATTCGGGCAGCGCACGCTCGTGCCAGACCCGAACCTCGTACCTCCCGAACGCGACGTTGGGAATCGCGATTGCACCTCTGTGATCCGATGTCCCATAGTAGGGGGTCTTCACGGCCAGAACCACACCGCTCATGTCGGAGTGGATGTTGCAAAAAATGTAGCTGATTCCCTCGCGGTCGAAAACGACCGTGCGTGAGCTGCCTGCTTCATACAGGCCGAGATCAAACCGCTTCCCTTCGAACAGCGAAAACACATTATGAAAGAACGGATCCTTGTTCGGGAACTCCACAGGGACTCCAACTTGCACCACAAGTACGTGTGGTTGGAAACTTTTATTCTTCTGTACAAGTTGTTGACGGGGTGGGCCATCTGCGACTTGCGGTTCTCCCGAATCCCCAAGCCGCGTCAGCCACACGACTGCGTCGGAAGAATCCTGGTGCTGAGCAATCCCGTCTCGGTACAGTTCAATTTTCCCCGTGACGGTGACCTGTTGGCCGAAGCACGAGGTCGCGGCCGCTGACGTGACGCAAAGCAGTGCGCACAGGCACGAATACAGGCGCAGCCTTCCCACTCTTTGCTGGGCTGCAAATCTCATAGGGCCAGACTTTTTCGCCTTAGAACAGAACCCCCATGCTGACGTTAATGTGTCCCGCCTTCTCAGAGTTCCCGGAAATAGAGATAGTCCGCAGACGCCTGTATTCGACCGAAAACAGCAAATCGGAGCGAGGCCTGTAAATAAAATTTAAGAAGGCACTGCGATTTCGCGCCAGCGAGGGATCAAAGTAACTCTGGGTCGAGAGGGGGAAGAGGCGCAGATCCCTGGCAAACGAACTGTCCTGGCCAAAGGCCCCGTTCCATTCGAGCTTTTCAGTCTGGCGGAATTTTAGTTGTGCCCAGCCTCCCGTTGCATTCAGGCCGCGCACTCGGGTATTCGGGTCCGTAATAGGTCCGCTGAACACAACACTTCGGCCGATTCCTCCGCCCAGGCCACCCACCGCGCGTCCTCGGTAAAACTCGCCGGAGATCTCCCATTGGTCACCCAGCGGGACCGTCCAGTCGGTTGTGCCAGCCCACGCTTCCACATTTCGATGGAATTCCCAGTTTTGGCGGCAGTAGTAACCACCAACGCCAAGAACAATCTCATGATGGAACAGACGGTGACTCCAGGCGGTTCTGGCGGCGTACGCCGGTTGCCGTGAGGCTTCGCCTGCATCTGGAGTTCGAAGGTACAGGGAAGTCGGAGGTTCGCCGGTCAGGGGATCGAGCAGTCCTCCCTGAAGGAGGAAACCAGAGTTCTCCGTAAGATTCACGCGATGTTCAAGGCGAATCTGAGGAGTCCACGTCCATAGATTTCCCGCATAAGCGAAAGCAGGAACAGCAAGGGATGCAATCGAGCTCGGCGAGAGAGGAGACAAGAACGGCGCGTCCTGACCAGCCACTAGAGTCGTGCGCTGTCCTGCGATGCGAACGACCCCGGTCCGAAGCCGCACTAAACCGAGTGTGACTCCATCGGGCGCATTTGGAAAGCCTCCCGCAAAGTCAAATTGTAGATCCGCGCTCACGCGAGCCCCCTTGATTTGCGGACCGAAGACCTCAAGGCCCAGCAGCGACTGCCGCAAACTGGCTCCGAAACTGCCCCTTGGATCGATTGGACGGTCCGCCGGGACCAGGGACGGAAAGTCCAAATTATCTACGATGCCGGCGTTGCTGATCAGATTCAGAATTGCTGCGCCGGAAAGCCTGACACGATACTTGGAGGCGCTTTCAACTTTCGTCTGATTTTGCTCTTCCAGCCTGGCATTCGAAAGTTGTTGTTCTTCTTCCAGTTTCTGCACACGCGATTCGTTACCCGTGCCAACCTGAAAACTGGCTGCAGGCCCCGGCAACGCTGCTTCACTCTTCGGCCCCGAGACGTTTTCGGCGGGGAGACGAGCGGCTCGCAATCCACGGCTTGCTTCCAGCTCTTGGCGCAATTCGGAGGCCTCCGCGCGGGAACGGAGTAAATCCGCGTGTATGGCCGCCATCATGGATTGCATTTCACTCATCTGTTCTTGTAAGTTCTGCAGGCGACGCTCCAAGATTTCCGTTTGGTACTCAGGTGATGTGTTGGTCGGTTCCTGTCCCCTCACGCCGGCAGCATTCATTGTGAAGACCGCCACCAGAGCCAAAGATTTCCTTGCCCACGACGCCGAAACAAGCGAAACCATAGTGCACCTCCTTGACAAGACATGCGAGGAGTTCGATTCTTGATTGGGCAATTCAGGCGGGTCGGACTCCATCCCCCGAAATCAGAATGGGCAAAACTAACTTGAAGACTGTCCTCCCCACCTCGGTGCTCTCCAGACAAACCTCCCCGCCGTGATCCTGGATAATCTTCTGGCTGATGGTCAGACCCAAACCGATGCCATTTTGTTTTCCGTAACTGGTGAACGGCTGGAAAAGTCTTCCCCGGATCGCTTCGGCCACTCCAGGCCCGTTGTCCATGATGCGAATCTCGACTCCGTCCTTCCCTTCGCATAGGTTTACGTCGATCCTTCCCGATTCGGGCGAGACGGCTTCACAGGCATTCACCAGCAGGTTCGCAAGCACCCGCTCCACTTTCTTCTGGTCAAACCACGTTTCGCACCTTCCTTCGCGCAAAATCGAAATGTTCAGGCGGTGAAATTCCGGGCGAGCCCGCACTGTATGGACGGCGCGCTCAACGGTACCTTCGACGGGGCCAAACACCCGCCGAAGTGATTCTCGTACCTGAGAGAACTCGAGCATGGAATCGACCAAATCCGTCATTTGGTCCACAGCGGCACGGATTTCCCGATAAAGTTCTTCCCGCTGCTGGGTGTCCAGATCGCGCTCGCAAAGGAACTCGGAGTTGGCCACAACAGCCGTCAGTGGATGCCGCAGGTCGTGAGAAATAGAACTGGCTACACGGCCGATGGTCGCAAGTCTCTCGGCTCCGAGGAGTTCCTGTTGGCTGCGTTGCAGGCTAATTCGCATCCGTTCAAATGCCGCTGTAACTTCCGCGACCTCATCGCCAGAACGGTTTGCAAGCGGGTAGGCAAAATCGCCAGTTTCCAGAGCGCGAACGCCCGATACCAAATTTGCCAGCGGCTTTGTAAACGTATCCGAGATCAGAAAAACCATGCCGCTTCCTGCCACGACCGCCAGCAGCCCAAGCCCTAGCAGCACACGATTCAGGCTATCCAGAAAAGCGGCAGACTTGTCAAACGATTTCAGGACACTGAGACGCACGAAGGGAGAAATACTGGGAGCCAACTCCACGGTGGTGCCCAGAAACTCCTCTTCGCCGAGGCGGAATCCCTTTGGGATAGGCCCGGAAAAATCGGAAGGATTCGGAGAAACACGCCCGAGTCCCGATTGTTGTTCCGGTTGAAGGGTGCTCACAATTAGCGTGTTGCCGTAGAAAAAGGCAACCTGGCTCGAGGCGATCCGGCTGAGTTCCATCGCTAGTCCTTCTGAAATCTCGTGACCAACGCAGAGGACCCCAAGAAGATTGTCATTCTTCGCGGGCCCAAAGTAGACAGGTTGCAGGAAAACCTGGTAAAGATGTCCGGCGCCATACCACCAGAAGCTCGGCTGATCTGCTTTCAGGGAAGTCTTCAATAATTCTTCGGCGGCATTGCGAGTAATACCTGGCAACGTAGTCTGAATGGCCAATACCTTGCCGACAGGATTTGCGAGAACGAAGACATCGCTGGGCGCGAGCCGCCAGATTTCACCCGAAGCGTCCTGAATCGTAGCGGCATTCCGAGTTGTCATCAACGCTTTTAAGCTGGGAAGATTGGCGAGTAATTCCGCCGATCGCGTCAGCGTGATCTCGCGCTGGCGCTGAAAATCCCGGAAGACAATCACGGAATTCTGCAGGTCCTCGGTAATCTCTTTTTGGAGTTGAACACGAACGCTGCGGTGCACCAACCAAAGCGTCGCGAAGGTTAAGCTGGAGGACACGGCGAGCAGAGAGAGCAGAAACTTGGTTCGCAGACGAAACTTGGTCATTGACGCCCCTCGGCCATCAACTGGTTCATTCCTATGAATGCCAGTCGCAAGCTGGTTTACGGAACAAACTTATAGCCGGCGCCATGGACGGTCTGAAAATGTACAGGACTTCTTGGGTCGTCCTCCAGCTTCAGCCGTAGCTTCCAGATATGATTATCTACCGTTCGCGTGGAAGGATAATTCTCGTACCCCCAGACTTCGTTCAGAAGGCTTGAGCGCGAGCAGACTCGCCCAGGATTTTGAGCAAAGAATTTCAATATTTTGAATTCTTGCGCGGTCAATGCAACCGGCCGACCTCCGCGCGTCAATTCCATCTTCGCGAAATCTGCCGAGACGTCGCCGAACACGAATAACTCCGCGGGTTCTGTGCGTTTATTACGACGGACGGCCGCCCTCAGGCGGGCCAGCAGCTCCCGCGGACTGAATGGCTTGGTAACGTAATCATCGGCACCTAGCTCTAGCAGAAGCACCTTGTCCGCCACATCTGCCTTAGCGCTAAGGACGATAACTGGCAACGACGGCGCCTTTTTCTTGATCTCGCGACACAAATCGTGGCCCGGCAATCCCGGCAACCGCAGATCAAGGACCACCGCGGATGGAGGGGAGGAACGAAATGCCTCCAAGCCAGTCTTCCCATCAGGGGCGAGTTCGACAGCATAATCTTCGCATTCGAAGAGCCGACGTAATGCTTTCTGAACAGCGAGATCATCTTCCACGACTAAGATCTTTTCCATCGGACAACCTGCTTCGCTTGCTGGCATCTACGCTATCAAACCGTCTGGTTGGAACAAACTGTTTTCGGCCTCTGCCACGTCTTTATTGCGTCATCTTCACGAGACATCCAGGAGACAATTCCCTGACGACCCCGGTTTCCCAACCCTGTGCGTTTTCCTGCGTCCTGTCCTGCCCGCTCCTCCGGAGACAAAGGAATGTCGGCAGAAAGACATTTTTGTGACAACTAGTGTTCTTGCTTCAATTACCGTGCTTGCGGAATGAGATCACTGGGCGTTCCTCGCACTCTTGGTGGCTCGTTCACAATCGCTTTCAAGGAGGGGCCGATAGCACGTCCAGCTCGGCCAAAGTCCATGCAGAAACACACCAATCGACGTTCGTTCTTAAAGAGCAGTGCTGTCGCCGCCAGTGCAGCCACTGTCGGTGCTGGCTTGCTTAGCAAAGAACTTCCAGCCTTCGCTCAAAAAGGTCAAGAAGAGCATAGTGGGCGTCTTACCCCGGGGGACGCGGCGTTACTCAGGTTCGCGGCCGCGGCGGAAATCCTCGAAACCGACTTCTGGGTGCAGTACAACGAACTCGGAGGCACCCCGAATACCAGCGAGGTCCCAGGCGGAAGTGGCAACCCAGCTTACACGGCCGCCCTTCAGATGCTGGATGCGGACATGTCGCAGTACGTCCACGACAACACCGATGATGAGTTCACGCATCAGAACTTCCTGAACGCATACCTTATATCGAAGGGAGCCGATCCCGTAAGTCTGGAGGCTTTTCGCACTTTGCCAGGGAGTACGGCAACCGGGTCCAGCGGAAAGCTGCGGCTCACTAACCTCATGCAGCTCACCTTGGATACGAGTTGGTGGACTCGCTACCGCAGCGGCACCCACAACCCCGACCTCGATCCCAATTTCACGTTCCCGCAAGCGATCCCCGACCTAAACACAGGGCAGCACACAGCCATTCCCAGGACCGACGCCGACACCAGCGATCCCAACTTCCTTCAGGTCATCGCGAATACGGCAGGTTTCCACTTTCCGACCATCGAACAAGGTGGCACCACCCTTTATCCCGCGATGGCGCAACGCGCAACGCATCCTGAAGTCTTGCGAATCCTGATCAGCATTGGTCCCACGGAGACTATGCATTTCCAAACCTGGGCGGATAAGGCGGGCAACGCGCCTCAGAAGACTGCCGTGGATCCAGTGACCGGCGTGTCGGTCACCTTTCCGGACCTGAATTCTTCTCCGTTTGGCGGCGAGGATTTTCAGACCAACTTGATCATGCCGGAGCCGTGCCCGTTCATCAGCCGAAAGCTGCCGCCCTGTTCCGTCATTCGCCCAACCGAAACAAAGGACATCGCCAAGGGCGCGGTCAAGTTCTTGACGGACATGGGACTGTTCATCGGCCAGTCGCCTGCATTCTTCGCTCTCATGAACGACCTTGCCGAAGACGCAGACGAAGCTCGCCGCAAGCGGTAAGCGGCGAGTCGACAACCGCATTGGCGCCATTCACGCCGCAAGAAACGTGACCAGGAGGGCCCAGGCCCTTTGAACTTCAAAGATGGGATCGATTGTGATGGTTGGGCCTGGGCGTTCATCTTGCTCCATCTCTTTCCATAGACAGCTTTGGTTAGGATCAACACAACCACGATTTCTCCTCGACTGACTTCAAACATGCCGCGTTGAAGAGGACCGCGTTACGATCCCAACTGAGACTCCTGCATGTCGTCGACAGCCTGCTCCGCAGCCTTCAGTACTTCGGCTTTGGCGTCCGCCTCCGGTTTGAGCACGTGAATCGCCTTGCCATAACTTCCGCTTGTCTGCGCCTGGGTCTTCAACTGGTCGAAAGGAATGCCGAGGTTATGCGACATGTGAACCGCTGCGACAAAGAGGACAAGGGCCTTGAATCCTTGGGACGCCGCCTGCAGATCGGTAACGGACGGACTCTGTTGTTTAAGAATCGTGCTGAGTTTGTCTGAAAGCTCCTTGTTTTGCCTTAGCAGTTCGCCTGGAGTCTTGGATCCGGCCTTGAAAGCTTCTTCCTTTGAGCGAGACAACTGCAGACGGAGCGGAGCAGACGTACGCTGTGCCACGGGGTGCGGCGCTTGCGTACGCAGTGCCGCTGTGACAATTGCGCTGAGATATATAACTGTGAGGAATCCACCAATGGCAACCACGGGGCTTTTCATGTTCATTCCTCCTTGTTCTGATCTTTGGATTCGACAAACTCTGTTTACTGCCAGCCAACCGGGGAACTCAGGTTTCCACCTGCGCCGAACGTCAGAAACCTTTCTCCAAAACTTGATCTGAGGACAGATCTCGTCAGCAAAATCACGAAACCGCAAGGTAGGAGAACCGCCAAAGTGAGTAGGATCATCTTGCGTGCTGTCATAGCGCCTCCGGCTATATCTTCCATACCTGGTTCTACTGCCCACTTAGATTATGCAAAGGGAACGCCAATCCTGAAATTCAGTAAGCTCTTTGTTTGGAAGCAGTTAGATGTTGAAAGGGGGTTTCGACGTGAGTCGGTTCAACACAGATTTGAGTCAGTCCAACTCGCTTGTCGGGCTGGACTTGCAATGCGGATCTGCACGAGGGCGCAGGAGTCTTGCAGGAACTGAAGGAGAGGCCGAGTTAGCCTAGTCGGCTGGCCATCAGGCGGCAAAAGAGCGCCAATCAAACCGGGAGAATTTATTGTGGTTCCGAACCTGGATTGCTGTTGGCCTCTAGGGCTACCGCAGTCTGATCAGAGATCTCTTGCGCCTCTACCATTTCCGTTTTCTCCGCAGACTCTCCTGTCTCGACTTCCCGCTCTACTTCTGCCCGCTCGAATTCAGCCTCTAACTCCGACTTTCCACTTATTTCATTTTCGCCGGGTTCAGGCCTCTCCACTTCGGGGCGCATTTCATTGGTCGGTTCGGGTTGTTCCGGACCAGAGTCCATTCCGACGCGAGTGGAAAATCCGGGCTCTAGAAGAACTGATCCTCCAGTAGCGTTTCGTCCGTAGACTTCGACAAGTCCGTCCACCACGTCCACTTCCGTGACATTGCGTCGATTGACTTCCACGTCGAACTGAGTTCCGCGAACTGCAATAACGGCACTGGGCGTTCCGAGTTCGAATGGCATGGCGCCACCTGTCCGTTTGGTGATTAGCGCGCGGATCCGCCCCAGAAGCAATTGGAAGTAACTCGGATCGGTCAAAGAAGGTTGCTGCACCTGCAATCTCGTGTGTGCCCGGACGATGACCTCACTGCCGTCGCTCAGGCGAAGAAGCATTCTGCCGCTGCCTGTGTCAAGAATTGTGCCTGGCGGAAGCTGCTCTCCGCGCAAGGGATTAGAAGGCAACTGGCCCGGCAGGCTCAGACGAATATTGCCCTTCCACTCGGCAATCGTAGCCCCAGCGATCGGAGCAGTCGCAGGTGTGGAAATGGGTTGCTGTTCCTGGGCCATCGCCATTCCAGCGGCTATCCAGAAAAATAGAAGGCAAAAACAAGTGGAACGAACGGCTTTGTATTTCATTGATGTACCTCACTAAGAATGAGCCCAGTCACTGGCAGATGGATGAGAAAAGCTGTGCCTGAATTAGATTCGCTCCATGCCTCGGCTTTTCCTCCGTGTTGTTCGGCAATCCGTTTGACGAAAGCCAATCCCAGCCCCCATCCTCGCGTTTTTTCTTCCTGCTCGTTTCTTCGATAAAACGGTTCGAAGAGACGCATTAGCTCGTCAGGTGGAATCGCTGGCCCGGGATTCCATACTTCCAGCACGACTCCGTCTCTCTCGACGTCGACGCGCAGTTTCACTTCGCTGCCACGTGCACTGTACTTGATGGCGTTGCTCACGAGATTGAGCAGGGCTCCCTCGATGAGGTGAGGATCACCCTGAAGTGCGGGCAAGTCCGCAGCAATTTCGGTCCTGACCTTTATCTCAGAAGCTTGTGCAATCGGCTGAATGACTCGCGCAACTTGTTTGACGGTTTCGCCGACCTGGAAAGTCTCTCTGCGCATGGGGCGGGCTCCCGCCTCAAGTCGAAGCACATCGAGATAGGTATTGATCATGGCCACCAAACGGCCTGACTCCTGGAAAATAGTCGCAGCGGCTTCGCTGCTGGCTCGCTCCTTCGAATACCGGAGCAGATACTCAGCAAAGCCTTGAATCGAGACCAGCGGAGTACGGAGTTCATGGGTGACGAATCCGAGCGCTTCCGCGCGCGCACGATCTCGTTCCAACCGGGCTGTCTGATCCATTGCCACGACCATGATCAAGTCCGATGCATCAGAGGGTGACGTGCGTTTGAGTCTTACAGCCCGCAAACGCCAGAGGCCCTCGCCGAGATGCACCTCAGAGTCAAGCCAGACCCCAGGAGTGGCGAGTGATTTTCGCAAATCGCGCCAGCGAGGTTCGCGGAGCGCCGCGCCGAAATCATCAAGGTCTGCGGTCGCTTCCCATCGTTGCTTTTCACAGAAACTCTGCCACTTCGGGTTTCGAAATATCACTCGACCATCGACGGCGAAAACGGCCAAACCCTCTTGCATCGCTTCCAACAGGGTTTCATCAAACGCGTACAACGAGCTCAGCTCCGCTTGCAGTTGTCGAAGCAGACTCACCTTCCAGTGCAAGTCTCCCGTTGAAGGTCGAATTTCTGCACGCAGGGCAGCAGGTAAACTATCTTTCCTTATGAGCTCGGCCGTCTTAAGAGCAATTTGCAGTTGCCGAAGGCCCTGTGTCAGGCCTCGATCTACGAGGACTAGGTTTTGCAACTGCGCGAGCGGACCGGCCAATAGAGCAACGCACAAGAATGGTCCCAGTTCGACAAGGATATGCATCCAGGCAAAAACCAAGTAGCTCGCCGCAAGACCAACGGCAAGCAGTGCCGCGAGCGCGGTCAAGCCCCGCCAAACCGGCCAACGCAGCACTACCCACGTCGAGCTCAAACTAAACGCGCACAGAGCCAGTAGGTTTAGCCATCCATTTAGAGGACGCAAGCTCCTTCCGGCAAGAATGGCATCGATAAGATTCGCGTGGATTTCAACCCCAGGCATCGGAAGCCTGTCACTCACTGGGGTTGGTATGCGGTCGCCAATCTCCGTCGAGCCAAATCCGATCAGCACCGCCTTTCCTTGCAGTTGGCCGCCTGCCTTCCCATCAAGCAAATCAACGACAGAGACTGCGAAAAACGGGGGTGGTGCCTCACCGGAAGCAATCTGCCCGCGATAGTCAATGGGAAGGATCCGAAGCGATTCGGATTCGACCCCGGCTACCACGGTGTGAGCAGACGTCACGACGGTGGGTATTACCTGTCCCCCGCTTCGCAATTCCCCGCCGTCGTATTCAAGAATAGTTCCGCGGACAAACCGCGCGATTTCCAGCGCAAACGCCCAGCGCGGCCCTTCGAGAGACAGCTCCCGCACAGGGACGCTCCGGCAGATGCTGTCAGGACCCAAAGCAGCTTGTGCGTGTCCGACCGCGACAGCGCTCTGCGCGAAGAGAGGCAATGGTTCGACCCAAAGTTGTCCCTGCGGGGAATTGCTGATCTTCGCCACTAGAACCGTGTTACCAGCGTCTTTCAGCGCTCTCGCCAATTGGCGGTCGTTTGTTTCGTCCTCGGTCTCCGAGAGTAAGATGTCCAGACCAAGCACCTTCGGGTGCTCGGTGCTAGCAGCTCTCACCACCTGCGCCAACAAGGAGCGTTTCCAGGGCCATCGCCCATACCGTTCCAGGCTTGCGTCATCGATCAATATCAGGGCGACATGAGGCGAAGTACCTTGGCTACCTCGCAGACGAAAATACATGTCTCCCGTGCGGCGACTCAGTTCTTCCACAGGGTAACTGAGACTGAGTAGACCCACCACCGCCAAAAGCAATACATTCAAAAGCAGCCAATGCTTTGTCTGCAGGTGCTTCTGATTCGAGCGGCCTGTTAGTGACTCGCTCATGTTTCTTTCGATTGCAGGTCAATCGCCAGACGGCGAGCCTTTTCATATAGCGTCTTGCGTTCAATCCCGAGCTTTCGTGCCGCAAGAGACTTGTTGCCGCCCGATTCCTGCAGCACACGGAGAATTTCCTGGCGCTCCAGTTCCTCCAGCTTTCCCGTCAATGAAGCTGTCGAATTTTCTGGCGCCGACGTTGTCTCGCTTCGACGTGCTCTCTCGCGTTCCACTTCCTCGGCAGAGATTCCGTCCGTGGCGGCGAAAATAGCTAGCCGCTCGATCAGGTTTTCGAGCTCCCGGACATTGCCCGGCCAGCTCATGGAAGCCAGCAGTTTGACTGCATCTTCGCTGATATTTACATGGCGTTGGTTGCGTTGATTGAAACGCTCCAGAAAATGCTGCACGAGGAGCGGAATGTCTTCCGCCCGCTCTTCGAGCGAAGGGAGCTGAATCGTCACAACGCTGAGACGATAATAAAGGTCTTCGCGAAATTGTCCCGCCCGGATCAGTCCGCTCAAGTCCTTGTTTGTCGCTGCAACGATCCGCACATCGATCGGAAGGAAAGTGTTCGAGCCCACGCGTCGCACCTTTTGTTCCTGCAAAACGCGAAGCAATTTCACTTGAAAGCTCAGGGTGGTCTCCGATATCTCGTCCAGGAAAATCGTGCCGTTATTCGTTGCCTCAAACAAGCCGCTGCGGCTGGTATCCGCGCCGGTGAACGCGCCCTTCTCATGTCCAAACAGCTCGCTTTCCAGAATGGTCTCGGGGAAGGAACCGCAATTGATGGGAGTAAAAGGCTTCTCGGCACGGGCGCTGTGCGCATGAATGGCTCGTGCCACAAGTTCCTTGCCCGACCCGCTGGCGCCGGCAATGAGCACGCTAGCTGTGCTAGGCGCGACCCGTGCAACGGCTCGATAAACTTCCAGCATCTTTGGACTTCGTCCGATAATCGCTGACTCGGGAGCAAAACTGTCTTTCGTTGCATGACTGGGTGCTTGCCGCGGCCCTGTCAACTTTCGCAACAACGCCAACAACTCATCGATCAGAAGAGGCTTACTCAGGTATTCGAGTGCTCCGCCGGCTACCGAGCGTGCCACGGTTTCAACGCTGGCATGCGCCGTCATCACCACACACTTGCATCCCGGCTGCAGATTTTTCAGTTTTTCGAGGAATTCGAGACCGTTGGCTTGTCCAATATAGATATCTAGAAGGGCCAGATCGATGGGGCCTTCGCGAAGAAGGGGCTCGGCTTCTTCAATACTTCGGGCTGCGAGGCATTCGTAGCCTTCTGCAGTCAAAACGGCATTCAGCCATCGACAAATGGATTTGTCATCATCCACTACGAGTACTCTGAGTGGCTTATCCATACTCATCTCCGGCCTGATCCCCTTTTCACCCGAGAATTCCTGTACGGCTTCCTCGGATCACCTAGAAACGATACGCAACGCTTACCCGCCCTACTTGCGCTCGGAACGCTCCCGTGCTCTGTGCCAAGTGAAAGTAGGTATAGTCCGCGCCCATTTCCAGTCTTTCTAGTACAAAGCGGTTCTTCGCTGTGGCCTCCCAGGCGATCTGATAGGGGTTCTGGTCAACGGTTTCGGCACCATACGCGGCGATGTACTCACCCCGGTAGAACTTGCCGACCCCAAAACGGAATCCTCCTAGTCCTAGGTGGCTGTGATACTGGTTGGGATTGAAATAGCCGTGTGCAAAGGTCTGAGTGAAGGAGCTATGTGCGTACTGATAGCCCAACCCCATGGCAAAGCGCGAGTTTCCAATCCAACGTAGTAATTCCGCGTCTTCTCTTTGGGTGCGATTTGAATCCGAGTAATGCTGCTTCGAGAAATCAGCACTGACACGCCAGGAGCGTGGCTGCCAATCAAGCCGGGTCCACCAACCCTCCGCCAGCAAATCGAACTGAGCTGACTGGAAAGTTGGAGTAATCGGTATCCGTGAGAACCCTCCTTGCAGCCAAAAACTCTTGAAGGGATGAAGAATCAAAGTTCCGCGGTAAAGCGCCCGATTGGAATTGTCGGCAAAGCGAACAATCCCGCCCCCGCCAGCGATGAAAAGCCAGCGCGCAAGCCGCACTCGACCTTCATCATTGACAGAAAAAACGTTTGCCTTTGGCCCCTGACTGACCCACAGGGATTTTTCATCGAGGCGAAAACTGTTTGTAAGATTGCGCCCAAGCTGGAGATCAAATCGCTGTCCCGCGCGCAATGCGCGATTCCCGGCTGTATCACTGAAATAGCTCGCGTCCGCCTGCAGTCGATTCAGCGCGTTTCCCTCACGGGAGGCCGCGGGCGGCAACTGGTTCTTCAGCAAGGCGTCCCGGTACTCCTGAAGCCGGAGGCTGTTCGGATGGCGTGTGAGTGCCTGTTCCACTTCGCGGCGCGCGTCCTCTCTCTTCTTCTGAAATAGCAGGTTTCGAACCAGCCCGATGGACGCGGCCTCGTCGTTGGGATTTGCAGTTAGCAGTTCACGGAAGAGTTGATTCGCTGGCTCGTATTTCATGTCGTAACTCAGCACGCGGGCCAGTTCGAGTTTTGCTTCCCGGCTGGATGGGTCATCTCGCAGAATGGCGCGAAAAACCTCCATGGCCCGCAAGTCCTGGCGCTGATGCATGTAGACTCTGCCTAGTTCAAGCCGCAGTTGTAGATTGCCCGGAAAACGGTTGAGGGCGTCCTCCAGTGTTCGACTTGCCTGCGAATAATGCCGATGGCGGAGAGCTGCCTGTGCATCCGTGATGCTCTGCTGCACCGAAGCCCCTTCGTCCGCGCGCGTCTTCGAAGCCTTTCCCATGAGAAGAATGACGAGAAAGGCGAGACCGACGCGAAGAATGTAAATTCGAACCATGATTTTTTCTTTTTACAACCCCCCCGACCTGTGCTGCAGTGGGCCTGGTTGCTGCCCGTTCAGAAGGGCGGGCTACTATTGCATTGGCGTCTTCCAGTACGAGGCAAGGATCTATGGCGTTAAACCTATTGTAGTAAAGCGCTCGAACATGCTCGGCCTCGCCTCTCCGCTCTCGTGCCCTAATACAAACCGTAGGAAGCAGTACTACGCGGTTGCCACACTGATGCTCCGTTCCAGCCCTTCCGAAAGAACTGGCTGTCAGAGCGAAGCGCTCAATGCAACCCCAGAGTCAAGGGTGACCGGCAGCAACTCGATCGACCTCTCAATGCTCCTCGCCTAGCGCATCCTCTCGGCCTTTGCATTCATCCGATTTCCGCGCATTGGTTGGAAGAACGCTAACCAGTAGCACAGACGACCCAACCCGAAACGTAGACATATTCGCTAGCTCGAGGGTGTAGACCCGTTGATTGTTGACGTATATGTTGGTCACAGAAGGCGCGACATACAACCGTACCCCGTTTTGACGTGCAGCTATGATGCAATGCACGTCGGTTGCTTCCGGCTCGTCGAACTCGAAATCCGCACCGCCGCCAATCCTCCCCATGGTGATACACAAGTTGATCAATCGGTATCTCAAACCCTTCGAGGGCCCCTCTATTACGCAGATGGTGATTGCTATGTCATCATGCGGAGGAATCTCCGAGAATTCGTCAGCACCTGGCTCTCGCGCATTTCTTACGCCGTCAAAATCGGGCCCTGCATCAGGAGTGGTTCCTCGCTCCACCTGGGGTCCCCTAGAAAACTCGTGATCTTGGCGAAGCCGTGAGCTCAGAAAATTACTTGGCGGTCTCTCCGTAAAGTCTGGGGGCCATACACAGCACCGTTCTGGAACTTCTCTGCTTTTGGATAGCATGGCGAAAGTACCTCTGCTCAGGTTCGAGTTCATGCTGCCGACCGAGAACCATTAATAAACAGGTCGAGAAAATTTTCTCACGTGCTACCGAACTTCAATTAAGGTCCCGGATTCAGTAAGGCACTTTCATCACCAATTGGGGACTGGAATAAGTGCTGTAATTTCAATCCTTCCAAGTTGCGTTGGTGTGTCTTTCCAACTCACCTGAGGCGTTGAAATCCAAGATTTCGGCGACCCGAAAGACGAGTTGACCCCACCCACCCTTGTGTAGCTGGCACCCACTGTCTCGGAGAAGCAATTGGCGTTGAGCATTGAAAATTAAAGACTTACGGCTTGAGATCATTTGGACCAGCGATTGCCCTACATGGCCGGGTACTAGAACTGCAAGCCTGTGAAGAGCACTCGTTCGCGAAGGAAACAGGATGAAGAGGTCGCTCTTCGTACGCTAACTGGTCTCGGTGGAGACCAGGCTCATGGGGCTGCAAGTTCTTAAGGAGAAAACACAATGAGGAATTTCAATTCTCTCACAGGGTCGCTTGTAGCAATGGGTGCGTTACTCGTGTCAATTTGCCCCAGTGCCGTGGCTAAGGACTCTTCCGGAAAGAAGCCCCAAAAGGCGCAGAAATCATGGAAGGCGGCGATCAAGGTGGAAGGCAAGGGTCGTTACGACAGCAACACGTTTCTGCTTTCAGATCGGCAACAAACCAAGTTGCAGACGGCGGGACCCGACGAGCAAATCAATGGTCGCTTCAAGGACATGAACAGCGTGCACGATTATATCTTTACGCCATCGGTGAAGTTCCTCGCTGAAGGACCGGGCTTCGGTAGTCGAAAACTCGGCTTACAAGCGGGCGTCAATTACGACATGTACTTCCTCAATCCCAGGCGGCGGCACTTTAATATTGAGGTAGCCGCGGAGCAGAACACTTCGCGGAACGGCAGAGCGCGTGCCAAGTTTGAATACACGCCGAGCTATTACTATAGAAACTATCTGGCAGACGCGACGAATTACACCAGCTCGGTTTTGCCGAGCGAGCGCGTGTATAAGCCCGACGTCTACAGCGAATGGGATGTCACGGCCGATTACCGGTACCGCCTGGCTGGTGGGAGAGCGGCTCTGCTAGGACGCGCCGGCTATCTCCAGCGTCGCAACCAAGCGCCATTCATCGGGCATGATCGCAACGAACCCCACATGGGTGGCGGACTCGATTTTGGGCTAACCAATTGGTGGAGAATGGACGGCAACTACGACTACGCGCTCGTCGACAGTCCTCGCGTGCAGGAAGTAATGATCCTAAACGAGCCCGATTTCGGCGTTGACTTTAACAACGACGGGAATGCCACTGATCTGAGTATCCGGACGGTGCAGTTCGTGGACCGCCGCCACCACGAGCAACGTTTCCGAGCCAACACGAAGCTCGGAACTCGCGAAAAAAGCTATATCGAGTTTGGTTATGAACGTCGGCACAGGAACTTCTTGTCAAAAGAGCCGTTCGACGTGTTCCACAACGGCCGAACCGACAATCGAGATACTTTCCAGGTCGCGTTCGTTTCACACCTAAATGACAAGCTCCAGTTCACGACCGGCTATAGCTACGCTTTCGAAAACTCGAACCGCCCCAATGATCCTGGAGTCGTGGGCGAGGTCAACGACTATAAACGCACTGGGGCATTTGTGAGCCTGAGTTACCGCTTCTGAGCTGACGACTGGCCACAAATTTAACGAGAAACGAGAACATCGGGCGGCATATATGACAAGCACGACCGCAATCCGGAAAAGGTGTCAAATGCCGCCCATGTTCCGAAATCCGCCCAGCACAAGACTCGTGTCGTATCAACACGCGTATGGGTTCATGCCTTCCACATGCGGCGCCAGGACGACGGCTTAAGGGTGCAATTTGAACGACTTAGGCCGCCCGCCCTTTGGCCAACCAATTGCCATTAATACGGGAGACCTGGATATCTTACAAGAATCAAAGATGCACTCATTTTTCTGGAGAATTCATTCATGAGCATTTTTCTTACAAACGAGATGAAGGCGAACATGCGAGTTTCATATGCGCTGCGCTGGGTTCCACGAGCCAGTATGGCTACTCTGCTGCCTTGCCCAGTCTCTCCTCAAGCAGGTGACATCGTGCTTGCGAAACTCGAGAAAATCGGCAAAAACGCGACTCTCGAGCTGGCGAACGGTCGAAGGTGCAACCTCCACGAAGGAGACCATTTGGCGGTGGTGTTTGGAAACCGCTACGCGACCCTGCAATTTGAAGGCTACGCTCGCTCAAGCGGAGATTCGTGCGACTTGCTGTCCATGGGTGGTCTCTGCGGTTTAGTAGAAAGCAAGCACGCAAAAGCAGCTGAACCCAGCAAGCTTCGCCTGTTGGGCGCACTGGGAGACATCAATGGATCTCCCCTTAATCTTCGACACTTCGCCTTGGCCCCGCTGCCTCAGCCCAACCAACTTAACGTTGTCGTGGTCTGCGGCACTTCCATGGACGCGGGTAAAACGCACACGGTCATGAGTCTCATCATGGGTCTCCGGAAACAAGGGCTTGGCGTCGCAGGCATCAAACTAACCGGCACCGCTACCGGCAAAGATACATGGAATATGCTCGACGCTGGCGCATGTGTAGCACTCGATTTTGTTGACGGCGGATTTCCGTCGACGTATCTCTCCACCTTCGATGAGCTGCTTCATCTATACGATCTTCTGATCTCCCGTGCGGCCGCAGAGGGTGCTGCTTGGGTGGTCGTCGAGATCGCGGACGGACTGCTACAGCGTGAAACCGCAGCCTTACTGCAGCATCCTGGCTTCGCGGCCAGCGTGGACGTATGGATTTTTGCAGCGGGCGATCCTTTAGCGGCAGCGGGAGGTATTAGCGTGCTGCGTGGATGGGGAATCGAACCGCTGGCAATCAGCGGAGTGGTTTCCATGAGTCCGCTGGGCATGAATGAAACACAAGCGGCTACACAGCTGCCCTGTTTTACTGC
>Ga0209648_10001452_pt1 | contig 19184 bp, 19 predicted proteins | sample GraSoi2013_115cm_FD_185830 | JGI IMG/M metagenome (GOLD analysis project Ga0209648, IMG submission 185830) | Grasslands soil microbial communities from the Angelo Coastal Reserve, California, USA - Sample 9_17_2013_115cm (SPAdes) (version 2) | ecosystem: Environmental > Terrestrial > Soil >...
CGACGCTCTGGCCCGGATTCACCTTTGAGTTCCGGCGCAGGACACACCACTTCGATCCGCAGCGCTACGACTTGATTCCCCAGGACTCGTCGTCGTACCAATCTCTGCTGAGCGAACTACACTAGCAGGTTCCATAGTTGTTCTCCCAGACGCGGGCGAGACAACAGATGTTGAGCCACGTGCACTCAGGTCATCAGGCCGGTACTGGCGGATTTACCGGGCCACCGATAACCTGCGCAGTTGTCTCCACCATAACCCCGTTTGTAGCACTCGACTGCAACCAATTCAGCAGTGATTGGAAATCCGTGGCGGTGATGGAGTAGGCGTCACAGCTATTGCAGATGTGGTGGAACACCAGCTGCACCCAGCCACCACCATTTTGCTCAGCCGCCGTCACATAGCCTTCAATGGTGGCGACGGTTGTTCCCTGCTTGGGATTGGGTGGAGTCAAGCAATTAATTCTACAGTATGGGTAGATTGTACCGTTAGCGCCTATGTGAAAACCGTACACCCACGCTGTTCAAGCCCACTTTTGTGCTAGTGACACTCCGCGAGGGATAAATCCCTGCGGCTTCTGCCATCCCTACGTAAGCGGTTGCCGGAGACATGGGGACTAGCCCCTACTCCAGTGGCAACCGTAGTTGGTGAGGGGTAGCTGAGAAAGGAGATCCCATCCGATGCATTTTCTCTTGAGCGGTGCCATGCTCGTTACCGTCTCCTTGCCTTGCATGAGAGATAGATGGTCCCTTTTTGCGTTTGGCGTCCTGGGAGCGGGCAACACCTGTCTCTTTCGAGACTCTGCCTCCACGTCGGACAGCAGTATGAGGCTTTTCTTTGAGAGGTTCTGCATAGCGCTCAAGCAAGCGCTGACCGATGACAAGACTGGCATTTCTGTCTGAGTGATCGCGCATCTGGCACGTCTCGCACAACACCAGAGAAGCACCTGGAGTGTACCCCTCAACCGGCTGGCCGGCATTGTAGCGCACGACCAGGCTATGGCAGCGGTGACACGCTCTGGATGTGTTGGCCGGATTCACACGGCTGGTGATGATCTGGTGCTGCCATGCCTTATACTTGGCGTACTTGAAAATGCGGCCTTTCATCCAGTAGGCGCGCTTGGTGTTACCACGGCGCGAGTACTTCCCCTTTTCGGGCTTGAGATTGCCCAGGTGCTCAAAGACGAGAATGCTTGCACCGTGCTCTTTGGCGAACTGGACAATGCGAGCGCTCACCAGGTGGGCAAGATCGTCGTCGCGATGGCGGATCTTACGCCAGAGGTCGGCATTGTCCTGCTCGTTTTCGGCAATGATGCCAGTCTGAGATCGGTTGCGTGCTATCCGCCCAAGCAATTTCTTCCTAAAGCCCGATATCGCTCTGCCACCGCCGATAAAGCGGGTGGCGATGATGGTGCCTTCAACAGTTTGGACGCTACACACGGCGAGGTGCTGGTCGAGATTGAGATCGACGGCGCAGATCTTTGTCTGGGGTTTGGTGACTTGCTCTACTATTTTTGGTGGCGCGGTGAATGTCTTCTCGATGGAGGTATGCAGCCACCACTTGTTGCCATGCCGGATCAGTTGGGGACTTCCCAACTCAAAGAGGGCAGGGATGTCGCGCCCAAGCGTGCGGACTTTGACCCAGGACCAGCAGGTGCCGGTCCAGACCTTGAGCAGGATACTATGGTCTTGCCGATCCTTCCATTGCCCCGCGTAGAAAGGAGCCGACTTCTTCCAGGACCGGGGCGGGACGGGCGGGCGTTCTCGAAAGGGCTTCTTCTTCGCACCTGTTCGGGCAGGCCTGGCTTCGTGCTTCTCTTTGCGCGTCCGCCACTTTTTCAGGTGCGAGAAGAAGGAGCGGGCCGAGCCCAGAGCGGCATTGATGGCGGCACGGCGAAACATGGCAGGGATGTCTGGCGCGACCTCTGTGAGCGGCATGATGGGTGCTGGGTTCTCAGCCGTCGCATGGGTGAGCCTTTCCAGGACCGTGAGCGCCTCTTTGTTTGCGAGAGCCAGGATACCTCCATGGGCCTGGATACAATCGAAGTAAAAAGCCACCACGCGATTGAAGAGGGACTGATTTGCCGCAAAGTACTGAGCATGCCGCGGCTGATAGTTCAAGGCCTCTTTGATCGTCATCGTGGCCTTTGCCATACTTAGACCCCTTTCTGAGCATCGATATACTGCTGGATAGTTTGAGCGCTCACTGCACCGGCAGTGCTGGCGAAATAGGAACGAGTCCAGGTTGAAGGCAACTTACTCAAGATTGGCTGGAACTCCTGACGCAGATGGAAGGAGGTAAAGCCCTTCAATGCTTTCACGATCTCGGCCGCGCTATCAGAGGGCCAGACCTGGACAAAGATATGGATATGATCGGGCTGGATAGCCAATGTGAGAATGTTCCAGCCTTTCTCCTGGCACTTCTGCTCAATGAGTTGCTGGCAACGCTCTTTGAGCTTGCCCGTGAGAATGGTCTTCCGTCGTTTTGGGCACCAGATGAGATGATAGACGATCAGGTGAACACGATGCTCATCTCGCTGGTACTCTAGCTTGCCTGTATGTGTTGTTTCCATAGTAGTTATTATACAGCAACTTCAACAGAGTGGCAACAAGCAAGGGCTAAAGCCAGAACACGCCTCACCACGGATTAAAATGCCGTGACTTGCGGCGGGCTAAAGCCCATCAGTCATGGACAGGCACGAGAGCAACAGGGCGTACTGGCGAGCCTGTCGCACCCCGCATCTTGAGTGGCAGGCAGATGAAGGTAAATTCGTAGCACCTGTTCCGGGCCAGCTCCTCCAGGTTGAGATTTTCGATGATGTAGATGCCGTGACGGACGAGCAGAATGAGATGACCTGGAAGGCTCACCTTGAGGTCTGGATCAACGACACCGACCTCATCCCAGGCGATGTTGTCTGCACCTACCGCCCGGACGCGCAGGCTGGCCAGCCAGGATGACGCATCGGCGTTTATGCCACCTGCGCGCATGTAGACCATCGCGTCGTGCCAGATGGCCCCATTCCCGGTGCGTACCAGCACAATGTCTCCCACACCTATCGCCATGCCCTCGGCCTGCGCCGTCGCTTCCAGGTCACCGCGCGTGACCGGGCTGCCTGCTTTGATACGCTCAACTGCTCGGTAGTGCGCCACATCCAGCAAGACACCGCGTGCGATAAGCGGCGGAATGGTCTCAACCCCCAGCACCGTAAAGCCTGCCGGAGTCTGGATCTGTGGGTTGACCTCTTGCCCGCCATAGAGACGCATCTCTTCGGCCTGGTGGCACAGGGCATCGATATGTGTGCCGGAATGCTCGGCCATATAGACGAAGCCAGAGGCGCTCGTTCTCACTTCGCTCACACCCTGCTCGTGGCGGCTGTGTAGTGAGTAGACGAATCCTGGTGCGTGGCTGGGAAAGACGGGAGCGCCGAAATAACGTGGCTGTTCAAGATCATACACGTGCGATGGAGTAGCGAAATCCATGGTGTCCTCCTCAATGTTGCTCACACTATCGTACCATTTTAGCAAGCTATTGGATATAATAGAAGAAGCGAGAAGCTGATCACCGCATTGCTGGGAGCGGCAGGCATCATTACCTCATCCTTTCCAAATAAGAACCCTCCTCTTGTAGTTCCACAGCGATGATATGCTTCCATCGTACATTATGGGCACGGTGACTTAGACTCTCGAAAATGTTCGTGCCAAGTTTGACTGGATGTACCATCGCATCAAGGAGATCTCAATGCATCACGTGGGAAACTATGATAAAGCCTCTTTCCAGCTACCTTCTACTTACGAGAAGCACAGCCAGGGGTATTCCCGAGTAACATTAATTGACCACACCGTTGGTTCAGTTCATATGGGGCTGGGCACCTGCAAACTCGAGCCCGGTGGTACACTGAACTCGCATGTTCACTTCTACGAGGAGGCGTTCTATATTCTGGAAGGACGAGTTCTGGGGAGCATCGATGGCCGGAACTACCAGTTTGGCCCGGGTGACTACGGCATTATTCAAGCCAGCGTGTCACATGCCTGGCGCGGCACTGGAGACCAGCCTGCTCGCTGGCTGGAGATGCTCTCACCTCAACCAAAGCCTCCCGGTCAGGAACGCGATACCTTTTTCCTCAAGACGGAGACTGTACCCGGCGAGGGCAACCCGCCGGATTTCCGGGACCCGATGACGCGCTATCTTGGTCACTTTGACGATTCACAAATGCCACCACCCAGCCAATTGCAAATGGATGGGTACCGGGGCGGCAATATATTCGGTATCTCCCTGAAGATGCTCGTGGATCGTATGCTGGGGGCACAGCACCTGACTTTGTTCATGGTTGAGTTCCAGCCAGGCGGGGAGGGCAATATCCACGACCACCCATTCGAGGAATCGTATTTTCTACTGAGCGGCGAGGCTGAAGCACTGCTGGACGGCAAATCTTATCACGTGAAGGCAGGCGACTACGTCTGGACCGGTGTAGGAAGTACACACGGATTCTTTAACAGAGGAACGGTTCCGGTGCGCTGGCTAGAGACCCAGGCACCTCAGCCACCAAATCAACAAGCATTTCGTTTCCCGGCCGATTGGGCATACCTGGCGCAAAAATTGGATATCCAGGACTCCAGGTAGCAATTACAAAGCAGTGCAGAATATCCACATCCGGCAGGGAGCGACCCTTCCGCGCTCCTCCATCACTAATGTACTATTAGTGATGGAGGAGTAATCAAGATTTCGTCCGATCGGGTGCTGGCTAGCCAGTCGGCCGGTTTTGCATGGTCTCCAATTAAGACCCCAGGCCTATTGAGACGCGAGGGTCGGCACTGAAGCTGCAGCTTCATCCGGCGCGCTCGGCATTCGACGGCTCCTGAGACGGAGCAGTAAGGCGCAAGCATAGAATACGATCACTGGGATAAGTAGCAGGCGATAACCAATCAACATGCTGAAGTACTCCATTCCGCCTCCAACCATGATGCCGAGCAGGTTTGAGGCGAAGGCAATATCCGCCGTTTCACTATCTCGAAACGAATTCGTGAAGATAATGTTGGCCAGAAACACCGGCGCGAAAGCCAGTACGCTTGCTAGTATATATCTGAAGATGGGGTTGCTCAGCAGCAGCGCATCGGGCGGCAAGAGTATATTCAAAAGGAGTACTCCGAAGAGCAACAGGTAAAAGACGCCAATTCGCTTGAACTTAAAGCGCCTGTTTACCAGGATCGCCAGCAGCACACTGCTCAGGATAGCGAAAAAGACCAGCGAGTTCACCAGCCAGGTGCTGCCGAACAGGAGGGAGAAAGTGGTCAGGCTTTTGACTTCTAGCAGCATAAAGGCCGTGCCCAGGAAGAACATATGCCAGTCAAAGCGGCGCAGCGTCTTTCGAGGAGCGAACGTCACCGTGCCAATCAGCGCATAGAGAGCAACCATAGCGAGGCCGAGGATGTAAATGGTCGGGAAACTCCGATCTTGCAGGTAGAGGAACGGCCAGTCATCGGTTGCCGGTGTAGCTGAGGTCAAGGGATAGTAGCCCTGGCCGAGAATACGCAGGTAGGTAGAACCCGGAGGCACAGGCTGCTCGTGATAGGTGCCAAACTCACCCCTCGGTAGCGTTGCCAGGCGCGGCCCCGCCATAATCGCCGCAGCGCGTCCCCAGCCGCCATAGGTTGTCACAAGCGGCTGCTGGTGGAAGGCATTGCCCACCATGTTGGCCAGTTTCTGAATCAGCCAGTCCTGCCGGTAGTAGTTGTACAGCACAACCACGCCGTTACTGGTCAGGCGCGTTCGCGCCGTCGCAAGTGCGTCCTGCGTGAGCAGGAAACTTTCAAGACGCAAACTGGTGTTGCTCGAGGTGAGCGTCAGTGAGTCGGGCAACGCGAAAATAATTAGATCATAGTGATCGGTGGTATTCTGCAAGAAACTGCGGCCATCATTGATGACAACACGAACGCGTGGGTCGCTGTAGGGTTGATCCGGGTTCAACCGAGCGCCAAGCTGCTGGATCGTGGGGTCAATCTCGACCGCCGTGATCGAATCGACACCGTACGCCAGGGCAATCGCGGTGTCAGATCCGGTTCCGGCTCCAAGAATCAGTGCGTGGTGGAACGACCCGCTGCCGAATATACGGTATACCTCCTTGTAGAAGGGCTCCTTGTACGGCCAGGAAGTCATCACCTGATGCCCGATATCATTCACAGCGACAGAGTAGCCATTGGGAACGGCAGGGCTGATGACGATTTTATAGTATGGTGACCAGTACGAGCCGACCTGGAGTTGGCCAACCTCGATGAGAGTGGCAGCCAGGACGACCGCTACCAGTAGCACCGTTCGTTTCGCGCTGAGCAGCAGCAGCAGGACGCCCAGGATGGAGAACCAGGCCAGCGGCGGCAGAGAGAAGTAGGACATCGCGGAGAAGGCGGCGATTCCCGCCAGGCTGCCGATGATATCGAAGGTGTACGCGGTCAGGGGATTTAACTGAGAGAACAACTTGCCAAAGGAACGAGATAGGGGAATGAAGCAGAGCGTCACCATGCCGAAAATGATTGGCAACACCAGAAAGTTTTCTGCCTGGGCGCTCTGCTGGTCGGCAAGTCCGAAGTAGAGAACCTGCGTTGAATTGATGAGAAGCTGGAACTTCGTCTTCGCGATGATAACGACCAGCAGCGCCAGCAGTACCGGGAACGGGGGAAACCAGAAACGCTCGCGGCGCGCTGAAAGCATCCCGAGGCCAATGCCCAGGAAAGAAGCCAGCAGGAGAAAGTTGTTAAAATAACTCAGGTAGCGGACGTAGGATGGAATCCAGCGAATGCAGAGCAATTCGAAGAAGAGCATTGTGAAGGAAACGAAGAAAGTACGCGCTCGCTTATCGGCGATGAAAGGATGCACAGGTGTAAACCAATCCAGGAAATGAAACAGGACTGCGATTAATTGTCTCAGCCGTTCAACAAACGGCGCATTGTTCGTTGATAAGGGGATATCTTTCATGATATGTCCTTTCTGTTTGATATTTGCCAGCCGCATCAGTGCTCCTCAGATGAGGATTGCCCAACTTGCCAGTATACAACAGTCCAAATCATTCGCGTAAGACTTGTACTTCTTGACTTTGTTGAGAGGGGAGTTTGGGTAATTGGTAACGTGAAGAAATCAATATCGCTGATCTAGAGCGCAGGCGTAGTGCGAGCAGGGGCAAAATCCATATCCAGAGACCACTGAGATAACTCCATAGGAATCCTGGAAGTAGAGGGATAAACGTATGCAATGCCCCCCAGGTATAGAAACAGTATTGACTGAGCATACTAAAGGCAAGAATACGTGTAGCTAGCGGTAATTGTAAGAAGTTAAAAAGCCATTGATCACGTTGGCTGGTAGCTTCAATGAGAGCAAAAAGACCAAAAAACGTGACAAGATACCAGGGATAGAACCAGGGAGAACCAATGGCACAATAGAGTAACCAGACTAAAGCCATCCAACGAATGAATTTTGGAATGGTATTGATACGATCTGGATCACGTATGGCCTGCCAGCAGAGTATAGCATAGACAAGGACGAAGATTACAATACTCAAGGTGTGAGTTATCCTTTCAGAGGGCGTGGGCATAGCTGAAGCAAGAGAATAGGCATTCCCGTGCACAATACTCTTATAGAGACGACTGATAAAAGCAGCCACGCTATTTATATCTCGTGTAGCTGCCGGGTTGATCAGAAATACACTGAGCGTAGCTTTGCCTTGCCAGAAAGGGATATAGAGCAGGACGATGGTACTCACATAGGTTGCTAAAGTAGCGAGAACATGAGAAATTTTCCAGGGTCGCTGCATGCAGAGAAAGAGAAGTAGACCGGGAACCAACAGGACGGTGTTCAATTTGACGCAGGTAGCAACTGCAAACATAGCAGCAGCGAGTAGATATGCATAGATGTTCAGTGGTGTTCTACGAACCAGGAACCAGATGGCAAGCAAGATGAGGAACAGGAGTGTTGCGTCGACATGGGCATTGACAACTGCTTCAAAAAGCAGGAGCGGATTCCAGGCAAAAGCCAGAGTCGCCCGCATACGTTGCTGTGGTGACATGAATGCCGTTAAGCGCTGCAGATGACCACTTATAGACCAGATGAGTAGCGTAGAACCCAGATGCATGGAGAGTCCGAATAGGCGTAATACCAGTACCATGCGCAAGAGGCCGGAAGAGCCTGAAAAACCTAAGAGCCATTGGAAGAAACAGGTAATGATTGCCCATGCAGGGCCATACGCTGAAGGTTGTTTAGTCCAGTAGGTATAGGAGATGACGGGATCAGTGTGTATCGCTATTGGCCATGTAGTTAATGGATTCAGATGGTAGATCACACCAATACGAGCATACGCAATATAGGAAAATATATCCCCCGATGTGACTACGGGAATAACTAGACATAGTATGCCCAAAAACAACGTAGAGGTGAAAAGGAAACGGCGACTAATTAATTTAGGCAGGTAGTGCAAGGCCAATAGAAAGACCAGAAATAGAAGCAGGAACGCGCTTAGGAGATAAGCTGTTTCCTTCCAGCTAGTTATAATTGTTGGTGTTGCAGAGCGCTGGGTGGGTAAAAAGAGTGTGATTGCTTGACCGGGAAATAGGATGTGGGTGGGTAAAAGAAAGACGGAACTAGTGTGTGAGAGCATTGCATCCCAAGACCAGGTCCCTTGCAAAGGCAGTATTGCATCTATAAGTAAAAAAGCAGCTCCCATCATTAAAAGAAAAACAAAGGGTAGGAAACGCGTCGTGACACGTGCTGGTATTTGAATAGCTCGTTGCTCTATATGTGATTGTTGGATCATAGATTGTACTTTCTAAAGTGAAAAAAGCTGAACCAAATAGATGTTATTTCAAGTCATCGTAAGGGCGGGACAGGAGCGGAAGTAGAGTGGTGATCCTCGCGGTCGCCCCCGTACCCTGAAAGTGTCGAGAAGCGAACCCCATTGCGTCCCCGGTTTCTGGTGGAGCGCGCTTGCCACCAGTTAAAGAGATACGCCAGTGTGAGGAAGGCAAGAAGTGCATTACGCGCCGTCACGCTCTCGATAAAGCCCGGCTTGTATGGCACCGGCAAGCTAAGCGGGCTTGTATAGATATAGGGGAAGATATAGGTGGTAAGCAGCGAGATGGGGACCCAGACAATGAGCCAGAAGCGCTTATAGGCCCCGCTATAGGCCAGCAGGGGAATCAGCCACATGAGGTATTGCGGGCTGAATACTTTGCCTGTCACGATGAAGACCAGCAAGATCGCAATAAATGCCTGGGTAACATCCAGCTTGCCGCGCCACTGTACAAAGAGGGCGTAGAGATAGCCAGCCACAAACAGCACATCTAAGAAGAACTCCACAAGTCTCTCCAACCCGCTGACAACATTGGTCGAGCCAAAGGAAAAGACAATCTGGACCGGGTAACCGAAATGGGCTGCCAGGAAGAGGATTGGACTGCCCGTGGACTCGATCTGCACCGGTCGATCGGCGAAGTAACTCAACTGGCTCAATACAGCGCCCTGGAAATTCAGCAGCGCAAAGAAGCCGGTGACGACGAGCAGGGTAGCGAAAAATATAATGGTGTTTTTCCAGCGCCAGCGACGGATGCCACGTAACGTTTGCCAGAGTTCTCCTGGTAAAGATGCCAGCTTGAGCGATTGCTGCGGCGTATAGAAGCGCCGCGCATCCTGTTGTTCCGCGATGAAAAGGGCAGGCAGGAAGAGCAGTGGGTAGATTTTTAACAGGAAAGCAAAGGCCAGCGCAATATAGGCATAAGTCCAGCGCTTGCGTTCGGCTGCGATGACACAGAGCAGCGTGAGCGCGGCTGGCACCAGGTCAAAGCGACCCACCGCTATTCCCCATGCACCGATAAGCATATATATAGCAAAGGCCAGCGCTGCGCCTCGTGGAGCGTAGCGCTGCAGCAGCCAGTAAATAAAGACAATTGTCAGTGCCATCAGTATCGCGAACACTACTGTGTAGTAGTGCAGGGGCGCGAAGAGGGCAAGCGAAAAAATGACAAGCGAAAGCGGTGGATATTCAAGCGGCAGCGCATGGAATGGCGGCATCGACAACGTTGCGGCGGGCAAAAAATCGCAGTGTGCTAAGGGAGGGTATAAATTGACCCCGCCCCCACCTCGCCAGAAGGTGAGCGCATAGCAGGCGTAACGCGCCACAGCGGCATGCACCATGAAATATTCCCAGGACGCCCCCAGCAATAGCAAGATGACTGCCACAATGATAGGGAGATAGGCTACGATGCCCTGACGCGCCAGCAATCTATCCCAGAGCGTGATGCATGCTTTCTTCGCTTCTCCTGATGGTTGTTTCTCTGTTATTTCTTTCTGCAACATACCGTACTTTATCGCGCTGCACGCATGTGCACACGCGCACTCCTTCACTTCTTCTATTGTACATGCTCTTTCAGAGGGGACAAGAATGCCATCCAGTGTACCGTCTGGGTAGGTATTTCTACTGGCTGCTATATAATAAAACGCGCATCTTGCTAGAAAGTCTCACTGTTGACCCTTGTTGAAGAGGTAGGCAGACGGGGGATTCCGCTGATCGAGGAAACGGTGGTACCATAATAGGCGAGAACAGTAAGCTTCAATGGTGGATGGAGCACGCTAAGCAAGGCTCGGTTCGCACGATACCCATTCACGCCAATAATGTTTCCCATCAAAACAGAGCATTCTTGAATGGGTATTCTTTTGATCTGGGGACTGGCTTTGTTGATAGCGGTTTGGCTCTCTGTCATCGTGTGCCCCTTGAAAACTGCATAAGGTGTTGTTAAACTGACTGCAACTAAATTGTACCATGTGCATGAATTCAGGAGATGAGATGAGCAACGAGAGTGAAGCAGGAGCCAATGCGAAAACAACCAGGCAATCACGGATGTACCGAGTCATTGCAGACTATCAGGCCTCCTATCCAGATCCGCTCTCGATGAGAGCTGGTGAACCCCTCGAAACCAGCGAGAAAGTCGAGTACTGGAACGGTAACCCTGAATGGATGTGGATCTGGTGTACCGATCGACGAGGGAAAAGCGGCTGGGTCCCCAAAGATGCTATCGACTATCATGCCAATAGCACGACTGGGATCGCTCGGTACGATTATACTGCAATGGAACTTACTGTAGCTGTTGGGGATGAACTCGTTGTCGAGCGAGAAGAAAGCGGATGGCTTTGGTGTACCGATCAACAGGGAAAAAGTGGGTGGATACCAGCAGACCACGTCACAGAAAAGAGAAACATCTCCTTTGAAACGTCTGGTAGCATGCGGACTGAATATCTCGATCTGTCCCACCAGATCGAAAACGGCATGACATACTTTCCAGGCGACCCCAAACCTTACATTGCGCCTGCAGACGCAACTCCTCCGTGGCGCGTCACCCAATTGCACATTGGTACACACGTTGGCACGCATATCGACGCCGCGTCGCATTTTATCCCGCATGGCAAAACCATATCCCAGTACCCGCTGGAGCGCTTCCTCTTGCCAGGGATCGTTGTGCCGGTCCCCGGGCGAAACGATGATGAGCCAATCGGTGTACATGCTTTTGAACAGTATCTCACAGCCCTTCCTGCACACGGAGCACTGCTAATCCGTACAGGTTGGGATGACTATTGGAAAACCGAGCGTTATTTGCGCCATCCCTATCTCACACGCGAAACAACGCAGCTCCTGGTTGGCTCAGGAGTGAGCATTGTCGGGATTGATGCATTGAATGTGGACTCCACGGCGCAGGGAACGGATCACGCCCATGCCGCTTTGCTAGGAAACGATATCCTAATCGTTGAAAATCTCACGCGACTCCACCAGCTTTTGCCTGGAGTTGTCTATCAATTTTCTTTTCTACCGCTTGCGTTGTCTGGGCTTGATGGCTCACCGATCCGGGCAATTGCCTGGCACACCGGAGGGGAAGACCTTGCTCAATCTAAAGCGTACAGTAGGATTCCCCAGAATTCCACTGACGTACACAGAGGAGAGGCAGTATGACAACGAACAAACACAATGACAATAGCCGCGAACATGGCATCAGGCGTGAAGACCTCCGTGGCACCTGGGCTATGGAGCGGCAGGCGGAGTTGAGCGGGAAGAAGGCCAGAGAGCGTGCCGAGCGGGCCAAGGAGCTTGGCCTGGAAGCTGCCCCAAGCATCGTTGATCGTTCGCTCACACTCTTCCGCCGCGAACCGTGGACGCTGGGTGGAGGCAATACGTTCATGCAGGTTTCTTTTCTCGAGGACATGCGCCTGTTTGGGGGCCAGGACGTTGTTTTTGTCGGCGCCCCACTCGATGCCGGCACCACCGTCCGTCCAGGGACACGCTTTGGTCCCGATGCCCTGCGGCGTATCTCCGCGCTCGGCTATGGCTATAACCCGGAGCGGGGCATCGATCTGAAAGAATCCCTGACCATGGTAGACGCCGGAGATATCCAGGTCATCCCCGCCAATATCGAGAAGAGCTTTGACCAGATTGCACTCGCCCTCAGCTACATCACCGAACGCAGCGTGTTTCCGGTAGTGCTTGGGGGCGACCACTCGATCGGCTACCCGGATATTCGCGGCACAGCACCTTACATCGATGGTAACATCGGCATCATCCACTTCGACCGGCATAGTGATCTGAGTGAGAAGACATACGACGAGCGCATGCACGGCTCTCCTTTCTTCCATGCCACCAATATCCCCAACGCGCCTGCCACGAACCTGGTGCAGATCGGCATCGGCGGGTGGACGGGATCCAAGGCCGGCATGGGGAATGCACGCGAGCGCAAGGCCACGGTAATCACAATTGAGGATATCGAGCGCTTCGGCATCGAACGGGTCATGGAGTACGCCTTAGAGATTGCCTGGAAAGGAGCCAGAGCGGTCTGGCTCTCGTTCGATATCGACTCGGTCGATCCCGCCTTCGCGCCAGGCACCGGCACGCCGGAACCAGGAGGGCTGTTGCCGCGAGAAGTGTTCAGAATGGTGCGCCTGGCCGCAAGAGAGGGACTGCAGGGCATGGAACTGGTGGAAGTCTCACCCCCTTATGACGTGGCGGATATCACCTCGCTGCTGGGTGGGCGCGTCATCATGGAGGTTCTGGCTACGCTGTTCGAAGCGGGCAAACTCGGTCACGCTCCGTGAGATACTATATGCTATACTAAAGTCTGTGGTGTCAACTGTATCCAGATTTGCGGAACAAACCTAGACACAGGCTGTTTGCGCCGCCCTGAATCAGTCCAGCTTTTCCAGCGTTCCTTCCGAATTCCAGAAAGCTATCGACTCAGGTGATGTCCGAGAGAGCATTCAGGCTGGAACGCGCTCCCTTTGGACCAACGCGAGCCCCACCACCTTGTTCGTGTATGCTCACTTGCATACGGGCCTGGCCTGGATCAACGGGGTTGCCCTCCCCAGGCTTCTCCCCCACGACCTATAGCCGCAGAGGGCGTACGTGCCACCACTATCGAGCCGACTGCGCAGCCGATGGTGGTGGCGGTTTTTTGCGCGGCTGCCAATGCCACTCGCGGTAAAACGAGTGATGAATATTCGCCGAGCCGTTAAAGTCGGCATTGGCCTCGTAGTGACACACTGGACAAACGAACAGCTTTCCCCATTTCACCGCGATGCGTCGGCCTGCTCGGTAGGAGAACCTCTCCCCCTTGCTGCCGCATCGCGAGCAGTATTGGGATGTCCCATGTGCATTGACCTCCACGGTAACGATTTGGTGGAGGTAGGCTTTCTGGCGGGCGTGTTGATTGACCTTGCCGCGCAACTGATTGGCACGTCTGCGGTTCATGCGCCGCGATTTGCTGCCCTTGCCCGGCTTGATCTTGCGCAGGCGTTCAAAGAGCAGGATGCAGCCAGGATAGCGAGCGCAGACCTCGGCAATCTGACGGGCGACCTTGTGGGCGGCATCTTCGTTGAGCCGGTCAATATGCCGCCAGAGGTCACGGTTACTGTGTTCGCCTTTGACTGGCCTGCCCGCTTGCCACTGCTTTTTGGCGATCTTTTTGAGATGGCGGTAGCGGTGGGCGTCCAGACCATGATCGGTCACAAAGACGGTCTGGATAATGCGCTCCGCTTGGCGCACGGTGATCACTGCGAGGTTTTTGACGTTCAAATCGACCGCGACTGTGACGAGCTTGGGATCAGCCTTACGCTCCATGACTTTTTTCGCTTCGATCTGCTTCACCTGGGGGATGTGCAGGGCTGCGGATCGCGCTCGCAAGACCAGTTGGGGACTTTGGCGCTTCCAGTCAGCTTCCTCCAGCCGAGCTAGCAGGTAGCGCGAGGAGCGAACCGGATAATGCATCCAGGTCCAGTCCGAACCCGTGTAGACGTTGAGGCGCACAAAGGCGTCCTGGAGATCAAGCGTCTCTTGGTCCAGGATAATGCAGCCCTGATAGAGAGTCGGGTGATCAGCCGCTCCCGGCAATCCTGGTTTGCCCTTCTTCTTCCCGCTTTTTTCCCAGTTTGCCAGATTCGACAGATAGGAGCGGGCTTTACCGATGGCGTCTTTGATCACTGAGCGCCGATAGACAGCGGGCATGCCCCCAAACCGTTCGCTGAAGTTCCAGCCGGCCCAGGGATAGGGATGCTCTTTGGTGGCAACGGTGGCTCTCTCGGCCCAGGTCAACAGTTCATGAGCGGAGATGAGGCGTTCGCGCATCTCCAAGTGCTCTTCGCTGTAATAGGCCACCCGCTCGGCAAGCTTCTCTGCATGGGCCAGAAAAAAGTCGAGGTAGAAAGCCCGTGCCTGATTGAGCACCTTTGCTGTCGCAAGCAGGGCGGCGCGTTTCTGGTTATTGGCTCCTCCCTGATCCGGTTGGCCCAGATCAAGGAGAAGTTTGGTCGTTCTGCTGGCCTGTCCCATAGGCTTTCTCTTCGCACTCTTTCAGGGCCGTCCGCATGTCGGTAAACTTCTTCTTAGAGGTTTGACAGTACGTGTTACCAGCAAGCAGCGCCTCTACCTGCTGCATGGTGTCGTCATCGATAAAAGTCTCATATGACGTGTAGCCGACTTTGATTGGTTTTAGGTAAGTCATGTTTTCTGCTCCTTTTTCTGGTTTGAACTTGTGCGATCAGCTTTTGATTGACCTGATTTGCCAGATAGCGAATATCAGGTATAAACAAGTCTTCTAATTCTGCGAGCGTACCGTACTCTTCAGTTTGAAGAGCACAGCAGGCAAGCACGCCACGCAGGTAGTAGAACATTTTAACGGGGTCAGTGAGTTCGCCTTTCGCGTTGGTATACGCCTCAATCACCGCCTCATATGGTTTTAGCTTCATTTTCGATACTCCTTTTCTAGTGGTAAATCAAAGCAACATGTATCTGGCTTGCGTCTGCTGGCAGCCTGTCACGCAGCCATGCAAGCCGAATGGCGGCGCTCTGTATGCCCTGCCTCAGCAAGATCGCTCGCGCCTCGCCTGGACTCTTACCCGCGATAAGAGACGCCAGGGCATGCTGTAGCTCGCTGACGTTGTAGGCTGCTGGCGTGCAGGTCTGGCGTACAGTAACGGACACCTGGCTAGCCTGAGCGCCTACGGGCTCGCTGCTCGTTGTGTGCGTGCTGCAAGGGACTGGCGTTACCAGTGTATTCCCTGGTGAAAGCAGGGCAGATAGCCGCGCTTGTAGTGATTGCTGCAACTGCGCGAGCAGGCCACTGGCGACGTTATCGATGTCGCTCTTTGCTACTGCCTGGATATCCCTGGCATTGTTGCCGCCCGTAAATGCAGCATTCACGGCCTGGATGAAAGCGCGGCAGCAGGGGCCTTGTATGTCGCCTGCCCGGATATTGCCCTCTACACCTGGGTTTAGGGCGTGTGCCCATACGCTCGCCTGCCCGTTGCTCGCATAGTCGCCTGCAGGGACGTAGGCAGTCTGGTCTGTGACGATCTGCTCACCATCTGCGCCGATAAGCAGCGTGCCCGCATCGATGACTTGCGGTTGTGTGAGGCTGTTATAGAAAGTAACCTGCCCCCTGGCTTGCGTAGCGGGCACATGCACGCGCCCCGTAGTGCTGACGGTCTCACTCTTGCTCACGGTGATAGCAGGCAGCGCGTACACATGAGCTATAGCAGGTACCCCGCTTGCCAGCGCGTATACAATGGCAGTAGCAGGCACAAACGCCAGGTATGCCGCGAGCGCGAAGGCCACGAGCGCAATCAAACCGTGAGCGCCCAACATGACGATAGGCACGAAGCGAAGCGGCTCCTGGGCTGGCGTGCTATCAACTGCCTGCTCCGGCCTACGGACGAACGTTACTCGATCTTCTTCCACAAAAATGTCATACGCGGGTTCTGTATCACTAAGATGCTCGCTCATAACCGCCTCCTATGACTTTGACGCAAATTGCTGGCCGTTATTGTAGAGTGTGACCTGTACCTGACTGCCCGGGTCTCCAATCTGGACAAGCATATCTAGCCGCCCGTTGCCAGTTAAATCTTTGAATGCCAGGTGCACTGGCGAATACCCATCATCCCCTGGCAACGAGGTTATGACATACGACCTTGCCTTGCTCACATTACCGCCTGGATACTCTATAACCACGATCTCACCTTTGAGGTTCTGTGCGATGAAATGGCTAGGGTTGCTGGCGCTGTCACTGTGCCCTACAACCGCATGAGTCTGGTATGTGCGCGGCATGCCATACGTCCAGTCATCTACCTTGCTCTGCCAAAACGCGCCTATGATCGTTATAGCCAGCCAACCGATAATACAGATCATAAGAACCACGCCCGCGTATACGAGCCAACGCCCGCGCAGCCCTGCCTGGGCAGGAGCAGGTTGGCTAGTAGTGTAGCGGCTTTTGCGTTTTACTGGCGGCGGGCCATAGTAGATTGCACTGCCCTGCCTGGGGTCGTAACGTATCGCGCTGCGCGGGATACTGGTATAGGGGTCGTCTTCGTCTTCCTGTTCGTCAGAGTACGATTGCCGGTACTGATGTGTCCTCATACGGGCCTCCTTGCTGCTAGTTAATGCCATCAAAGAACGCCTGATAGCCCGCCTGCCAACCCTTTTCAAAATCTTCCTGCTCTACACTGATTGCCCTACTTGCCTGTATAAAATAAGCGTGTGCTGCTGCTGGCACTCTGTTACTACTGAGCATGTGGCTCTTTGTTGCCTCAGCGTACTTTGCGCCAGTGTTAAAGCCGATCACATACGAGTCTGACTGCGGGGTTTGCTGCGTGAATGCGCTCACTGCTCTCTCCTTTGCATCTGATTAAGTGCTCGTTTACGTACGTTTGTATTCGTAAATATGCATTTCTTGATTGAATATATGTGAATATATGTTTTGCTAGTATTATAAAAGAAAACACATGTAAATGCAAGCATACATAGCGTTTATTGACGTGGGAGTGCGCCAGTGCTACAATACGCCAAACCACCTTGAGGGGAGAGCGCATGGACGCTGACGATATCTTATACACGACTGAAGAGGTAGCAGAAAGACTAAAGATCACGCCCCGCACAGTGCGCGAGTACATCCAACGTGGGGAGTTGGAAGCTATCGACATGGGGCAAGGCTACCGTATCTATAAGCGCGACTTGGATGCATTCATTGAGAAACGACGTAGACGCAAGGAACGGCATAGAGATGAACCGTAGCACCCTCGCGCCGCTGCCTGCCATGTACCCTAATTGGAAGAGGTTATGTGATGCTCTGTAGAATTAGATTTTAGACGCCTGGGTGAAATTTGCCCTATGAGGGGCTTAGCCCTCCTCTTACCTTTCTGGTGATGGCATACTGGCACGTTGACCAACTGCTCTGATAAATATTCCAGGTTATTTTCACAATGCCAGGAGCCGCCGCGCCGTGACGGGCAGTGTTGACATCTTCGCAGAACGGATTTATTATACTTGAGCATAATATACAAGGAGTAGAAATATGGCACCGCAGCTCATCACTGTGAACACGCTGTTCTATGGCGATAATCTTGATATCTTGCGCCAGTACATTGCGGATAACAGCATTGATCTGGTCTGCGTTGACCCATGATTTAATTCTATCCAATATTACTTCTATAATATGGGGGAGGTCTACTTTGAAAGTGGTTACTTGGAATATAGACTTTAAAACTGATAAGTCAAAGCTTTGGGATTATATTGATAAAGAAATTAATCCCGATATTTTATTATTGCAGGAGTGTAGAAATTTCCCTAGCATATACCAGGGTATCGGAGAGCAAATAGGAGGTACGCGTTCCTGGGGTTCCGTAGTACTCTCAAAAAAATACACCCTTGAGCCTATCTATTTGCCTAACCACGTTGGATGGGTAGCAGGTGCAAGAATTGAGGTTAATAATTTTAAATTCTTAGTTTTTTCTATTCATGCTAAGCTGAAAGACATAGGCAGGTATGTTGTCCCCCACTTAAAAAATATTTTCAACGATATTATGGAGTCTGCGGGGGATACTCAGAACATTATCATCGGTGGTGATTTCAACGCTGCAAGACTTTATGACAGTATTTATTTTCAACCGGTTGAAGCAAGTCATAATAAATTTTTTGATTGGCTTGAGACTGATCTTAACTTCATTAGCGCACATGCGCGTTTTAATGAAAAGGAAGTCCAGACAATGCGCGGAAATGCTAAACATCCTTACCAAAATGATCATATCTATGTTAGTAGAAGTATGAGCGAGCTATTAACTAATTCGCAGGTACTAGCTGACGACGTAATCAGTAATCTCAGTGATCATAACCCGGTAGCGGCAGAGTTTAACCTAAAAGATTAATTGAACAAATGACAATCCAAAGTAAAGATATGACAACCGAAGCCGTCAGCGCAGGCTACTACCACTCGGACGGATAGGACCAGGACTATCTTCGTATACAAATACTCACCATTGATGACCTGCTGCATGACCGCGCCCAAGTGAAGATGCCGACGCAATTTGGCACTTTCAAACAGGCAACAACAGTTGAACATAGCCGAGCAGCTTGAGTTCGGTTAAAGCAGTAGCCGCGCCGTCAGTCTAAACGTGGTATGATAGGTCAGTCAACAAGCAGTGCCGCAATTCACAATAGCCTGCCGATATCGGCATAATCGTGCTATACTAAAGATCATTACAGGGGTCTCTTCTATATTTTCTTTGGAGGGTGTTAGCATGCCCGTCTCAGTAACCAATTCCAGGCTGATCTACGATGCGCTGAAAGCGTGTGATATCAAGATTATATCGGCCCTCCCCGAAACCTGGCTCGTCCACCTGATCCGCATGGC
>Ga0209648_10001453_pt1 | contig 19169 bp, 16 predicted proteins | sample GraSoi2013_115cm_FD_185830 | JGI IMG/M metagenome (GOLD analysis project Ga0209648, IMG submission 185830) | Grasslands soil microbial communities from the Angelo Coastal Reserve, California, USA - Sample 9_17_2013_115cm (SPAdes) (version 2) | ecosystem: Environmental > Terrestrial > Soil >...
TACTTGAAACATCCGTCCAAAAAAAGAAGGATTGATCTCTTCGGTAATCGTTCTTTTTGGTCCTTATTCAATGGCAAGAGAAATCATGAGGTGACCGAGTGTACAACTGTATTTTCCGTAGCAGAACCGGCAAAGCAGCGGCAAGATAGCTGAGTGTACAACTTTATCATCGCAATCCCTTACAACACGCATGAAATTTGAGCGTGATGAGATGCTGGACAGTGTACAACTTTATTTTCCGCATACAGTTGTAAGCGTCAAATAAAGTCTTACACTTTCGGAGAGATTATGTGCTCAGATGTATGGCCAAGAAACTCCTGACAAAGTTTTACACTTTCCAACCATTGAGTACATTTCGACTTATCACCGCCAGGTAGCATAAAATAAAGATATACACAGGTAGCAATTTGAGGTGCTTCATGTCCTAACGGATGCTCTAAGTGGACGTTATCCATCATATTTTAGACAGATAATCTAAGTAGCAAGCACAATCAATTCATCAGTCCAGTTCACTTGTCATTTAAATATAAATGACAATACAATTTTTTTTATATATTTGACAAATATTTATAATTGTGTTATAATGTAAAGAGAAGCAAGAGCAATCACAACACGCTTGCTTTCTACAGGAACAGCTTCGGCACTTCCCTGCTTCTGTGTTCTCCAGTAATGCCACTCAACATCCCCTCTGTCGATTGACGAGGAGTCAGAGACCGCACGAAAAAACTGACTTACCACACACAAAGGAACAGTATCTATGGTAACACAAGTAACCAAGTCAACTGAAGTAAACACGTCAACTGAAGCAAACAAGGTTCGCGTCCGTAGTTGGTATGAGGAGGTCTTCAACAAGAAGAAGCTCGCCGCCATCGATGATTTCTTCGCTCCCAATGTCATCGATCACTCTCTCCCTTCCGGTGCGCCAGGTGGGATCGAGGGCCCAAGACAAAACATCTCCATGTTCCTTGGGGCTTTCCCCGATCTGCACCTCACGCTTGAGGACATCATCGCGGAAGGGGACAAGATGGTGACCCGCTGGACGATGCGTGGAACACATCAAGGAGCGTCTCTAGGCATGCCCCCAACTGGCAAGCAATTTACCATGCCAGGTATCGGTATTTTCCGCCTTGATGGCGGCAAAGTGGCCGAGTTGTGGGTCATCTACGACCAGTTGGGCATGTTACAACAGCTTGGTATGGCTCCTATGCCAGGACAGGCGAGTTCGTAAGCCCTTTCTAACCCTTTGCCTCTGAGAGGCGAGGAACTCAGTAGTAAACTGCTGCTGAGTTCTTTCTGGTCTTGTACGTACAGTCTTCTTGAGTCTACAAACTCAAGGAAAGGAAATCGTGAGATCCTGGCGAGTGACTCTCGGCCGCAGACCGACCGGTTAGGACGAATCATCTCCAGCAGGCTAAACTGATACTTGAACTGAGAAAGAGTGTGCACATATGGATCAAGAAAACGAAGCATCACAACAAGCACTCATCAAGCAAAAATCCAAAATACCGCTGCTCCCACCGTGGCCCACTTCCAAACCTGGCCCAATGGTAACCGAACCACCGCCAGGGGGAAAACGTGTCCATCTGCGTACAGACCAAGTCGTTGAAATAGACTACGATCAGGAACACGGTGTGCAAGCCGCTAGTCGCACCGAGGAGTTAGAAGGGACTCCACAGCAGAAGTAGCCCTAAGATCCTTGCAAAAATCACTCACAAAGCAATGTACTATTCCTCTTTCATAGCGTTCATTTTCCTGGTTGTAGATCTCCTGCAGGGACTCTTGATGGCGCTCGTTCAGATCCGCCCAGCTGGGCATGAGCGTTACTCCCCCATCATCTCGTCATGGATGCGATATGCGATCGTATCGTTGACAATCTCGTCCTCATGCTCGCTCAACGAGCTGGGAGCCGCATTAATTTTGCTTGAATTTCTTTCGGTGAGAGGTATTTTTTCTTCCTCTTCCTCTTCCTCTTTGCCATAGTGCTAGCCCTCGCTTTCTTTCTGGTCACACGTTCTTTACTCTTCGTTTGCCCAATCCTGGTGTCGTGCTGGCTACTTCGCATATCCGTTCCAAAATCAGGAAGGAAACAGTCATGAAGAAGACAATATCGCTGTCCAGTCCCCAGTTTATTGAACACATTACTGCACTGGAAGAGTGCGCAGTTGTGTCAAGCAATCGTCATAGATCCCCAGCTGCTTGCGTAACTCGATACGCGTCTCACTACTCTCTGTACGTTGTATCTCCTTCAACTTCTCTCGGTGAAGATTACGTACCACTGCTTTGATCTCTGCAACATCATCCGTCTGATCGAAGAGCAGCAACATTGCGTTGACCGTCTCAAAATAGGTCCCGCCGTCTTTTGCGCTGCGCTGGCTCTTCTCAGCAAAATACGCTATCAAGTCTTGTTTGTTCGTCATATTTGGCATGATCTGTTCTCTCCCGCTACGTTCTACCAACAGTATAACATCTCCCCCGGGATACGCAACGCGATGACAAGAAGCGGGAGAGCGGGAGAGCGGGAGAACGGGAGAATATTTACTTGCATTCGTGTGTTATACTGGTTGTGTGGTTTGGGATCAATTCAAGGTAAGTCGTATTCAGTCCCTGGTTTCGCTTCGTCGCCTGGAAGCTAAGATAAACACTGCCTAAGGATCACTTCGAGATATGTTCCTCCTGTCAAAGGTCTTGACAAAAAGGTATCTCCTGCAAGTACCATCCCATTCGATTTAGATGTAAACATGTTGTTTGGCGGAGCGAATACAACCAAGAGGAAAGAGAAACCTATGCTGTCCGTTGAAAATTACCAGGACCGTACCCTTACCTGTCGTGACTGTGGTCAGGACTTCACCTTTACCGTTGGCGAACAAGAGTTTTATGCCAGCCGAGGATTGACGAACCTTCCCGGTCGTTGCCCCGATTGCCGTGCTGCCCGTCGCAGTGGCGGTGGGAGTGGTCAGTCATCCTCACTGCGCCCACGTGCTGAACAGTTTGCGACCACCTGTGCTAGCTGCGGAAAGCCAACGACGGTACCATTTGTACCTCGTGAAGGGCGCCCGGTGTATTGCAGTGATTGCTTCCGGTCGCAGCAACCCTCTCGCGGTTCTCGCCGCGATGACTCGCACAGCTACAGCTATAGTGGAAGCAGCTATGAGAGTGGCAATTCCCGTAAGCGCAGTGGTGACAGACGCAATAGCCGCGATAGCCGCTGGTAAGATCCTGTAGGGCACCGCTTACTGGTGGCCCGGAGGGTAACAAGTGTGTTACCCTCTATTTTTTTGTCCAGATCCATAAAGCAGGTGAGCATTTTGATGTATGCCCTCTCACGAATCGTAGTTGCGAGACGTCCGGTTCGCCAGCCACACAAACCGGGTAACTACGAAACCACGATTGATGCGTATCTCCGCATTCTCCGCCAACTCACTGCGTGGGTGGCCCAGCTCCCAGGAAGTGAGGGAAACTTTCATCCGAAGTTTCTGACGAAGACTGCCTTTGGCGATTATCTGGAAGAGCTGAAGGATCGGGAGTATAGCACCAGCCACCTGGAGCGTGTGAAAACCGTGGTGAACGGGTTCGCGAACTGGCTCATCGCAGAGGGCGAGCTCAGAACCAACCCGACTCGCGGCATCACCATTGCTCCCCAAGCCCTGCTGGCCCCGCGTGAATTGTCAAAAGATCAACGCATCGTGCTGCGCAATCTGGTCGAGCGATCAAGAGACCTGCGTGGCGAAGCGATGTTTGCTCTGGGCTACTGGGCAGGATGTCGCGTGAGCGATGTATCCTACCTGCTGATGAAGCATACCCAGGTGGGACGGAAATTTGGCAAACTTCATGTGGGGCATAAAGGTGAGAAATATCGGGACATTATCCTCTTGAATACAGCACGAGAGCCACTCTACGAGTATCTCCAGAAGGGAAAACGAGCACGAGAAAGCTATTATGTGTTCACATCACAGCGGGAAACGATCCCTGTTTCAGAAGGGGAACTCGATGGCTGGCGACTTGGGGAGGCCGCCATCCACGAGTGGTTCAAACAACTCAAAGCGACGGCGACCGAGGCGGAAGCGGCATTCATTCGAGATGTGACCTTTCATGATCTCCGCCATGACTTTGCTCATCGGGCGAAGAAAGAAGCCGGGCTTGATGACGGGGAGCTAGCCGTTTATTTAGGGCACATTACCAAGCGTGGAACGCCTGCGCTTCAGACCACAGCTCGCTATACCCAACCGAGTATGGACCAGATCCGTGAGAAGCTGAAAGGCATGAAAGGGGTATAAGACTTCTCGCCAGAAGTGAGCAGGGACATGGAGCAAGTATCCCTGCTGAACAACAATAAAAATCGGCTCACTACCTGGACGGGGGTGTGCCACAGCTTTTTGCAAAGAGGAGAGGGGAGCTCTCTTGGTCCTCAGTTTCTTCTTTGCCAGACCCCTAAGGCTTTCGCGGCTGATAGGTGAGGATCACAGTCCCTGTCCTGGTTGGTTTTGAAGAGAGGAGTTGCAATCTCTTGAGGCTGTTCCCATCTTTGAAGAGACGCTTTCCACTGCCCGCAACAACAGGGTGGACCAGGAGGATCAGCTCATCCAGAAGGCCCTGTTCGAGGAGGGAGCGGACGAGGGTGGGACTTCCGGCGGTGCCAATGTTCTTTCCTGGCAGCCGCTTCAGCTGAGCGATTTCCTGAGCGAGATCTCCCTTGATCAGTGTCGAGTTCTTCCATGCTTCGACACTGTCCAGGGTGGTCGAGAAGACGTACTTGGGTGTGGAGTTAATGAAGCTGGCAAACGGCTCATCAGTAGCGCTGGGCCAGTATGATGCCCACTCCTGATAGGTCACTCGCCCCAGGAGTACCGCATCCTGGGAGGCGAGTTGTTCCATCATGGCCTCCCCCATGTCCTCATCGAAGTGCTCTTGCCATTTATCCGGCGATTCCACGACCCCATCGAGTGTGATAAACAAACCTGCGACGACTTTTCTCATGTTGAATACTCCTTTGATTCTGATCTCTTGAGAGACATTTTGAAAGCGTCGCTAGTATAGCATACGTGGTCTGAGAATACTTCTCCTCTCTTGCTTTCTTTCTCAAAGAACTTCCACGTACCTGCGAAGAGAATTACTCTCGCAGACCTCAAAGCAGCCCACGAGAGCGAACATATCGGTCGACCGATACGCATGCGCTTTTCAGCGAGATCAGCGAGTGAGAGGGTTGACGGTCAGAGTGGAAGGAATTGATCGTCGCCAGAACGGGGCCGGGAGTGTCTGCATCCTCAAGTTCTATGGGCTCTACAAGGTTGTATATGTCATTGCGTGGCTGGACGCACTACTTTTGCAAAAAACTGTGGTACACCCCCTGGACGGGAACTGCCGATGTTTATACTTTGGCAATTTTATTAATGTTACGAAGACATTTAGCCGTATTGTCCAATTATCAACAACTCATATACTAATTGATAACAGAGAACTTGTAGGAAGCAAGAGATCTGTTAAACTGGTGGAAGCAACGGGAGAACCGCCGTAACAACTTTGCGGCTTGACCGCCTGAATTAGACTGTTCCCCGTCCATCAGGGTGAGAAGCGGCGATTGGGCTTGTTCCAGCTACCTTCTGTTGTCCATGGCAGAGCAGAGGGGAGACTAGCGATCCAGCATGAGTTCACGCTCGCCCTGGTCGGTCGGGCTTTCCGTTGCCACTTGACTGTCCTGCCAAGGAGCTGACCTTTGATGGTCAGAGAGGAAGAGATCTGTATGAGTCCATCCGACATCCCATCTTCTCCGGTCGATGCTTCCGGATTCGCCTTTGTGGTAGGCATTGATATCGGCAGTCAAACCTGTGACTTTTGTGTCCTCAAGCCCGATAAGAGTCAGGTCGAGGGCATTTCATAACGCAAAAAACCGGGTACACTGGCTCAAGTTACCTTCCAGGCCTGTTGCTTATCCTGTGTCCCTCACCGGCGGTTCCCCCGACGAGCGTCAGGGAAGGCCCCACCATCCTCGTCCCAGCGCCCCGTAGCGGAGATCTGCGCCTTGCTCCGGCAGCTCACACCTGTCTCATGGGAGCCAGGGGGAGGGCAAACCAAAAAGTAGAGCCCTGCCCAGGGGCACTCTCGACGCCGACCTGCCCCTGATGGTGTTCAATAATGATGCGACAAATGTGCAACCCCAATCCCAGTCCGACCCCGTTGCCACTCTGGGCCTCGATCCCCTGGACCCGATGGAAGCATTCCCAGATCCGTGCCTGTTCTTCCGGCGGGAGCCCTGGCCCCTGATCGCGTACCCAGACCCGCACCTGGTGGCCTACCACATCAAGCCCCACAAGGACGGGCTGCTCAACGGGCGAGTACTTGAGCGCGTTGGTCAGGTAGTTGGTCACGACCTGGGCAAGGCGATCAGCATCAGCATAGACCGGCACCGGCTGTGCCTCCGGAAGCTGGAGCAGGAGCGTGCGTCTCGGCGCGACCTGGCGCTGCTCATTGACGGCCTGCCCGACAATCATCCCCAGATCGGCGAACTCATAGTGCAGGTCCAGCCTGCCGGCCCGGATGCGCGACACATCCAGCATATCGTTCACCAGCCGTTCCACCAGGGCTACCTGCTGGTCGGTGTGCGCAAATTCCTGGAGCATGGGCGTTACCTTCTGGCTGAATTCCTCGGGCGTCTGGGAACTCGTGCGTACCAGTTTCTCCAGGCGCCGCCGCATCGATTGAAGACTGAGCTTGATGTAGGTCAGCGGTGTTTTCAGTTCGTGGCCAGCCATGGCCAGGAAGGTCTCCATCTGCGTTTGGGTCTCACGCAGTACCCGCGCCTGCATTTCGGCTTCCTGGCGGGCCTTGCTCCGTCGCGCTGCCCGCCCGACTACCAGGCTGATGTGCATGCCCACCACCAGCACCAGTCCTACGCTGACCGCCTCTTCCACACTTGCGATGGACCAGGAGAACCGAGGTGAGAAGGCGGCATAGCTCAGCAGTGCTGTGCTCACCAGCGTCGCCAGCAGGCTGGGGCTACCACCCCAATTCAACGCCACCACTACCACTCCCAGGATCACCAGCACCCCTAGCAGGCTGAACGCGGGCATGACCACCTTCAGGAGCACCGTCAGTGCGACGGCGATCACCCCCAGCATTACTGCCGCCAGGTAGCCAAGAGCCGGATGACGCAGACGAGCGGGCAACCAGGAGGGTGCAAACGTATTGGAGCGCACCCACTGGCGCAGGCGACGCCAGGTGTTGCCGACAAGCCGTCGCTGCAGGGCAGGCCGCTCCGGCGACTCTGTTTCGTCCAGACCATGGCCCGCATGTGAGGTGCTGGACTGAGACCGGTGGTTCGGGGAACCCTTCTCCATCATGTTCATGGAAGAACGCTCCTTCTGCTGCAGCAGCTCGTCGGACGTAATGATAACCTCTCTGGTAAGAGTGTAACGAGGAAGCGTCATGAAAGCGTCATGCGCATCGTCATGAATGGGAAACGCCTTCACATCAGTGTGCTGGCTACTTGGCACATCCGTTCGTAAAGTGGATGGTTTTGGTTTTGATTGCTCCATTTCTCTCGCAGCTCTCGTTCTTCACAGATGAAGAGGTGCAAGAGCATTTCGCGTATCTCCATGCATTCAGTGAAAACCATCCTCTTCCTCAGAGGAGGTGACAGAAAGAAAGGTTGTTTCAAGCACTCCAAAAACAACATGGTGGCACGCAGTATGCACTCTCCTCAGGTAGTTCTGCTTCGCTGTCAAAGCGCTCAAGCCACTCTTCGGTACTCGTGGTGTAACCCACTCAAGACTGGAACCGAGATGATCCGATCATCAACCTGAGCGGATGGAACGCAGGTAACTTCCCTTTCGGGAACCTGCTGACGGATGCCTTGATGTGGTCGCGCCCGGTTGAAATACGCGACGTAGAAACGCAGCACACGATGGAGTTGCTTCTCACTGAGGATCAGTAGGTGATCCAGGCACTCGCGCCGCACACTCAAGAGAAAGCGTTCACAAATCGCATTGGGGCGTTTCGCGTGATAGGGTGTTTTCAGTATCTTAATGCCGCTCGTTGCTGCCACTCGAGCGAAACAGGGTCCAAACTTGCTATCATGATCGCGGATGAGCTACTTCGGCGTTTGTCCATAGGGAGTGGCCTCCCGCAGGGGCTCGGCGGTCCACGCGTCGGTAGGAGCGCGCGTCACCCCGACATGGCCCCCTTTCCGTGATCGCAGTTCGATGATGAAAAAGGCAAACACCGAGCGGAAGAACAGGTCAGTCACTTGGAGGAAGTCACAGGCCCAGATCTCTCCCCCATGATTGCGTAGAAACGTCCTCCAGCTTTGCCCCTTTGGGCCAGGCGTACGCACGCCCCGCATATACTTCTGGATTGTCCGTTTGCAGACGTGCATATCCAGCTTCAGTAATTCACCCCGAATGCGCTCAGCCTCCCAAAGCCGATTGTTCTTTGCCATGTCTTTGATCAACGCAATGATCTCTACCGTCACCTTTGGTTTATTCGAAGTGGCTTTCGACTTGTGCCTCCAGAAAAGACGAAAGCCCTGACGGTGCCATCGCAAAAGGGTTTGGAACAGTTGACCAAAGCCCTCAACTCTGCTATACTTCTCTCACCTGTTGATGCACCTTGATGCATCACTTCCCTCTTTTGCAGGGAAGAAACCTCTGCCCTAGATGGACTGAGGTCTGCCGCTACAGTTGCCGGCAATAAGCCTCCGGGCTTACTTCAGGGGATTGCAGTATCCTGTCATGCCCTTTTGCATGGTAGGATCGTTCAATCTCTTAGCAACGGTATAAGTACGCCTTCTATTTACTCGACAACGGTGACCGTGAAGTTCATGCCTGGGTGGATAGGACAGTACAGCTTGAAAGTGCCAGCTGTATTGAAGGGAGGAGTCGTTGCGCTAGCATTTGCAGCAATATCCATGTTCACCGTTGGCGCTCCGGTTTCAACCTCTTTCTTCATAGATCCATCTACCCACGCTCCGTTCTCAATAAGATGCGGAGAGGTCGACTCATTCATAAAGATGATCGATTCGCCTTTTTTGATGGTGATGGTGTCCTGGAGAAAGTTGGCTCCTGTTAACTTCGCTGTTGGACCAGAAACAGGGCTTGCTTCTCGAATACCACACGAGGCAAGAACGACTGTCAGGAGACCGAGAAGTAGTAATCCAGTCAAGATCTTTGTATGCATGTCTACTCCTTTCACCACGCTTTCTCGTATCGCTCCACGACAGAGAGGTACCCAATTGTCACCCTCTGTGTTCTCTTCTCTAGAACAAGCATAGCGCGCTGGCATGAATTAGCTCTGTGAACAGGCTGAATCTTGGCTGAGAATAGCTCTTGTGCAGATATTTCCTATAGCGTACAAGATAGCAGACTGCATACTAGTCTCGCCAGCACTGTTTGTGCTGGAAAGTACGAGGGCCTTTAGTGTGCTAGAACCTTTCAAGCAGATCATACTGCATATTGTCGTTCATTTTCCTGTAAACTCTGTCGCACCTGCAGATAGCGAATGATTGCTTCCCGGCTCAATAGGCCGACGAGTCGTCCATCCTCCACGACAGGCACCTGATTGATGCTCTGTGCGTCCATCATCTGGAACACCTCTTGCAAGGGTTGCTCAGAGGTAGCGACATACACCTGCTGAAGCAGACGCATCACATGGCCAACCGGCGTGTACGACCAGCGTTCTCGCGCCACGCGTGCAATATCGCTGAGAGTAATCAGACCTGCCAGATACTCACCTTGTGTCACAGGGGCAGAATGCAGTCCGAGCGGTAGGAAGTACTGATCCACCAACTTTTGTACAGAGATGTTCGCCGGAACCGCGAAGGGCCGAGGGTCCATCACCTGACCGACAGAGACGCCTTGCAGGGCCGATTGCAGTTCGACCTGCGTACTTGCGGTCTGCGCTGCGCTCAAGAGGAACCAGCCAATGAAGACGACCCACAGGCCGTTGAAGAAGTTCCCCGTGAAGAACCCGATGATCCCGAGCAGGATGAAGACATATGCAAAGGCCTGACCAACGGAGGAGGCGATGTGCGTCGACTTTTTGAAATTCCCCGTCACCTTCCAGATGATTGAGCGCAGCACGCGTCCCCCATCAAGTGGAAAACCGGGGAGCAAATTGAAAGCCCCTAACAAGAAGTTCGCTACGGCAAGGTAGTCCAGGGCGGCCTCCGCAGAAGCACCGCTGCCCCGCAGTGGCAAGACAAGCAGGAAGGCAACTCCGGCTAGCAGAAAGCTCGCAATTGGACCCGCTATGGCCACCCGAAACTCGACGCCTGGACGCTTCATGTCCTCTTCAACGTGTGCAACCCCACCGAAGATGAATAACGTGATGTTGCGCACGGTCAGCCCAGAGGCTTGGGCAACGAGCGCATGGGCCAGTTCATGCACGAGGACGCATCCAAACAAGAGCAGGGCTGAGATGAACGCTACAATCCAATAGGTCGTCGTGGCCCAGCCAGGAAACAGCTGGGCAAACCAACCGCTGGCCAGAGACCAGGTCAGCAAGACCAGGATGATGAACCAACTCAGATGTGCGTAGATATCGATTCCGGCTATTTTCCCAAGGCGCAGTGAACCAGGCATAGCAGTCCTCCTCCATAAAATCTCGTACCTTTTTAGTCATACACCTTTGTAAGAATGAGTGCCTATCCCTCTTGCCAACTAGCATACCCCGCCTGTGTGAAAAGACGCTGTGTGCATGCTGAGATGAGAATGAGAAAGCGCATCGTACATCTAAATTGACATGTTGTGGCAATAATCCTCAGCCCGGGCTCAGGGTCACCTCAGTGTGCTCACAGCCTTGCCTGCTAGAATAGCAGTGAGAAGCTGAGCGAACGTGAGCAGACTCTAGAAGCCCCGCTTTATACCAGGTGGCGAGCACATAGAGCTTCAAACGATTGGTTCAGTGCGAAGAACATGCTCTTCTCCTGGTACTAAGCCAGAAATACGCATGTGAGTGCAGGGAGCACTAATCCTCCCAGGAGGAGAAAAGCAGAATGAAGAACAACAGGATAGTCAAAACACTACAGTGGGGCATAGGAGGTATGCTCATCCTCCTTCTTGGATTAGGCACCATCCTCTTGCCCCTGGGCACAAATACAGTGCACGCGGCAAACGTGCAAATCAGAGACGATGCCAGGGTTCTGGACGTAGACCAGGTGCGGAGTCAGGCTTCCCAATTATCGCATTCGGTGAGCATCTCCACTATGCGTACATTCAGCGGCCCTAAAAGTGACTTCATCAGAAGTACGGAGCAAGCCCTCACTGGCCAGAATGCCATCGCCATCGCTATCGGTATCGCTGTCGAGCAGCGCTACCTGGCGATTGTTGCCGGGAAACAAGCGGGCTTGAATGCTGAGCAGATAGAACAGGCGCGCCAGGCATTTGCCAAGGCGTATGGGAGTAATGCAGGGGCCAATGGCAATTATACGGGTGCTACCCTCGCCGCTCTCCAGTCGCTACAAGCCAGTCTGGGAAATTATGGTATTCTCAACCCGCTTCCAAGCTTAGGTAGAGTGCTGGGCAATCCGCTCACCTGGCTCTTGCTCTTGGCACTTATCGGGGGAGCTTTCTTTGTCTTCCGTCGCTTCTCTGGGCAACGGAACAGGATGAATCCACCGATGGGAATGCCGTGGCAAGAGAGACCTGGCCCGAAAGATGAATATGGTCGTGTTGACTCTGATGCTGGTTATGGTCAGCCCGGATATGGCGGGCCGATGTACGGCCCTGGTTATCCGCCACAAAGAGGTATGAATCCCTGGGCCGCTGGCGGACTGGGAGCAGTAGGTGGAGGTCTTTTAGGCTATGGTCTAGGAAGGATGGCTGGGGATCATGAGCAGCCGCCGCAGGGCAATGATTCCATGAATCCTGATACTATCACTCCACTTTCCCAGGGTGGTGATGATCCTGGCATGAACGACCCCGCAGACACCTTTGGGGAAGGTCCCGATTTCGGTGGTTTCAGCGGTGAAGGCGCAGACTTTGGAGGATAGGTGTGTAGATGCTCTATTTCCTCCTTTCGTAGATCGTGGAGCCACAACCAGGTGTTGTGACTCCGCAGTAAAGCAAGGTGTTAGTTACACATTTGCGGTAGGACTGAATGAGTACTCCTGCCACATATTTTGAAAGGAACATTTCGATTGGAAGCAGGACAACCACATTGCCGCCACGCAGCTCGGCATTACCTTGGCAAGTCTTGCATTGGGCTGGATTGGTGAGCCTTCCGGTTACGCATTGCCGCCTGCGGGTTGAGCGTGTTGAATAACTCGCTGCGGACCTTCACGAGAGTAGGGTAAGTACAGAAGGAAACGAGTGATGCTTTCAGGAACTATCTGGCTATGGATAGGATTTAACGTCTTCGTCCTGGCGATGCTCGCCCTTGACCTAGGCGTGTTTCATCGCAAAGCGCATGCTGTCTCGATCAAGGAGGCCTCCATATGGAGCGTCGTGTGGATTATATTGGCGATGGCTTTCAACGCTGGAGTGTACTTCTTCAGTGGACCTGAACCCGCGCTGCAGTTCTTCACAGGCTATCTGATCGAAAAATCACTCAGCGTTGATAACATCTTCGTCTTTGGGCTGCTCTTCACCTACTTCAATGTACCGGCGGCCTATCAACACCGGGTGCTTTTCTGGGGTGTTCTAGGAGCCCTTGTAATGCGCGGTATTCTGATTGTGCTCGGGACATCCCTGCTCGACACGTTCCACTGGATTATCTACCTGTTCGGTGCCTTCCTGATCTTTACAGGGGTCAGAATGGCATTCCACAAAGAAGAGGAAGTGCATCCCGAGCGAAATCCGTTGCTGAAGCTTGTCCGTCGTATCGTCCCCGTCACGCATGGCTATGAGCGTGATCGCTTCATCGTGCGACGAGCAGGTCAAGTGCTGGTGACGCCCTTGCTGCTCGTGCTGCTGGTGGTCGAGACAACAGACTTGATCTTTGCCCTGGATTCGATTCCCGCGATTTTCGCGCTCACCCTGGATCCGTTCATTGTCTATACATCCAACGTCTTCGCGATTCTCGGCCTGCGCTCGCTGTACTTCGTGTTCGCGAACGCGATGGCCAAGTTCTACTACCTGAAACTGGGGTTAGCAGTGGTGCTGTCCTTCGTCGGTGTGAAGATGGTACTGGCGAATATCTATCACATTCCCACCACGCTCTCGCTGGCAGTCATCGCCGTGGTACTCGCCACTGCCATTGTTGCTTCAGTCGTGCGTGCTCGCCACCTCGTCGAGGAGCACAGAGCCTGTGAGGCACAGGCACGCGAAGAACTGGCCAGGGAGACCATGTCCAAAAGATGAAAGCATGCGACGCATCTCATTGATAAATAGTGATGGAAAGGAGATTTACACTATGCAAAATACTCATGAAAACGATGTCTCAACCCAATCGGATAATCAACTAGCGACAGCACCTCCGCCTTCAGGCGAGCCAAAGCGCCCTCGCAGTCACTTGTACACGGGGGCTATCCTGGCACTTGCGCTGATGCTTGCAGTCGTCTTTGGCACGGGTTTGTTCGCTGGTTGGGAATTTGGAACCAGGAATGGGGCGAATACGGCTGTCTTACAGACAGGTACGAATCCAGGGACAGCTATTCCGAAGCTCGATGGAGAGAACCTGGAAGCGGTGCGTGAGGCGGTGGTCGCGAAAGTACGACCCGCTGTCGTGCAAGTGAATGTCGCGACCTCACGCGGCCAGGGACTCGGTTCGGGGGTCATCATTGACCAGCGAGGCTACATCATCACCAATCATCATGTGGTCGAGCGCGCTCAGCAGATACAGGTCGTGCTCTTTGATGGCACCGCACTTCCAGCACAACTCGTGGGAGCTTCTTCCCCAGATGATCTTGCGGTATTGAAGGTGACACCCAAGGAAAAGCTGACCGTGGCAACGCTCGGTGACTCCTCCCAGGTGCGTGTGGGTCAAGAGGTGCTAGCAATTGGGAACCCGCTGGGCATCACACAAACAGTAACGGGTGGCATTGTGAGCGCGGTAGGGCGCACGGTAGGGACGATTCCCAATGCCATTCAGACCGATGCCGCCATCAACCCAGGAAATAGTGGTGGAGCACTGGTCGATTTGCAAGGGAATGTGATCGGCATCCCAACAGCCACGGCCATTGATCCGCAATTCAAGTCACCTGCGAATGGCGTAGGCTTTGCGATCCCCTCGAACCGTGTGAAGTTTTTTGCGCCGCAGATTATTGAGACGGGCAAAGTCACTCATTCGGGGCGAGCAGCTATGGGAGTGAGGGTCACCACTGTTGACCGGGTCCTGGCAGAACGAGAAAACCTGCCCATCGACCATGGAGCGCTCATTGTCGATGTGATAGCAAATGGACTCGCTGACCGGGCAGGGCTCAAGTCCGACGATGTGATTGTGCAGGTTGACAAGCATGAGGTGAACGATGTTGCCTCACTGGGCGATGTGCTGCTAAGCAAGGAACCAGGCGATGTCGTACCAGTGCAGGTCCATCGTGGGAACCAGCAACTAACGGTCAATGTCGAGCTTGGTGAGCTACAAATTGAATAGCATCGCAGTGCCATATTGTCGAGTGAGAAGAGAACCTGGCACCCGGCGCGTAAATAGGCTAAAGGAGGCCAGGTTCTCTTTACGTGAGCAGGGTAGATGGGGGAATACAGCATGCTAACTCTTGAGTTACGGGCAGCGTAAGAGGCAACGTATTCGGCAAGAACGCCGCGAATCGCGGCGCAGAGCCAGGAGCGCAGTTCTATAGTGAGGTGTTGTTGAGAGCCGCATCTCTTATAGGGAGATCATCAGTCGGGCTGCAACACATCCGTCTTCGAGATTAGTGAGAGGTGATCGATTCGTCATGCCTTTCTTCACCCAGCAACTGCTCCAGGGCACGTTGCTCGGCATCGGTGGAGATGGATAGATCGTAGTGACTGCCCCGGACGGCATCCGTGTAACCCTGTATGTCGCTTTCGGGGTAGCCCAGGCGCGTCAACGTCTCCCGCATGATCTCCAGTCCGCCTTCCAGTTCAGGATAGATGACATGCTGAGCGCCTAACGCAAAGAGCCGGTGTACACCCTCCTGGGTAGCAGCGCGCACAATGATGGGGACGTGTGGGGCCTCTGCGCGGGCTGTTGCCACCACAATGGAGGCCGTAGCTTCATCCGGCAGCGTCACGACCACCGCACGAGCCTGCTTCAGGTGGACCCGTGAAAGGATGTCCGAATTGGCAGCGTCTCCATAGAGCGTAGGAACTCCTTGACGTTCTAGTTCCGTGACTCGCCCAATATCTTGTTCGACCACCGGGTGCGGAATACCGAGATGGCCCAGCACATGCACCAAATGCTGTCCTACTCGTCCGCAGCCGATGACCACGACATGATCTCGCAATGACTCCGCTATTGAGGCCTGAACAGGACCATGTCGGTCCAGGAGCGACCAGAAGGCGGGAACTTTCCGCAAGTATGCTTCGATCCAGGGGAGTGCTCGGAACAGGAACGGGTTGAGCGTGATGGAGAGCAGCGCGCCTGCCAGCAGCAGCGCATACTGCTCCTCCTTGAACACTCCCAATGCGATACCGGCCGTGCCAAGTATGAAGGAGAATTCCCCAATCTGACTGCGCCCGGCGGCCAGGATCAGCGCTGTGCGTGCCGGTCGAGGAAAGAGCGCCCCTTGCAGGACCGTCAGCACAAATTTGCCCAGGACGATGACCACGACGAGCAAGAGCACCTCTGCGGCATGGGAGAGCAAATACAAGGGATTGACCAGCATCCCGACTGACACGAAGAACAGGACAGCAAATGTTTCCCGGAATGGGACCATCTCGGCCCCTACCTGGTGGCTGAGTGCCGATTCGCTCACCACTACCCCTGCCAGAAAGGCGCCGAGCGCCAGGGAAACACCAAAGAGAGACGAGGCGCCAATCGCTGTCCCTACAGTAATCACAACAATCGCGACAATGAAGAGTTCCCGAGAACGCAAGTGCGCCATGCGCAGCAGGAACCAGGGAATAATCCGCGTTCCGGCAACTAACATCAGCACGGCAAACGCCCCGGTTTTCAACAGGGCCAGCCCTGCCGTTTGCCAGAGTGGCTCGTGTGTGTTCGTGGAGAGCGCCGGGAGCAGCACGAGAATGAGGACCGCGATCAAATCTTCCAGCACCAGCCAGCCGACAGCAACCTGTCCGTGCGAAGTATTGAGCAGCCCCTGATCCATCAAATTGCGGATCATGACCACGGTACTGGCAATGGTCAGAGCTACTCCGAGGAGGATGCCAGCAGCGAGCGACCATCCCCACAGGTGAGCCAGCAGCAGGAATGACGGTATCACGGACTGCCCACAGGTCACGCAGCGAGAAATGCAGCCCGACATCAAATAAGAGAAAAATCACACCGAGTTCGGCGAGCTGCTGGATCGTGGAAAGATCACCGATGAAGCCAGGCGTGAAAGGGCCAATAGCGACACCAGCCAGCATATACCCGACCATCGATGGCAGCTTCAGGCAGCGAGCAAGAAACCCACCCACAAAGGCTGCCAGGAGCGCCACAGTAACATTGATCAGGATCGGAAGTTCATGCTGCATCCGCCCCCTCCTTCCTTAGCAGAATTGGTCTCTGAGTAGAATGATATTGTCTGTTTGTCTTGTTATTCATATCAAGATGAAGCATTGTAACGCGCCTCCACAGTACACTTTCGCTATTCTTCTAGCCATTGATTATCTCCGCCTACGAATACGTAACTGAGGATGGAAGGAAGAAGCCAGTGTATAGTTAGACTCACGGCATCCCTCCAATACGAGCATAGCATTTTGATGTGAGACAATTCTGTGGAAAGTCTGAGGCAGAGCTGAGAATCATGGGTCGCATTTACGATAACAGCGATTCCTGCATGCAATTATGTCCTGTAACGGCTACTCTGCACATCCGTTCTTTGAAAAAGGGGGAAAGATGTTCTCCAGTTCGGCATCAGAGATATCGGGCTTGCGCGGTGTGCCGCCAGTAGCGAGCAGCAGCGCATCATAGCTGAGTGAACTGCCATCTGTACAACTGAGCGTACGCCTTCCCTGTGCTGGCAGTACTTCACGCAGCGAGTTGGTTCACCTTGCTCCGTTCCGCCTCAATCACTGTCTGCTAGTCATTTGGGATCGAATATACTCCTAGTGCTGCGTTCCTTAAATTCACTGGATAAATAAACGCCGCACGAAATCGCATAAACTGGCTTTAGAGGCCGCTCTGTTTTGTTACCGTATTTAAGGAACGCAGCACTAGTACTACAGTCCCACTTAAAGGATCACGCGGAAGAAGAGAACGGCGCTTCGGCTGGGACCAGGACGTGCAAGATACGATCCCAGAGGCCTTCTTTGCACCAACGCTGGTAGCGGCTGGACACGGTGGACCATGGCCCGAAGCGTTCCGGCAGCTCGCGCCAGGACGAGCCGGTGCGTACCACCCAGAGCATGCCTTCCACGATCAAGCGATGATCGACGGCGGGACGGCCCGTCTGCGGCTTCTGCGGTGGCAAGAGTGGTTGAAGCTGCTCCCAGTGCTCATCGGTGAGCGCCGGGATCCCAAGTAAGCGCAGGGGAGCCGGTGGATCTTGTGATACCACGGGTGCCTGCCGTGCGCGGCGCAGGACATGGAAGCGGTGCGCCCGCGCCTGGTGCTGGCGTCGAAAGTGCGACCAGCGCAGTCGTCGGACTTGCTGTTCCTCCGGCTCGCCCACCGCGCGCAGTAAGCGCCGCACCTCCGGCACGCTCAGGTCGATCCACTCATCGGCTGCTCCACTTTTTTTTCCCGCGCGCGGGCCTGTCCGCGCATCACGACCAGAGCTGCGTAGGCGAGCAAAGCGAGCGTCACGTAGCGATACCAGGCGCGCCACGTGCGCACTTCATACTGGTCCAGTCCCACTTCGCCCTTGGCTTGTTCATAGCCCTCTTCGATCCTCCAGCGGCTGCCGGTCACCTGTACTACCTCGGGCAAGGTGATGGTGGCCGGCCCATAGACTCGGTAGTAGGCCCGCTCGCTCGGATCCGATAGGCTGCGCCGCATCAGCACCCAACGCGCATGCGTGCTGGGTGCCTCCGTTTCTGCTGGCAACAGCAGCCAGGCCCACTCGTAGAGCCGCGGCCCGAGGCTTTCCTCTCCAGCGGAGAGCACCACCCAGGACTCCTTCGGTAAGAGCGCCGAAAGCCTCCCCACTGGCTGTTGGCGCCCCTGCACCCAGACCGTGTGCGTCTCGGGGACCGCCAGCACGTAGTTCTTCTGCTGCTTCTCCAGAACCATCCGCATCTCATCGTATCCGTAGATCGTATCACCCAGCACCCAGTCCGCCGGCACTCCTGCCGCAAACGCTCGCGCCAACATCTGCTGGGCTAGTGCTCCTTTGGTGGCAAATCCCACTTCATCGGGAATGCCCGCCTCGCGGCAGCGCACCCGGTCTGCCGTCCACTCCTCCGGCAGGTAGAGCGCTCGATCGATGAAGGCGTACCCTTTCGTGCTGGCATACAAGAGCAAGACCCCGATCTGACTGTTCTCCCGTCGCCCGGCGGTCCCACTGTACTGCCGGGCCACCCCTGCCGATTTCTTCCCTTTCTTGACAAAACCGGTTTCATCTACTACCAGGACCCCGCCTGCCTCCCCCAGATGCTCGATCACATAGGCCCGTAAGTCATCGCGCACCGCCTCCTCATCCCACTCCGCCTCTGCGAGCAGTCGCTGGACGCCATGTACGTTCGGGTCTCCCAGTTCCTCAGCCAGTTGCCAGCCGTTCTTGCGGTCCACCGTGGCCAGCAGCCCCCGCAGGTACCGTCCCACGCGGCTGCGTACTTCGGCCCGGCCAAAACGTGGGGCAATCCGCCCAGACAACTCAGCCAGGGTCTGCGCTCCCTGGCGAATGAGGCTCAATTCTTCTTGCTCGGCATTGCTTGTTCGTTCCATGTGATCTTCTCTGCTCATGCATTATTTACCCCCACCTATTCTACCACCATTTGGTCACAAGTGGGACTGTAGTACTAGTGCTGCGTTCCTCAAAGACGATGAGAAAAGGGATTGGCTTGTGGAGCCACACTGTTTTACTTTTGGCCTCACTTTTATGATAGCACCAATGAGGAACGCAGCACTAGTATGCGGTGCGAAATGGATAAGAGGGCCTGAGAAGCCGATAGAGGCTCAACAATTACTCGCTTAACTGCTGAGTTTCCCTCTTGCTG
>Ga0209648_10001454_pt1 | contig 19165 bp, 20 predicted proteins | sample GraSoi2013_115cm_FD_185830 | JGI IMG/M metagenome (GOLD analysis project Ga0209648, IMG submission 185830) | Grasslands soil microbial communities from the Angelo Coastal Reserve, California, USA - Sample 9_17_2013_115cm (SPAdes) (version 2) | ecosystem: Environmental > Terrestrial > Soil >...
GGGCGAAGGTGGAAAGGTCGAATGACGTGATGTGAGACTCTCTAGCGGAGATCGAGATCCGTGCATTCAGAGAGAGCACTGCGCTCGCCGTCATCGCGCAGAACGCTGGATTGGCGCACGGGGCAGCATGGGTCGTCGCGTCGACAGCGGGCGCAGACCGGTGGGACGCCGTCTGCTGCTGGCAGTTCGACGACGGTGCTCGCTGGGCTTGGTCACACAACAGCGGCAGGCCAACCGGCAACATCTGGCCGCTCAGCAGCAGCGTGGCGATTACTCTGATGACCGAGACGTTCATTGGTGCTACCAATGTACAACGTGGGCCATCGGCGTAGTGATACCCCCGTCGGGACAGCTCTCACGCACTCTTGACCATGTACCTAGGTACATAGTGTAACCTGAACACTGCCTCGGAGGGTGCCGGACATGCCATTGACCATCGGCCAGGTCGCCGCGGCGGCCGACGTGAACATCCAGACGATCCGCTACTACGAGCGGCGAGGCCTCTTCCCGACCCCGCGGCGGACACCCGCAGGCTACCGCCAGTACGCGGACGACGCCGTCGCGCGCCTCCGCTTCATCAAGCACGCGCAGGAGCTCGGCTTCTCGCTGAAGGAAATCCAGGAGCTGCTCGGCCTGCGCGTCCGGCACGGCGCTGCGTGCGACGCGGTCGAGCGGAAAACCAGAGAGAAGATCGAGCTCGTCCAACAGAGGATCCGTGATCTCGGGCGAATGAAGCGCACGCTTGAGCGTCTGGCCGTGGCGTGCGCCGCCCGACGGCCCACGGACGACTGCCCGATCCTGGAGGCATTAGAAGATCATGGCGACGTCAGCCACTAAGACGGTGCTCGCGGCGGCCGGCGGAGTCGCCGCCGCGGTCGTGTCAACGCTCTGCTGCGCCGGGCCGCTCGTCGCCGTCGCCCTCGGCCTGAGCGGCGCCGGCCTCGCCGCGACGTTCGAGCCGCTCAGACCCTACTTCGTGGCCGGAACGGTCCTGGCTCTCGGCTTCGGCTTTGCAGTAATGCACCGCGAAGAGCGCAGGGCGTGCGAGCCAGGGAGCCTCTGCGCCTCGCCCGTGGTTCGCCGCCGGATGAAGTGGGCGCTGTGGATGGCGACGATCATCGCGATCCCGCTGCTCACGTTCCCGTGGTGGTCGAAGTTTGTGCTGGGCTAGGAGCTACGAGAACTACGTCACCCGGATTCGTCCGGAAGGAGGTTGAACATGTTGCCATCAGTGAAGGTTGGGTTGTTTCTCGCCGCTGGACTGAGCGGCACCGCGTTCCTCTGCCCGTTGTGCGGCGGGGGAATCCAGACGGCCGGCGCCCAGAACGCGCAGGTTGCCGCCCAAGCTCCGGACACCGCCACCGTGCGGGTGCACATCTCACGGATGACGTGCGGGAGCTGCCCCACGACGGCGCGCCTGGCCCTTAAGAAGCTCGCGGGGGTCTACGGTGCGACGGTCACGCTGGACGACAGCCTCGGCGTCGTACGCTACGACCCGCGCCAGGTCACCCCCGACCAGATCGCTGCCCATCTGACCCGGCTCACCGGCTTCGGGGCGACGGTCCAAGGAAAGTGAGCGTGCAACACGGCGAGTTCGACGTCGCGATCGTGGGTGGTGGCTCGGCGGGCTTCGCCGCCGCGATAAAGAGTGCCGAGCTGGGCACTCAGGTTGCACTGATCGAGGGACGTACACTCGGCGGGACTTGCGTCAACGTCGGGTGCGTCCCATCCAAGAGCCTCATCCGCGCCGCCGACGCGCAGCACCGGAGGGGTCACCACGGCTTTCGTGGAATCGCTACGAGCGACGGGGAGCCGGACTGGCCCATGGTGCGCGCCGAGAAGGATGGGCTCGTCGCCGAGCTGCGGCAGAGCAAGTACGGGAACGTGCTGCGTGCCTACCCCTCGATCACGCTGTTCCAAGAGGGCGCCACGCTCGTCTCCGGTCGCGAGGTTCGACTCGCGAGTGGTCGCACGCTGACTGCGGGCAAGATCGTGGTGACTACGGGCGCTTCTCCCTGGGCACCACCGATCCCAGGTCTCGCCGATGCCGGCTACTTGGACAACGCGTCGGCGATGGCCGTGGAACGCCTACCGGAGTCACTGATCGTCATCGGCGCGAGTGCGGTCGGACTTGAGCTGGCGCAGATGTTCGCCCGGCTCGGCGTGCGGGTCACGGTCCTCGAGGCACTGCCCCGCGTCGTGCCGACCGAAGACCCGGATGTCGGGAATGCCCTGGGCGACTACCTACGGTTGGAGGGGCTTGAAGTCCACACCGAAAGTCGCATCGACCGAGTCACTCGGGGGCGCGACGGCTACGCGGTCTACTGCCGTGCCGGCCGCGAGGCGCGCACGGCCCGTGCGGAGCAGCTGCTCGTCGCAACGGGTCGCCGAGCCAACACCGCCGGCTTCGGGCTCGACCGGATCGGCGTTACCCTCGGAAAGAAGGGTGAGATCGTCGTTAACGAGTTCCTGCAGACGACCAACACGGACGTCTATGCCGCGGGCGATGCGATTGGCGACCCGATGTTCGTATACGTTGCGGCCTACGCCGGTACACTGGCGGCCGAGAACGCCCTCACGGGGAACGGGCGTCGTTACGACCTGTCGGCCCTGCCGAAGGTGACGTTCACCGATCCTGCCGTTGCTTCCGTCGGTCTCACGGAGGACCAGGCGCGCGCCGAGGCGATCGAGCCGCTCGCATCGAAGCTGCCGCTCCAGCACGTGCCGCGGGCGCTCGCGGCGCGAGACACTCGGGGATTCGTCAAGCTCGTGGCGGACGCCCGTACCAAGAAGCTCATCGGCGCGCACATCTTGGCCGCCGAGGCGGGTGAGATGATCACCGAGCCGACGCTCGCGATCAAGTTTGGGCTGACGATCGAGGACCTCACTTCGACTTTCCACCCATACTTGACGCTCTCGGAGGGAATCAAGCTCGCTGCCCAAGCGTTCACGAAGGAAGTTCAGAAACTGTCCTGCTGCGCGGCGTGAACACGTTAAGCGTGCTCGCCTCCGAGCTCCTGGCCCGGCTTCCGACAATGACCGGGGTCGAACGGAGCAGAGCGACGTCCAAGCTGACTTCGTGGTCGGATCGTCGGTCGGGGCGAGCAATGCCTTCCAGTGTTCGCGGCCGACTCGACGCCTGCGGGGGTCGAGCCGGGGCATACCCAGCCCGCCGGCCAGCAGGGTGGCACGCAAATGCCTATCGAGAACGAGCAGCCAGCCAACACGCAGGGGGACCCATGGCAGAGAAGCTTGATCTCATCGTCATAGGCACGGGCGCTGGCGGTTCGACCGCGGCATCCCGGTGCCGGACCGCGGGATGGCGCGTAGCGGTTCTAGATGACCTTCCCTACGGCGGGACGTGCGAGCTGCGCGGCTGCGACCCGAAGAAAGTCCTCGTGGGCGCCGCAGAGCTCGCGGACTGGAACCGCCGGATGCAGGGCCGAGGGATGATCTGTGATGCGCACATCTCCTGGCCCGACCTCATGCGGTTCAAGCGGACCTTCACGGATCCCGTCCCCGCCAACCGGGAGCGGGCATTCGAGAAGGCGGGGATCGCGACCTATCATGGCCCGGGGCGGTTCCTGAGCCCGGACAAGCTGTCGGTCGACGGAGCCGTGCTGGAAGCGCGTCACTTCGTGATCGCCGCGGGAGCGAAGCCGCGACGCCTAGGAGTGCCGGGCGAGGAGCACTTGGTCACGAGCACCGCGTTCCTCGAACTCGACCAGCTGCCGCCGCGGATCGCGTTCGTCGGTGCGGGATACATCTCGTTCGAGTTCGCCCACGTGGCTCGGCGCGCTGGCGCGCAAGCGATCCTCGTCGGTCGAGGGAGACCCCTACAGCATTTTGAACAGGATCTCGTCACGCGGCTCGTGGACCACACGCGGAGCCTGGGCATTGAACTGCGGCTCGACGCCGAGGTGACGGCGATCGAGCAACGCGGTGCTGCTTACCGGCTGCGGGTGAACGTGGGCGGGCAAACGGACACGGTCGAAGCTGACCTCGTCGTCCACGGCGCGGGGCGCATCCCGAACACGGAAGGGCTCGACCTCGGGGCGGCGAACATCGCGACCGCGCCGGACGGGGGCGTGCAGGTGAATGAGTTCCTCCAGAGCGTCACAAACCCGCGCGTCTATGCGGCGGGTGACGCGGCCGCCGCTCCCGGGAGCCTCCGGCTCACTCCGGTCGCGGGATACGAGGGGACGATCGTCGCCGCCAACCTCCTCAAGGGGAACACGCGGACGCCGGACTTCCGGGGCATCCCGAGCGTCGTGTTCACGGTGCCGCCGCTGGCGGGCGTCGGGCTCACCGAGGCGAATGCGCGGGAACAGCAGCTCGACATGCGGGTCAGCACGCAGGACACGTCGAGCTGGTACTCCAACCGTCGCGTGGCTGAGACGTGCGCGATGTTCAAAGTCATCGTGGAGAACCAGACCGGCCGGGTGGTGGGTGCACACCTGCTCGGGCCGCACGCCGAGGAGGTCATCAACCTGTTCGCTCTGGCGATCCGCTCCGGCGTACCGGCGAGCGATCTCAAGCACCTCCTGTACGCGTACCCGACGAGTGGATCGGATGTACCCTACATGATTCCCTGACTGACCTGAAGGTCAGAGCGCCGAATCGGCCCTTCGTTTACGGGGCCCTTTCCGGCCCGGAGTGCGTGGCACTTTCGGGGTGCGAAACGCCTGCTTTTCGGGTGGTAGCGGGCGATCGGTCGGGGCGTTTCTTCTTGTCGCCACGGGCTTTCCGCCCAGGGGGCAGGGCGGCCGAATCGGGCGGTCGTCGGTTCAAATCCGACCGGTGGCTCTGTGTTTCCCGCGCCGCTGCTCGCTTTTCTCGGGCCACCTTTCCCAGCGCGGGCTCGCGTGGCACTTCCGTGGCACCTTTCGGCGTGTCGAGCTGCGCGGCCAGGGCGATCAAACGATCGTCCCGCCGCTTCAGATACCGCTGCATCACCCGCAGGTCCGTGTCACCGATGAAGTCCATGGCGAGTTTGGGATCGCCCGTCTGGGCGAGCACCTCGCCCGCGACCATGCGGCGAAACCCGTGCGCCGCGCGAAGCTCCCTGTGCGGTACACCCGCCGCGCGCTCCGCCTGCTGCAGCGCGTACCAGAACGCCTGGATCCGGTAGACGCCGGGCACTTCGCGCCCATCCGCGCGGGTCGAGCTCCGCGCGTCCGTCGAGAAGAACACCCAAGGTCTGTCGGCCGGCACGAGTGTGCCCTCGAGCTCGGCGCGATCGCGCCACCACTTTGCAGTGAGAAGCGCGCTATAGGTGCCGAGGCGGAGGGGCTGCGACCATTCACGCCCCACCTTGTCGAACGCCGGGCGCCAGGTGAGCCGGCCTCCTGCTAGGTCCACGTCGTCCCAGCAGAGGTGCAGCGCCGCGCGCACACGGACCCCCTGGTCGACGCGTTTGGGTTCGTGGGAGCCGTGCCCACAACCGCACTGACGTATGTGTCCACGCGGGCTGCCTAAAGCGACCTTGTGAAGGCGCAGAGCCTCCGAGGGAGGGGCACATCCGTTGGGCGGCGACACACTTCTTCGATGCGTAAGCAGTTAGTTACAGTAGCTTCGCCAATCTCCGCCCGCGGTATAGGCGACGATCGGAGCTACAATCGCGACTCTCGACTGCAAGGAGCCCGATGCGGACACGCGCGCTTCATGCCGCAACTCTCTTGTACTTGCTGACGGCTTTCCCGTCGCCGGCGGTAGCGCAGGTCGATCAACAGCGCGCACAAGAGTTCTTCAAGGAGGCGCGGGCGCTCTGCGAGCGCGACGGTGGGCGCATCTGGGGAGTGTCGATCTGCGCGCCGATGGTGATCGGCGACGCGCGGACACAGACGTTCGCAACTAGCCAGACGCCGCCGGATGCGCCTCGCCCGAAGCTCATCGGCATTCTGATGGGGCCTATTGTGTGGGGCGACACTACCTGGGCGGCGCTGACGTGGGACATGGTGTCCAACCAGCCGCCGCGCTTTCGCAGGGAGATGTTCCTCCACGAGTCCTTCCACATCGTCCAGATGCGGCTCGGACTGCTCGTCTCGACCGTGTCGGCTGAACATCTCGATGTCGTGGAGGGACGGTATTGGATGCGGCTCGAATGGCGCGCGCTCGCACGCGCGCTGCGGGAGATGGGAGAGGCGCGCGCGCTGGCCATTCGCGAGGCGCTGGCCTTCCGCCAGGCTCGTCACGCGCGCTATCCGGACAAAGTCGAAACCGAGCGCGCGCTCGACATCAACGAAGGCCTCGCCTCCTACACCGGGACCGTGCTGGCCGCACCATCCGAGGCCGAGGCGATCGCGCGGGCGCTCGAGCTCCTGGCCGCCGCGGAGGACGGCGAAAGCTTCGTGCGCACGTTCGCGTACGCGTCCGGGCCTGCGTATGGCCTCCTGCTCGATGCTGCGTCTCCCGGCTGGCCACGGACGGTGCGCGCCAGCGACGATCCGGCCGCGCTGTTGATGCGTGCCCTCGGCGTACAACCTGTCACTGACGCAGCGGCGGCCGCGGCGCGATACGGAGGTGCCGAGCTCCGCGCGGCCGAAGAACAACGCGAGCAGCAGCGGCAAGCACGGATCGCCGAGTTGCGCCGGCGGTTCGTTGACGGCCCGGTGCTCCTGATGCCGGGAGGAGGTGGAGGCTTCTCGGATTCTCACGGGGCAGTGGTCATTCCAGACGTCGGGACCATCTACTTCGGCGACTACCGCATGAGGGGAGCGTGGGGCGCGCTCGAGGCGGACAAAGGCGTGCTCGTCTCGACCGATGGCCGAACACGGCGTCTGCCGGCGCCGGTGCGGGGCGATGGCACGACGATCTCCGGAGACGGGTGGACGTTCAAGGTCGCGACTGGATGGGTGGTTCGGGAAGGAGCAAGGCGAGGCGACTACGAAGTCATTAGGCAGCCCTGATCCCTCCATGCTTGCTACAGAGACGATCACAGCATTTCTAGCCACGACTGACGGCGCACGATGCAGGACGTTTTACGAGGCTGTGTTCGCTCGGGATTACGCTCCAGGCAGGCTAAAGATGAATGCCCGGCCCGAGAATCCCGACGAGGATCACCGAGGCGATGCATCCGGCGACGATCCAGGCATAGCTGCGTTCCAGCTCGGCTGGTTCTGCTGATTGCTTGCTGCCGCGCGTGAACTGGATGAGCCAGAGAAGCCCCGAGGCGCCGCCAAAGGACGCCGCAGCAGCAGAGATCGCGATGAGGATGGGACCCACAGGATTGAACAATCCCGAGAGGCAGAAAAGAAGACCGCCGGCGACATATGCAGGGGCGCTGAGCAGCCTGCTTCTCCTCATGGAAAGATCGTCGCTGCCGACAAGCGCACCCAACCATTGCCCCGATTGGCGAGCGAGAAGAAAATAGACCGCTCCCCCCAACACCGCCATTGCCGGACGCCAGATGAAGGGCGACACGGTACCGCTTGCGACATCGGCCCAGTCGCCAATGTTCCCGACACCTCAGAAGAGGAAGTAGCCGGCTCCCATCAAAAGGTTCAGCGTAGTGAAAAGCCACAGAAAGTGGGAAATATGCGGCTTGCGCACCGGATTGGTCGCTTTAAAGGCGACGAGCCCAATTGCACCTGCGATGAAATTTACGATCGTGCCCGCTGCCGCGACGCCACGACGGGCTAGCGCACTGATCGCTTCCTCACTGCAATCGAAGTGCACTGACGAGAGCACCTGGCCCCATGGGACCCGCCCCAGCACCTAGTCCTGCGTGGGCCTTACCGATTCGCCAGGAACCCCATGATCTCAGGGGTCGTCTTCATTCTTGCCAGCGAGGCGATCCTCCTTGCGTCGAGCCCGCATGCCCTTTGGGCGCTCACTTTTTTGGGGCTCAACCTTATTTACATCCCACTTCTTGAGGAGCCGCTGCTCCGGCGCCCTTTCGGTGAGGCGTATCTTGAGTACTGTAAGCATGTACCGCGGATCCTCCCGCGCCTCCGGCCCTGGGACCCTCATGTGGACAAGGTGAACAGTCCAGATGATAGGTAACAGTTTGTTATCAACTGACACGTAACACTTTCCCTTTGTGATTCCCGCCTTCGCAGTGGATGGCCGCGCTCGCGGGGGTTGACGTCTGATAGCCGATCTACTATCATCGTCTGTGCCCTCGGTGCCGCTCAGGCCGCTCTACTGGATCGCGTCGAGCTTGAAGGACTTGAAAGCGATGCCGGTGCCGCTGCAGAAGGCCTTCGGCACTGCGCTCCGCAGCGTGCAACTCGGCGGAACGCCGGGCACGGCGAAGCCGCTGAAAGGGTTCGGGGGTGCCGGCGTGTTGGAACTCGTTGAGGACTACGACCGTGGCACCTATCGCGCCGTGTACACCGTGAATTTTCCTAGCGTGGTCTACGTGCTCCATGTCTTCCAAAAGAAGGCCAAGCGGGGGATCGCGACACCTCGACAGGAGATCGATCTTGTACGGAGTCGCTACAAGCTCGCTCAGGACCACTACCGCACGATCGGGCAGCACGAGGAGGATCGCCATGGGTAAGACAGCATCGAAGGCCCGTCGGCCGGCGCGCGAGGATGAAGCGGCAGTGACGCCGAGCAGCGGTAACGTGTTTGCGGACCTCGGGCTGCGCGACGCCGACGAATTGCTCGCGAAGGCCGACCTCGCACACACGATTCAGCAGCTGATCGAGGCGCAGGGCCTGTCGCAGCGGGCCGCGGCGCGCCGCCTCGGTGTGGCGCAGCCGGACCTCTCGAATCTGTATCGGGGGCGGCTCGACGGCTTCTCGATCGAGCGCCTGTGCCGGCTGCTCACAGCACTCGGGCAGGACGTGCGCATCGTCGTGCAGCCCAAGCCGCGCTCCCGGTCCCGCGCCACACTCCGTGCGACCGTGGCGGCCGACTGAGCTGAAGGTCAGCGCCCCGAGTCAACCCCGCGACGCGGCCGTTTCCGCCCCGGCGTGCGTGGCATCTGCGTGGCACTTTCGGGGTCCGAAACGCCCCCTTTTCGCGTTGCAGCGGGTGACTGCTCCGGACGTTTCTCCTTGTGGCGCAGGGTTTTCCGCTCCACGGGTGGGACGGCCGACCCGGGCGGTCGTCGGTTCAAATCCGACCGGTGGCTCTGCTTTGCCCCCGCCCGGTCGCGTTCTGAGCGGAACTCCCGCGTCCTCGACGACCATGCCGCCCGGGAACGCGTAGAACCGCGCCGAAAACTGGACCTCGTAGCCGCGCCGACCCAGAGCACGCGCCCGTCAGCCCGAGGTCGAGCGTGGTCTGGGCGTAACAGCGGTTCCTGCTCGAAGAAGAGGCGCATCTGTTCGGCGGCCGACAACATGCCCCAGCGATGCTGGCCCGCACGCAACCGAAATCTTCACCGAGATCTTCGCCCCTCCTGTCCGGTTCCGAAGCAGGGCTTAACACGTTCCTGACATGCCGGTATCTGACCGCCGCCGCCACCCGCCCCTATGATGGCATCTCGTCCTGACGCCGTCGGCAGGGCGGTGGGCTCGTCGGTGCCGTACGGGCCGTCGAGCCAGCGGACAACGCGGTGAGCGCGGCACTGGTCTGGGGCTTCGACCACGTGATCGACGACAACGCCGAACCCACGCTACGGGAACGTCGCGAGACCTTCCGCTTCGACCTGTTGGCGATGAGGCTCTGGCCCAATCGACCGCAGCGGCTGGGTGCGTAACACGTCAGCCTATGCCCGTGCCCGCACGTAGCTTCGGGCTCGGCCTCGCAGCGCTGGCGGCGCTTGCCGCCGCGGCGGCGGGCCAGTCTGCACTGGACCGCTCGCCCAACCTCTCCGGCGGGTGGCTTGGGGCGGGCGGCACGCTGCAGTTCAACTTCCTGCACCGCTTCAGTGTCAGCGGCGCGCCCACCCGCAAAGTCAGCAACGCGCCGACCTTCCTGCTGTCGTACCGGCTCCCGCGGCCCCTGCTCCTCGGCTTCAACTATGCCACCTCGTCCGACATCGCGCCGCAGTTCCCCAACGAATGGGAGGTGTTCGGCCGAGTCGCGCCGCTGGCAGTGGATCGCGGCGGCCCGCTCGACGCGGCGCTGCAACTCGGGTACAACCAGGCGGCTCGCAGTGCCGATGCGGAGCTCACCTTGAGCCGACGCGCCGGGCCGCTGCGGCTGGTGGGCGTAGGGCGATACCTGTCGCACGGCTACGACCACGACACGACCCGCTACGCCGTGGGGGGCGGCGCTACGCTGCGGCTGCACCGGAACGTGGCGCTTGCGGCCGACGTGACCACCCTGCTCGATCGCCGGGCCGGTGAGAAGGCCGCCTGGGGCGCGGCGGTGCAGCTCGCCATTCCGTACACTCCACACACGCTCTCGCTGCAGGTGGTCAACACCACGACGGGGACGCTGCAGGGGGAGTCGCGGGGGACCGCCAACGTGCGGGGAGGCTTCGAATTCACCATCCCCTTTACCTTGAGTAGGTACTTCCACCACGCCCCACCCGCCGCCCCGGCTCCATCGGCCGCGGACTCGGTGGCGCCGCAAGCCGCGGTCGACTTGCGGCAGCTCGCCTTCGCACCGAATCTGGTCGCGATCGGGGCCGGGGGCTCAGTCGCCTGGACCAACCGGGATGAGCTGCCGCACACCGTAACGGCGGATGACGGAACGTGGGACTCAGGGCCCATAGCCCCCGGGGTGACCTGGCGCCGCACGTTCGACCGCCCCGGTACCTACCGGTACCATTGCACGCCGCATCCGTTCATGAAGGGCGTGATCGTGGTCCGGTGATCACGAACCGGGGCCGTCATCCGCACGCACCCCTCGGGCTCGCTGCCGCGGGCTTAGCGCTCTGGATCGGCGCGGCGTGCTTCTCCGAGCGGGCGGCCGGGCCCGCCGCCGGCCCCGCCGAATGCCGCGTGCCCGTCGCGCTCATCGATTCGACCCACGTCCTGGTAGCGATTCGCGCCTTTGCGTTTCACCCCGATTCGATCCGGATCCCCGTGGGAGCCAGCGTCACGTGGGTGAACTGCGAGGATCCGGGCACCGAGCCCCACACCACGACGTCCGACGCTGGGGTGTGGGACTCGCCTGACCTAGCTCCGGGGGCGCGATACTCCCGGACGTTCGCTGTGGTCGGCGTGTTCCCCTACCACTGCACGCCGCATCCGTTCATGCATGGCAAAGTCGTGGTCCAGTGAACCCTGTTGGCGCACGAAAGGAGGCGGATCGGCGGAGCCCCACTCCCGGACCGGGAGAGTGCTGGGAACCCTTTACGTACGGAGGCATAATGCGCGCGACTCAGGTACTTGCTCTGCTAGCCATCGCAATTGGGACGGCGCTGGGATGCAAGAACACCACCGCCATTCCCAGTAGCGTCGAGATCTACAGCGTCACGTTGAACGGCGCCAATGAGCGGCCGACGGCCGTGACGACCACTGCCACCGGGGCGGCGACTTTCACGGTGTTGGGGAGCCTAGTGAGCTGGAAAGTCGACATCACCACGGCCATCGACAGTGTGACCATCGGCCACATCCACCGCGGCGTGGCCGATTCGGCGGGCGGCGTCATCGTGAATCTTGCACCGACACCCACCGGCGCGGGCTTCACCGGCACCGTGGCCAGCGGCTCGGCCACCGTAGTTGATTCGGTACTGACGCTCATGCGCGGTGGCAAGGCGTACGCCAACATCCACACGAAAAAGAACCCCGGTGGGGAGATCCGGGGGCAACTGGTCAGGCAGTAATCGCAGGGACCAACGGGACAGGGGGGGCCGGCTCGGCTCCCCCTGGTGGTCTCGTAATTGATCACCGGGGCGTCCGCCCTCGCGCCGTACAGGGTTCACGACGGACCGGAAACCGGTGAGACAGTCCCGCAACGGGTCGAGTAACCGCGTGAAGGTGTCATCCGACCCGACGTCGCTGTTGCGGCGAAGCCGGGCATGGCGAATGGCGCTCGGCTGGTTGGCGTCCGCCCATAACCCGACGCAGAGGCCGTCCGGGATTGCAAGGAGCCCCACGACGGTCCGCTCGGTCCCCCGCGTGGCCCGCAACGGGATCGACCCCCCGTGCGGCTGGGGGGTCGCCGGTTCAAATCTCGTCGTCCCCACTGGTTGGAGATCAGGCCTTGCGTCGAGTGCCGGTGTGGGCCTTTTCTTCGACCCGCTCCCTGCGGTGAGTAATGCTGCGACCTTCTCCCAGCCTTACCAGCCGCGGTACGCCCCGTTACCCTATCACTAGCACAGCTCGTGATAGCGATAATCGTCGCAGTCCGGCTCTGTGCCGTCAGCCGCCGAAGCTCGCCGGACCCCATCTCCACTTGGCCCGTCGCAGGTACGAGCGGAGCGTGAGTACGTCAGCCGACCGACCAAGTGCAAATGCGCCAAAGCAGAGCGCCAGGACCAGATGGTTGAGCGCGGCCCCGAAATACTGCCACGGAGCTGCGCCCGCGCCGGGATAGTTGGACGCGAAGAGAAGGGTCAGCATGTAGATGACGCCGCAGACACTCGCGGCGCGCACGAGCAACCCCAAGACGAGCGCCAGACCGATCGCCAGCTCGCCGTAAGCGACCAAGAACGCGATGGGGGTGCCGTGCGGAAGCACGAAATCCCGCAGCACCGCGATCATGAACGGGTACGCGCCGTCCGCGAGAAAGCGACGAATCCAGCCCTGGAAGCCGCCGCCTAGGGTGAAGGCGGTGCCAAAGACTTTATACTCGGCGAAGATGAGAAACAGGAGCCCGACCGCGATGCGGAGCCACGCGAGCACCATGGTGTTTCGGTCGGCGGCCTCATGCGGCAGTGGCATGAGCGTCCTGGCGGCTCAGGGTGACCTTGCGGTCGGCCGCTGCGCCACTGCAACGAGCGCGATCCCGCCTCGGACGTTCTGGGTCACCCGCACGACGAGCGCGCGTGGGGCGATCGCGTCGACGACGTCGTCCGCGATGCGCGCCGCCAGTGCCTCGCAAAAAACGCCCTCGTTGCGAAAGGACCAGAGATAGTACTTGAGCGCCTTCGATTCGAGGCACCGCTCGCCAGGCGTGTACTCGATCGTCACGGTGCCGAAGTCAGGCTGCCCGGTGCGCGGGCACACCGAGGTGAACTCGGTCGCGGTGAGCGTCACGGTCTGCACGTCGGGAGCGGGGAACGCTTCGGCTTTGAGATACTCCTGTGCCTCGCCCGGGTTGGACGGCTTCGGCAGCGGTCCGCTCCGGGGGAGTGTCAACTCCTGCGTTTTCATCAGTCGGTCCCTCGACTCGTCACCGTTCGGGTTCATCGCTAGGTTCTCTAGTAACGTAACGCCGGCGGCGCAGTCCGCCCACCCGATAGGTTCGAGGGAGGATGTCGTGACGGACGCGAACCCCAAAGCGGTTGTGCTCCTGAGCGGCGGCGTGGACTCGACGACGACCCTCGCCCTCGCCCAACAGCAGGGCTTCGAGGTCTGCGCCCTGACCTTCCGGTACGGTCAACGCAACGCGACCGAGTGCGAAGCCGCCCGGCGCATCGCCCGCCGGCACCACGTTGCGCGCCATGCAATTGTCGCATTCGACCTGCGGGAATTCGGCGGGTCGGCGCTGACGGCCGACATCGCCGTGCCGAAGGATCGGGCCCTCACCGAAATCGGCCAGGGCATTCCGGCCACGTATGTCCCGGCCCGGAACACGATCTTCCTCTCGTTTGCCCTCGCCTGGGCCGAGGTCCTCGGCGCAAGCGATATTTTCATCGGAGTGAACGCCCTCGACTACAGCGGCTATCCCGACTGTCGACCGGAGTACGTTGAGGCGTTTCAGCGTTTGGCCGACCTAGCGACCAAAGCCGGGGTCGAGGAGGGACGCCGCTTCCGGATCCACACGCCGCTCATCACGATGTCCAAGAACGACATCGTCCAGAGCGGGCTTCGGCTCGGCGTCGATTACGCCTTGACGTGGAGCTGCTACGACCCGTCGCCGCAGGGCGAAGCGTGCGGGCGCTGCGATGCCTGCGTGCTGCGTCTCAAGGGGTTCAGGGAAGCTGGAGTCCCAGACCCAGCGCGCTACCAGACGCCCACGGGAGCCCACCGGTGAGCTACGCCGTCAAGGAGATCTACTACACGCTCCAGGGAGAAGGGGCGAACGCAGGGCGCCCGGCGGTGTTCCTGCGGTTCGCGGGCTGCAACCTCTGGTCGGGCCGGGAAGCCGACCGGGAACACGCCATCTGTGGCTTCTGCGACACCGATTTCGTCGGCACCGACGGTCCGGGCGGCGGGAACTTCCCCGCCGCAGCGGCACTCGCTCGCGCCGTGGCCGTGGCCTGGCCCCGAACGGCTTCGAGCCGGGGTCAGCGGTTTGTCGTCTGTACCGGTGGGGAGCCGCTGCTCCAGTTGGATGAACCGCTCGTGCGCGCGCTGCATGAAGGTGGGTTTGAAGTGGCGATCGAGACGAACGGCACGCTCCCTCCACCGCCGGGCATCGACTGGATCTGCGTCAGCCCCAAGGTGAACGCGGAACTCCTGGTGCGCGCGGGGGACGAGCTGAAGCTCGTCTTCCCTCAGGAGGGCGCTGCCCCGGAGCAGTACGCCGCGCTTGAATTCCGACAGTTCTTCCTACAGCCGATGGACGGTCCTGAGCGCGAGCGAAACACGCAGCTGGCGGTCCGCTACTGTCTGCAGCACCCCGAGTGGCGCCTGAGTCTACAGACCCACAAGCTCCTCGGGATCCCGTGACGCGTCTCGTCACGCCACACATCCGTGAGCGGTCGCGAAGCGGGGAGCCCGGACCGACTCCCTGGTGGACTGCCAGGGGGTCAGGCGCCTTGATCCTATGGAAGCGACTGGCCTGGCGACGAGCGAGGGCATAGCAGCTTCTCAGATAGGCGAGGTCGGCCCCTTCGGCCGCGACCCGGGAGCATGAACCAGTAGACGAGCCAATCCATAAATGGGCGGGAGAGAATTGGTCTGAGAACCCCCTGCGGGTGCGGCACGCCTTAGCTCTGACTCTTTCCGCTGCTGCAGCGGGGCAATGACCGGTATGACCTATGACCCAGACCTACCTTCGTGAACTCACGTATTCCGCTTTGATAACCGGGGTTCCCTGCGACGCGGTTCCCGATTGGGACGACTGACCTGAAGGTCAGAGCGCCCTTCGTTTACCGGGCCCTTTCCGTTCCGGCGTGCGTGGCACTTGCGTGGCACTTTCGGGGTGCGAAACGCCCCCTTTTCGGGTTGCCCCGGGCGATCGGTCGGGGTGTTTCTTCTTGTCGCGACGGACTTTCCGCTCAGGGGGCAGGACGGCCGAATCGGGCGGTCGTCGGTTCAAATCCGACCGGTGGCGCCGCTTTTCCCGCGCCGCCGGACTGCCCCGCCGGTCGCCTGTGGTTCCAGCGTCCCGCCGTCGTCGCACGGTGGTGAAAGGCGACGGGATGGGATCGCCCCGCCAGACACAGCCCTTATTATTGAGCTGCCCCCTCCCCCGAGGTCCGTGATGGCCCGCTTCTTCGCTTCGTATGGCCGTGTTCACCGTCGCTGGTGGGCGGTTTCGCTCGCGTGTGCGATGACACTTCTGGCTGGTGCGACGTTTCGTAGTTGGACCTCGGTCGGCGACATGCCGGCGGGCCGGCCGATACCGCAGGGTGTCGAATACCGGAATCACCAGGGAGCGGTTCGCATCACGGTAGCAGCACCTGGCGTGATTCGGGTGCGATTCTCGCCGACGCCGCAGTTCGGCCGCGACCACTCCTACGCGGTCATGGCCGGCGGGACGCGGGCGGCCGACGCGCAGTTTACGCCCGGCACCGATCGCGACCGGCTCCGTACCGCCGGGATGACCGTTGAGATCCAGCGCAAGCCGTTTCGGCTGCGCTTCCTGGACGATGGTGGGCAGGTGCGCGACGAGGACTACGCCCCCGACGGCATGGCATCCGATGGCGGTCGCGTGCGCGTGTGGAAGTCGCTACGCGACGACGACCACTTCTACGGATTCGGTGAAAAGACCGGCCCGCTCGACAAACGCGGCATGAAACTCGGCGGCACCGCGATGGTGATGTGGAACTCCGACGTGTTCGGGTACGACAATTCGACCGACCCCCTGTACGACGACATCCCGTTCTTCATGGTGCTGCGGGACGGCCGCGTGCATGGCGTCTTCTTCGACAATACCTACCGATCGACCTTCGACATTGGTAAAGAGAGTCGCGCCTTCTACACCTTCGGTGCCGAGGGCGGCGAACTCGACTACTACGTGCTCGCCGGCCCCCGTCCCGCCGATGTGCTGGCCCGTTATGCTGACCTGACCGGTCACATGCAGCTGCCCCCGCTCTGGACCTTGGGCTACCAGCAGTGCCGCTACAGTTACTATCCTGAAAGCAAGGTGCGCTCGATCGCACGCGAATTCCGTGACCGCCGCATTCCCGCCGACGCACTGTGGTTCGACATTCACTACATGAAGGACTATCGCGTGTTCACGTGGGAGCGCGATCGCTTCCCAGCTCCCGAACAGTTGCTCGGCGATCTCGATCGCGCCGGGTTCGCCACGGTCGCGATCGTGGATCCGGGCGTGAAGCGAGACCCCGGCTACGCGGTGTACGACGACGGCGTGGCACGCGACGTGTTCCTCCACACGCCCAGCGGATCGCTGTTCGTCGGCCCCGTCTGGCCCGGACCTTCCGTGTTCCCGGACTTCACCCGGGCGGCGACGCGCACTTGGTGGGCGGATCAGATCGCGCGCTTCAGCGCGGCCGGCCTCACGGGCATCTGGAATGACATGAACGAGCCATCCGTCTTCGACGTCGCCTCGGCGACCATGCCCGATGACGTGGTTTTCGAGAACGACGGACAGCCGAGTACCCACGCCGAAGACCACAACGTGTACGGCCAACAGATGACGCGTGCCACCCGCGACGGGCTGCTGCAACTGCGGCCCCACGCTCGGCCGTTCGTATTGACGCGGGCCACCTATGCCGGTGGGCAGCGCTACGCCGCCGTCTGGACGGGCGACAATACGGCCGATTGGGACCACCTGCGCGACGGCGTGACGACCCTCCTCGGCATGGGGATCTCGGGCTACCCGTTCGTCGGCAACGACATCGGCGGGTTCGCGGGAGGTGGCACGGCCGAGCTCTGGACGCGCTGGGCGGAGCCCGCCGCGTTCTTTCCATTCATGCGCGGCCACGCCGACGTACACGCGCCGCCCAAAGAGCCTTGGGTGTTCGGCGAGCCGTGGGAGGGCTACAACCGGCGGGCCATCGAGCGGCGCTACACGTTCCTGCCCTACATCTACAACGCGTTCTTTGAGAGCTCGCGCAGCGGGATGCCGATGATGCGGGCCCTCGTGCTCGAATACCCCGAGGATCCCGCCACGTACAGCCTCTCAGACGAATTCCTGTTTGGCCATGATGTCCTGGTCGCGCCGGTGCTCGCGCCAGGTGACAGCGGACGCGAGGTGTATTTCCCGCAAGGCACGTGGTACGATGCCGAGCAGTTGAAGGAATTCGCGGGCAAGCAGCGGGCGGTCGTGGCCGGGTCCATCGGCGCGCTTCCCCTGTTCGTGCGCGAGGGAGCCATCCTGTTTCGCGCCCCCGTGATGCAGACCACGCGAGAAGTGGCGACGGCACCGCTCACCTTCGAGGTGTTCGCCAAATCCGCGACCACACGCGCGTACTACGAAGATGACGGCACGTATGAAGGGGCGTCCGCCGTGCGCGAGGTGCGCTACACTCCGGACGCGTCGGGTGCGCGTTTGCAATTGAGCGCCACGCGCGGCGCGTATCAACCGCAACACAAGGAAGACCTTGCGGTCATTCATTTCGCGCGCCGTCCCCAAAGCGTCGTGTGGCGGAGCCGCAATCAGGAACAAGCACTCGCGACGTGGACGTTCGACGTCGCCGCGCAGACGGTGACGATCCGGTTCCCGCAGACGAGCGACGATGCAGCGGTAGTGGTGCGGTGGTGATTCGCGGAGCAGGGGAGCCCGGCAGCTCACTATCTGCCCTGCGGCGGGCAGGGCCAGGGCCACGCCGTCTACGCCGTGAGCGTCAGCTTGTGGCCCTTCGACTTGAGTGACGCCGCGAGTCCCGCCTTTTCGGCCGACCGCGTGTAGGCCTCGTCGGCGCTGATTTCCTTCTTCTCGACCAGCTCGAGCAGCGCGTCGTTGAGCGTCACCATGCCCAGCTGCTTCGACGTTTGAATGATCGACGGGATCTGGAACGTCTTGCCCTCCCGGATCAGGTTCGAGATCGCCGGCGTGCTGAGCAGGATTTCCCGGGCGGCGGCCCGGCCGCCCGCGAGGCGCTTGCAGAGCGTCTGCGAGACGACCCCCTTCAGCGATTCGGACAGCATGACGCGGATCTGGGCCTGACGGTCGGCCGGGAACTGGTCGATGATCCGGTCCACGGTGGACGCGGCGGTCGTGGTGTGCAGGGTGCCGAACACGAGGTGTCCGGTCTCCGCCGTTTCGATCGCGATCGCAACGGTCTCGAGGTCCCGCATCTCACCCACGAGCACAATGTCCGGGTCTTCGCGCAGCGCGGCCCGGAGCGCCGACTTGAAGCTGTCGGTGTGGCTGCCGACCTGTCGCTGCGTGATGACGCACTTCTTGTTCTCGTGCACGAACTCGATGGGATCTTCGATCGTGATGATGTGATCGGTGCGGGTGCGGTTGATCAAGTCGATCAGGGCGCACAAGGTCGTGGACTTCCCCGACCCGGTTGGTCCCGTGATCAGCACGAGCCCCTTGGTGAGCTGGCACAGCTGCTGCACCTCCTTGGAAATGCGCAGCTGGTCGACCGTCACGACCTGCGCCGGGATCACCCGGAACACGGCGAAGGGGCCCCTGCGGTCGCGCGCCGCGTTCACCCGGAAGCGCGCTAGTCCAGAGATCTCATAAGCGAAGTCCGAGTCCCCTGTTTCCTTCCACTCCGCGCGGTTGCGCTCCGGCATGACCGACAGGAGCATCAGCTCGAGTTGCTCGGCCGTGAGCGCGGAGGTCCCCTGGCGCCGCATCTCGCCGTGGGTGCGGAAGACCGGCGGCTCACCCACCCGGAGGTGCAAGTCCGACGAGCTGGACTGCACCAGCGCCTTGAGTAGCTCGCCCAGCGCCCGCTCCGCGCCCTTGAATTGCGAGGCGGCGAAGTCGGCTGGGAGGCCGGAGCCGGAGCGTGGGACCGCGCTCGGGCCGGCCGAATCCTCGACCATCGGCGCCGCCGCGATCGCGGACGGTCGCGGCGGCCTGGGGGACGGGGCGGGCGCCGGACGCTCGGCCGCCGCGGTGC
>Ga0209648_10001455_pt1 | contig 19152 bp, 19 predicted proteins | sample GraSoi2013_115cm_FD_185830 | JGI IMG/M metagenome (GOLD analysis project Ga0209648, IMG submission 185830) | Grasslands soil microbial communities from the Angelo Coastal Reserve, California, USA - Sample 9_17_2013_115cm (SPAdes) (version 2) | ecosystem: Environmental > Terrestrial > Soil >...
CGCAGCGCTCTGCTACGATTAAACTTGCAGCGACCGCGGAGAGGTGACTGAGCGGTTGAAAGTACTCGCCTCGAAAGCGAGCGTACGGGAAACCGTACCGTGGGTTCGAATCCCACCCTCTCCGCCACTTCCTTTATTTTCTTGTATTTACAGGCCTTGGTGTCTATCATGGTGTCTGCTTTGCACTGGTTTCCGGCCAACTATCACCGGACAAGGGGCTTGCAGACATGTCCAAGCGCGGCAATGGCTACGGCAGCGAAACTCGCGTCAATATCCTCAAAAAAGTGAAAGTCGGGAAAAACTGGAACCTCTACCCGGCGGTCGTAGAGCCTAACGGTAAGCTCCGCGACAAGGTCCGGGTGCGCGGCAAAGTCGAGCTTCATCCCGAGGGATACTACTATATCGAGTGGTGGCAGGACGGAAGAAAGCGCGAGCAAATTAAAGATCGCGCCGAAATCGTAGACCGCGCGCGTCGCAAAGCTCTCGAACTGGAAGCGAATCGCGCGGGCATCGAGACCGTTCAAGAAAACGGTAGCAGCAAGGGTTTCACCGTCGCCGAGGCTGTTGCCTCCTATCTCAAGGACGTGGAGCCGCCTCAGCGAGAGCCTAGAACTTACCAGGCCTATAAGCATTGTTTGGAGGTCTTCGCAAATAATTGCGCGAAGAAATTTATCCAGGATGTGAAACGCGAGGATGTGCTGGCGTTCATTCGCAAGCTCTATGAACTCGGCTGTGGCCCACGCACCGCTTACAACCGGGCGGTGATTGTGTCGCAGCTCCTAAAAGCGAACGGGATCCTCAAGCTGCTCCACAATCGCGACTGGCCGGAATACGTTGAACCGATTCGTCCCATATACGAGGAAGAGGAAATTCAGGCGCTTCTCAAAGCTTGCGACGGAGACGAGCGCGTTCTGTATCTTTGCTATCTACTAACCGGTCTTCGCGACAAAGAAATGCGCTATTTGACGTGGCGCGATGTCGACTTTCGCACACAAGTGATCCGCGTTACGAGAAAACCGCTTTACGGGTTCAAGCCCAAAAACAAAGAAGAGCGCGAGGTGCCGGTGCCGGCCTCGCTAATCGGGGCGCTCAAGAAATATAAAGCCTTAAAAAAGCCGAACGCAGATGCCCTGGTGTTTCCCAACGAGTCGGGCCGGCCGGACAAACGGCACGAGTTTAAACTGAAGCGCATCGCCTTCCACGCGAAAATGAATTGCGGGCAGTGCGTCTCAAAGCACGGCAACAAGTGTTCGGAAGGATCGTACTGTTCCAATTTCTTCCTGCACAAGTTCCGGCACACGTTTGCAACGCGGAATTTGCAGGATCACGTCTGCGACATCAAGACCCTGCAGAATTGGATGGGTCATAAGGATTTAGCCTCCACGATGGTTTATCTGAAGGCGGTTCGGAATAAAGATGTGATGTCGCGGGTCAACGGGAGCGAACTGGCCGCGTTCGCGGCCGCATAGAGTGTGGCGCTTCGGATGGCGAGCTTCTGCACGGCATGCATGCGGCGCACAGGCACTAGTACAACCGAAACTAGGTGGGGATGATAGAAAATGAGCACCAAGTCTGCATTAATATATTTCGATACCGATACGTTCCACAACTTTGCTGAGACCTTCAAGGAACGTCCGCTAGCATCGGACTTGCGCGAGAGAATAGTCTTCTCTCCGATGACGTTGAAGGAATTGTTTTCGCATCTTGCAGTGGAATGGGGGCCGCTAGTTCATCAGCAGATTAAGGGGCTTCCGAATTGGGTGAACAAGGACCACGCTGTGCTGCTTCCTTGGATGAGCGATGCCGTCGCCAAAATTGCGTTCGACGTTCCGTTGCCGGAAGATGGCTTTACGAAGGCCACGCAGGAAGACATGAATGTGCTCCTGAATTGCGAGCTTGCAGAGGTGTTGGACATTGCTAAGGCCAGAAGGGATGAACTTGACCGCATCAAAACTGAGTACGCTGGCCATTTCAAGGGCACCGTGGAATACTTCCGCGAAGCTCCTCTGACTGAGGATGGGTTTACCGAAATCTGGGTGGCGGGTCTCAAGAAAAGGTTGCATCTGGAATCGAACGCAAAACCAGCAGCAGAGATTGTGGATGCCCTCAGTGCCTATCACGAATTTGAGCTGGCAAAATTGAAGGTGGCGCTAGCGAACGAAAACTATAATTTTGAGAAGCATCGCAATGATCTGTTCGATGCGGAACAGTTGGTCTACCTGAAGGACGCCAATCTTCACTTCTTAGCGATAGACCGGGGCTACCGGAGTAAGGTCGTGAAGTCCCCGCTTAGAAACAAAATCCATGAAGTGCCACGGGACCGGCTGGCTGACCCGAACAAAGCTGAAGGTGTACTCAGAGAGATAGCGGCTTCGGCTTGACGACATCGACTTTAATAAGAATCGAAAGTTGGCGCACTCAGTCATTGCCGCTCGGATCTTGATAACTTAAGTATGTGATTTCGATCTCTAGCGCGCCGGGCGACCCACAGGCATTGCATTTGAAAGAGGCATAAGCATGTAGCGGAGGTTCCGGAAAAGGGGCCCGCATGAATGTTAGAAAGAAACCATTGAATAGGGGGCAACGCCATAATGCCTTGCGTATCGTCTGCCTAGGCTGGGGGTCGCTTGTTTGGAAACCGAGAGACTTACCAGTCCGCGGGATATGGTTCGAAGATGGACCGTTTCTGCCGATCGAATTCGCCAGACAGTCGTCAGATGGCAGAATCACTCTAGTACTCATGACGGACATTTTCCCTTTTGTGCGAAGCATGTGGACGCTTATGTCCGTTGCGAGCGTTAAGGAAGCGCGGAAGGCGCTCGGCACTCGTGAGTGTTCGCAAAGCTCAAAGCCCGAGAACTGTGTGGACTACTGGCCAGGTGGCAGCAAGAACGGCACCGTCGCCAGGCAGGTTGGCCAGTGGGCGAAGAGATTGCAAATTGACGCAGTTGTTTGGACCAATCTCCCTCCGAAGTTTGGAAATGAAAACGGGAGAATACCGACCTCCAAGGAAGTGGTGAAATACCTGAGCGAACTTACGGGAGAAGAACGCGAGAAGGCCGAAGAGTACATTAGAAAGGCCCCGCGGCAGATCGATACAAATTATCGGCGAGCGATAGAACAAGAACTTGGGTGGAAGCCGATGAACTGAAGCCCGGCCGTTTTGATATGGCCGGGGCCTCGCTTTTCAGCCTAGTTTTATCCAACCGGATATCCGTTTTATCGCGAGCGGATCCACCCCGCTGACTTCCAGATGGGCTTCGTCATCCACGTAGTAACCATGTACGGTAAACGCCTCAACGAGTTGATCCCCGACCCGAACGGCAAACATTACATCCATACCATTTGGGTCAACCGTGTGTGAATCCTCTACCGGGACTAATTCGATCTTGGCATCAACGGATTGTTCGATACGAACGTAAAAGTCTTGGTTCATAAAGGAGTCCTCCACTCTAATTTACTCGGCATCTTTTTGAGTATGACTATCGGCATTCTCTCCGGATGCGGAGAAACGAGTGACTTCTTACCTTGAATCGCATCCTGAGGTACGGGAGTGATTGAATGGCGGTCGCGATTTACAATGCGGATTCTGTTGCGAGTTGATCTACTCGCCGTTACTGGACTGAGGTGCGGAACTTTCGATAATGGCTTTGCATCCATTTGGTTGGTGAGAGGTCCCGGCAGCGTAGGTCCAGTAGTTCACGCAACTGGGCGTCGCTTAGCGTCAAAATGACTTTCCGATTTGGCGCAGAGTCATTCCACACAGAGAATATCTTCCGCTGTACGTTTTCTTTGAGTGTTTGCCTTGTAACGATTACGCCGAGCCTCCCGATCCGGTCACCCAAGTAGGTCGCGGTTTGGTTGATTTCCGCCAATCCTAAATCATTCGTGTTCTTTGCTTCAAACATAACGAGAATGCCGTCGTGGGTGGAGCGGACGTAAGTCCAAAACGATTCATCGGAGTCGTTCGTGAAAATGATATCCCTGCGCTCCGTGCCATCTAGGGTGCGCACTTCGGGCTGCCCATCAATCAACTCGGGGTTAAACAGATAGTTTAGAATTTCCAAAACCAGTCGCTGGTACTCCGCTGCTTGTTCGCGTCCTGGCTGGACGGCAGCAAGTTTTTCTTTGAGGACTTCCGCTTCTTTACAGGCATCTTCGTCAATATAGTCAATCGCCGGACGCGCTTCGGCGGCCTGTGACTCTCGCGCCTTAACGTAGCGCTCAACCAGGCTGATATCGCCGCGCGTGACGGTGACTACATGGAGTTTATCCTCGGCGTCCGATTGTCCACCCTGTTCCGCACTCTTTTTCGTTTTCTGTCGGGTGATTTGCTGCTTAGCTGACAAATAGGCCCTAAATTCGGTGCGGATGAAGTCGTCGTAGTTAATCCATGGCAAGACACGGACTATCCGGCGCGGGACCAATAAAATCGCTGAGCCGTCCACTGGGCTCACCGGAAGGTCTTCGTACCCATCGGACCACTGTTGAGAGGAAGGGTCATATATGTGCTCCACTGGCACACCCTTCTTCATTGGCAATCCCCAAATCTCGCACTGCCGTTGAGTGTACGCGATAAGAAATCTCTTCAGAATATTGGCTGTGATGTCGCTAACGCGGTCGGGACCAATTCCAGCCGAGAGCAACTGCATCTCTTCAACATGGCGCACTCCGCGCTCCTGCAGGTTTGGGGACCCGACAAGGGTTTCGATGATAAGTCCCGAGAGATGCGTACCGACACCTGACCCGCGTTTGCTACGCTGGGTGTATCCCAGTCCGATTGCCGAAACTTCTGGAAAGTCCAGGATACGGGTGGCTTCCGGTACGTGTCCGCGCTTAACCGCAGCGATGCCTGCGTTAAACGCGCGCAGCAATTGCTCATGCAATTGTCGATATTCAGTGTCGCGACTCTTGTAAAGCAGAAAGGGATCAATCCCTACGGGGACGTCTACGCCAGTTCGGGGAATGACGAAATCAACGTCGTATTGCGAAACACCGACGAGGAGGGGGGCACGCGGGTCAGCCGGGGTCGTCATTCGGTGCCCTCTTCTTCATCGTGTTCGTTCTCTTCAGCATCTTCGTCGAGGGACTCTGCGTCACCAGCGCTGTCCAGGCCTTGGTCTTCGGGGTTGGTTTCTGCTTGGTCTCGTTCACTTCCTTCATGCATTGAGAGGTACTCCTGAAGGCTTTGACGGTCCAGTCGTTCAAAGTCGAAATACTTCTCATAGGTGTCCGTAAATTGGGAAAAGCAGGAATCGCTTACGCTTCCCTCCACGTACGGTTCAATGTTCGACTTAGTGGGATAGTTCTTGTCTTCGTCCTCCCCTTCCTCGGTTTCGTCGTCTAGGAAGTATTCCAAGGCCCCGATAGCGGTTCGTGCCTTTTCTATTTGTCGGCGGATCGTCTTGACTCTGCTCTCCATCTCTTCGTCACAGCGATCCAGACTGTCTCGAACCGAACGGATAATGACCAGAACGTCTGGGTAGACGGGATTGTCGCCAGCGGGTACGAATTCTTTGATGCGATCCAAGTGCACATCTTTCTTGATGATTTTCTTCGCGTCCCGAATAATGTCGTTGGCTTGAGTGACAGCAAGGTCGGTCACTCCTATTAAAACCTTTCCCTTAGCCAGCTTGTTGATCTCCTCATAGAAGCCCTTGGAATGACTCGAAAGTGCCTCACACTCTTTTATGGTGGAAGTCGTGTTATGCAGGTGTTCCTTCAACGTCTCAAGAGCCTTCTGAGCATCTAACAGTTGCTGATTGCGCCTTTCATGTAGCTCTTGTTGTTCACGCTTTTCTCGCGCTTTTTTGGCTTCTGTATTTTCTTTCCTAGGGGCCGTGTCGCTCATACAAGTCTCCAGTTTTTCGGGTTCGCGGGCAGACACAAAAGCTTTCGGCGCTGTCGTGGCCTCCGACTCAAATCGTCCTCGGGCCTAGGCTTCCGCGTACCCATCGAAAGCTTCGCGGACGATCTCCTGCACGGAAGCCACTTCGCTATCAGTGAGTTTTGCAAATTCGTTTTCGCGCCGTTTCCGGCCGAGCGTCCCATTGTTTTTGCGAATATAGATGATAAGGTTTTCCGCCATGCGGTCCGGCATTTCGACGATGTCCATGATGCGCCGCAACGCCTCATCGTGGCGGCGCAAATAGTCGATTTCGCGGGGCAGATCATGGTCGACGGCGCGTTCGACGCAGGCGTAGAGGAACGCTGCCTCGTCGGTACAGTCGAAATAGCGGTAGAGGTCGGCCGTGTCGTTGAGAACCTCGACATTGCGAGATGGGGTAGATCGCCATTCGATGGAGTTCATCAATGGACCCGAATGGGCGCGCAGCGTGTCTCGGTAATCGTCAATACGGTCGAGCATGACGGAAGAGACAGGGAAAACCATGCCCGCGGGCGTGAATTTCCGTTCCGCGAGGACATGATGAATCAGGCAGCGATGCAGCCGCCCGTTGCCGTCCTGGAAAGGGTGGACATAGACGAAGCCAAAAGCGGTCGCGGCTGCCTGCAGGACGGGATCGAGCTCTGCCTCTCGCATACGTTCGTTCGCTTCGATTAGTCCCTGCATCAGTGGCGGTAAATCTTCAGGGCGCGCACCGATGAATTCCGGCAGGGGATCCCCGTCAGGGTCACGCTCCCCGAGGAATACACCATCTGGGCGCAGGCCCGCGTGAATGAAACGTCTATCCTCGATCAGCACGCCGTGCAGGCGGACGATTTCGTCGAGGGTCAGTGGATTCCTACCCGCTTGTACGACGGCGCGGCCCCACCGCTCCAGCCTACCGCGCGGCGGCCGTTCGCCTTCGATCTCGAAGCTCGCGCGGCTGTCGGCCAGTAGGAGGAAACTGGCCGCGCGCGCGACAACGTGGGCGCCCGTGCGGCCGACGATTTCGCCGGCCATCGTTCCGAGGTCGCGCTTGCCAAAGTCCGCTAGCGCCCTTGTGCGACGAATGACTGGACAAAACGCCGGCGTGCCGAGGAGATTGTCACGGACCTTGTGTCGGCGCGACAGTCGGGGGTTCGCCACGAAATATGCTTCCGCGTCCAACAGATCGACTGCGGCGACGGCTCCGGCGTCCGGAATGTCGAGTTGCCGTCCGGTAAGGAATTCATAGAGATACCATGCGCGGCGGCTTAGGGCTCCGGTCGGTCCGAGGCGCACAAAGGTCGCAACGGTTTCGGGTGGAACGGCGTCGTAAACCCGCTTAAGAACGAGGAGATCAAGTTCTTCGTGGCGGAGCGCAAATCCGAGATGATCGTGAAAGTCGTCCCCCGGCCAGTATCGTTTGTCGAATACGTTCCAGGCACCCTCCTCACGGCGGCTTCCCTTCACGTGGTTCGAGGACACGACACTCGGACGACCTAGGGGGACTGAAACGCCGAAACTGCGGACGAGGTTTGCCCATCCTGCTAGCCGACTGTCTGTGGGCAGGGTCTTTTCTTGAAAAGCCGGAATCATCTCATTATTCGTGGCCACGGTCGAAAGGGCCTCTTTTCGGTCGAATACTGACTCATTTGTAGGTTCATGGTCGAAAACTATTATAAGCGAGCAACAGGTAGAAATCCATTTATCTTGGTCGAAAAGTGCCTCACAAATCCATCAAAGGTCGAAAACGAATCACCGAGGGCTAGAGTGTTTCAGGTAGTAAGCCTAGCTCATGCTGTTGCGGCTTCCTTGGAGCCTTAACGGCAAGCCGCGCTAGAATGCTCGGAAGCGGGTTGCCGATAGTTTTGCGTAATCTGCCGCTCGCGGCGAATTGGTGAGCACATCGTTTACACGTGTGTTTAGGAAGAGGAGTGAATGCAGATTCGCCAACGCTGAAGTGACCGTTGCCGCAAGATGGGCAATTAATAGAAAGTATGCGGCTCTTGAGAGATGGCAGCGCACTTTGTGCCATGAGAACACGCACCATCAACGGGTCCAGCTTGATCCCGTCAATGACGACTTCTCCATACGTTTCGTCAAGGTCGGGTTGATCGTTGGATTCACGATATGCGTGGACATGGATGCCCTCTTCTTCGCTCCGGTCGCTTGTCCAGAGGAAGGCTGGATTGGAACCCCAGATTTGAATCCCGCCTGGAAAATCGGCTTGTGCTATGTCGAGTTTTTTGTTGGAGAGTCTTGATTCCTGGGTTTTGATACCGCAGGCACCGCGAACACCCAAAATCGGGTTTCCTACGCCTACCTGTGTATCGTTAAAGTTTCTACCGCAACCGGCACAGAGATGCCGGCGATGTGGATGGACGCTGAACCAATCACGATCCAAGTGGGGATATCCGCAGTACGAACACGCAACGTATTTCATCTCATAGCCAAATACTGAAGTGACCATGTAATAGATGGCATCAAGTTCGGAGATGAGAATCCCATTCTCGACCAAACGTTTGCTCAAGATTTGCACGGCGCGAAATGTGCAGTCCATTTCCTTCTTCGCGGTCAGTGTGGGTCGTGCGTGAACATGGATACCGCGATCCATCGGTAGTCTGGTTGTGTCATAGACGGCTGGTACGGCTCCCCAAAGCGCGACCCCGCCTTTGTACTCATCAATGTTTAGGCTAAGTACGTCGTCCGGGCGAATCGGAGGAATATGTGAAGCGCGACACGTTCTTGCTCGCCTCCCGTATTTTGCCGTCGCATCGGCCTTGTGCAGGAGACACCAATACCGCGTTCCCCCATCCCTGCGCTTGCCCACCGCGACCACTTGGCACTGTCCCGATGATGTGCCAATTCCCGCTATGGGCTCGTCACTCGATGAAAAGAGGCTCTGTTGCTTGTCAGAAGGACGTACTCTTTGACGACTGCGCCTAGACTTGGGCATTTGCACTCCTCTGCCCGGGAAACACCAGGTCGATAGAACTCATTTCAGCCTCTCAGACTAGTTTTTGGCAGCACGTTTCACTGCTTCCAGCCATTCTCTTAACTCAAGAACTTGTTTATCCGTCAGCCGGGTGCCAAAGCGGCCTACAACTTCGAACGGTGAGCTTCCGTCTTTGTGAAGAATGTCGCGGAGTGCTTCCAGCGTTTGTTTTCGCCCCTCGGCGATTTCGTCTGGGGTTGCGAGTGAGACTGGATTGGTGCCTATTACGTAGTTCTCGATCCGGCGGTCGAAGGAATTATGGTTGTCCAACTCGTGCTGTCTACCGTCAGCAGTCACGATGATATTTCCTGTCAGTTGCCCGTCCTGGAGCCTGCGCAATCGTAAATCTGGAAACAAGCGATACGCTTCGATCGCGGGAATCTTCGATTCAATCTCAAAGCCGCCCATGACGAACTGATTAAAATCCGGAATCTTGCCCGAAATTACAAAAATGTGATCGCCCTTTTTCAGTTGACTCCGTATATCGGGTCGGCACGCACCCAACGTTGGGCAGGGGCCCAGGTAAGGGTCCTTGACGTGCTTGCCTAACTGAGGATCGTATCCGCTGCGTGTTATGAAGATTTTTCCAATCACGTGCTCACCTCTTATCCACAAATGCAAAATCGAGCTTCTGTTTAAGCGCATTCCCCTGGTGGCGTGCCAGAAGGCCCTCATGTTGAAGACGCCCAACCACGATTCCGGGGCCAACATCCACGGTTTCCGCGAAATCGTGAATGGATTCATTTGTGAAAGCTTTCTGTCGTATGAAAGCGGATAGAGCTTGAGGGGGAATCAATGTATCCGCTGCAAAGCGACTTGCCTCTGTTTCGTACTTTTGCATTTCAGGGTCGATAACGCGGTCCGAGAGATCTTCTGCTGCATTATCAACAACAAAGGAACGTTGGTTTCTGTGAAGAAGGACGTGACCGATTTCGTGAAACAGAGTGAACCAAAACTGATCGTCGGTCTTGTAGCGCAGCGTCAGTCCGACAAGAGCTTTCTTATCGGTGAGCCATCGCACACAACCACTGATCCCTGTGTTTGGTAGCTCCGGAACCAAAACCACAGCTACACCGGCGTCTGCGCAGATTCTTTGGATTGGGTCCATAATCGCATCCGCAGGTTTCCGGGTTAACTGTCTCAGTTCGGTGAGCGAAGAGAGCAATCTTTCTTCGTCGAAGTCCGTAACATCGACGTCCCTGGCAACAAGCTCTGCCTCGCGCACCCATGCCGCAATCGTTTCTTCGCGTATCCTGAGTTTGCGGGTTTGCCGATACGCTACGGCCGACGCTTTCCATACGGAGCTCCAACTCTCAGGGGAAGACACACCGAAGAAGTTCAGAAGCACGTCAGCATCAGAACGTCCTTCAAGGAGGGAGAATTTCAGCCGCTTCATCTCGGCGAGGGGAAAATTCCGGACCCACTCGTTCCATTGGGGAGAATTGGCCAGTTCGCGACGACGGGCCTCGGCCTCATCAAACTGGCGTTGCAAGTTCAGCCAAAAATGTGCAGGCCGCTGGAATACCTTCTCGAAGGCGAGAGCCGTGGGAGGGGTAATCGGCGTCTTCCCATTGCATATTTCGCTGATGGTCTTCGGTGTGAGCCCCGAACGGCGAGCGAGGTCGCTCTGGGACCATCCGTTGAAGTCGAGATATTCAAGAACCGTTTCGCCTGGGTGGGGATCGGCGTTGGGTTCAATACGAGTTCGATTACTGCTATCCATGAGTGTCCTCGATTGCCAAGATGTCAATCGACGTAATTGACTTCCAGCGTTGTTGCTCGTCAGAGCGATCCGAAGTTGAAGGCACCGTGCTGCGTTTGAACAACAGGCGATAGGGCTGTTTCAGATCCACCGAAAATATACCTATGCGGTCTCCTTTCAGTTCGTGGCAGCGTTCTGGACCAGATTTTGGGGGCCAAAAATCAGCGAGTGATTCGGCGGCTCGAAGCGCAGCCAGTCTCAGCATGATCTTTTTCGTCATGTCCGGTCCATACTGTCGTTTACAGGCAGCCTCGTCTTCGAGCGCGCTGCGCAATTTGTTGTCGCTGACGCCTATGTCCATGCGTTCCCTTGTGGGTAACTCATGTGTGTGCCTCTATGTTACCCGTAGGGTAACAGACGTGTGGCGGCTAGTCAAGTGCCGCCCGGACGGGGGTCGCCGGGAGGGGACTTGCAGGGAGTTTCGCTGCCCAAAGAAAGGTCAAGGGAAATTTCTCTCGCGTACGCTCGCCGCGGTGTGGCGCCGCGAAAAACGTAGTTAATCGGTCCCACGGGCGCTTTTTGTTGGTGTGCTAGGATGCTCCAGAATGTTCACCGGATATATAGATGACAGTGGAAGTGAGCAGTCACACCTTTTAACGCTTTCATGTTTGGTGGGTCACGGGTCGCAAACCTTTTGGTTTGAAATTGAATGGAACCGGTGCTTAGAAAAAAAGAGCAAGGAACTGAAGGCTCAAGGTCGACAAACAATTTCGCGTTACCATGCGAAGGATTGCAGTTCCCGGGTTCGAGAATTCGGGGGCTGGACTGTCGAAGAGCAGATCCAGTTTACGACGTGTCTTTTACGCGTTTTCCGCCTGTATCCGTTGGCGGTCGCTTCCTACACGTTAAATCTTCAGGACCTAGTCTTGGAGTTCCCAGAGGCAAAAGACAATCCGAGACCCCTAGCTCACGTTCTTCTGCTGAACCATGTCGTAAGGTTTCTTGCTGAGTCCCTTCTCAGCCTAGAAAAGTACTCCAGCGACCGGCTTGCACTGGTGCACGATCGCGGCGCCTATAACGGCGTGCTTGCGGAGGCGTTTCGCCATTTGCAAGAGGACGAGACGCTTCTCAATCGAGAGCGTCTGGTGAGTATTACTTCATTGGGATGGGAAGACTGCGTTATGTTGCAGCCCGCAGACTTAGTTGCATATGAAAACTTCAAGGCTGCCGAACGAGAAACTGCCGCTCATAAAAGAAGGAAAACGTTGGAATTGCTCTTGGATCTGAAATCTTTTAATGGTCGCGGTGTGTTGCTGAAGAGAGAAGCGTTTGCGGATATTAGACGTAAGCTGGACGATCATTCCAAGAAGATGTTGTTCAAGAACGCACGGATACAGCAACGTCCGAAGTAGACAACGCGTTACCTCAGTTTGAGCAAAACAAAGCTGGGGCTCAGCGGGTGGTATTCTCATTTCATCGGAGGACGGGATATGACGGTTGGTGTGGGTGTGCTTTGTGATGAGGGAAGAGCCATCGTATTGGTGTCAGACAAACGAATCGGGAAAGGGTATATCGAAGAGGACCTACAGATTACCAAATTTCAAATGATCCATCCGCATTGGTGGATGGTTCTCTCAGGCGACGACATATCTCCGCTATTCGAGTTGGCAGATTTGGCTAGAGCGGAATTATCGGCTACACCCGTGGCGCTGGAAAGGGTCATGGAAGTAATGCAGAGAAACTACGAGCTGATTCGGATGAGGAGAGCAGAGGCAGAGCATTTGAAACCCCTTGGGTGGACGATCGACAGATTCAATCGAGAGGGAAGCGGATCCCTGCCAAATTATGAAGTAATCCAGTCCCGAGTGCGTGAGTACGAGCTTGCAGTTGAAATTCTCGTTGCAGGCTTCGACGGAAAACTGGTGCCGCCTGGGAAGATTTTTACAATGTCGTCCGTGAATCGAGGCATTCCGATTCGTCACGACATCCCTGGATTCGCAACCATCGGAAGTGGGGCAGCCGGTGCGGAATATATGCTTTTCTTTAAGGATGTCAGTCAAAAGCTGCCAGTGCGCGCAGCAGTCTACTATGCGTTGGAGGCGAAATACTTTGGAGAACACGCCTCCGGTGTCGGTGAAAGTACGGACATGTTCGTCCTTCAGTTCGATGGAGCGATTGTGCACTTTGTCCAAATCAACGATGAAAAGACGATTGAGCGAAAACTCATGCCGATGTGCGGGCGACTAGAACCACGTCACGTTGAGGAAGAAAAAGACATCGATATTCTCAACGCTTTGCCAGAGTTGAAGGGGCTCCCTCTGCTGCCGAAGAGAAGAAAACACAAGAAGAGAGAGGCGGCAGAATGATGCGTTGCGCGACCTCCCTCACAGCGCAACTTGTCGGGAATAAGTAGATTTGTAGTTGTATGTGTCATTTTCCGTGTCGAGGCCATGAATTTCCAAAACTTCGGATATGAAACGAGCCCCTGGACGACGCTCGATCTGAATAATCACATTGAGGGACTCCGCGATATTAGTTCTGATGGCGCGGTACGGCATCTCGACGCCGCTTTGTAATACGCATGTCGTGAAGCGTGAAATGCCTTGAGCCGCAGAGTTGGCATGCACGGTTGAAATTGTTCCACTGTGTCCCGTGTTTAGCAGTTGAAGCAGGTCGAAGGCTTCGCCGCCGCGAATCTCCCCCAAGATGATTCGGTCGGGACGGTGGCGCAAGGTTGCTTTCAGAAGATCGCGGATGGTAACAGCAGGCAGACCGTTCTGCTCACGGCGGGCTTCGAATCGAAGGACATTCTCTTTTTGAATTTGTATCTCGGCTGTGTCTTCTATCAACACAATGCGCTCGTGGTCCGGGATGAACTCGGTCAATACATTGGCAAGAGTCGTCTTTCCACTTGAAGTTCCCCCGCAGATGAGGATGTTCCTGCGCTGGGCAACGTAATCCTCCAACTGGGCGGCGAGTTCGAGCGTCAGCGTTCCCACGTCGATGAGGTCTTTCATTTTGAATCTGTGTGAGTTGAACTTTCGAATCGTCAGCGCAACACCGTGAATGCTGCACGGTGGAAGCACGGCAGCAACGCGACTTCCGTCCGGCAATCGTGAATCGAGGATAGGCTTTGCATCTGAAATATCGTCGCCAAGCCGCCTGGCAATATTTTTGACTGCAACGATGAGGGATTGGGGAGTCAGCTTCACTTCCGGGACCGCCTGGAGGTATCCGGCTTTTTCAATGAAGACCCGCTCAGGGCCATTCACCATAATCTCGCTGATATCTGGGTCCAGGATCAGATGCTCTATCGGACGAAGAAACGGGAGAATCAGCTCGAATCCATTCATCAGAGTTCCTTGTCGGCAAGCTGCAAGAAATAAGACTTGTTCACGTCTCGTTGGTAGGGCTTGAGGTAGCAATACATCGGAGGCAACGGGTTAAGACCATCGTAAGCGAGCGTTATGGATTGGGCGTTCTTCAGTTCAGTGAACGTTTTCGTATCAAATCGGAAATCCCGCTGTTGGCTGTAGGTCTTGGAGGTGCTGATGTGCGCCTTGTCGGCGAGCGGCTTGCCAGTGAGATAGCTGACTTTTGAATCGTGGCCGCTCTCCGAGATGTTGTAGTTCACTTTCCAGACGTTTTCCTGTCCGCAGAGGTCGCTTGCGATCCTGGCCGAGAAGTCGTCGCTTTGCGTCAGGAAGATTTTTGTGCGGAAAGTTTGCAGCAGGGTTCGCCAGGACTCACCGGGCAACATGGACCGCAGCGAACTGATGCTCTGCGTGGCGACGATGGGAATGCATTTTGCCTGACGCGAGAGGCTGAAAAACTGATCATCGCCGTTCGGCTCATGTTCAGTCACCGTCGCCACTTGTTGATATTCGTCGCAAACAAAGACAACAGGCCTCCACTGTTTGTCGGGTTCCGCAGCCATTCGCGCGATTCGATTGAGCATCGCGCGTTGGAAATCCATCTTCAGCATCACAGCAACGGCACGCGCTAAGCCCGGATTCTCCCCGGCAGGAAAATCCAGCGCGACGATCTTCCCCTGTTCCAGCAAATCTCGCATCGGCGGCAGAGCCCGTTTGCCACGCACGGCAGCCGCACCCGGCTCGTACAGTTCCGCTGGCGGACAAAACAACCGCTTGACGGGTGGATTGTCATCGAAAAGCGAGAGAAAGACCGAAATGCCTTCTACGACCGAGCTTTGCAGCTTCTTATCAATGTTTGACCAATCGTCGTAGTACCAGCGCTTGACCGCTTCCAGTCGTTCCTTTCGATCTTCGTCCACACCATCTGGGCCGCCTTCGTGCTTGATAGTCGGTTCGATGCCGAGCTTCTGCAAAACTTCCCGGGCCGCGGGCGAATTTAGCACTCGGTAGAGCTGGCCGCTTTCATCTGCCTCGAAGCCGACCTCGGCAAGTTCTCGCGCATGAGATTGAAAGACTTCGCGCGAGACGGTGGCAAACGACTTCCCCAGGATGTTTTCCTCGGCCTGCCGTATCTTTCTTTCGAGCACTCGCGGTGAGATGGCGGACTCATAGACATCGAAGAGGGTCACGTAACCAAAACCGACCTTATGGAGGATGATCGTGAATTTGACGAGGTTCGTGTACGCCTGCTGCCAGAAAGGTTCTTTGCCCTTGCCGAACAAACTGTTCAGCAGGTTGGCGATCCCGACAGCCATTGAGTAGCCGTCCAGTTCGTTTTGAAGCGGGTTGTACGCCCATTCCGAACTCAAGCTAATCGAAGCGTAGTCGGACTCGCGTCCATGCTGTTTAAGAATTGTCCGCACTTTCCCGCAGAAATCGCCTTTGACTTCGAGAATGATGCCGCTCAAACGTTCGTCGGGAATTTCTGCTTTGTATCCGAGAAGCTGCTCGGTGAAGGGATACATCGAACTTGCGGTTTTTCCGGCCCCCGTCGCGCCGATGATGATGGTGCCCGTGAACAAGCCGCGCGCGGGAATGGTAAGCCAGTAAGGGTTCTCTGCCGGAACGGGTTGGCGGGGGCTGTGGATTTCGCCGATGACAACGTAAAGCTCGTTGCGTGTCTGAATGGGTGGGTACGGCGGCAACGGTTGTGGCTTTACCGTTCGTCTCGGCCTGAGCGCGAAAATGTAAAGTGCGGACAGCAGCAACGAGTAGCCGATGTAAGGCGTCGTGAATAGCATGACGTGATAGGAAGCTTTCAGCCCAGCATAGGTCCACGGATCTCGAAGTGCGATTAACCGAAGAAAGTACTCGTTCCAAGTCTGCGGAGCGAGCGAGGCTGTCATCGGCCAGGGCATCTTGAAATACAGCAAGGTTCCCGTCACCATCGCGAGCAATACCGCGAGGAAATTCTTCGAGTTGAGGACGCGCTGGATCACGCTGCACTCGATGCTGGCCTGATCGTTGACTTCGCTGTTTGTGGTGCTGCGGCACTGGCATCTTGTTTTGCTGGCATGGCGGGGTCATTGTTAGCGAGCCACTCGTTGAACTCCTTGTCTCGGCGGAAAAGACGTTTTAAGGATTCGCCAATGATGTACTCGTGCGTCGCGCCTCCGAGGAAAGCCGCATAGCGCTGAAGCATCGTGTGCGCTTCCTCGTCGAGGCGGGCCGAAACTACCTTCTTTTCATGCTTGGGTTCTACCTTCGGGATCAGGGCCATCGCTTCATCTCCTCTGTTGTTGTTGATTGAAAGTCGTTGGGTTCTTTCCCTGCAACTCTGCCGGCGACGGAGCGAGGGACTCTGCTGGACAACTTGGGCGGTAGCGACCCCCGGCGCCGAAGGCGTTGGGCGGCTGCCAAGCCGCTCAAAGTGGGGTCGCTACCGCCCAAAAAACAGTTTTCTCCGCCGTCCATTCCTACGCTCCGTCGCCGCTTATCTTGATTCTTTTGTTGCATCTTCCTGCCGCGACAACTGGAAAACTGCCCGCAAATCCAGGCCAAAAACTCTCCTGGCATGTCTCGGTCTCCCAGAAGGCATCCTTTTCTGGCGTCCCAATTTTTGCTGCTTCTCTGGGCAATCCCTTGTAAGTACATCACTTCGCTCATCATGACCCGGACACCTGAACGGACCTACTGCCGGAAACCCGGGACAAGGAATCGTTGAAGTCTGCTTCCGGCGAGCTTTCCGCAGTAATCCCCAGCGGGTCGGTGAATATTTTCAGGGAAGACCCACACACAAGAGCCCGAAATACACCCCTCGCTGCATCGAGAGGTTGCTCCGCAACTCGCATTACATCGCTGTCTTTAGCACTCCCTTTCCGCCAGCGTTCGTACAGCTCCTCGAACTTTCCCCCTGCATACCGCACCTGCGCTTCCTTCAGTAAAACAACGTCGGCGCTCGCGACGCGCTCCTTTGCATCCCAGGCCTTCCGTACACGGAAGTATTCCAAAAGACTCACGAATTTCGATGGTCCGTGCTGGCCGTACAGCACATGATGGAACTCGGACTCCGCCGCTTGGAATAACCGGGTGGTCGGAGCGATATAAAGAAACTCAAACCTTCGAACTGCCTGGAACAATCCGAGATAGGCTCGTAAATGCGTCGCAAAACCGTCGAGCGTCACCGCTCCTGAATCCACGTAAGTGAATGTGACCACAGGCGGAGCAGAGCTCCGATTTAGGAATATCGGAAACCGGTCTACGAAGTAACGCGGCGTAACCTCGGCAGACTTTCGCGCCCGATACAGCTTCACCGGAAGCGCCTCCCGGCCCACGTTATATTCCTTCTCAAAGAAGCCGACTTTCTCTGCCTCCGTTTCAAGATACCGGTGCTGTGGATGTGCGAGCACAAAATCCAACGCGACCAAGCGCGTTTTGACGTACTCCAGTTCGTGTTTCTTGCGAGTTCGGAGATTCTCTCGCTCAATCGCCTGGTAGACCTTCCGGGCGAACAGGTGGTACACACGACCCCCAGACCGGTAGCCGTGATATGTGGCGTGTTTCCGTTCCAGAAGCTTCCGAATGAAAGCATGCGATACGGAACCCGATTCCGTTTGCGCGAACGATTTGAACTGGCGGTTTGTGAAGTAGCCGGAGTGCGTCGCGACCAGGAAAAGAAACTCGCTTTCGCGCTTTGTGTAGCCGAGGAGGTGAAGCCCTTCGAGCTGGAATCGCGTCATGCTCATACCGAGAGAACCTCGCGAACCAGGCCCGTATCCCGAAGGGCGCGACGGATGCGGTTCGTGTCTTGGGTCCTGGCATAGATCTTGAAACCTGCTGCGGCCTTGCCCCGAATGCCATCTTCCCGGTAGTTCCGGGAGAGAAGTTCCAAGTTTTCTCTTTCGACTCTGCCGTCCGGCGTTTCGTACTCAACCTGAATGTCTGGAAGGTAGATGGTCGTGCCGTCGAACGTCAATCCATGCTCTTCTGCAACCGCGCGGAGCCATCTCTTCCGCATCTCTTCGGGGAGATGTCCCGCGGCTTCCTTTTCGCGGTTGATCGATTCCTTCAATTCGAAATCGAGTCTCACCCGCACGGGTTTGCCACGCTTCGCTTGAATGTCTTGCACAGCCTTCTGGTACACCTTATATAGGTCGGCATCATGGTCGAGCTGCCGTGCTTTGACGATCCCGTGATAAATTCTTTGTCCCTCCGGAAGACCACTCGCTTTCCTGGCGATCCGGTGGCCGCGTTCCGTCAAAGTCACCATTTTGCGCGCCGCTTTGTGCGCCCGGAAAAACGTCTTTTCCTCGACCAATCCCTGTGTGCGAAGGTTTTCGAGGTCATACTTCGCGCGAGCTTCATCACCCTGGTAAGCGAATCGAGCAAGGTCTTTAACGTCTACCGCGCTGAATCGGCCAATGTCGGCCATCGCTCGCATCTCCGAGTCACGAAGCGAATAGGACTGGCCGTGATCTTCGTGCCTTGTCCGGCGCTCGCCTGGTCCCGGAGCCCTGGGGTCGGTCGATCGCTCTGGACGTTCCATTTCTTTCCCGGAAGAGTCACTGCCACTTCCCGCCCGGCCAACCGATGGGCTTGCATGGTTTGAGCACGTCCGAGGGTCTTCAGGGGGAACGCGCACGTCAGAGGTATGCACGCGGTCAGGGTCCGAAATGTCCCAACGAGGCATCTCTATCGCCTTTCCGTCAGAAAGGGCGGAAGCCCTTCGGGCCCTCCTGCCTGCAATTGATTGTCGAAGTGGGACAGCTTTCTGCCTGTATCTTTCAGCAGGATTTTGCGGTTGATGGCCAGTGTTGCTGCAAAGAGATTCACACCCAAAATGCCGACGAACAACGCGATGCTGCTGCCACAGTGAAGGAAAAGAGCCTTCTTCGATGCCGCGAGGAAGTCGAGCCGGCTCATGAGGCCAAACAGCACCATGATGAGCCCTGTTGCAGAGACGAATAGAGAGTTGCGGATCATTTTAAGTCCCCCTGAAGCATGCGGGAATCTCGAGAAGTTTTTTCCTCACAATGAGCTAGTGTTGGGCGCGGGCAGGAAGCCGTTGAGCAACGGAGGCCCTCCAGAAGCGCGTCTGGGTTGTCGAGAAGCACGAGCGAGCGGATGGGCTGTGGCGCAGGTTGGGAGGAAGCCATTGGAGAAAAGGGGGACGTGGCGCGCGGAGGTTGGGCCGATGTTGCCAGGCGACTGCCCG
>Ga0209648_10001456_pt1 | contig 19150 bp, 24 predicted proteins | sample GraSoi2013_115cm_FD_185830 | JGI IMG/M metagenome (GOLD analysis project Ga0209648, IMG submission 185830) | Grasslands soil microbial communities from the Angelo Coastal Reserve, California, USA - Sample 9_17_2013_115cm (SPAdes) (version 2) | ecosystem: Environmental > Terrestrial > Soil >...
GCTCGAGCGGCGCGCCAGCGACATTCACATCGAAGCACGCGATCTCGAACTGATCGTGAAGTACCGCATAGACGGCATTTTGGTTCACGCTATGCCGCCTATTTCGAAAGAATGGCACTCGACCATTCTTTCCCGCATCAAGGTGATGAGCGAGCTCGATATCGCCGAGCGTCGTGTGCCGCAGGATGGCCGCTTTCGCGTCCGTTACAAAGGGCGCTTCATCGATTTTCGTGTTTCCATCATGCCTTCCATTCACGGCGAAGATGCCGTCCTGCGCGTCTTGGATAAAGAGACGCTCTCGGAGAAGTTTCACAATCTTAGCCTGCAGGTGGTCGGCTTCTCGGATGACGAACTGCGCAAATTCCGCCGCTACATCCGCGAACCTTACGGCATGGTGCTGGTCACGGGTCCCACCGGTTCCGGTAAGACCACCACGCTCTACGCCGCCATCAATGAGATCAAATCGGACGAAGACAAAATCATCACCATCGAAGATCCGGTGGAATACCAGGTTCGCGGAATCACGCAAATCCCCGTAAATGAGAAAAAGGGCCTCACCTTCGCTCGCGGCTTGCGCTCCATCTTGCGGCATGATCCGGACAAAATCATGGTCGGAGAGATTCGCGACGAAGAGACCGCGCAAATCGCGATCCAATCGGCGCTGACGGGCCACCTCGTCTTTACCACCGTACACGCGAATAACGTCACCGACGTCATCGGCCGATTCATCAACATGGGCGTCGAGCCCTATAATTTCGTCTCCTCTTTGAATTGCATCATGGCTCAACGGCTTGTCCGGGTGGTCTGTGAGCACTGCAAGAAGCCCCTAAAATATCCACCAGACGTACTGACCGCGTCAGGTCTCGATCCGGAGGTATGGAGCGCATTTTCCTTTGTCGAAGGCGCCGGATGCCTGGAATGCTCTGGCACGGGCTATCACGGCCGGACGGCCATTACCGAACTGCTGGACCTTTCAGATCACATCCGCGAGATGATCATCGGACGGCGCCCGACTTCCGAGATTAAGCGGGCGGCGCGGGAAGAGGGTATGACCTTCTTGCGGGACTCCGGTCTGGAGAAAGTCCGTGCGGGCGTCACCACGCTGAAGGAAATCAATAAGGTCACCTTCATCGAATGAGACTGCGAGCGAGACGTGTAGTGGCACGCCTGAACTTGCGGGGCGCCTTTCGTCGCGCCCTTTATCGGATTGTGGAACTCGAATGTTAACCGCTGAAGGAATTCGTCAGGGAATCTTTCGCAGCGCCGCCGTTCGGCGCTTTGCGCAATGGCTGGATGTTGCGCCCCATCCCCTCATCGCTTGCGAGATCGCTCCCGGATATATAGCTGCGGCACGTTGGAATCGCGCGGGTGCCGTAATCGAGTCCTTGGCCGTTGAGCCGGTTCCGCCCGGCGTGATCAAGCCCAGTGCCGTGGAAATGAACCTGTCCAATTCCGCGGAGGTTCGCTCGGCGATTGAGAGGGTATTCGCGCGGGTCCACGCGAAAACGCGCGATGTCGCTCTCTTCTTGCCCGATCCGGTCATTCGTGTCTTTGTCCTGCACTTCGACGTTTTTCCCCGCGCCGCCAATGAAGCTTTGCCCTTATTGCGGTGGCGGCTGAAAAAGAGCGTTCCCTTTGAAGCGGACGAGACGGTAGTTTCCTACATGCGCCAGGCGGCGCGTGAAGACGGGGTCGATATTGTCACCGCCCTGGCCCGCTCGAAGATCGTGCGGGAGTATGAGCAATTGCTCGAATCGGTGGGCATGTCACCGGGTGTGGTGATGAACTCTACGCTCGCCGCGCTCCCCTTACTCAACGATCGCAGGCCCGCGCTGTTGGCGCGCGTTGCCGGCAAAGCCATGACCGCCGCGATTGTTCGTGACGGGATTCTTTGCGGCTACCGGTGCGTTGATCTTCCCGTTGAGGAAGCGGAAATCACGCCGCAGGCTTTGCTCGACGAAATCTATCCTCTGACTGCTTATTATCAGGATTCCTGGCGCGAAGCCATTGCCCTGGTGGGCTTGGCGGGTCTCGCCGGAAGAATCGAGGAGTTTCGTGAACCTCTGGAGCGCGAATTGCACTGCCCGGTCGGCGGTTTGCTAAGCGCCGCCGCCAGTGAGGGCCACATCCGCAGTGAATTGCAGCCGTTGGTGGAGCGAGAACTCGATGCCCTGGTAGGATGGACGTTTTATCGCGGCTCGTGAGCGTGACCCGGCTTTGAGATTTACGATAGGAAACGTGCCGTCGAGATGCGATTAAAATGCCTTTGAAAATGTCAATAAAATGTCAATAAAATGAAAGTCCGGCTCAATTTAGCGACTTCGCCGCTTGAGGCCAATCGCCGGTTCATCGTTTTCTCGACGGTGATAGGTAGTGTTGGTCTGCTCGCAATGCTGCTGCTCTCCTGGAATGTTTACAGTATGCGCCGTTCCAATACCGCTATACGCCTGGAACAGGCGCGTGTTGAAACCGATATGCAGGCGCTTCGGCGGCGCCGCGCCGATTTGGAGACTTTCTTCAATCGTCCCGAAACTATTCAGCGCCGGGACCTCTCGGCTTTTCTGAATGGATTGATCGCACAACGTGCCTTTCCATGGACGCAAATCTTCATGGATCTGGAACGCAACCTGCCGGAGGGAGTGCGGGTCGTCAGTATCGAGCCGAGGTTGGCCGACGATCACCTGGAATTGAAGTTGACCATCGGCGCCAGGACCGACGAGGGCAAACTGGAGTTTCTAAAGGCTCTCGAAAACTCCCGTTCGTTCTCGGATATCCAGGTCCTTGGCGAAACGCGCGCCGGCGAGGTCGTGATGGCTTTAAACGCGCGCTATTCAGTGAGCTGAAGCCATGTCGAAGACAACCAAAATAATTATTCGCGTGATCCTCGGCATCGTTGTGGCGGCCGACATCGTTTTGGCCGGCGTTAACTGGCAGATGGTCGCGGCGAACCGCACGCCGCAGGCGGAGTTGAATGCCCTGAAGCGTCAGCATGCTCTGATGGCGGCTGATGTTACCCGCGCCGAGACGATTCGCACCACGTTGCCCGAAATTGAGCAGCAGTGTGATGGTTTTTTCAAACAGAATTTCAGGCCCATCGCGTCGGGGTACTCCTCGGTCATTTCGGATTTCGGGACGTTGTCTCGCGGAGCTGGTTTGCAGGCCGAAAATCTCAATTTCCACCAGCACGACGCTGACAAGCGCGGTGTTACGGAAGTGGATATCTCCGCCGTTGTCACCGGGGACTATTCCAGCGTCGTTCGTTTCGTCAATAATCTCGAACATTCGGACACGTTCTATGTCCTCGACGGGCTTTCGTTGGCTAACAGTGGTTCGGGGGGACTATTGAGGTTGAATCTCCAACTGCGCACGTATTTTCGCAGCTGAATATGTCGAGCCGGCAAAAACAGATCGCCTTGGCGGGTCTTTTCGTCCTGTTGCTCTTGATTCGTTATCGCAGCAACCGCTCGCCCGAAATCGCTCCCGTAGTTTCGAGTGCCAATGAGAATTTCCGCCCTATCGCTGTGGAAAATCCGGCTTTGAAGCTGGAGTTGTTGAATCGATTGAAGAAGTTGCAATACGAGGGCTCGCACCGAAACATTTTCAGTGCCGCTTCAGCACCGCCCCCTTCGGCTGTGCCGCCGCCCCCCTCCGCTGTTGTCCCGCCGCCAGTGAATCCGGCCGCTCCCACCGGCCCGGCGCCGCTGGTGATACCGGCCACATTCTATGGTTTCGTCACCGACGCGCAGACGGGAATGCGCCGCGCGTTCTTCTTGGAAGGCGAAAACGTCTACATCATAGCCGTGGGAGAAACCTTGCTAGGGCGTTTCCGGCTCACGCAGATCGGCAATAGCAGCGTCGAGATGGAAGAGATTGGTACGGGACGCCGCGCTACGCTCACCATGGAGGAGCCGAATCCAAAGTGAGAGCCAGGCGCAAGTTTCGCGGCAACACTGAGGGCGGCTATGCCCTCCTCTTGGCTATTTTCCTGGTCGCTAGCATGCTGCTCTTTGCGGCCGCGGCCGCGCCCAATGTGATCACCCAGGGGCGTCGGCTCCGCGAGCAGGAGGCCATTTGGCGAGGCAACCAGTATGTCCGCGCCATTCGGCTCTACTATCAGAAGAACGGCAAATATCCCACGAGCTTCGAGGACCTCACCAAGCCCAATGCCGGAGGAGTTCATTTCCTCCGCAAATCGTATAAAGAACCAATGAATAACGCCGACGGCAGCTGGCGGCTGATCTACGTGACTCCTGCCGGCCAGCTCATAGGCAGCGTCCATTACCATAACCTGCAGGAAATGGCCGTTGCCTCGGCGTTCGCGGGACAATTGCCGGGTAGCGCCGCAGGCTTGGCAAGCCAGCTTTTCGGTCAGGTGAACCCGTCCCTGCCTGGCGCCTCTGCATTCGGCACGACAGCGCAGCCAGGCCTGCGGCCCTCGCAGCAAAGCGGTTTCCAAACGGGTCAATCGGGAGGCTTGCAGCAGGGCGCCACCGGCCAGAATGGGCTGGGCTCGACGCTGAGTTCAGCGCAACCTGCGCCACTGGAGGCAGTCGATTCGCCGGTTTTTGGCGGCTCCGTGATCGGCGTCGCTAGCAAAGTCAAACACGCTTCGCTCATGGTCTACCAGGGAGGCAAGACCTATTTCGATTGGGAATTCATCTGGAATCCGCTGATGAATGCGAATGGCGCTCCAGGACAGCAGATCGCGATTCCTGGACTCAATGCGCCATCGCAGCCGGGCGCGCTGCCCAATCCTGCAGCCCTTCCAGGCGCCAACGGAACAACTAGCCCTGGCAACCTCCCCGGCGTCATGCCGATTGCTCCTCAGTTTCCGAATTCGGGCGGCCAGCCTCAGCCGCTGTCAACTCCTCCACAGAACTGAAATCCGTGCGGCGGCCTTTCAATCTATTATCGCTGTCTATTTTGAGCCCGCGAGCCGCGGCGTAGTCTGGCTTGGGGAGTCGCTGAAGAATTGCCTCATGAGCTTTGGTTGGCTTTGCAGGCGTGTGATCACGCGATTGATGTAGGAATGGGTTTCGGCGATGGGCGGAATTCCGTGATAGAAATCCACCCGCTTGGGACCGGCATTATAAGCCGCCAGCGCCAGGGGGAGATTCTGATCGTAACGATCCAGAAGCTGCCTCAGATAGCGCGTCCCGCCATTGATGTTCTGAGCCGGATCAAATGCGTTCGGTACAGCCATCCGTGCCGCGGTCTCCGGAAGCAATTGCATCAAACCCAACGCCGATTTTTTCGAGACCGCGCGGGAATTGAAATTTGACTCGACGGAAATAACGCTGGAGATGAGCGCGGGATCCAGGCCGTACGTTCTCGCAGCGTTCTGAATTTGTGAAGAGTATGGGACCTCGGGCTCGCGCTGCGCGCTGTCGCCAAAAACTTCTTCCGGTTCAATCGAGGCGAGTTCGTCCGCAGAGATCGTAACGCTGCCGCCGGGCAAATCGAGCCGCACCTTATCTCCCAGATTCTGCCAGCCCGTGATGTGCAGCCGCTGTCCGCTGCGAAGCAGGGCATAATCAGCTTTCGCGGGCTGCGCCGCGGCCAGCGCGATCAAAAGTGCAGCTGCGGCCAAAAAGCCTGGAATAGCGCGCGAGCGCCGGCCATTCTTGAAAAAGCCCGGCATCAGCAATTCTCCAGCGCGTATTCGCGGATCGCCGCAGCCACACCGCCTTCATCATTGGAAAGCGTCTCGCGCCACCCCAGGCTCTTCAGCTCCGGCACGCTATTGGCCATCACCACGGGCAGTCCCGCGAATTCTAGCATCTCGCGATCGTTGAAATTATCTCCGATGGCCATGACCTCTTCGCGGCTGAATCCCCGCTGCGCGGTCCACTGTGCCAGCGTCGCCCCTTTCGAGCAATTCAGTCGGATGACGTCCACCATAGCAAAGTCGCGGTGATCGTAAAAGGTCATGGCCAGGGAAAACTCCAGGGCCTTGGGCACGCCGCGCAGGGCCGCGCTGATGGTTCGCATTTCCGTCACTGAGCCGCTGTACATCACCTGGATTGGATCTTCGGTCAGGCAATCCTCCAGGGGGCAGATCTGCGCGATAAATTCCCGGTTGCGTGCGTAGTACAGCTTCCGCCGTGGGTCCTCCCAATCGATCTGCTCGTAGATCACCTGGTTGGCGCGAGGCCGGTCAAAAACCACAGCCGTGCCCGCGCGGTGCTCCGGGAAGAGCTGAAGCACGGCTCGCGCGGTCTGTTGGGGGAGGAGATGCTTCAGGTGCGTGACGCCGTCCTTTGATTTCACCAGTGCGCCATTATTCACGATCATCGTGAGCGGACAGGGAATCTGCCGCGCAATCGGCAGCGCAAAATCGAAGCGCCTTCCGGTAACGAGCGCGACCTCGATGCCTCTTTTTACAGCGGCTTCGATGGCGCGCCGGTTCGCCTCCGGCACTTCGGAAGCGCTGTCGAGCAGCGTCCCGTCGATGTCCAGTGCAATCAGCCGCACACTCATGGGGCTAATCGATCCAATCGCATTTGTCTATTTTACCTGCTCGTAGCGCCGGCCGCCTCTTTCAAACGTGCGGAGGTTCGCCAGTCGCACGCACCGCCTGCAAGCAGCCGCACGGCGCCCTTCGACCTGGGCCGCACACACACACTTGACACGTTCAGGGCCGCGGGCGTATTGTCGCCGCAAATAATAGCTTTCTGACCGGCAACTTGGAGGTAGATCCATGGCTAACAGTCGAGCCTGCGATCCGAGCTCCTCTCGATTTGCTCACCTTTCAGGGGTGGAGAACGGAACCGCTTGGCCTGCCCGTCGACGTATGATTCTGAAGATCAGCTTTATCGCGATAGTTCTCCTGTTCTGCCTGGCGCCACGCGCCGGCGGACAGAATGCCCCGAAAATAACCGCCGTCGCCCCGGCCGCGGGCAAGGTGAACGACAGCGTCACCTTGACCGGCGAAAACCTGGGCAAGGATTCCGTCTCTGCGGTCTTCCTTTCCGATGACAAGGACGACTACAAGGCCACGCTGGTGGAGCAGGGCAACGGAAAGATCATCCTGAAAGTGCCCGAAGTGAAGTCCGGCGGCTACAACATTTCCATCCAGGAAGGGGACAAGATCCTCATCCTGCCCGTCCGCTTTACCGTTCAGAGCTAGCTGGCTGCCTCCTGGCTCACAAAGCACCGACGGGCGGCTTTAAGGCGCGGCGCGCCTTGAAGTCGTGTCGAAAATCGCCTTGCAGTGCCGATAGATTCGAAGGGAAGGTGAGGAAAAAGTCGCATCTCGATCCGTTTGTAAGTTCCCCCTGACGCGCCAAAGACGCCCCGACCGATCGGGTCAACTCGGGGAAAAATGTGGGCTCCGCCTGAGCGCTTTAAGCCTCGCCGCTTCGGCCGACTTGGCGCAAAAAAGAGAAACGTCCTCCAAGGCCGCTTGATGGCAAAGCTGCACCCCAATGCTGGATTGACCGAAGTGCTCGTTCCGGCGGGATACGTTCGAACCGCTTACGATGCCGTCTTCAAGTTCAGCCCGGATAAAAAGCGGTGGTGGCCACTGGGGCATCGAATCGAGCAGTGAAACCGTGCTGAGATTTCGAATCGGCCTTCTCGATTCGGATATGTTTGATCCATGCGAGCGGTGTAGGTGCACACTACGGGCTAGTTTTCCCTCCGGCAACGTCCCTCTGTCTTTTGTTAAAGGCTTGTTCCTCCGAGGGGACGCAGATTTCCTGCTCAAGCTCCAATTTCGGATTCAGTTTCCAGGTCTTCACTTCGCTGGCCCAAGGCTGCATATAAGTCTTGGGGTCCGTTAAGGTCATAGTGAGCTGTAAAGTGGTGTAATCCACGCGCCGGAAGCGCTCTTCCAGGCGCATCTCATCGCTATGCGGATCGCCAAAGTGATCGAGCCAGCTCCTGTCGTCAAAATCGGTGGACTCGACGACGAAAGTGTTACCTTCCCATCTCCCAACGGAGTATCCATTCCACAGTGGTAACACCAAATCCTTAGGAGCCGCGCGGCCATCGGTCCAGATGGTGCGCCACACTTCGTGATATTGGAAGTGTTGTACCACTCTGTTGGGAAGCTGGATGATCTCCATGGGTCTTACCGGATCAAACATGATGCGCGGGTAGCCTGAAGGATCGCAATTCCCGATGGGATCATTTCCGAAGGCGGGGGGAATGGCTCGGCGCCCATATCCGGGTTTTGTCTCGTTGAACTTGGCCTGGCCCCAAGCAGTCATTGGAGGAGTGTCACTGCTCAGCGTGAATATTTTTTGGCGCTGTAATATCCAAACTCCGGAGAGGTCATGCGGATCAAAACGTGAAGCCGCTGGTGCCTGCTCCTTTGTCGGGGCTTCGTTGTCCGAACGGCCCTTCTTTACGGCTTCGGGGGCTTGCGAGCGTGGCCCGGGTTCACCCGATAGATGGAAAGAGAAGGCCGAGAGCAACACTAACCCAATCGTTATGGCTGTGAGGTGATTCTTCACCCTTGAGTCTCCTTTACTCGAGGGCAGCGCCCGCCAAGGTCTTTACCTGCCCGTTGGGAAACTCGATCTTCAGGAGGAATCCACGAGGAGTGTGAGCCTTGGAGGGCCAGACGGTTACCGCGATCTCGTCGCCTGGCTTGAGGCTATTTCTTGTCCATCCACTCTTTGCAAGAGTGCTGGGATTAGCAGTTTCGGCTCCCCAATTCACGGCGTCGCCCTTTTCATCCTTAACGTCAAAATAGATCTGCGAGTGGGGATTCGACCACACAAACTCCGTCACGGTTCCCTTCAAGACGACCGGCTTTTCCATATCGTACGAGACATGAGATCCGTGATGCGCGTAAATCGGCGAGACGGGAAGCAGACCGAGTAGCACTAGGCACATTGCCTTCTTCATTTTCATGCGCACCTCCTGAAGACTCCGGCGAAATTTGTATACGGCTTTGGCGGCTCGTCCGCAATATACGCTTGGCCAACTGCATTCGCAATGTTCGGCGTGTGATTCACCCGTTTGGCAAGAGGTCTAGCTTGAGCGTCTTAAATCAACGGCCACGAAAAACGTTAGGGCTTGAGACTCCTGCAAGGAGACTTCGAGCTAGTGTTCGACGACCTGTTGGATCCACCCGGGTTTTCGGAAATTGGTTTTACCCGCTGTTTTAACTCTGACTCCACGCTCCTGTGGTAATGGAAGACATTGTCCCAATACCGTTCCGATGGCCAGTATCGGCGTCGCAAGCTTTCTTCCTAAACTATTTGTACAGGCGGGAGCCACGTCAATCGTGCGTTCGAACTTCTCACCAACGACACGAATACTTGTAGCCCTCTCCGCTGCACTGGTGGTGGGTGCAATCGCGCTGGGAAGTCTTATGCTCAGACGGACTTCGCGTCAGGCTCGGTTGTCGCCATCCGACAAGTTCGGGCAGGCCGCCCGACTGGCGAATGGAATAGCAACCGTACAGGAACTAGCTGAGCCCTGGTCCTCAAAGACTTTCACCTTTTACAACCAAGAGCCTGGAGAAAATGTTTCGGCGCTTGTGATTCGTTTGCCTGACGGCGCACCCGAACAGCCGGGGTCGTACTGGGCCTTTTCAATACGGCCGCTCTTCGGGCACTGCCAGCTCGAATACATCACTGATCTGCAAAAGCTCTCGGACGACTACAAATTTGAGGCGAGGCATCCCATGGTTGGCGATCCTTGTAGCCGTGCCGTTTTTGATCCTCTTCAGATGGCAGACATGCCCAAGGGTGCGTGGGCTCGCGGGGCCATCGTCAAAGGCTCCGCCTTCCGTCCCCCTCTAGGAATTGAAATTCATATTCAGAGCGATCGACTTGTCGCTGAAAAAATGGAATAGGTAATGCTCACTTCTCCAGTCTGTCGTAGCTCCGTTCGTGACCCCGCGTTTAACTTGGGGCTCCTTCTCGGAGTCGGTTTCTCCGGGGTAGGTCTGGCTTGGCTCCTATTGGCAAACCGCGTGCCGCATCTCGATCAATTTGCCTCCGAGCGTAACTTTGCACTGGCCGTTGTGTTTGTTCTGTTAGGACTCGTACCGACCTGCCGGTTCGTAAAATCGCCCCGGCGGAGTTTTTTCTCCGGTATAACTGCCTGGGTAATTCTCACAGCGGTGTACTCCGTGACTGAGCTTGGCTTTCCAAGACTTGCAACGCGCCTCAGCGCTTTTCATCTGTTCATCCTGGGCTGTATGGTCTTTGGCCTCTTGGCTGCCTTGGCTTGGGTAATGAACGTTGTAATCCTTTCTTTGCGAAGAGCGGGAATGGCCAGCATGGCAATCGGGACGCGCGCCGGCAACTCCTGAAAAGTCGGGTTTTCGGAATGTGGGATCCAGTTTCTTGAAATCCCGTTTCAACGGCCTCCTTGTCATTTTAGTCCTGGACCATAGTGCCCCCGTCTACGCCATCAATGTCTCCTACAACGTGGGCAATCGTAACGAGCTCCCCGGGCAACTGGCTTCGCTCACCTATTCGAAGAAAAAAGAAGCCCAGCAATAAGAATCAGATTTTCACGCCGCTTGGCGAACTTGCCGGTAACAGACACCTGCAGTCGCCCGCATTCAATCCTCTTTGCCGCGTCGCCCCGAGTAAGAGGGGAGGCGGAGCAATTGGGGCTTTGACGGTGGTATTTGTGTGGTGGCTCCCCATAGTGAGGTACAGGTGTATACTGCTCGGCAAGTGGTTGCTGAAACTCGCCTCCATAGTAAAATCGCGCCACTCTTGGAGGGCACTATGCGCGTGGGCCTTTCGATCCTTTTCGCAATATCCGTCACGGGCATAACGCAAGCCGCGGCACTTCGCGCGGATTCCAATAAGCCGGCGCAGCCCGCCACTGTTACATTCAGCAAGGATGTGGCTCCCATTCTGCAGCGCTCCTGCCAGACCTGCCATCGTCCCGGATCAATTGCTCCGATGTCTCTGCTGACTTATCAGGACGCGCGGCCCTGGGCTCGCGCGATCAAGGAAAGAGTCGAGCGTCGCCTAATGCCGCCGTGGCACATCGATCGGACCATCGGAATCACAAAATTCAAGGACGATCCGTCACTCAGCGACGCGGAGATCGCGACAATTTCGAATTGGGTGGACCAGGGTGCTCTCGAGGGTAACCCAGCGGATATGCCGCCGCCGCGGCAATTCAGTGACCCAGATAAATGGCATATCGGAACGCCCGATTTCGTGGTCTCGATGCCGAAGCCGTACAAGCTGAAAGCCCAAGGAGGCGACGAGTATTACGACATCGACCTGGACCCCGGCTTCAAGGAAGACATGTACCTGTCGGCCGTCGAGACCAAGCCGGATTCGGGATTCAAAGTGGTGCACCACGCAACGACAAATCTGGTCGAAGACCCGGAAGCGGACCCGGTCGGGCTGTTCTTGAACGAATATGCCGTTGGCAAGAACGCCGACCTCTTCCCGGAAAATTCGGGACGCCTGATCAGGGCGGGCTCCAAGATCCATCTCAATCTCCATCTCCATCCGTCCGGCGAGGAGACCCCGGTCAGCGTGTCCGTCGCGTTCAAATTTTACCCAAAGGGGTTCGTCCCCAAGTACGTGACCTTCACCCAACACATGGGAGACGTCACCGAACTTGATCTGCCGGCTGGCCAGATTACTCGCAGTGACGGCTACTTTCGTTTGCAGAAGCCTGCGTTGATTTCGGCGTTTCAGCCTCACTTTCACACCCGCGGCAAAGCCCAATGCATGGAGGTGATCTATCCGGACGTCAGGCCCGATTCAGCGCGCCCGGGGCCGGCTCGGACCGAAACGCTGAGTTGCGTGAGCGATTACCAATTCGGCTGGAGCATCACTTACCCTTATGCGGAGGATGTGGCCCCGCTGTTGCCTGCGGGCACGATCATTCACATCACCACCTGGCATGACAACACGGTAAACAACAGGTTCAATCCGAATCCGAAAAACTGGGTCGGATATGGCCAGAGGACCATCGATGAGATGAGTTTCGCCTGGGTCAGTTTGTACTATCTGGATGAGACCGACTTTCAACAACGAGTGCAAGCCAGACAAAAGATGACGAAGACCCACGAGCAGGATCAGCTCGACAGCCGCTTGAAGCAATGAAGATAGGCGTCCGCTTTCTGATCTGCATCTTGATCGGCAGTCTGCTACCCGGTGGCCCGGCCAGGGGGCGCGCCCAAGGTTTGTCACAGCTTCCGACATACAATTCGCAAACCCAATTTTCGAGCGGCCAGGACGTAGTGCCGGTCTTCGAGGGATGGCTGCGAAACCCGGACGGGACGTTCACGTTTGTGTTCGGCTATTTCAACCGCAATTGGAAGGAAGAACCGGTGATCCCGGCCGGGCCCGACAACAAACTCGAGCCAGGCGAACCCGATCGCGGCCAGCCAACCTATTTTCTTCCGAGGCGACAGCCCTGGGTGTTTCGAGTGCAGGTGCCGAAAGATTGGGGGCAACAGGAACTGGTCTGGACAATAACCGCCCATGGCCGCACCGAAAAGGCCTACGCCCAACTGATCCCCGCGGAGGAGATGCTCGAGCGCTTGATCCAGACGCGCGGAAATTTGAATCCTGGCGAAGACGATCCCAACAAGCCTCCGTCCATCACGATCGCACCGGTTCCGCCAGCGGAGGTGTCAACGCCGGTTTCCTTAACCGCGCTCGTCAGCGATGATGGGCTTCCCAAGCCGCGGCCCGCTCCCAAGCCCCGTCCGGGAGCAATTCCTCCAGCTCAAACCAACACGGCGACCGGGCCGCGCCCTCCCGGACTATCCGTCAAGTGGTTCGAATATCGCGGGCCGGCAAAGGTCACGTTTGACTCCGCGGGACCGATCGCGGTGAGCAAGGGCCAAGCACTCACGACCGCGCGCTTTGCCGCGCCCGGCACGTACGTGGTGCGCGCAACCGCGGATGATGGAGAACTAACAACGAGCGCGGATGTGACGATTACGGTCAAGCCTGTGCCGTCCGACGCCGACAAGCCTTAACCCGATAAAGTTGATCGGAACTTCCGGGTGAATAAGTCAAGGAGGTCCAGATGAGCAATCGTTTTGCCCTTTCGAGTGGCTTAGGCATCGCTTTGGCGATTGTTTTGTTCGTGCCGACATTCGTCGCGGCTCAGGGTTCGTCGGGTGCGGCGAAGACGGCGGCAAAGACGGCGGCAAAGACGGACATAAAGGCCTGGAGCACGCCTCATACGCCGGATGGTAAGCCGGACCTGCACGGATATTGGACGAGTGAGAGCTTCACCCCCTTGGAACGGCCGGCCAAGTACGCGGGGAGAGAGTTCTTGACCGATGAAGAGGTGGAGGCCGCCCAAAAGGCCGGGCTGCAGCGCGAATATGATCGCACCCCAAACGATCCCGAGTCGACGTTATCTAACTTGACTACCTTCGGTCTCACTGCTGCTCTGGAAGGATTCGTACCCAACAAGCGGACATCACTCATTGTGGATCCGCCTGACGGCAGAATACCTCCGCGCACACCAGAGGCGCTGAAAAGGCCGAGAGCGATAGGTGATCGCGACTACATCGAAGTCGATAGTCATGGAGGGGTAGCGGTGCACGCCGATACTCCGAAGGACATAGGGGTGCGCACGAGTTGCGTTTCCCTGAGCGGTGGACCGCCCATACTTCCTGGTGGCTATAACAATGGTGTGTACATCCTGCAGAATCCCGAATATGTGGTGCTTCAAGCCGAGTACGGAACCGAACCGCGTATCATCCCGCTGGATGCGCGTCCGCATGCTGGAGCAAGCATCCACCAGTGGCATGGCGATGGGCGCGGTCATTGGGAAGGCGACACTCTGGTCGTAGAAACCACGAATTTCCGGCCCGAAGCTACGTTTCGTAATGCCAATCCTCAGACCTTGAAGATCACCGAGCGCTTCAAGCGTGTGGCTGCGGATCAGATTGAGTACAGTTTTACGGTTGACGATCCCTCTACGTGGACGAAACCTTGGACGGCCATCGTGCCCTTGAGCGCGATCAAAGGGCCGATTTTCGAGTACGACTGCAGCGAAAGTAACAACGACATCATTAATATCATGGCGGGAGCCCGCGCTACCGAGAAGGCCGCGGAAGAGAAGGCTAAGGGTGCCTCGGAAGTTCCGATTTCGCAGAAATAATCACAAACCAAAGCCGCCCTTCGAGAGCAATTTATATATCGCAGAGGTCGGCAACGGCCGCGCGCAGAAATTCCGCCCGCGCCCCGGTGCCAATCCCGCTTATCTGGTGGGAAAGCCCCTCTACGCAGCTTGGAAGTAAGCATTGGATTGTTGGAGCCGGATGACACAACGATCCCTGGCATCTTGACCTCGCCGGACTCCTTCAACGATCTGGGGAGTGCTACTGTGAAGCGCTCTTGGTAGATTGACAAGGAGGACACGTAGTCGCAGGCGAGTAACCCTTGAACAAGAACTTATAAGCGCCCGCCCCTCCACTCTTCCCGTCCGCCCCAGCCAGTTCTGCCTGAACCGCGTAAACATTGCCTTTGTGATCGGCAGCGATTAGGTGGCCGGGGGGATCCGCTTGCGGAGACCCAGTAGTGAACGAACCCAGAACCTCGAGCGTTTTCCGGTTTAGGATGTAAATGAGTGGCGTTCCGCCAACGTACAAAAACCGCTGGTCAGGCGAAAACGCCGTTCCCCTGGCTTGAAGAGGGTATTTGCTGTCAAGCCCAACAAATTGTTCCGCGATGAATTTGCCGTCTGGTGTAAACACCTGGACTCTTTTGTTTCCACGATCGGCGATGTACAGCAAGCCGTCGTTGGAAATACTCACATCGTGCGGTACCGCAAACTGCTGTAGAGCATCCCACACGCCACATAATTTGGGGCATAACTCGTTTTCTCTCATCTGTGGGTTTGGCGGACGCGCGTCCCGATCTAAAGGCTTATTGCCGTACGCGCCCCACATGCGTTTGAATTTTCCTGTATCGGCGTCATACACCATCACTCGGCTATTGCCGTAGCCATCCGTAACGAATAGTTCATTCGTTTTGGGATAAACACGGAGACTCGTCGCCCCCTTTAGGATCTCAGTGGCATTGCTGCCAGTTTGGCCGCTCATACCGATCGCCATCACAAACTTGCCGTCTCTGGTGAATTTCAAAATTTGATTGTCATTCGGAAGGTCCGCCGGATTGTTCATCTTGCCATCGGCGTTTCCGACGATCCACACGAAGCCTTTGTAATCCACTGTTATGCCGTGCTCGTTCGAAGGCCACTGATATCCCGGCCCGCTCGCCCCGCCCCATCCCTGGATGAAATTGCCATCGTTGTCGAACTCCATCACGGGAGGCGCTGGTATTGATTTGAGATCCGGTGGCGTTGACCGAGGATGTGCAAGCCCCCGCGGCCGACTTAGGATCCACACATGATCTTTATCGTCGATTGCGACGTCGGAACCGAATCCCATTCTCCACTTTGCCGGAACTTTCGGAAAATTAGGATCGAGTTGGAATTGCGGCAATCCCCCTTCACCGACATGTGGAGCCTGCATCGACGCGGCCTGTTCGGAGACCTGTGGCGACATCAGAGGTGCAATCGTCCAAACCAGTATCCCAACGAAGACGAAACCAGCCAGCACGTTGCGTCTCATGGGTTTCTTTCCTCCTAAAGGGTAGTACGGGTAGTTTCGAGGGTTCGAACCTACCACAGTCCAAGCGTCTCGTCACACAGCCTCCGCAGCGCACGCCATGGGCGACGTTTCTTATTCCTCCCAACTCCCGATAAACGGCCTTATGGGAAGAGTGCACCGGTCCCAGACCGATACTTCGGTGACATGGCGGGCATCGTTACAGGAGCTTTAAGAGTCCGACGCGTTGGGTCGGATTGGCGTTGCCGATTGATAGCGGCGGAAGTAGGCGTTAAGGTTCGTGCTGTAAATCTGCGTCATCGAACGGATGCTCACCAGTCCGGCAGGTTACGTGCTTAATGACGCGCGTCGCGCCCCCTTATCGTTGACCCGAGCGATAATTTCCGTGGTGCGGATGTTCATCGCGAAGCACTCGTTGGTGGTCTGCTTTCCCCGGGCTTCTAAAACCGTCCGTACGTGTAGAGTTCCGTGGACGCGGACTAAACAGCGCACCGAAGCATCAGGCAATCTCTCAAAAATGTCGTAATCCCGTTCCATATCGTTCACCTCGCCACTGCTAGTGGGTCTCCTGAGTCCTTGCCTCCTTAAAGGCACGGATACCAGCATCAACGGCGCCCTGGACGCTCTGGACCTGATGCTTCAGCTTAGCCGCTACTTCAGTTGTTTGGCGGGCAATCTCACGAGCTTTGGCCGTACCGCGTTCTATGCTGTCGTTTACTCTGTCAGTCAAATCTGCGATCGTTTCGTCGCCGGATTTCGGTGCGAACAGGATGGCAATCGCTGCTCCGATGAAAGTTCCAACGCCAAGGGCGGTTATCGCTTTCATGTGATTCACCTCCGCTTTTGAGATAGGCACACGTGAGACCGGATTCGTCCCAGACCGCGCGTTCATAAAACCTCACTGTCGCTTTTGCGAACTTGACTCTGTGGAGGAGGGCGGCCCTCCTGCGGCGACCGCCCTTCGGGTCGCGGCTTTTCGTCTCCTCGTTTTCGCTGCCCGTTTGCGAGCCGACTTCAGTTTTCGGTTTCGGACTGCCTTTTTCGCTGCCGACATGCTAACTGTGCGCATAAGCATCCTTTCGGGTCGTAGTCACGCCCCGTTCACTGCCATACGATGGGGTTTTTTTTGGGTTCTCGCCATGACAAAGTAAGTGAGAGGATGAAAGTCCAGATGCAAACCGCGTCCAAAACGAGAAAGTTGGTCCGAGAAAGCATCAACGGGGCGACAGGGTTGAAAAGTACTGCGATCGCTGCGAATGCGACCGCCCAAAAGTACTTCCCGCCGAGGGCTGTCTGGGCTACAAGCAAAAGCGCTCCCGAAAATACGCCGAGTGCAAGCAACTCCATATAACCTCCGTCTCCGACTGACCATAGCTGGCTCTTTGCGGCGAACCACCCGATAAACATCAGCAAGAATGCAGCTAGGGAAACCAATTTCACGCCTTTGGCATACATGAGAGAGCTCCTGAGTTCTTGGGCCTTTTCAATCGTTATTCTTCCAGCGATCGCTTCCGACTACGCAACAAGGTCTTAGGAACTCCGCTATAGTCATCAGCGGGGATGTAAAGTATGACTATTTGCTCTGCACCTTCGGAGCCGGGTCGAGGCACTCGGAGTCCAAATAGACGATTAGTTGCTTTTGGTTGTCGAACGTAACCCCGTATCGGGAATCGAGCACAATCTCCCGAACCGTTCCAAGTCGAGCGCCGTATCCGCCGGGTGCCTTTTCGTTGACGACAACGCGCGCGCCCAGGCCAAATTCTCGATTCGTTTCTCTCTTTGTCATGTTCTTCCTCGGATGTCGCAAACCTCGTTCGGGGGCTTCTCTCCCGCGGAACGATAGAAACCGGGGCATGCCCTTATTGCCCTCCGTCAAAATCGCCTTAAAAGATTTCCCAAAACAATCTCGTAGTTGCGCCCCGATCCTAAGGGCGAAGCGTCTTGATGTTCTTCTGTCGTTCTAGTTCCACATCCTCGGCAGTTTTCTTGGCGCGTGCCGCTTCCTTCTGGGGAGCCTCTTCTTGCTCCAGCTTCACCGATTCGGCAATGGAGACCCCAGCCTGGCCATCCAATTGTTTTGTGAAGATAACAATTGCAAAGGTATCTCCGGAGGATCGAAAAAGGTCGAGTGAATATTGCGAATCTTCCCACCGTGCGATTACTCTTTCGGTGGCTTTGTACGATGGGTTCATGGGGAAATTGATCACGGCTGCGACAGGCCTCGTTGCCACCCCGTACTTTGCGGAAACGACCCGTATCATATCTTCCTCAGTCAGCCCTTTAGTGGCGGAATTCTCGTAGGTCACCAGCATTCTGTAGAGTGCCCCGTTGTAGAAAGAGAAGAGAATTTGATCAACCGGCTCCGCTGGGCGTGAGAGACCATAAGATTGGGGCGGCCACCAGGTCAGTTCTTGGATCAGCGCCGGACGTTCGTGGAGCACCGCCACACTGGCCGGGTTTCGATCGATCTGCTTTGAAAGATCGGCCACAGTCATTCCGAACGAAAAGTTCCGATACTTGGAGAGATCCTGCGCGTGAGTCAGAGGACTTGAAAGCGGGATCACGATGACTATGAGGAAGCAAAAAACCAGACTGCGCATCATTGTTCTCATTTGACAATCTCCTTCAATTACGCACGGATTCAAGATTTGGCGTTTTGATCTCGTCCAAAGGCGCTTCCGTCCTTGGTGATAGCCCAATGTTTTGGTTCGGACGCAACTCCATTGTGCTCGGAGCCGCGACTTCAAAGTTTTTGTCTTGGACCTGAAAGATAACGGGGCTCTGCTGGATATGCCGGGATCGGGCGGAGACCGTAACATGGCGGATTCCCAAGAAACGCTTGGAAGCCAACGAGGCCACCCCCACAATCTCCAAGGAATTGAATTTCTCCGCCTGCGCCTCCCGGTTAGCCAAGATCCGCTCGATCGCCCGGCGCATCATCTTTTCTTCGTCGATACCGAAAACAGTAGCTTTCATTTCATAAGCCAGGCAGAAGAAGGTCCATCCCGCGTCGTGGATTTTTCGACCCAATCCGTATCCGTCAAGATTCTTGACCGCTCTCCAGCGAGGGGTATAAGGTTCGCTTTCGATCTGCAGGTCTTTCGGCAACAGTGTGCCGTCCCGGATAAAGATTCTTCCTGCTTCCGTTACTTCTGACACTTGGTTTCTCCTCAGCGTCGACAAGACAGCTTCGCAGCGGATTTGACTAGGAGATAGGGGACCACTCGTAGCCCGGGTATCCTGTCGCATCGGGCACGGTTTCGGCACGCTCGCTGGAATACCCGTCCTCCATCCGCGACGATGCTTCTTCATGTTGATGTTGATCTTCGGGCTGTACCGGGGCTTGTCGTACAGCCGGGGCGCCTTGCAGCGCTCGCGCCGCTTTTATCCAGGTAGCGGCTTCCCTACGTTCGTCTGCGTCAGGCGCATGGATCAAAACCAAGCCATGACGGCCAGCATCGACGGGACGCGTGAACTGGCCTTGGTTGTTCATAATGAATTCGACGGTTTCAGCCAACTTGTCAGAGGAGTGCCTATTCCCGGAGCATGCCCCACTTGGACGGGCCGGAGAAGCAGATGCCCGGAAGTAGGCACTCCTCTGACAAGTTG
>Ga0209648_10001458_pt1 | contig 19137 bp, 14 predicted proteins | sample GraSoi2013_115cm_FD_185830 | JGI IMG/M metagenome (GOLD analysis project Ga0209648, IMG submission 185830) | Grasslands soil microbial communities from the Angelo Coastal Reserve, California, USA - Sample 9_17_2013_115cm (SPAdes) (version 2) | ecosystem: Environmental > Terrestrial > Soil >...
TTGGGGGGAGCGGGCCGATAGAAGACCCGATTGCGAGTGTTCCGCAAGAGCTTGTCACAGGCCAGGTCTGCCGTCGTCAGCAAAAAGGGAGCACAGGCATACCAGCGATCCGTGGTCACAATGGGACGGCTGGGCAAGTGCGGCAAGAGCCATCGCAGTTGGGTGGCGGCCACTTCGATGGCGCTTTGGTGGCTGGCAATACGCACTTGATCGAGGACATAGGTCCAACTGCTCGCTTGCTGTGGCAAGAGGACCACTGCCGAAAACTGCCAGCCGTAGCTGATGGGCTTGCTGCTTTGGGGCAGATTGGGTACATAGACCACGCTGCGATCCCGTGCGGTCTTGGACTCGGGGCGCTGGATACTGCTGGCATCAATGCCCAGCCACAGCCGCTCTCCGTCGGCAGGCAGGGGCAGGTAGCGGGCAAGGACCTCGCGGAAGCGCCTGCTGATCGATGTGGCCATCAGCAAAGGCTGCATACAGACTGGGCCAGCGCCGCTGAAAGCTGGGAGCCAACGACAGTTCCGCCAACGACTGAGCACTTGGGTCCGTCAAGAGCGCATCTGCGACCTCAAAGAGGGCATCGCCTGCTCGCTGCAAACAGGCATACACCGGCGTTCCGAAAGCTTTGCAATATGTTAAGGTACATCCGAGTAATGCTCCTTGTTGGGTTTTTTACTACATTACTCGCTTTGGGACTCTTCCGCAAGGCAGAGCCCCTTTTCGCTTACTTTAGTCCAAACACCAATTATCTGTTTTGCGTTCTTCATCTACACTTAGATATGGATGATTTTATAACAAAGTGTGTTATAATCGTTGCCAAGCTAAAGCTATAACTTGCCTTACTTTCTCCTGGACTACAAATTACTTCTTTTTAAGACTGGTGGGGTAGTAAATGACGTTGGAACCATTTCAAGCGACAGAAACTGGGAAACTATACATTGGAAATTCAGAAGAACTTCTTACAAGATCTTTAGGAGCAGAGTTACGCGGCAAAGTCCAATTGATTTTCACCTCGCCTCCATTCCCCTTAAATGAGAAAAAACGCTATGGGAATCGCCAAGGAGAGGCTTACATCAAGTGGTTTGCTGCATTCGCACCTCTATTTGCTAACTTGCTTACACCGACGGGGTCCATTGTAATAGAATTAGGCAATGCCTGGGAACCTCAAAGGCCTATACAATCTTTACTTCCTCTTCAATCCCTGCTCAGTTTTGTCCAACATAAAGAAGCGAATTTGAGACTTTGCCAAGAGTTTATTTGTCACAATCCCACAAGGTTACCCTCTCCAGGGCAATGGGTAACTGTTGAACGCATTCGAGTAACAGATAGCTATACCCACTTATGGTGGATGTCTCGAACTGACAGACCGAAGGCCGACAATAGAAAAGTACTAAGGCCGTATAGTAATGCGACGAAACGTATGCATCAACGAGGGAACTTTAATGCCGGAGCAAGGCCATCGGGACATGTGATTAGTAAGGATGCTTTCTTAAGGAATAACGGTGGCAGTATTATGCAGAATGCCATCGAAATCGAACCAATTGAGCCCAAGAAGGATGTACGATTTCCGAACAATGCATTGAGCATTGCACACACTAATTCGAATGACTATTACCTTCGTAAGTGTAAAGAGTATAGTATAAAACCTCATCCGGCACGTATGCCTTTACAGCTCGTAGATTTTTTCATCCAGTTTCTGACCGATCCAGATGATCTCATCCTCGATCCGTTCGCTGGATCAAACACTACAGGTTTTTGCGCTCAGCTTGCTGAGCGTAGGTGGATAAGCATTGAAGCGAATCAAGAATACGCTCAACACTCTGAAATTCGGTTCTCAGAGAACACCTTGATATCAAAATCGTTTGCCGCAAACGCAGTCGATTAAGCCGACAGAAGATGCTTATATATACACAAAGGAGAATACGTTGAGTATTTCAAATCAAATTAGGCAAGCTGCCTCGGTCAACATCTTTAAGCTTTCAGACGACAAAAGTGCTTTCGTGGGCCACCCTTTCTATTTCGACTATGGTCAAGTCCATATACTTGTTGCCGATGCTCGTAAAAATAAAGTTGGCGGTATTCCGCAAGGGACATTCCTTTTAGCATTCTATGATAACGACGAAAGTGAAAGAGAAGCAGTACTCCTTCGAGCATTGAGGCCGACGAAACTGCCTACTGACCAGGATGTGATTAAGTCAATGATCGAGTATTACAAAGATAATCTGCGCACGAGCGGAGAGTCGTCACAATTGGATGAGTATACCCGATATGAGTTTAGCTTTTCAGGATTAGAATGTCGTGTTCTTGGTACATTTTATCAAGACGACGCAGAGAACCTGGTCTTTGGTGCAGACTTGGAGAACTTCTATAGCGCTCATAACTACAGCGTTTACAAACCATCAGGTGTTATGCTGGAAAAAATTGTTAATTTCCGTGAAGGCGATACCATTCCAGGACAAGTAGCTGACGTACGTATCGGAGTTGTTCGGTACAGCTCAAGTAGACGCTATCAAGAGCAGGAGAAAGAAAAAGTTCCATTTTATGTGTCCCCTACAGATTTTTTAGGAAAAAGAACAGCACTTTTTGGTATGACTCGGACTGGAAAATCAAACACTGTCAAGAAGATTATCCAAGCAACAGTTGAGATAAGCGATACTGCCATGCTTACGTCCGATCTCTTAGGAACGCGGGATACGCTTTTTGATACGAATCCTTCTGATCCGTTTACAGGAGATGGCAGACCAAAGTTTCCAGTTGGTCAAATCATCTTTGATTTTAATGGTGAGTACGCTAATGCTAATCTTCAAGATGAAGGCACAGCCATTTTTGAAATGTACAAGGATCGAGTCACTCGATTTAGTATCTTGGATAAACCAGGCTTCAGAGTAATGAAGACGAACTTCTATGATGATATTGAAGCTGGTTTTGAAATACTGATATCTCTTCTCGAGGAAGACGATACTCGATTTGTTCAGAACTTTCGTGCTGTTGATCTTGCGATTCCTCTGGAAAAGAAAGATGACAAGAGTTTTTTGACGCGGCATAGTCGACGCGTGGCAGCATATCAATGTTGCCTTCATGCAGCAGGTTTCAAGCATGGGAAACAAACTATCCAATTTCAGGGAGAAGCAACGCTTAATGCTCTGTCTGGCCTAGACCCGACCAAAGGTATCTCATTTGATCAAGCAGTATACTGGTTTACGTCTGTGTGGGATGCCATTGGTAAAGGGATTGATTTAGATGATAACAAGGAATTTTTTAGTGAATATAAAAAAGATCATGATGGTAGGGAATGGGCCGACGAAGACCTGAAGTCTTTATTAGTGATGCTGACAAGGAAACGAACACCTGGTGGAAAAAATGTCGACTGTAATGGCTATCTTGTTTTGAAACGCGCTCTAGATCTTCACACTGACTCCCTCGAGAAACCTTATGCCGAGACAATTTTGGAGTTACTCAGAGAGGGCAAGATTGTCATTGCTGATCTTTCGCAGGGAGAACCCACTATCATTCAGCTGTACTCTGAAAAAATCTGCCAGCGTATTTTTAATGATGCGATGAGCAGGTTTATCCAAAATCGGAGTAATAACTTTATCCAGATGTACTTTGAAGAAGCTCACAATCTTTTCCCGAAGAAAGAAGATAAGGATTTGAGCCAGATATACAACAGGTTAGCAAAAGAAGGAGCTAAACTTCATATTGGACTCATTTATGCGACACAGGAAGTGAGTTCAATTAGTTCCAACATATTAAAAAACACGCAGAACTGGTTTGTGGCCCATCTCAATAATACCGATGAGCTAAAGGAAGTAGAAAAATACTACGACTACGAAGATTTTTCTCAAAGTCTCTCAAGGTTCAGTGCTAGTACCGACAAGGGTTTCATCCGTGTGAAAACGTATTCTAACTCATTTACCGTTCCCGTTCAGGTAGATCGGTTTGCGGTGAAAATCTAAGTCTATAGATATCGGGAGGGTAAGGACGTGGCGTACAGTAGCAAAAACGGACGCAAACCAATGGAGATTGCGAGTAAGACCAGTCATTCTCATATTATTCGGCATGCTCTGGTGCAAGAGTTTTTACAATCCTGCAATATTCCTCAACCTGCAGATTCTGAAGTTGTTGGTCTACAATTGGTTCCTGTTGAGCCACCTGTTGAAGATCGCATCCGCTTGGTAATCACCATTGATGGAGGCTTTACCGAGGTATCAATTCAGGAAAGATTCCCATCGAGTACCTATACTTTCTACAATTTCGGGGGTCTTCTTTTCGAGAAGGCTGATCTTCAAACACTCCATGAGAAGGCATTCATTGATCCTGAAGACATGGCGAAGCTACGTAATATACAACGATTCCCTTTCGTATTACCGACGAAAAATATTTGCCTTAACCACTGTACGACCCTGATCGAGTCGGTTCGTTGGTCCATTTTCGATTTCTTTATGAAACCCCACGATGGTGAAAAGCCTCTGATGAATGCACTACGTTGGCTATTGTTTCAAGAATATAATCCCAATGTGGCGAATCGTACTTGGACTCTAGCGAGTTGTCCGACCTGTCACGAGCCCCGCATTCAAATACCTTCAAAGATAGTTGACCAGCTGAGATGCCCCGCATGCGATAGCCTCATTTATCTAACCGACGTTTTCCGATTACACGAAGCTATTGATAACGAACAAGGTGCGGGAGGGATACTTGGTTACTTAATGTCGGTATTAGAACAGATGCTTTTAGCACATTTGGTAAAAACCGTATGGGAGATGAAAAAAAGTTTACTCCTCGAAATATTATTCGTGAGAGATGGCCCATTGGCATTTTTTGGTCAGTCAGCTAATATGTATGAGCCTATGAGATGGTTGATGAAATATCTAGCTACTCGTCCAAACCCCAACGGACCGGGCACCATAAACTTTATGAACTTAGTAGGTGTCGAGAAAAGTGGAGCATTTGTCGAACATGCTGATGCCATTCGCGATAATATTCCTCCTGGACATGCGCTTATCTTGAATAATGATTATATCTATCGATATATCACTCCTGGTGCCGGTGATACCTCAGAGCCCTTTGGTAGAACATCATATTATGGCAGTAAGGTGATTTATAAAGCATCCGATGGAAACGTGTACGTACTTACACTACCTAGCTTTGAGCCCCTGCTAAATCCGACTGCAAATGATTTGGGAAATTTCGATTTAGTTTTGCATAACATCGCAAAACTGAAATGCCATATGTATGATAATGCTTTAGTACCTGTCGCACTCGTTAATAAGTTAGTATCTCTTTCAGATCATCCAAGTAGAAAAATTTTGAGCGCCTTTGCTAAAGCACAGACAGGACAGAGATCCAGCTAGCTATGTTAGCAGAACGAACACACCTCGTTATCCTATAATGAGGAATTTCTCAACGCTCCGAACTATAATTGGATTTTTAGGGCATGAGTGACAGTATTTAAACTAAAGCGTTATACTTAGCAAAGAGTCAGAATATGCGAATAATTTGCGAATAATTTAGGTGTGAGGATTCGGAGGTTGTTATAGAAGAATTAGTATGGCTGCTATCATGTGTACACACATGACTGAGCACATGTTCAATCCCATCTTTTTTCTGTAGTTAGTGTTTCACTTTTTCTCCATAACTATCCCATAGTTTCGCCTAATGATCTGAAGTGATAATATATTACCAAATTGACGCTGCTTTTATTCTATATCGTAAATATGATAAGGGGCAACAATGGTCAAGTGGTTTCGAAGTTTCTCAGAGGTTTCGGGTATTGGATACAAGGGCAATCCAAGCGTCTATTGCCCACAATTACCGGAACACGCTACTCTTCCGAAATCAGGATCATATGAAATCGCGGGTGTGCGTCATGAGTACTCAAGCTGGCCAATGTTATTTGGGACTGGCACCACTTCAGCTTCGCCAGTAAAGCAATGGACAACACACCCCCGAAGTGGCGAGAGTCCTGCGCAAACGAGATTACGTCAGCTCTATGAATCCCTTGAGCTTCCTGGAGAACTCCTCGATTATCACTTCGCCATACAGGGATGCTGCTCGGAACTGTGGAGACTTCGCCTGGAGGAGCCGTGGGTATTCGCAGAAATCGAGCGGCTCTGCTGGCTCGATATCCGCCTCATCCAGACCCATCCCGACATCGTGCAGGTGAAGAACGAGAGGGAGTTTCTCTTGATCACGACGATGCAGCACTTGATCGCTATCTATGAGCAGGAGGGCTACCTCTACGAGGCGTTGCAGGTAGCGGAAATTGCCGCGCAATTCAACCAGCAGTTGCCAGCGCTCGAACGCATCAAGTCGCGGATCGCTAACCTAGAAGCTGAAGAGGCGAGCTGAGATGGCAGTATATGATGTATTATCCGCCGAGTCCTTTCTCGAATACGCATTCCTGCGCTGGATCTTAGCTCCTGCGACGAAGCCAGAGATTGTGGGTCGGGTCAAGCCGCAGTACGAAGTGACATGGGCAGGTCACACCTACCGGATTGATTATGCCATTGTAGGGCAAAATCGCTTTATCGCTGTGGAACTTGATGGCTTTACGTTCCACGGGAGTCGATCTGCCTTCAGCTACGACCGGCTCCGCCAGAACGATCTGCATGCCGCAGGCTGGCTTGTTGTGCGCTTTTCCTATGACATGCTTCGGCTCGAACCAGCGCGCTGTGTTGCCCAATTGCAATCCGTACTCAACCGGGATCCGCTGCTCGCTGACTACGTCATCCCGAAGCCTTTCATTGAGCAACCGGACATGGATCCAGATCCCCTGTTCGCCCTTACTCCAGCACCCAGGAGTACGAGAGAGGTGGTATCCTCCTATTTCGATTCTCACCGCAACAAACTGCATTTGAAGACGCTGCGCCAATGCCAGACGGAGGCGTTCGCCGCCCTTGGTAATTACTTTCGGTCCGGTGGTACCAATGCCGCCTGCGTCATGTCCGTCGGCGCGGGAAAAACGGCGCTCGGGGTCGTCACTTGCCTAGCCTTTACCAGACGCAGAGCGATGGTGATTACTCCGGGGAGCGTCATTCGCGGGACTTTTGATAAGGCGTTCGATCACCAAACGGTCGGCAATGTGCTCTATGGTCTCCCCGGGGGGCCGCTCATCCCGGGCTGTAAGCCGCCACGGGTGTTGACCCTCGATAGGGACGAAGGACCTATTCGCAATGTGTCACGTCATGATTTGCTAGCTGCTGATATCATTCTCACGAACTTCCACTCCCTCGGGAACGGGGAGGACCCGGATGACCTGCTGGCGAAGCTAGAACCCACAGATATCGACCTCATCGTCGTCGATGAAGCGCATATCGCTGCTGCCGAGTCCTACCAGCGAACATTCCGTCACTTCAACAGGGCGCGCACCCTACTTATGTCGGCCTGTTTCCAGCGGCTCGATGGGAAACCGATTGATGCTGATGTGGTCTATCGATACCGCCTGATCGATTCCATTGCTGACGGGAACGCGAAGAACCTGCGTGTTCACCGGTTTGCTCCAGAGGCTTGGCAGACGATCTACGAAATGGTTTGGCCGGATGGAAGCCGGGAGGAGATTGTAGGACGCGACGCCCTGCTCGAGATCGTACAGGACGAGCGGAAACTTGCACGCATCACAGCCAAGTCCGACACCTCCATCCGCCAGGTCATGCGCGCGGTAAAGTCGGCCCTCGTTCAACAAGCAGCACTTCTCTACCCGGTCAAGCCGCGCGTGCTCTTCTCGGCGCTGGGAGAACGCCACGCCGAACAGATTGCGCGCATCGCCGAGGAACACGGCATCCCATGCGCCTACCTGCATCACTCCATGACGGATGCTCGGATTAAAGCCATACGTGCGCGCTTCGAGCAGGAATCAGGTGACCTGCAGGGCATCGTGCAGCTGAAGATGCTCGGTCAGGGCTACGATTTTCCTCCTATCACCGTCGTGGTACCGATGCGTCCTTATGGAAGCTTCAGCGAATTTTACCAGTTCATCGGCAGAGGCATTCGCGTCCTACAACATCCGGCCCTCATTGGACGCGTGGGTCCGGGCGAGCAATTCCTCGACGTCATTTACCACGCAGAACTCGGCCTCGATGAGCACATTGAGACGATCTACCGTGAGAATGACATGGATCCGTTGACCGTACATGAACTCCCAGCGGACGGGAGAACGCCTGACAGCGGGGTGGATTTGCCCGGAACGCGAGGGCTAGAAGTGGCAACTCGTCCAGAGGCGTTCGTGCTCTTCGAGCGCGGGGCAATTGAACAGCGCGTCGTCCACGATGAGGAACGCGTCGAACAGCGGCGCAGGGAGCGAGAACAGGAAGCGCTTGCCCAGCGTTACGCCAGTTATGCGCAAACAACGACGACACCGGTGACCTTTGATCAATTTGTGCAAGTGATGAGGCAATTCAGTGAATGATACCGTCATGCCCTTTGGCCGCAAAGCGCTGCGGGTAGAATCCATTGAGGCCACCCTTGACCTTGAACGAGTGCAGAGCCGGAGGAGTAGGTTCGACGTCGTCGATGCGCTGGTCGGCGAACTGCTCATGCGCAGTATCCGGGGCGAGCGCGTTGTCGAGATGGCGTCTGGCAAGGACCAGGAGTGCTCCATTGTCATCAACGGGCTGCATGCCGATTACCGCGCATTCGTCGACGAGACGTTTCGCCTCAATCGCCAGCAATCGCGCGGGGCCTGGTATCTCCCGACCGAAGCGAGCCTCAGACCGGGAACAATCAATTTCCCAGCAAACTTCCAGAGGTTTGCTCGCTTCGCGAGTAATCTCAGCTGGGAAGAGCACTGTAAGGCATCGCTAGAAAAAACTGCCGATGCCCTTCTCGTCTGGGCACTGCTCGAGCCTCTCTTCGAGGCACTCTTTGAGCCATTTATGCTGAGGGGTCGGCTCGCCGGAAACAAGTCGCGAGAAGATCAACGGAAGTGCTGGCATGCCATCGACTCGCTGTACCAGGCACTTGGCTTTGAGGTAGCAGAGGAACTCGCGGTGATGCGCTACGGGGGTGGATGGCATAAGCTACGCAGCCAGGAACAAGCAGCTGCAAAACAGAGGTTGCTAACTGCACTTGCACGCCAAGTAGAGCCCGCAATGGCCGCACGCTACCGTGCGCACTGCCTCCGTTCTTTACTTGAACATTACTATAAAAAGGCGGATGCCGATGGGCGTGCTAGGAGAAAGCAGGCGTTGACGAAACCACTAGAGCGCATGATCTCCGCGTATTTCGGTGGAGACTGGCTCGCCTTTCTCGAATACATCGGGGAGGAACCTCACCCGGACGAGCAGATCGTGACAGCGCTCCCCAAAACTCGCCTGCACGTAGGCGAGGTAAGTCGCGCAGTGGAGGTCGCAGAACAAATGGGCATCCCTGCGGCAGAAGTCGAGCGGATGCTGGCCGCATATTGGCAACAGACCGATGGAGTCTCTCCTGTCGAGCAGCGCGTTGATGCGCTCATGCGTTACTGGCGTGTCTTCGAAGAAATACACGCACGGCAGGCAGTAGGAATGCCACCTCTGTGGGGATTGGTTGAGGACCACCGTCCCTTCGATTTCTATTACCATGATCCAAATCTGCCCTATCAGCCACGACTCTACCTGCAACTCTTGCCCAAGATCATGCTCAGCGAGGTCGAACGGCTGTGGGGAACCATGCTGCTGCCTCGATGGCCAGATCGCATCATTAGTGAACCATCCCCCCATATGGCGTTAGCAGAGACGATGGGACCGTCGTTGCAATTTTGGCACGGGTGTGCATTGACCGCCTGGTTTCTCTGCGAAGGTCCCTACTCGCGTACGAATATGGCTGGCCTCGCTGAGTACTATCGCCGTGAGATCAAGGCGCTGGAGGAACTGGGCACACCAGTAGATGTACGGCTCTTCGAAGAATTGGTAAAAGCCGAAGAAAGGTTGGGACCTCCGCAGCCCTTGACCCAAAACTCCTCTACCGTGACGGGAACGTACGGCATATCGCTCACCCTCACCACGAGTTCTGGCACCCGAAGAGAGGGCTTCGAGCGGTTACGAGATATCATCACCCGTCATCGGCGTTCGTGGGCCGAAAAACACCTGAGCCAGTACCTCCGCCTTCGATGGGAGACTGAGATACGGGAGGCAGGGCGCGCCTTCAACCTCTTGCTGAACGAGATTGGTAAAGCTCCCACTCCAAAGCAGTTTGCGAATGTGGCAGCCCCAGCCGCGAACCACTGGTTCGGGGGAGACTTGAGTGGACTGTATGGCGCACTCCGTGAAAAATCACCTGTTCAACCGAGGCGCGTCGCCATTTTACCTGCAGACAGAGTCGCGTTCGCCTTCTCGGTCTTTCAAGCCCTGGGCGGCAACCCATTGTTCAGACAGGAACGGGCGAACAGACCAGGGCAAGATTATCAAGCCCAAAGGCAGGAATGGGACCGCAATGCTCAACTGAGTGAGCTTGCTGGACTGAGCTTTTGGTACATACAGCTCGTGGAGGGACTGGGACATCCTCCCGATTTGAAAGAATTCGGCCGGAGCAAGTTTACGCAACTGTGCCCGGTTGTGAGCGATGACGTAGACGAAGCATGGCGCCTGTACACGCAAGCTATCGAAGCCGCGAAACAGAGCAAAGTTCCCTCCGTCCAGGTGAGTCAAGGATCTGGAAACTTGGCTGATTCACAAAGTGATAACAATCTTCTCGCTTCTGGCCAGCTACCACAGGCACCTATACCAAGAAGTCAGCCTCCAGAACAGAAGCGCTCCTGGCTCGATCGCATCTTCAGAAAAGAGTGAAAACCTCTCATGCATCGCCAGCACTTTTGAACTCGGATCGGCCTGGTGGAGTCAAAAGCGTCGAATAGACACGTTTCCAATTGAACTTCCCGGTTCATCAGTCCGTTTAAGCTGATCAATCACACTTTTAGCCTATTGGGAGGGTGAGAACAGGGTTTCAGGCCACTTCTGTTTTACCGATGTAGATTGGGATACTTAGAGCTTTCTCAGTGCTCTAACAGGGAGTGAGCCTTTTCCCAATCAACGCATCTAAATTGGGAGAAGCTCAGGTGATACTTCCAGGCGGCAGACAGCTGGTGAAGATAGTCAGGGAGCGGTTTCATGCTCGTTTCGACGGCAACCAGCACAGAGTGGTTAGGTCTCACTCTCCTTGCGCACACCTCAAAAAGGCTCACTCCCTGTCTAAGAAACATGCCTAATCCCTTTCTTGGTCCACATTCGTGGCACTAGCCCGACGCCCTGTTAATTGCTCGTTTCTCCTCACAAGAGCATTTTTCGGCGGTCCATATCAATCAGCATGAGGAAATATCGACGATATCCATAATATGATGTTCTGACTACTCTTATTACATCGAATCCTCGTTCACATATTTAACAACAAGAAACTCATTGTCAAGGTAACCATTGCTGGAAAAGACTGGGGAATGCAAAAGTCAGCACGATAAATGCAACAAGTATCACAGCAGCCACCTTAAAAGCGATGAAGGTGGTGTTCGCATTTCTCAAAGTCGTACCTTTTCTTTCGATTAGTTCTTTAGTTACTTGTTCTGCTCTTTTTCCCCCTTTTACTTCTTCAAGAATACTCCTTATTCGAGGATCTTCCATTGTCGGAATGAAGCTCTGGTGATTACTAATATATCTAGGCTCGTAGCCTAAATGAATAGGTTCAGTGGAATATCTAATGTGCAACATGGACTCAAGATTAATGGTCGTAACCCATGCCTGGACAAAGCGATGATAGAACGTTTCTACCGTTGAGTATCCATTATGTGCAAGTATAAAAACAAGGAGAGGGCCAAGTAAGAGGACAAGCTCATCCCAACCCCTAAATTTTATACTGAGCAATCCAGCAAGAGTTGCGGCAAGAATAGCAGAGAGAAGACCACTATAAAAATTGAGGTACTGATGACAGAAGCTCAACTCAGCTAGAATAACTGACCAGTAGTGCTTATAAAGATCGATTAAGTCAGAATGGCTTAACAGTTCTTGTGTAGCCACAGTCTTACTTGTTTCCTCCATGATAAATCTCCTCTCTAGAACAAAAACAAAATGACAGAGGCCATCAAAAAGTCAGCCTTGCTTGATTATATTCCAACTTTTGCATGAAATGGAGCGAGGAAGTTGTAGAGAGAGCTTTTTAACAGGCAGAAACTTTATAAGCACTGTTACCTAGAACACCCCATTCGAGGCACTTCCTTCTTGTTGCTACACGATACGTGGTGATTACCCACCAATTCTCACGTCTGCTTTCTCGGCAACTACATCGATACTATGTGATAATCTCCACACTATCGCCATCTTGCACAGGATGGTCGCGCCCAACTTGCTGATCATCAAAGCGTGCCGATGGACCCCATATGCGGGCACCCCGACAGGTTGCTCCCAACTCCTTATGGACTTTCGTGGCAACATCGATGATGGTTGCTCCTGGCTCCATTGCTAGTGGTTCCTCGTCCACTTGTTTGTTGTGGCGCAGGTAGACGCGGATCAACCCCGTGAGCTTCCAGACGGCTTCTTTGAATGCACCCAGGCTCTCGTCATCAATGATGGAGACCCCGACGACAGGAAGATCGGGAACGGCTGCTTGCAAGGCTGCGAGATCTCCCTCGTTGGCCTCATCCATCTTGGTGGCGGCAAGCATTGATGGCAGGTCGATACCTGCGAGCGCAACTTCGTTCCGTACATCTTGCAGCACGTCATAGGGCCCGCGTACATCCACGCAGTAGACCATAGCATCGGCACCGCGCAGGACACCCAGCAGAGCACGACCTCCGCCGCGACCCTCGGCGGCACCAGAGATGAACCCTGGAATCTCTACAAGCTGGACGAGTACTCCGCCGATGCGCGTGAGTGCGGCGACCGGTCGCAGAGTCGTGAAGGCGTAATCGCCGATCTTGATCTGAACATGCGATAAGGCATAGAGCAGTGACGATTTACCTGCATTGGGTGCGCCGACAAGTGCCACCTGGGCTACGCCTTCACGACGGACGGCAACGGAATCTCGTTGTAGCGCATGCGAGCGCTTATGGGTCTCTTCAATTTGCGCGAGGACCCATTGACGTATTTCTGCATAAGGACCGTTGCGATAGCCAGGGAGTTCCTGGAGAATAGCGCGCAATTCGCGCACACGTTCAGCGCCTTCTTTGCCGATGAGGCGGCGTTTAATCAATTGCATATGGGTTCGATGGGGCATAGGCATACCAAAACACTCCTTGATGATGTAGAGGGACAGAGCAGGAGGGTACGCCAATCACGTGGCCCAGGAGAGGAGGGCAAGCTGAGAGGTGCCCTATCCCTGGCCGAGGAGAGGTGCGTCCGTCCCGCTGCTTACACACGACGCTTGAAAGCGTAAGCAGCGGATTAGCCGTTTTTCTTATAAACCGTTACGCGCCAGGCGCTTATGCGAGAGATGCCCATCTGGACTGGTTTCCTTACCTAAAGAGCGTTAGAGCAGTGGTTTTTACTACGCTACCACTATAGCATAGGGAACGTGGCATCTGCAAGAGTGTAACTCCTTTCACTTCTGGAGAAGCACCAAACGATACGTGGTTTATTCTTCCTCTCCACCCTATTGAAAAAACCACGTCTACCAGAGACGAATGAAGAGAAGTAATGCTTGCCAGTGCAAGCATTTTAGGCATGGTATTTGTTCGCTTAACAACTCTTGGGTTTTATGCCTGCGTGCCTGTAACTGTGGATTATAGGTATCTGTGCCTTACATCGCCTTGACACTGATGTACAGCCGTTCTTGTTTATTCAGCGACATTTATCAGTTAACGAGTATTAGAACAGGGAACAAAATACCTTGATTGAAATGAGCCGAAATTTATCCGGCATGGTTGATATAGTTTAAGAAGTTACAGAATATGCTTGATTTCGTCTTTATTTGCAGAATTATGCATATATTTGATTTGAAAAAAAAGAGGGTTTCTATGACTACACCTGGTAGACTTATCACGTTCGACAATAACATCCTGATCGACCTACGCAAAGACAAGGCCATACCGCAACTTATGCTCGCTAAGGTGGTGAATTAGAAATGGTACGAGTCAGATCAGACAAGAACTCATTTACATTCGACTCAAGAATTAATGTCTTGTTAGTTTTTGCTAACTCGCATGATACTGATCCTCTACGCCTTCAAACTGAACAAAGAGCAATTAATGAAGCCATTAGACGTAGTAGTTATCGTGAGAGGATAACACTCACAGCTTGTCCTGCCGCAACAATTCATGACTTTAGACGTGCATTTCTTGATAAAGAGTTTCAAATAGTTCATATTTCAGGACATGGCAGCGATCATGGACTCGTTCTAGAAAATGAGTTAGGTGAAGGAAAATCCGTTCCACAAGAAGCCCTTGCAGATTTCTTTGAAGAGTATAGTCCTCCGGTAAAGTGCGTCATCCTCAATAGCTGCTACTCGGTTTCACAGGGTCAACTTATTTCATTTAATGTACCTTACACCATAGCGATGGAAGGGCCTATTGACGATGAAGCCGCAATAGAATTTTCAAGAGGTTTTTACGATGCAATAGGTGCGGGAAAAACCATTGATTTTGCGTATAGGGAGGGTTGTCGTGCCGTTAAATTAACCATGCACAATCCACAATTTGTTTCAGAGCTTATAACACAGGTGAATTGGGCATTTGAAGGTGATATCCATTATTCAGCACAGCGCTATGAGGAGGCCCTCAGTATGTTTGAGAAAGCTTTACAGCTTAATCCCAATAATGCCTATGCTTGGTGTAAAAAAGGGGATTCACTCCTTGCTCTTAAGCGTTATGAGGAGGCTCTTGCTGCATGCAAGCAATCTATCTGTATAAAGCCTCATTTTGCAGAGGCTTACAATAGTAAGGGGGAGGTATTTTTTTCACTTGAGCGTTATGAGGAGGCTCTTGCTGCATATGATAAGGCCATTGAGTTAAACCCTAGCGAAAGTAGCTTTTACAGTAACAAAGGTTATTTACTTGCTCTACTCAAACGTAGTAAGAAAGCCCTTGCTGCATTCGATCAAGCTATTCAACTTAATCCCTCAAATGGCTATCTCTACTGGAATAAAGGAAATAGATTAATCACTTTAAAATACTATAGAAAAGCCCTTGCTGCTTATGATCAAGCCATACTGTTCGACCCTAAAGTAGTTAACTTCCATATCTCTAGGGGAGTAGTCCTTTGCATTCTTAAGCGCTATGAGGAGGCTCTTGCTGCCTACGATAAGGCTATTGAGTTAGACCCTAGCTGTGCTGTAGCTTATTGGAGGAAAGGTGCATTATTAGCATTATTTAAGCGCTATGAGGAGGCTCTTGCTGCATGCGAGCAATCCATCCAATGTTGCCCCAAGGTCGATGCCTACAAAATCAAAGGATTGGTTTTATCAGTACTTCATCGCTATGAAGAGGCGCAGGTAGCCTATGAACAAGCCACTAAACTTGACCCTAATTTTACTCCTCCTATAATCTCTGGAATAAATTATTTCACTTAAGCAGGTCGTAAGTACACCAATTAACTAGCTTGCCGCAAGTCTTCAATTAAAATCATCTTTAACCCTTTTAAGAAACAGGAAAAAAAGCTCATGCGTCGAAAACCAAAGCATGCTTAGTTCCCATAATGTCCCATTCTCGGGACTCCTCTCCACCAGCTTGAGCGCGATCACAAGGTTGTCCGGTCCAATAGAAGCGTCGTTGTGACATGTTATAGGAACCAGTTTTCCATCACTTGCTCGATTGACATTGGAACAAAAAATCGGCATAGTTACTGTATGAGATCATCTACGCCGCACACAACGATAGCGTCTTCATTAGACCAGTTTACGCGCGAACTGGACAAAAGCCCTTTGACCATACAGGCGTACCGCGCAGATATTCAGCAGTTTATCACCTGGCTCAATGAAAATGATTTGACCGTCACCGGAGCACACCATGTGACAAGAAGTCATATCAACGAATATCTCAGATATCTCGCGAGCCAAGGGCGCACTGGCACCACTCGCTCCCGAAAGATGGTTTCCTTGCATATGTTTTTTACCTTTCTGGTACAAGAAGGCGTTATCCCATACTCCCCTACTGCAAAGGTGAAGAGACCTCGTAGGGAGCGCAAGCCAAAACAAGTTTTACGACCCGATGAGTTCCAGCGGATGATAGGCGCAGCAAGAGGAAGTCCTCGCGATTATGCTCTCCTTCAGCTTTTGTTACAGACAAGTATCCGGGTAAGTGAGTTAATTGCAATTCGTCTATCCGAACTGGACCTGGAGCATAAAACGCTGACGATTCACGGTAAAGGAAGCAAGGAGCGCATAATCCCTCTTGAGAAAAAAGCACTACATGCCTTGCAATCCTATCTTGTGGTACGGCCCAAGACCACCGATCACCATCTCTTCTTAAACTACCAGGGTCAAGGCCTCAGTATAGGTGGAGTGCGAAAAATGGTGGAGAAGTATGTCAAACGTGCTGGTATTCCAAAAAAGATCAGTTGTCATGGCCTACATTACACCTGTGCCACCAATAGAGCAGCGTTAGGGATGATTGCCTTCTGCCTGAGAACACCCCTAAGACATGAACGCAGGAGAATGTCAAAGAAATATATGCCTATTGGCACAGAGGAACTACGAAAACTTATGGAGGTAACCAGCCTATGATTGAATTGTACGCACTACCAAAAGTCATCTGAGAACTCCTTCCGTACTCTACCAAGGTCTCACGCCACGGCTCGTTCCTGCGCATCGAAACGAGGAAGACGGAGACACTCGTCTGCACAACAGGCTCGTCCATTACCGCTACGCTGAAGTCGGCTCAACGCACGACCGATTTTGCCATGAGGATATCTGGCAGGCCGAGCCCGTTGGCATCTGGCATCACGCCCACAATGACGTAGCCCAGCTTCTGGTAAAACTCGTAGGGATGCCGCGAGAGATTCTTGATGTGGGTCACGTGTTCCCAGACATTGGGAAAGAGATTGATCCCAGCAAGGGTGGTCTGCCCAGTGACGTCATCGGTGCCAAGGGTAATGGTCAGCCCCCCACGCTCTTTCACGCGCTCTTCCAGGTCAGCCACCAGGGCACGCCCGATGCCTTGGCCTTGCTGACTGACACGCACCACCAGGGGATGTAGTTCCCATACGTGGCCTCGATACTGGCTGATGCCACCGACCCAGCCCAGTACTGTCCCGTCCTCATCGAGGGCGACCCGGCTGATGCGCCCTGCTGCAAAGGATTCGCGCACTTCCCCCACACCGGACTCCAGGTCTGGCCAAGACCCTGGCCAGTTGGTAGCAAAGCCCTCCACCAACAATGCCGCCACCTGGCGGATGGCTGATTCATCGTCAGTACGAAGATCAACAATGTGCATGTATCTGTTCCCTCCTTTGTTCCTTGTCCAAGGATAGCACAGTACAGGAGGACTGGGTACGGGCAGACCACTGCGAGCAGCTGCTGGAATGATCCTCGACTTCTCATTCGTGTGATGGGTGGTTCCGAAGATCTTTGCTAAGGAGGGCATCCCTCAATTGATGTGGTGGTCTTCTTCAAGTCGAAAGCCTTCCTCATCTAGACAGGTAGGAACGAGCCGCGGCGTGAGACCCTGTCCGGCAGGATGGTGCTCCAGAAAGATGGAAGATGGAGAGGCATCTAGACAGAGACCTCGCAAGATGTTAGACTTCCCAGAAGAACAAGCGCATAAGGTAAGCACAAAAGGCTGGGTGTCGTGCTATGCCCATTTTTTACTTTTGAAGAGAGACCTATTGTGGGATGGCCCTCGGCCTGAAGAGGACTGCAATCGCATATGGGAGAGGTGCCAATGTCTATGGCAATTTACACGACGCTTGAGACACCCAGATTGCGCTTGAGACGCTTTCGGGATGCTGACCTCGCACTCTTCATGGCCTATCGTAATGACCCCGAAGTCGCCAGATACCAAGGCTGGGAGGGGATCAGTGAACCTGAGGCGCGTGCTTTTCTTCAAGAGCAAAAGGCGATCCAACCAGGTGTGCCTGGCCAATGGTTTCAAATCGCTATTGAACTCAAGGAAACGGGAATGCTCGTTGGCGATTGTGCTTTGAAGATAGAGGAGCACGATGAGCGCCAGGCCGAAATCGGCTATACGCTCTCCCGCGCCTACCAGGGACGCGGTATCGCGTCAGAGGCCGTCTCGTGTGTCCTGGAGTATGCATTTGTGACGCTGAGACTGCATCGTGTGATCGCGATTACCGATTGTGAGAATGCCGCGTCTGTCTCATTACTCGAGCGCCTCGGTCTGCGCCGCGAAGGGCATTTTCTCCAGAACGTGTGGTTTAAAGGCAAGTGGGGGGACGAGTATCTCTATGCCATGTTGCAAGAGGAATGGCGGAGCATGCGCAGCACGAACTGACTCATGTGAACCGATGAGCATATGGAGCACAGATCCCTGCACACGGAGCGGGCAAGTTGCTTGTTCACCGACTTTCCACCCGGCTCTCTCTCGCGATCTTGCCGAGGCCGCTCCACTGTTGCCAGACGGACAGTGTTTGCTCCTGTGCCTACAAAGGGATGGTCATCTACTTTTAGGTGCGTCAGAAAGGAAAGTGGCGTGACACCCTACTTAACCAATACATTTGTTTAGTTTATTTCCAAGATGACCGGATAAGCAATTGACTCGTAACAAAAAACTATGAACAGAATCAGCTTTTTGTTACGAGGTATGACCTTGTCCGTTTCATTGTTATGATAAGATGAACATGAAATCCTCGGATCGTTCTGTCCGCTCGAGAAAATGAGACAATAAAACTCTGAACAAAATATTTTAGAGGAAGTAATGCCAATGCCGATACATCGATTAGATGAGGATCAAGAAAGCGATCATCTGCTCCTAGTACTAGTATGCGGTGCGAAATGGGGCCTGTGGAGCGGCTTGAGACCATATGAACCAGGGAGGGAAAGGTGACCGTGTGAAAAAAAGCGGGAAGGGTGGTAGAATAGGGGTAGAAGAAGAAATAAGCGCAAGGAGGTGTTTGCGCATGTTGATCGATCGCTACCCCAAAGAAGATATCTTTGCGCGCGTGCCGAAGATGACCCAACGCATTGACCCGGTACTCCAGCACCTGGATCGGTTACTTGACGATGACGAGCTGTATCAACAGGTGCGCAACGACTTTGGCAAACGGCATCGGTACACCCTGGTGCATG